>Ga0310810_10001450_pt1 | contig 24866 bp, 15 predicted proteins | sample NCmetagenome_FD_207641 | JGI IMG/M metagenome (GOLD analysis project Ga0310810, IMG submission 207641) | Soil microbial communities from experimental microcosm in Duke University, North Carolina, United States - NC | ecosystem: Engineered > Artificial ecosystem > Soil microcosm > Unclassified ...
GGTGTGACGGACTCGACGCCCACGAGAGCGCCGCGGATGCGGGCTCGACGCATGGCGGCGAGAAACTCGGGATCTTCCGCGGCCTCCATCGTGATTTGTGTGTAGAACACCATGTCGTCGGGCAACTGTTCGAGGCGAGCCATCAGCTCGAAGCGTTCTTCACGGATGCTCGAGAGCGCGGCAAGCTGACGCTTGTCGGCGCGACGGTCGGCCGCCGCGAGGTCCTCCAGCGTGACCGGATAAAAGTTGTCGTCGGCAAGAACGATGAACCGGAAGCCCTGCCGTCGAAGCTGCACGATCTCTCGCACGACGAGCGTCACGTCACGCTGGCGCGGCTTCTGCCCATCGGTGCGCCATACCGAACAGAACGAGCAGTGCTTCGGACAGCCGCGCACCGTCTGCACGGACGCCCACATGTAGCGATCCTTCGGCAGCAGATCCCATCGGGCGGGGGAAAACGACTCCCCGTCGATGCGGCCGCCGGTGTAGCGGGTCTGCGGGTGACCGCTGGCGCAGTCCTCGAGCACCGTCTGCCAGACGAGATCTCCATCACCGCTGACCACCGCGTGCGCGGCGCCACGCTCGAGCACTTCATCGGGGAACAGCGTCGCGTGAATGCCGCCAAACACCACGAATGCGCCGCGGGCGCGCGCGACCTGGCCGATGCGGTAGCCTCGCAGCGCATTTCCCGTGTGGATGCCGATTCCGACGACGTCGCCGGACGCGATCGATCTCTCATCCATCGGCTCCAGCGTTTCGTCGACCAGCACCGGGGTGCCATAGCGCGCCGGCGTGGCGGCGGCCAGGACGTATTGCCAGCGTGGAGTGATCACCGCCGTGCCAAACGATACGTCGCTGGGATTGACGAGATGGATGCGCATCGCCTTGCCTTTACTCTGAGCCGCCGGCGACATGCCGGGCGAAGCGGGTGAAGAAACCAGCCGTGGCTACGCCGGCGTCTTTGGATTTTCGGCCGATGGCTACGCCCCCGGCAGCGGCCGCCGTCCAGGGAGATTGCCGCTGCTCGCCGGTCGCATTCGGGCGGGCAGGGGAGTCGAAACTGGGGGGCACGCGCGACAGCGGCGTTCCGACCATGCTCGCGGCGCCCGATTCGGGAGTCGGCAAGCCGTCAACGCGCGCGGTGGCGATCTCCGCCGGAGCGGCGTTCCGGTCTTCGGCCGGGTTCGATGCTGCAGGCGGCTGATCCGACGACGACACGGCTCGAGCCGGCCGCACAACCAGACGAGGCGAGCGCTCTATCGGCACTGCCGGAGGCGTGACCGCGGAGACGGCCAACGGCTGGACCCGGTGCATGGAGCGGGTGAGCGTTCGAGGCACCAGTGGAACGGTGAACGCCGTAATCTCGACGACCGTCAATCCGCTCAACACCACCGCGATCACGCACACGGTACCGACTGCGGCCGCCGTGATCGCGCGTGATGCGACGGGTGCGATCAGCCAGCGCGGCGAAAGAATGCTCACGATTCGAGCCCTCAACCCGGATGTCGCGAGAACGGCCGGTACGACGCGCAGAGATTCGGGCGCACGTCCGAGGCTCGCCAGCTTCATCAGACACGCGGCGTACGACTTTGGAGAGCCGGTGATGGCGACGGTCGCTTCATCACAGCCAATCTCGCGCTCGCGGTGCAATCGTCGATCGAGCCACCATACCGCGGGGTGCCATCCCCCGAGCATCCGTACGACGACTTGCAGAACGTTGATGAGATCGTCGCGCCGCTGGACGTGGGACCACTCATGGATCAGCACGCGATCCAATTCGTCGGCGTTGAGCGTCTGGACGAGCCGCGGCGCGACGGCGATGATCGGCGCGCCCCAGCCGAAGACCGCAGCCGTCGACACGGCATCCGACAGCACGAGGCGTGCGCGGCGCCGCATGCTGCGGACGCGACGCCAGTACGGCAGGGAATCCTCGAGGTCCGAAGGAAAGGGCCGGCTGCGCGCCCGCGCGCGACGGATAGCCGCAATCGCCGCCAGCAATTGCCCGGCGTGAATGCTGACCCAGATCAGCCACGCGCCAAGCACGACCGCCATCGACGTCCACCAGCCCTCAGGCAACGACACGATCGCGTCCCGTCCCGCTCCCGGCAACGAGCCAAGCGGCCCGGGCGAGGAAGGCATCGAGAGCAGCGCCGGTAACGCCATGATGGCCAGCACCGCGGCCCAGCAGGCCACGTACCGGACGTTGGCGCGCGCGCGGCGCAGCACGACGAGCATGAGCCACAGGGCCGCCGCGAGCACGCCGCCCTGCCACAACCAGTTCAGTACCAGGTCCATCGGCCGCTCCTAAGCACGATCGATGAGCGTCCGCAGGCGCTCGCGCTCCGCCGGGTCGAGCTCATCGTCCTCGAGGACGTTCAGCACCAGCAGGCTCAACGATCCGTCGAACAGACGTTTCACCAGGTGGCGGAGTGCACGGCGCCGCGCCTGACCGACATCGACCACGGGCGTGTAGACAAACGCGCGGGCGACCTTGTCGTGCTTGACGTACCCCTTGGTCTCCAGAATTCTGAGAATCGTCTGGACCGTGCTGTACGTGACCGCGCGAGTCCCGTTGACGACGGCGGTGATCTGGGCCACCGAGGCTCGCTGCAAGTGCCAGAGGGCTGCCATCACCTCAGCCTCGGCGTCGGTGAGTGCTGGAGAACGTCGTCTCGCCATGCGTCAGAACTTTGAATAAATTCAGACTTCGTGCAGGCACTGTAGCAAGCGCCCCGATCGCTGTCAATTAAAGAATTAAGAGTTGGCGGTCACACGCGCGCGTTCCAACACTTTGGAGCGCTGCCGCATCCAAGCGGTGAGGACTTGTGAGCTTACTGTCTCAGCATCTGAGCTACGCACTTCGCAGACTGCGAAGCCAGCCGGCTTTCAGCAGTGTTGCCGTTCTCACGCTGGCGCTCGGGATCGGCGCGACGACGGCCGTGTTCACCATCGTCAACGCGGTGTTGCTGCGGCGGCTGCCATATCGGGATTCCGGTCGCCTCGTGATGCTGTTTTACGGCCACCACGGCAACGTGTCGCCCTGGTTCTCGCCGCTGGATTACCGTGATTACGCGACGAGGAACACTGCCTTTTCTGCCGCGGCCGCGGTGGCGCCGGTCACCGTCACGCTGACGGGCGGCGCGGAACCCGAACGGCTGCAGGGCGCGCGCGTCTCGTGGAACTACTTCGACGTGCTCGGTGTCGGGATCGCCCGGGGACGCGCGTTCGTGCAGGCCGATGGCCAGAGCGACGGCAACCGCGTTGTGCTGAGCGACGCGCTGTGGCGCCGCCGGTTCGGCGGCCGTGCTGACATCATCAATTCGACGACAACCGTCGACGGTCACATCGTCACGATAGTAGGCATCGCCTCGCCCGATCTGCACTTCCCCTCGACCGCGGAGTTCTGGCAGCCGCTGGTCTTCACCCCGCGTGACACATCGCCGGACGCGCGAGACGCCCAATGGGTGCAGGTGATCGCCCGCCTCCAGCCCACGGTGTCGCCCGAACAAGCGACCGCCGCGCTGGAGACGATCGGTCGCGCGCTTGCGCGCGAATTTCCGGAAACCGAGACGGACGTGACCCTGCGTGCGATCCCGTTGCAGGAACGGATAGTGAGGGACATCCGGCCGACGCTGCTGGCACTTCTTGGCGCGGTCACGCTCGTGCTGCTCATTGCATGCGCGAATGTCGGCGGTCTCCTGCTTGCGGGCGCTCAAGCCCGCGAACGTGAAGTGGCGATCCGCGCGGCGCTTGGTGCGACTCGTCGTCAGCTCATCGCGCAACTCCTGATCGAAAGCCTCGTGCTGGGGATGCTTGGCGCCACAGCGGGTGTCGCCGTGGCGGTCGCGCTCGTCCGCGCCCTCGTGCGGCTCGGGCCTGCGTCGATTCCGCGGCTCGCGGCTCTGACAATCGACGGGTACGCTCTGAGCTTTGCGCTGGCTGCGGCCATCGCCACGAGCATCGCATTTGGCTTGATGCCGGCCCTCACGGCATCCGCGCAGGCCGATCGCCGGTCTCTCGCGCGGAGCGGCCGCGGCACGGTAGGGAAGAGCACAGCGCGAGCGCGCCGACTGCTCGTTGTCTCGGAACTCGCACTCGCGGCCACACTGCTGGTCAGCTCGGGCCTGCTCATTCGCAGCTACCTGCGGCTCCAGCGCGTCGAGCCGGGATTCGATCCGCGAGGAGTCATGACGTTCGGGCTCTCGCTGCCACCCGTCAGATATCCGGCTCCCGCCAACCTCGACGCCTTCGTATCCACGCTCCTCCTGCGCGTCGGAGCAGAACCCGGCGTGGAATCGGCTGCCGTCGCATTCGGTCTTCCGTTCACGACCGATCTGAACGTCATCACCGGTTTCCGGCGCGCCGATCAGCCCGAGCCCGATTCGGCGTCGATGCCCTCGGCGTCGCTGCGCATCGTCAGCCCGGATTACTTCAAGACGATGAGAATCCCGATCCGATCGGGGCGTCTGTTCGATACGCGCGATACGGCTGCGGCGCCAGAGGTCGCGCTCGTCAACGAGCGCGCCGCGCAGCGGTATTTTGCTGGGGTGAACCCCATCGGACAGCAGATTCTCGTCAGCGCGCAGTTGGCGCGCGGCGAGCGCACCGGAGCCCGAACAATCGTCGGGGTCGTGGGAAACGTCAAGTACGACGGACTCGATGAAGCCCCGCCCGCCGAAATCTACGTGCCCTACGACCAGCATCGGGTCGATGCGTTCACGGTGGCGATACGCACACGTTCGGATCCGGCCGCGATCGTTCCGTCGTTGCGCCGCGAGGTGGCGGCGCTCGATCCGTTATTGCCGCTCGCGAACATCACGCCGATGGCATCGCTGGTCGACGCCTCGATGGCCGGCCGCCGATTTACGATGCTCGTGTTTCTCGCCTTTGCCGCGCTGGCGGCGCTGCTTTCTGCCGTTGGCGTCTACAGCGTGATCGCGTACCTGGTCAGCCATCGAACGAAGGAGATCGGCGTGCGGCTTGCGATCGGCGCGTCGCCGTCGGGAATCGTGTGGCTTGTCGTGCGAGAAGGTCTGGCCCTGACTGCGATCGGACTGCCGGTGGGACTCGCCGGCGCGCTTGCCGCCGGCACATGGATTCGGACGCTGCTGTTCGATGTGACGCCGCGTGATCCCGAGACGTTCGCGGCCGTCGGCGCGATCCTGTTGGTTGCCGCTGTACTGGCGACATACCTGCCGGCGCGCCGCGCGGCACGGGTGGCGCCGCTGGACGCGCTCGGCATCGATTAGCGTTCGGCGCAGTAAGCATTGCCGCTCGTTTGGGCTGTCGCTCAGCGACCGTGGGGGACCGCGATCGCGTTCACGATTTCGACCATCATCTGCGTCCCCGTCCGCATGTTCTCGATCGAAATCCGTTCGTTGTTGCCATGAACGCCCGATTCGTCTTCCTCCGGAATCAGGAATGGCGAGTACCCGTACGACGCGATGCCGTGGTCGCGGAAGAAGTGGCTGTCGGTGAACCCGGTTGACACCGCGGGCACGATCGCCGCGTTCGGGTAGTGCTGGCGTGTGACGCTCGCAATCGCCTGGTAGAGCGGCGTGTCCGTCGACGACACGGCCGGCGTGAACCCGAGCAACTGCTCGACCGTGATTCCCGGATCGTTCAACACCGCGTCGAGTTCGCGCTTGAACGCGGGAACATCCTGGTCGGGCAGCAGCCGGCAATCGAGCTGCGCTTCCGCCTGTGGGGGGACGACGTTCACTTTCGGGCTTCCGGTCAGCATCGTAATCGAGCACGTGTTCCGCGTCAGCGCCGCGAGTTCCGGGTACTCGGCCTGCAGCCGCAGCAGGAGGTTCCTGTCCTGAACGGTCTTCGCCATGTTGCCGAACGGTTCCTTCCACTGGGGTGCCGCGGCAGCGGCGATGCCCTTGAAGTACGCGTCGACCGCCGGGATGATCCGCGGTGAAAATTCGTACGTCTGCAGCCGATAGAGCGCGCGAATCAGGCGATTCACCGAGGAGGCGATCGGCGGCTCCGATCCGTGCCGTGGGGTACCTGTCGACACCAGCTTGAACCAGTACGGGACCTTCTGCGTGACTTCAATCCCGAACTGCTGTCGTCCGGCGTCGAGTGTTCCGCCGCCACCCTCGTTCAGCACGAACCCGACCCCCTTGAACGACTCGGGGTGATGTTCGACGACCCAGCCGGCGCCATAGGCCGCGCCCGCCTCTTCGTCCGCGGTGGCCATGAAGATGACGTCGCGGTTGAGCGGCGCCTTCGATCGGTGCAGGGCAAGGAACGCTTCGAGTTCGACAATGCCGAGGCTCTTCGTGTCGAGCGCGCCGCGTCCATACATGTAGCCGTCTTTCACGGTTGCGGCGAACGGATCGATGCTCCAGAACTTCCGGTCCGCTGGGACCACGTCCATGTGGCTGAGAAGGAGCAGTGCCGGTTCAGAACCGCCCTCGAGCCGCGCCCAGATGTTGCCGCGCCCTGGCGCCGATTCCGCGGTTTCGAAGGGGATGCCTTCTTTCGTGAAGATATCTGCGAAGAACTGCATCGTCTTCGATTCGTTGCCCGGCGGGTTGCTCGTGTCGATGCGGATGTATTGCTGCAGGCGCGTAACCGCGTCGTCCTGGAGCGCGTTCAGGTCGATCGGCTGCTGCGCCTCGAGCGACGACGCGGCGCCGAGCAGCATCGCGCAGGAAAGGATCCGAAGTGAGCGGCTGAACATGCGCACATGTTGAGGGATCAAGGGGACAGGCGCAAGCGCGGCTCCGTCGTCCTTCCGCGTGTAGGCTGCACCGCACCGAATTGGGCCACGGATGGTGGTCCGTGTACTACCCCCGGTATATCCCCGTGGTAGAGTCACGGCCCCGCTACAAGCGATTCATCGGCAACCGGTTCAGAAGGATGTGTGAAATGACGAAGTTACTTATCGCGTGCGCGCTCTCAGCCGTCGCGGCGGCGGCGGCACCGGCGCTCCTGGCCGGCCAGGAGCAGAAAGCCGGCGGTTCCGACGCGACCGCGGCGATCACGAAGCTCGAGAACGAGAGCGTCAAAGCGGCCCTCGCAAACGATCCGTCGTGGACCCAGAAGTACATCGCGAGCGACTTCACCGGTGGTACGAGCCAGGGCACGTGGGATACCAGGGCGTCACTGCTCGGAGACATGAAGGACACTGCGAAGAACAGCACGAAGACGCAGACGCTCAGCGGTTTGAAAGTACGCACGCACGGCGATCTCGCGATCGCCACGTACAGCACGACCTACGACGGGATGTATCACGGCGAGCATTATGCGAGAACCGTCCTGTGCACGGATACGTTCCAGCACCAGGCCGCGGGTTGGATGCTGATGGCGGGCCACTGCTCCGAAGCCGCCAAGTAGACGGCGGGTCGAGACCGCGACTCGTCCGCCCGCGGGCGGGTCGTGCGTCAGTGCCTCACGCGCCAGACCCGTGTGCGGATCGGCAGCCGCCGTTGAGCATCGGTCTCGCACCCCTGTTCATCCGCGGCGTCTCGAACATCAGCCGCGGCATGTATCGTTCGCGCGCTTCCTGAATTTCCTCGAAGATTTCCTGGGCGAGCTGTGATGGCGCGCGGCAGCTATAATCCGCGGCGCGATGCTCATCCCGCTCCTCGTCTGGCTGATCGTGGCGCTGCTGCTGGCGCTCACCGGCACGCTCCACAATCTGCCGGTGAGCATGCCGGTTGTCGGCGTCACACTGACAGCGGTCCTGCTCCTGGTGCTCGCGCTGTCGAAGAGCGTACGAGTACGGGCGTTCGCCGGCGGACCGCGTCCGCTCGTCGCATTTCACCTGACGCGATTCGTGGGCTTCTATTTCCTGTGGCTGTCGAGCCTCGGCGTGCTCGCGCGGAACTTCGCCGTGCCCGCGGGGTGGGGCGACGTGATCATTGCGGCGTGGGCGGTCGCGCTGCTCGCCATCCGCGACTGGAGCTCGCGCGAACTGCGGCTCGCGATCCTCGTGTGGAACGCGTTCGGCCTGTTCGACATCCTTCTGGTCATGGGGCTGGCGTCGCGGCAGGCAGCCATCGATCCCGGGTTCCGCAACGGCTTCGCGTCGCTGCCGCTCAGCCTTCTTCCGAGCTTTATCGTGCCGATTGTGATCGCGACACATGTGCTGCTGTTCGCGTGGCTCGGCAGGCGTCGAGGTCACCATCGGGAACAACAGGAGCCGGCAGCGCAGCCATAGCGGCAGGTATTGACAGTAGACAGTTCTACTGTTATCTTGACGCGACGTGGAAGAACTGAGCATCAACGACCTGTGCGATCGCGCGGACGTCACCTCGCGCACTGTCTATTTCTATGTGCAGCAGGGGCTGCTTCCGCCGGCAACCGGCGCCGGTCCGGCGGCCCGATACACAGCCGGGCACGTCGCGCGGCTGAAGCTCATTCGGCTCCTGCAGAAGCAGCACCTGCCGCTCGCCGAGATTGCCAAGCGCATCCGCGGCCTCAGCGACAGCGAGGTGGAGGCGCTCGTTGCCGAAGCAAAGACGCGGCGCTCCGAGAAATCGGGCTCCGCGCTCGATTACATCCGCGGCGTGCTGTCGGACTCGGCCGCGTCGATGGCGTCGCGCAGCCGCACGTCGCTGAGTTCTGCGGCAAGGGCCATACCGGGACCGCCCGCGGCAACGCCGGCGATCGCCGCGGGACGCTCACAGTGGGAACGCCACACGTTCGCGGACGGCATCGAACTCCATGTCCGCCGGCCGCTCTCGCGGGTGGAGCAGCGCCAGGTGGACAAGCTCATGGCCGCCGCGCGGCAGATTTTCGGCGCAGAAGAAGAGGAGCAGTCATGAACATACAGGTCCAGGCCGATCGCACGCTCGTCCGCACCTGCGGCAACAGCACGCGTTACGCGCTCCTCAGCTTCACCGCGCCGGAGGCCGCGAGCAGCCGCCAGCGTGACCCCGTGAACGTCGCATTCGTCATCGACCGATCCGGCTCGATGGGAGGACAGAAGATCCGGCTCGCCCGCGAAGCGGTCGTTCAGGCGCTGCGGATGCTGCGGTCGTCTGATCGCTTCGCGGTCGTCACGTACGACAACGAGATCGACGTCGTCGTCTCGTCCACCACGGCATCCGGCGAAGCCGTCAAAAATGCCATCAAACAAGTTGAATCGATCCAGGCTCGCGGCAACACGAATCTCGGCGCGGGATGGTTGAAGGGCTGCGAGGAAATCGCCGGGCAACTCCGGGCCGGACAGATCTCGCGGTGCGTCCTGCTCACCGACGGCCTGGCGAACGAGGGCATCACCGATCGGGGTGAACTGACGCGCCACGCGGAGGAACTGCGGTCGCGCGGTATCACGACCACCACCATCGGCCTCGGCGCAGATTTCGACGAGCGGCTGCTCGAAGCGATGTCCCACGCCGGCGGCGGCCACTTTTATTTCATCGAACAGGCCGTCCAGATTGCCGACTGCCTGACGAGCGAACTTGGCGAAACGCTCGAGACCGTCGCTCGCAACGTCGTCGTCACCGTCCAGGCCGACCCTAAGGTCAGCGTGACGACCTTGAATCGATTCCGCGTGGACCAGCAGGCGGGAGGGGCGTTCGCGGTGTCGATCGGCGACGCCGTCTCGCGGCAGGAGGTCGCGCTCGTATTCAAACTGACGTTCCCGACAGGGGCGAAGGGCCGGCCGGTGCGTGCCGTGTTCAGCGTGTCGGACAGCACCGGAGCCCTTGGCGCCACCCAAGCCGACCTCGTCTGGACCTTTGACGAACCCGCCGCGAACAACGCGCAGCGCCGCAACGTCGAGGTCGACCGGGAAGTGGCGAAACTCTACGCGGCCAAGGTGATGGCCGAGGCGCTGGAGCTGAATCGCGCGCACCGTTTCGAAGAGGCCGCCGCGCTGCTCGAGAAGACCGCGAACACAATCGAGCAGTACGCGGGCAGCGACCCGGAACTGCTCGAAATTGTCGCGTCACTGCACCAGCGCCGTCCCGACTACTCGGCGCCGATGCTTGCCGTGGCGCTGAAACAGGAGCACTACGCGTCTTCGAACGCGATGGCGGCGCGCTCGGCGGCGGGGAAGGCGCGTCGCCGTCCTGATGCGTAGGGGAGGCTCGGACGAGCCGGACGATGCCCGCTGGGTGACGCAAACGCTGCGGTACGGTATACTGGAGGTTCGTTTCTCTTGCACGTAAGCCGCCAGCGTTGATCCAGCGCCCAGCCGGCCACCGGCAGCGTCGGACGATTCGTCTCCCTCCTGCTGATACGTCTCGTCTGACTTATGGATCGAAGGAATCAGCACACATGGCATCTCTCAACGGTACGATCAAGCGTCTCGTCGCGGACAAGGGTTTCGGGTTCATCCTCGCGGAGGACGGCAACGAATACTTCTTCCACAACTCGGCGTGCACCCAGACGCGGTTCGACGACATGCGCGAAGGACAGGCCGTCACGTTCGATCGCGGTCAGGGCCCGAAGGGTCCCCGCGGCGAAAACATCCGGCTCGCGTAAATCCCACGTCAGGTAGCCGGTGATCGCCGCGCGATTAGCGGCTACCTCTGACCATCCGTCGTTGTCGGCGTGGGTATGCCTCTGCGCTTCGCCATACGCCGACACTCAGTTGACTCTCCTACTCGGCACCTCCCTCCGTCCGCTCCACTCGTCCCCACGGTGACAATTCGTCGGTGTCCACGACCATCGCGCAACGAGGCGCGCCGACGGCGTTCCACGCAAACCCCGAAGGCCCGAAGGCCGCGAAGCTGTTTTCTTTTGCCTCAGGGCGTCACCGGCCGGACATATCCGCACGGTCGCTCAGAGGCTTGATTTTTTGTGGTCGTAGCTGGCCCTTACCCAATTAGAACTTCGGGCCTTTCGGGCTTTCGGGGCCTGCGTGGCTCGCCGTGGCGCTGTATCGAAATTCGGCGAATGCCGCTCCACAGCGGTCGCGCTGCCGCGGGTGGAGCAACGATCCCCACGCCGACGGCGTTCCACGCAGATCGCGAAGGCCCGAAGACCGCGAAGCTGTTTTCTCTTTGACTTGCGCGGAAGCGGCTCCTCGTCGACAAGTCTTTTGGGCCGCTGAGCACGAAGGGGGCTGTCCGAGCGCGTCCGAGCGGGGCCCCGTCGCCGCTTCCGTGCAAGGCCGTGCCCGCGCTGGATCACGGCGACGGGGGCGACGACGGTCGGCCCCGCTTCGCGAGCGGCTCACGCACGGCGCCCGCGAAGCCAGGAACTCCGCTGTATGATGCAGGCGACTGCTATTCGTTCAGGGAGATACCGTGCACGTCACCCTCGTTCTCGTCGGCGCTCTCGCCGCCCTTCTCCAAACGCCAGCGCCCTCTGACCAGCAACTCGCTCACGACGTCCTCAAACAACTCGTCGAGATCGATACGACCACCGACACCGTCGGCACCGAACGCGCCGCCAAGGCGATCGAGCAACGGGTGCTCGCGGCGGGGTTCGATCGCGACGACGTCAAGGTCATGGGGCCCGGCGCGAAGCACTCGAACGTCTACATACGGCTGCGCGGCCGTTCGGCGGACAAGCCGATTCTCCTGATGGCCCACCTCGACGTCGTCCCGGCGCGGCCGGAGGACTGGAGCGTGCCGCCGTTCACGTTCACCGAACGCGACGGCTACTTCTACGGGCGCGGCGTCTCGGACGACAAGCAGGGGGACGCCAATATCGTCACGAACATGATCCGCTGGAGGCGCGACGGCCTCGTGCCCGCACACGATGTGATCGCGATCCTCACGTCGGACGAAGAGACGGGCGGGACCACGATCCGATGGATGCTCGAGCACGTACCCGCAATGCGCAGCGCCGACCTCGCGCTCAACGCGGACTCCGGCGCAGGCGATCTGATCAATGGAAAGCGGACGCTGCTGAACCTGCAGGTGAGCGAAAAGATCTACGCGGACTATCGCTTCACCGTGACCGACAAGGGCGGTCACAGTTCGCGGCCGCGGAATGCCGATAACCCGATCTACCGGCTGTTGAAAGCGCTCGAGCAACTCGCCGCGTATCAGTTCCCCGTGGAGTTGAACGACGCGACGCGCACGTATTTCGAGCGTGACGCGCCACTGCGCAGCACGGAGGTCGGCGCCGATATGAAGGCGCTTGCGGCCGGGACCGCATCGCCACAGGCGATGGCGCGGTTGTCAGCCGACCCGCAGTTCAACGCGCTGATGCGGACGACGTGCGTCGCCACGATGATCGAGGGCGGCCATGCACCGAACGCGCTCCCGCAGACGGCTCGCGTCACCGTCAACTGCCGGATCCTGCCGCAGGACAAGCCCGCCGAGGTACAGCAGAAACTGGAGGAGTTCTTCAGGCCCGCCAGAGCGGAACTCCAGATTGCGACGGCGCCGAAGGAGAGTCCCGCATCGCCACTTCGTCCGGATGTACTGAAGGCCGTCGAGCAGGCCGCGGCAACGCACTTCCCGGGCGCGATCGTGCTGCCCGAGATGGAAACAGGCGCGACCGACGGGCTCTACGTGAGGAACGCCGGCGTCCCGGTCTACGGCATCAAAGCGGAGTTCGACGACCCCGCCGACTCGCGCGCGCACGGGCGCGACGAGCGGCTGCCCGCGCGGTCGTACTACGACGCGGTGGAGTTCTGGCACGACCTCGTGCCGATGCTTGCCGGACGGTAGGCGCGCAGACGGGATCAGGTCGGTGGTCCCGCACTAAACTGAAGGCATGCCCTTGTCGCGCACGCTCACGCGCCAGGTCCCGCCGGCGGTGCGTGCCAGAGGCGAGGACTACCGCGCGCTCGGCCACGTCGTCCACATGGAGGCGGCACCGGAGCGCGTGGACGCGATTGTGCGCGGCTCGCGTCCGTATCGCGTCTGGATCGCCCGCGATTCGAGCGAGCTGACGGCCTCCTGCGAGTGTCAGTTCTTTCGCGATCGCAACGAAGTCTGCAAACACATCTGGGCCGTGCTGCTCGAATGCGAGCGCAGCGGCTTTCTCGGGCTGGCGCGCGACGGCGGCGAGTCGCTGCGCCTGCGCCCCGCGTCGACCTCGTCACCCGGTGCTCCGGAGAGTGCGTCCTGGCAGAAGTTCATCTCCAACGTCGCACTCGAAATCGCCCGCGCGGAACGCGATGTGCCGCCGCCGCGGTTTCGCGACGTCGAAATCGTTTACGCAATCGACCGTGACGCGTCGCTCGATACGCCGTCGCTGGCGTTGAGCATCCTGTCCCGCACCCGCACCGCGCAGGGCCGCTGGGGACGGCCGCGTCCGGCTGCCGTGTCGACACGGGACATATCGCACCTCCCGGACCCGGTGGACCGCGAGATCGTTCCGCTCCTGCTCGGCGCCCGCGACGGGTACTACGGCAGCTACTTTGGCGAGCAGGGGCTCGCCTCGTTTCGTCTCGTTGCGCCGCTACTCGATCGCGTGCTCCCGACGATCGTGCAGTCAGGACGCGCGGTGCTGCGCGTCCGCCGCCAGCCCCGCGAAGAACTCATCCCGCTGACGTGGGACGATGGGCCGCCGTGGACGTTCAGGCTGGAGGTCGGCCACCCATCACGTGACGCACACATCTCGATCGACGGCGCGCTGGTTCGTGGAGAAGAACGCCTGCTGATCCGCGAGCCGACGATGATCCTGCCGAGCGGCTACTTCGTGCATGCGGGACGCGTCGCGCGGTTCGACGCTCGCGGCGCGTTCACGCTGCTGGCCCAGCTCCGTGGGACCGGACCGCTGGCGATCCCGCCAGGGGCCACCGGCCAGCTCGTCGACGTGCTCGCGCGCTCCGGAATCGATCCGTCGGATCTTCCCGAGGAGCTGCAGTTCGACATCGTCGCGGACCCGCCGCATCCGGTCGTAGCGATCAAGGCCGACACGAGCGCCATGGGCTCGTCGCTGCTTGCGTCCGTTACGTTCGAGTACGGCGGCGCGAATGTCCAGGAGGACGCCGGCCCGACGGTCTTCGATCCGCAGAAACGCCGCCTGCTGCGTCGTGATCTCGCCGCGGAGAACGCAGCGATGAAGAGGCTCGCCGACCTCGGATTCCAGCGGCGATGGGACTACCGCAACGGGCGCCAGATGCTTCGGATTGGTCCCGCCCACCTGCCTCGCGTCGTCCGCGAGCTGACCGCGGACGGCTGGCGCGTCGAAGCCGAGGGGCGGGCATTCCGTACGCCGCAGGCGATGCGCTCCGAAGTGCGCTCGGGGGTCGATTGGTTCGAGCTGCACGGCGCCGTCGATTTCGGCGAGGGACAGACGGCGCCGCTGTCACGGCTGCTGGAGGCGCTCCGCCAGGGTCGCACGACCGTCGTCCTCGACGACGGCAGCGAAGGAATGATGCCGGAGGAATGGCTGCGGCGGTTCGCGGGCATCGCAAGCGCGGGCGACACGTCGGGCGACCACGTGCGCTTCCGGATGTCACAGGCCGCACTGCTGGATGCGGCGCTGGCCAGCGAACCCGATGTCCGATTCGACGAGCGCTTTCAGCTCGCGCGTGAAGATCTCGCGACGCTCGGCGGCGGACTCACACCGCTCGACGCGGCACGTTCGTTCGCCGGCACGCTGCGCGATTACCAGCGCGACGCCCTCGGATGGTTCGCGTTCCTGCGGCGCTTCGGGTTCGGCGGCTGCCTGGCCGACGACATGGGGCTCGGCAAGACGGTCATGGTGCTCGCGTGGCTGGATCGCCTTCGCGCGAAACGCGAGGCGACCGGCCCCTCGCTCGTCGTCGTTCCGCGATCCGTTCTCTTCAATTGGGTGCAGGAGGCGGCGCGTTTTGCTCCGGAGCTGAAGGTGCTGGATTTCAGTGGAGCCGATCGAACCGTCGACCGCGTGCGGGGGCATCATCTCGTCCTCACCACGTACGGAACGCTGCGTCGCGATGCGCTGCTGTTGAAGGATGTCGAGTTCGATTACGCGATCCTGGACGAGGCCCAGGCCATCAAGAACGCGAACACCGCGGGGGCGAAGGCGGCCCGGCTGCTGCGCGCACGCCATCGACTCGCGCTCAGCGGCACGCCTGTCGAAAACCATCTCGGCGAGTTGTGGAGCCTGTTCGATTTCCTCAACCCGGGCATGCTCGGCAGTTCGGCGTCCTTTGCGCGCCACGGCGTCGCCGCCGCGCGGCGCGACCGCGAGGCGCTGGACGTTCTCGCGCGGGGCGTGCGGCCGTTCATCCTGCGCCGCACGAAGGCGCAGGTCGCTCCCGAACTCCCCCCGCGCAGCGAATTGACGATCCGCTGCGAACTCCAGGCGGCGCAGCGTGCGCTGTACGACGAGCTGCGCGACCACTATCGCGCCGCGCTGCTGCGGCGGATTCATCGCGAAGGCCTGCAGAAATCGAAGCTGCAGGTGCTCGAGGCGCTGCTGCGCCTGCGGCAGGCGGCGTGTCACCCCGGGCTGATCGATCCACGCCGCGCGTCCGAGCCGTCCGCGAAGTTCGACGCGCTGATCCCGCAATTGTCCGAGGTGCGGGAGGAAGGGCACAAAATCCTCGTCTTCTCGCAGTTCACCAGCCTGCTCGCGCTGCTGCGCAGGAGGCTCGATGCCGACGGCATCGCCTACGAGTATCTGGACGGCAAGACACGTGATCGCGAGTCGCGCGTCAGACGGTTTCAGGAGGACCCGTCCTGCGATCTGTTCCTCATCAGCCTCAAGGCCGGCGGCCTGGGGGTGAACCTCACCGCGGCGGAGTACGTGTTCCTGCTCGATCCGTGGTGGAATCCGGCCGTGGAGGCGCAGGCGATCGATCGCGCGCACCGCATCGGCCAGACGCGACACGTCTTCGCGTATCGCCTGCTCGCGGCGGATACGGTGGAGGACAAGATCGTCGAGCTGCAGCGCAGCAAGCGAGATCTGGCCGATGCCATCGTGCGCGCTGACGCCGGCCTCCTGCGGACTCTCAGAGCCGAGGATCTGGAGATCCTTCTGAGTTGAGTGGGTCGATGTTCGATGGGCGATGTTCGATGGACGATGCACGATGGACGATGGACGATGACTATCCGCCCATTGCCGTATCGCCTGACGGGCCGTAGATCGACGGGACCTTGCCGCCCATCGGCCGCAGATACGTCGAGAGCTGGCCACGATGATGGATCGCGTCGAGCATCAGCATCCACGCGAGCCCGTGCCGCGGCATCTCCATGATCGTGTTGCCGTTCACCAGGAACTTCCCGGACGATTCCCAGTCGCTGTCTTCGAGCGCTGAGAGTTTCGCAGCGGCGTCGGTGCCCGCCTTCTTATAAATCTCGACGGCGTCCTCCATCGACTGGAAGGGCACTTCGACGCGATGGTTGATCGTGCCTGTGTCGAACAGCTCGACGAGATCCACTTCATGGCCGATGAGATGCGCGACGAGCTGGTACGCGGACCTGGACTTCGGATGGGGGCGGTAATCGAGCTGATCTTTCGGCATCGCCTCGAGCACGCCAACGAACCGGGGATGCTCGTGTGCACACAGCTGGGCGAAGAATTCACGGTTTGTCATAGATCTCCTTCACGAATGTCAAAATGACCGATGGACGATGACCGATGGACGATGGGCGAGGGTTCATCGACTATCGTTCATCGACCATCGCCCATCGCTCTTCATCGCAGGTGCCGCGCGAAAAATTCCATCGTCCGCGACCAGGCGAGCTTCGCAGCGCCGGCATCGTAGCGCGGCGTCGTGTCGTTGTTGAAGCCGTGCTGCGTGCCCGGGTACGTGAACTCCTGATACGACACATGGTTTGCCTTCAGCGCCGCCTCGAAAGCGGGCCATCCGGCGTTGATGCGGTCATCGTGCTCGGCGTAGTGAATGAGCATCGGCGCCGTGATCTTCGCAGCATCGTCGGCTGACGGTTGATTGCCGTAGAAGGGGACCGCCGCGCCGAGATCCGGCAGCCGTGTCGCCAGCATGTTGACGATGCCGCCGCCATAGCAGAAGCCGACGGCGCCGATCTTTCCCGTGCAGTCGGGCCGCGCCTTCAGCCAGTTCGCGGCGGCGACGAAGTCCTCCCGCGTCTTCGTCTGATCCAGTTTCGTGAACAGCTCGCGCGCCTGGTCCTCGTCGCCGGGATAGCCGCCGAGGGGCGCCAGCGCGTCCGGCGCGAACGCGATGTAGTTGTCGACGGCGATGCGCCGCGCGATGTCCTCGATGTGCGGGTTGAGCCCGCGATTCTCGTGGACGACGAGTACGCCCGGCAGCCTGCCAGACGCGTTCGCCGGTTTGACGAGATAGCCCTTCGTCTTCTCGTTGCCGTTCGGCGAGGGATAGGAGACGTACTCGCCCTTGACGCGCGCATCATCGGCCTTGACCTGCTGCATCGCGAACACGGGGCTGAGCTGATCGAGCAGCATGCCGGCGGTGACGCCGCCCACGGCGAATTTCGCGGCGCGCTCGAGGAATCCGCGGCGGTCGATGCCGCCATGGACGTACTGATCGAAGATGTTGAGAAGTTCCTGCGGAAAGTCAGCGGCTGTTTTGCGCTCCATAGAGGGAGCATATACCGAAGACCGGGAGGCCTATCTGGTCTCCTTCGCGACGAAGATCGCGTCGATGGTGCGGCCGAAATGGTAGACATACGTGCGGCCGGCGTCTGCCCACTGCGTGACCATCAGTTCGTACACACCAGCCGTATCGGGAGGCGCAATCTCGCGGAGCGGGGTTCGCGTTCCGGTGGCGATGTCGATGCTCTCGATCCGCGCCGGGACGCCCCGGCTCGCGTTGACGGCAATCGAGTGACTGTCGTTCCATCCGATCACCGCATCGTCGTCGGCAAAGCCTCGGACGGGCGCGTGCGCGTCGCCGTCGATCGTCCGTGTCTCGAAGCCCTGCGGTGCATGGACGAGCAGCGTGCGGCCATCCGGCGCCAGCCACGCGGCCCGAACGCCTTCCGGGGTGACCGGCTGCGGAGGTCCGCCTGCGATCGAAATGAGATAACACCGAGGCGGCTTGTCCGGCTCGCTCCCGCACGTCAACAGGTGCCTGCCGTCGGGCATCCACTGCGGTTCCGGAGGATACGGCGGATCACCGGTGAGATCCCGGATCGGGCGGCGATCAATGTGCTGGGCTTGTCCCGCGCCTGTCGGATACAGATAGATCTCGCCGGTCGCGGGAATGATCGCCCCAACCCAGCGCCCATCTGGCGAGGGACCCCATGACATTCCTTCACCGAGCCGAACGACTTTGTCGGTCGTCATGTCACGAATCGCCGCGGCATAGTTCGGCCCGGCATTCTGACTGAGATCCGTGAATGCCATCAGGCGCCGGTCGGATGAGAGGAGGCCGTTCTGCGGAAAATCGAGCCACCGCAGCTCTCGTTCGGCGCTCTGGCCCGGCAGGAGCGCGCGCATGCTGTACCGGAAATCGTTGCGGACGATCAACATGCGGCCGTCGGACGCGACATCGTACAGGACCATCGCGTCGGCGCTCGCGATCCGCTGCCGGACCACCGGCGTTCCCGCAACGTTGACAATGAGCGGCTGCTGCTCGACGCCGCTGTCGGATGCAGAGAACAGTACGGAGCGTCCGTCGGCGGACCACGCCGCACCTTCCTCACCCCAGTACTCGCCGGCGAGCTGCTTGATGGCGCCGCTGGACGTGAGCACCTTGACCCACCCCCGGTCGTCGCCCGCGGTCTGATGCTCGAAGAAGGCGACTTGCGACCCGTCGGGGGACACACGCGGGTCGCTGAGATACCCGCTGACGCTGTACCGCACGGTTCCTGCCGGGTACTCGAGTCGATCCTGGGTACCCACGTGATGAATGATTGCGAGCGAAGCGCCGTCGGGTGCCCAGTCGGCTTCGCGCACGTCCTCCATCCACTGCCTCGGCGCGCCGTCCAGCGCCATTCGTGCAAGCGTTCCGGTGAACAGGCGGTGGTGAAGAAAACGCGCGCCGGTCAACACCGCGAGCTCGCCCTTGGATGAAACCGAGAGCAGGTGGGTATCACGCTGCCCGAGCGCTTGCGGCATTACGCTTCCCGGCCGGATGGCAAACAATTCGGGCACATTGCCGCTCATGGCCGCGCTGAAGACGATCGTCTGTCCGTCGGGCGCGAACCTGGCGTTGGTCACCCACATGGGGTCCCACGTCTTCTTCTCGAAGACGAGCGACGAGGGCGTCGGACCGAGCCGTCGATCGGCCAGGGCTCCGGCCGCGGCGCTCAATGCGATCGCCGCCGCAAGCGCCGCCGGTCGCAGCCACCGGCGGCGCGACGAGACCGCGACCCCCGTGCGCGGGCTGGACGAGATGTTCGATCCCGAGAGCGCCTCGAGCGCAAATGCCACGTCGCGTGCGGTCTGAAATCGTTCCTTCGGATTCTTCTCGAGCGAGTGGCGGACGATGCGTTCGATCGCCGGCGGGACGTCACCGCGGATCGCGGTGAGCTCGGGCGGATCATCTCTGAGGATCGCCGTCATCGTCTCCGCGGACGTGTCGCGCTGAAACGCGCGGCGCCCCGTCAACATTTCGTACAGCACGGCGCCGAACGCGAACAGGTCCGCGCGGCCGTCCACGGCCTGGCCTTTGATCTGTTCGGGCGCCATGTAGCCGACGGTGCCCATCACGGTGCCGGCGTCGGTCAACGCGGCAACCGTTTCGCCGGCGCTGGTGGCACCGGCAGCAGCCGCAGAGACCGCGGACCGGGCCAGACCGAAATCGAGAATCTTCAGCTGGCCATCTTCGAGCAGGAAGATATTTTCCGGTTTGAGATCCCGGTGAACGAGCCCTTTGTCGTGGGCCGCGCCGAGACCTCGGGCGATCTGGACGGCGTACTCGACCGACTTCCGCGGCGGCAGTGGGCTGCGGTTGAGCCGATCGCGCAGCGTTTCGCCCTCCAGCAGCTCCATGACGACGTAAAGCTGCTTGTCGACCACACCCGTGTCGAAGATGTTGAGGATGTTCGGATGGGACAGCGTCGCGATCGCCTGCGCTTCGCGCTCGAACCGTGCGCGCCGCTCCCCGTCGTCGGCAAACGCCGGCGGCAGGACCTTGACCGCGACGTCGCGATTGAGCCGGGAGTCGCGGGCTCGATAGACCTCGCCCATGCCTCCCTGGCCCAGGAGGCTCTGGATCACGTAAGGACCGACGCGGGCACCGGCGTTGAGAGCCATGAGTTGTGTGAGGCGTGGGCCGCCGCGAATCATACTCCGACGTGCATTCCGGGCGGTTTGGCGCGGGGACCCGGCACGGCGACTGGAACTGATCAGCGGCGCCTCGCGTTCGGACCGTCCGCGCTTGCGGCGATTGCTATCCGCCCTCCCGGTCCTTTACCCGACAGATGATACCTGGCGCATCATCGACGGTTGGGTGGAACGTGCTGCGGAAAGGGGAACGCGGTTCGGCGTTGGAGACCTGCTCATCGGAGCACTCGCCGCTCAAGCCGGTGTGCTCGTGTAGTCGCTCGACTCGGATTTCGCGCGGATGGAATCGCTGGACCTGATTGCCCGATACGACGCCGCCTGAGCGCCTGATACAATCCGCGCACACATGACTCCGGGAACGGGCTCGCACCTTGGTCCGTACGAAGTCGTCGAGCCGATCGGCGCCGGCGGCATGGGCGAAGTGTTTCGCGCGCGCGACACGCGCCTCGGACGCGACGTCGCGCTCAAGATGCTGCCCGCCGCGTTCGCCGCCGACCAGGATCGCCTTCGCCGCTTCGAGCAGGAAGCCCGCTCGGCGGCGGCGCTCAATCATCCAAACATCCTCGCGGTCTACGACGTCGGCACCACCAACGGCGCGCCCTACGTCGTCTCGGAACTCCTGGAGGGAAAGACGCTGCGCGCGATCCTCGACGGCGGCGCCCTGACGACGCGCAAAGCGGTCGAATACGGCACGCAGATCGCGAGCGGCCTCGCCGCCGCGCACGAGAAAGGGATCGTTCACCGCGACATCAAACCGGAGAACGTGTTCGTTACGAAAGATGGCCGCGTCAAGATTCTCGACTTCGGCCTCGCCAAGCTGGCCGATCTGCCGTCCGCGGATGGCGGGCAGCCGACGATGACTCGGACGGGGTCCGGGATGATCCTCGGCACCGTCGGCTATATGTCGCCGGAACAGTTGCGCGGGGAGCCAGTCGACGCGCGGTCTGACGTCTTCAGTCTCGGCGCGATGCTCTACGAGATGTTCGCCGGCGAGCGCGCGTTCAAGGGCAAGTCGGCCGTCGACACGATGACGGCGATTCTGAAAGAGGACCCACCGGACTTTCCCGAGGCGGTGCACGCGGCCGCGCCAGCCCTCGCACGGATCGTGCGTCGCTGCCTCGAGAAAAACGTCGACGAACGATTTCAGTCGGTGCGCGACCTCACGTTCGCGCTCGATGCGTTGTCGAGCGCCAGCGGGATCAAGCCGGCCGCTGTTGTCGACGCGCCGCCCCGCCCGAGTGTGAGCAGGCGCGCGCTTGGGTTCACGATGATCGTGGGCATCCTTGCCGTTGGCGCAGCGTGGATGCTCGCGCGATCCCTCGCTGCCGTTGCCGCATCGCCGGAGATCACCCAACTCACCTTTCGCAGCGGAACGGTGCGCGGCGCCCGGTTCGCGCCGGGCAGCCAGAATGTGATTTACGCGGCGGCGTGGGAAGGACAGCCGATCAAGCTGTTTTCGACACGTCCGGGCAGTCCCGATTCGGCGGCGCTCACTGTGCCCGATGCCGATCTCATGGCGGTTTCGGGCGCAACGAGCGAAATGCTGGCGACGCTTGGCGCGGTTCCCGTCTTCTCGTACTACACGCGTGGGACGCTGGCTCGCGCATCGATTGCGGGCGGCGCGCCGCGAGCGCTGCTGGAAAACGTCATCGCCGCGGACTTCAGCCCTGACGGCCAGGCGCTCGCGGCGATCGTTGGGGTGCCTGGGGAATTCTCGCTGCAGTTTCCAGTCGGGTCCGAGCGGCTGAAGACGCCGTATGCGATGAGCGACGTTCGCGTCGCGCCCGACGGACATCAGCTCGCGTTTCTGTCCCACGCGTCGGGTGGTGACGAGGGTGACGTCAGGGTGATCAGCACCTCGGGAGAACAGAGAACAGTCTCGAGCGGCTGGATCACGCTCGGGGGCCTGGCCTGGGCGGCCGGAGGCCGCGAACTCTGGTTCACGGGGTCGCGAAAAGGCGGAGTGCGCGCGCTCTGGGCGGCGACACTGGACGGCCGTGAACGCCTCCTGTACCGCTCGACGGACAGTCTGACGCTCCAGGACGTCGCGCCTGACGGACGGGCGCTCGTGTCGGCCGGAACGCCGCGCGTCCGGGTCCTTTACGGGTCGCTGCATGACCCCGTCGACCATGACCTCACATGGTTCGACCACGGCACACAACCGTCCGTGACCGCCGACGGGAAGCTGGTCGCATATACCGAGAGCGGGGAAGGCGCTGGCAGCACCTACGGCATCTTCGTCCGGGCCACCAACGGTGAGCCCGCCGTTCGAATCGCCGATGGGCGGGCCAGCGCCATCTCGCCGGACGGCACACGGGTATTGGTGCAGGACCTCGCAGATCCGCACGTCGCGGCCCTGGTCCCAACGGGCACCGGGGCACCGAAGCGGCTCAGCCTGAAGACGCTCGACCAGATTGCGATCGGAAGCTGGTTCCCCGACGGCCGGCACATCGTCATTCTTGGTACCGAGCCGGGTCACAGCGTGCGGTCGTGGCGCCTCGATACACGGAGCGGCGAACTTGCGGCAATAACACCTGAAGGCGCCGCTGGGCGAATCGTTTCTCCGAATGGACAATACCTTGCCGTCACAGAGGGCGATGATCGTTACCTGCTCGATCTTCGAAGCGGTGCGAAACTCCGCAGCGACGGGGTGGAGAAGCCCGACCTCGCGATTGGATTTACGGCCGACTCAAAGGCGGTGTATGTCTTCAGCCCCGACTCACAGGGGGGGCGCATCTTTCGGATCGCATCCGGCATACGGACGCTCGTCCGCGCGCTGCGTCCGGCCGATCCCGCGGGACTCCGCGCTGTGTTCCAGCCATCCATGAGCCTCGATGGTGAACATTTCGCGTACAGCGTCAGTACCCTGACGTCCCAGCTCTTCCTGCTGAAACTTCCGTAGCACCCGCACTATGACATTGACAGCGGGCACCGTCCTCGGCCCCTACGAGATCCTCGGCCCGCTTGGCGCCGGCGGAATGGGTGAAGTGTTCCGCGCACGTGACACGCGCCTCGGACGCGACGTCGCGCTCAAGATGCTGCCGACGGCGTTCACCGCGGATCAGGATCGCCTTCGCCGCTTCGAGCAGGAGGCGCGTTCGGCAGCCGCGCTCAACCACCCCAACATCCTCGCGGTCTACGACGTCGGCACCACCAATGACGTCCCATACGTGGTTTCGGAACTGCTCGACGGGCGCACCCTGCGGCAGATTCTCGAGGGCGGCGCGCTGACGACCCGCAAGGCGATCGAGTACGGATCGCAGCTCGCGAGCGGCCTGGCCGCGGCACACGAAAAAGGCATCATCCACCGCGACATCAAGCCGGAGAACGTGTTCGTCACCAAAGACGGCCGCGTCAAGATCCTCGATTTCGGCCTCGCGAAGCTGGCCGACATGCCGACCGCGGATGGCGTCCGCGCGACGATGACCCAGACCGACCCGGGGATGGTGGTCGGAACCGTCGGCTACATGTCGCCGGAGCAGTTACGCGCGGAGCCGGTCGACGCGAGGTCGGACGTGTTCAGTCTTGGCGCGGTGCTCTACGAGATGTTCGCGGGGGAGCGCGCCTTCAAGGGGAAGACCGCCGTCGATACGATGAGCGCGATCCTGAAAGAGGATCCGCCAGATTTCCCCGAGGCGGTGCACGCGTCCGCGCCGGCGATCGAGCGCATCGTCCGCCGCTGTCTCGAGAAGAACGTCGACGAGCGGTTCCAGTCAGTCCGGGACGTGACGTTTGCCCTCGAAGCGCTCTCGACCGCCAGCGGAATCAAACCGGTGATTGCCACGGACGCCACGGTACCGCGGCGTTCCGGGATCCCTGTGGCGACCGGGATGGGGATCACGCTGGCCGTAGCGCTCGTTGCTGCCGCCACCGGCTGGATGGCCGGACGCTCAGGTGCGCCGGCGCCAAACCCGCCAAAGGTGACCCAACTGACCTTCCGAAGCGGGAGAGTCCACGGCGCGCGGTTCGCGCCCGATGGCCAGAACGTCATCTACGCGGCCGCCTGGGAAGGGCAGCCCTTGAAGGTCTTCTCCACGCGGCCGGGCAGTTCGGATTCCACAACGCTCGCGCTGCCCGATGGCGATCTGATGGCGATCTCGCGGACCACCAACGAGATGTTGACGACGCTCGGAGCGGTGCCGGCGTTTGACTTCTACACCCGCGGCAAGCTGGCGCGAGCGTCTGTCTCCGGCGGTGCACCGCGCGCGATTGCGGACAATGTGATCGCCGCTGATTTCAGTCCCAACGGACAGATGCTCGCGGCCATCGTCGGCACCAACGACACCTTCTCCTTGCAATTTCCCCTCGGTACCGAACGGCTGAACACCCGGTACGCGATGAGCCACGTTCGGGTCGCACCCGACGGCGAACAACTCGCGTTCCTCTCTCATCCGTTCGGCGGCGACGAAGGGGACGTGATGGTGCTCGGCAAGGCTGGTGCGCCGCGGCCCGTCTCACGCGGATGGCTCACCCTGCAGGGGCTCGCGTGGGCGAACGGAGGCAAAGAACTCTGGTTCACGGGAACCCGCCAGGGAGGTGTGCGCGCCCTCTGGTCCGTGACGCTCGACGGCCGCGAACGCGAGCTGTATCACTCGACGGAAGGACTCACGCTCGAGGATGTCGCGGCCGACGGCCGCGCGCTTCTTTCGGCCGGGAGTCCGCGCTCACGCGTGCACTTTGGATCGCTCCGCGACGAAACAGTCGACCGGGACCTTTCGTGGTTCGATTACACCAACATCCCGACGCTGTCGGCGGACGGCAAACTGCTGGCATTCATGGAAAGCGGCGAAGGCGCGGGCAAGACGTACGGCCTCTTCGTCAGGCCAACC
>Ga0310810_10001451_pt1 | contig 24864 bp, 17 predicted proteins | sample NCmetagenome_FD_207641 | JGI IMG/M metagenome (GOLD analysis project Ga0310810, IMG submission 207641) | Soil microbial communities from experimental microcosm in Duke University, North Carolina, United States - NC | ecosystem: Engineered > Artificial ecosystem > Soil microcosm > Unclassified ...
CAACAACTTTCACATCTCCGGCGGCGTGTCGTACTCCTTGCCCAAGGTGGATGTATTCGCGTCCTACGTCTACTACGCTGCCGGCACCGACACGCACGTCGGCCGCGCGTTTACCGCCGGACTGAGCTTTCCGTTCGAACGCTGACACTTCCTGCGTAGTGTCCGGCTTCAGCCGGACCTGGCGATATCGCAACGATGCGGCAGGAGAAGGAGAAGAGGCCAGCGCGCGACGTCGCGCGGATCTGCTCGCCAGCACCCTCTCCCGCAGGAATCGTTCCCGACAGCAGCATCACATAGCCCACGCCACCTCGCGCAACACGCTGTCCATCGATAAACAATTGTTCCGCGAAGCACGGATCGTTCTGGAACCGGATCGCATGGCCTTTGTATGTCACGTCCCACGCGATCACCGACCCCAGGGAGACAGCGATCAGCGCGATGCCGATCACCGTCGACGAGACCGCTATTACACTCGGGCCACCACCGGCACGAAACCACATCGCGACTCCGGCGGCGCCAAGCAGGACCCCGGCCATCGGAACGATCGTCTGGATCGCGCGCCGACGCGTGTCGGCGGCCTCGAGCAGCAGCGTTTCAGTGCCAGCGCTGTGATCGGTCACCTTCGATCGGCGGCGACCGACCAACAAACTGTAAACGGTCGGAAAGATGACGGCCCAGATCAACCACGGCGGCAATCTGGCAAGCCCGCTTGCGGCACCCGCCAATACGCCCAATAGCAGCGTGAGCCCGATCACCAGTGCGATGGTTCTGCCCGGTCCTGACACATTCAGCTGATCGCTGCCCATACTCACCTCAGACGCTTTCGCGCGGAAAGGTTACAGAGGTTACTATTCGCCGTGCCATTCGAGACCACACGGTGGAGCCTGGTCGTCGCCGCCGGCAGCGGCGACTCGTCCTCGGCGCGCGCAGCGCTGGCGACGCTGTGCGACACCTATTGGTATCCGCTCTACGCCTACGTCCGTCGTCGCGGCACGAGCGCGGACGATGCCCGCGATCTCACGCAAGGATTCTTCACGTCATTGCTGGAGCGACGAGACTTCGAGCATCTGCGTCAGGAGCGCGGTCGCTTTCGGGCGTTTCTCCTGGCCTCGCTCCAGCACTTTCTCGCCAACGATGCGGCCCGGCGCCGGACGCAGAAGCGGGGTGGCGACATCACGTTTCTTCCGCTTGCGTTTGACGAAGCCGAAGGCCGGTATCGAATCGAGCCGGCAGAATCTACCACGCCGGAGACACTCTACGAACGCCGCTGGGCGCTGACGGTCATCGACCGCGTGCTCAATGAGCTGCGACGCGAGTGGGAAGCAGACGGTCGCGAGACCGAATTCGCCGAACTCAAATCATGCCTGTTGGGCGTCAATCCGTCGGGAGGCTACGCGGCGATCGCCGCACGTCTCGGCACCAGTGAAGGCGCGGTGAAAACGGCGGTGCACCGTTTGCGCAGAAAGTTTCAGAACGCGCTTCGCAAGGACATCGCCGAAACCGTCTCGGATCCCGGCGACGTGGACGACGAAATTCGCTACCTCGTGCGGGCACTCGGCGCGTAACCCCGTCGCGCGATTCTGTCTGATCACCGTATGGAAGACGTCACCTACCTGCCACGACTGTGTCCCCGGTGCGGCAAGACGTTGGCCGATGACGCCCCCGAGGATCTCTGCGGAGCGTGTCTCCTCGCCGCGGCGACGGAAACGATCACCCATGCGACGCTCGACGATGCACTCACCGTCGTCTCGAGTGGCGGAGCGGCCGCGCGTCACGCCGCCGCGCCGCAGCTCGCCGAAGGTCAGTCATGGGGTCCGTATCGCATCGGGCGTCTGCTCGGCCGCGGTGGCATGGGTGAGGTCCACGAGGCCGAGCACGTTGAAAGCGGACGCCGCATCGCGCTCAAGGTACTGCGCAGCCGACTGCAGGATGCGGACGAGCGCGCACGCTTTCTGCGCGAGGGTCAGCTCGCTGCCTCGATCAGCCATCCGCACACGGTCTACATCTTCGGCAGCGAGGAAATCGCCGGCGCTCCCGTCATCTCGATGGAGCTGCTGCCTGGCGGCACGCTGAAGGATCGCGTCGCGGCCGAAGGGCCGCTGCCTCCAGCCGTGGCTGTTTCCGCTGTCCTCGACATCATCGGCGGGCTCGATGCCGCACAAGCCGTCGGCATCCTGCATCGTGACATCAAGCCGTCGAATTGTTTCGTCGACACCGACGGGTCAGTGAAGGTCGGCGACTTCGGCCTGTCGATTTCGACGCTGGCTCGCGATGTTCACGAACAGCTCGCAACAGGATTCGAGGGCACGCCGCAATTTGCCGCACCCGAACAGCTGCGCGGTGAGCCCCTCGATCTGCGCGCCGACATCTATGCCGTCGGCGCAACGCTGTACTACTTGCTGACTGGCCAGCCACCATTGGAGGCTCGCGACTTGCGCGAGCTCGTCGATCGCGTCATTCACGAGCCGCCGAAATCGCCGCGCGCATTGCGTCCCGAGATTCCGTCCGGACTGGCCGCAGTCATCCTGCGGTGTCTCGCCAAATCGCCGGAGCAACGTCCAGCGTCCTATCCCGCACTCGCCGAACTGCTGCGACCGTTCTCCGCAATCGGCGAGATGCCGGCGCTTCCACGCCTGCGCATCCTGGCGACCATCGTGGACCTTCTGATCCTGTCGGCGCCGTTCGAGATCTGGAAAGCGGTGAGGGCAGACATCACGACTAACGGAGTGACCGCGGATCCACCATGGCTGCCGTGGGCCTGGTTGGTGAACCTCTCGTACTTCTTCGTACTCGAAGCGTGGCGGGGCGCGTCGCTAGGCAAACGGCTGTTCGGCCTGCATCTGGCGTCGCCAGGCGGGGTCGGCTGGGCGATGCGCGTCGCTCGCCGCACAATCGTCTTCCACATTCCGTGGATCGTGTTCAGTGCGTTGCTGCTGTCGGTGGGTCCGCTTGGCCCCATGACCGATGTCCCGCTCGGCCCGAACTCAACGCTCAAAGCGGCGGACACGCGCAGTCTGATCCAGAGCGTCATGACGCTCACGATGATCGCCGCACTCTTTCTCACCGCGCGGCGCCGCAACGGCTGGGCGGGTCTTCATGAGCTCGCCAGCGGCACACGCGTTGTCTCGCGAGCCGCAGTGCAGATTCGATCTCGACGCTCGACCGGTGCGGCGCTTGCGCCCGATGACCTCTCTGCTGCCCGAGGAACGCGCTACGGACCGTTCATCACCTCCGGTGATTCAGGCGCCATAGACGCCGATCTCGTCGTCGCGTTCGATCCCGTGTTGCGCCGGCGAGTATGGATTCACCTCGTGTCACCGCGCACGGATTCGATCGGTGCCGTCCGCCGCGATCTGTCGAGACCTGGACGTTTGCACTGGCTCACCGGCAGGCGGACCGGCAGTGATAACTGGGACGCGTTCGAGGCGCCCGACGGACAACCGTTGCTCGCCGCGTTTCGCGACGGCACTCCGCAGTGGACCACGTTGAAGTCGTGGCTGCTGGATCTGTCCACAGAGCTTGTCGCAGCCGCCGCGGACAACTCGATGCCGATGCTTCGACTCGATCGTCTCTGGGTTCGTGATGACGGCCGTCTCGTGCTGCTGGACTTCCCCGCCCCTGGCAGCACCCGTGATGTTGCGAGTCCAACGCTGGCCGACCTCGCACCGGTGCAACTGCTGTCCGCTGTCGCCGAACGCAGCAGACAAGGTGCGAACCGATCGTCCGCGTTGATGCCACTGTCGGCTCGCCTGCTGCTCGGCTCGTGGTCGCATCAGACGCCGCCGTCGTTGCCCGACGCGCACGTCGAGCTGGTACGCGTCGCGGCGGGACTCGATCGCGTGAAGCGAGCACGACGTGCCCTGCCGATGGTGCTGACGGCGATTCCGCTGGTAGGCATCACCAGCTTTATCACTCTCGTGGCCATACCGACGATGGAACGGTTCTTTGGTCGTCAAACGAACGAGATGCTGAGTCTGCTGGAGTCGCTGTCTCAACCACGCCCACGCCCCGGCAGCCGGCTCGTCGATCCATCCGTGCGGCAGGCGATGGAGATCTACGTCGCCGGAACGCACGGCGCGCGACTCAGAGACACCGGGTTCTGGAACAGCCCCGTGATGCAGCAAGGTCTTGCCAAAAGGCTGCAGCCAACCGCGGACAGCGTCGCCACCCGGCATCCGACTGTGTCGGCGGAGGAACTGGCGCGGGCGACGACGACCATCGCACCAGAGCTCACTCGTCTGCACGAGCGACAGCGGCGCCAGAACTTCGCTGACCTCACTGGACCCATCGTGACGACTGTGGTCGGCGGGATACTGCTGTTGATTCTTCTCCTCAGTCTCGTCTCATCGCTGATCGTGCCGGGCGGTCTCTTCACCCGCATGCTCGGGCACGCCGTCGTCACGCGCAGCGGTCACGAGATCGGCCGGATGCTCTCCCTTGGACGCGTGCTCGTCGCCTGGGCGCCAGCGATTGCGTGGCTGCTTTATCTGGCCTCGTCACCAAAGGTGCAGGGATTCGTGCCGATGCCCCCGAATCCAATGCTCGGCATGTTCCTGACACTTGTCGCGCTCGGCGTCGGCGCTGTCTTCACCATTGCCCGCCCCGAGCGAGCACCGCACGACTGGCTGTTCGGGACCTGGGTCGTACCTCGTTAGCCATCACGGGTACGAAGAGCGATCGCAACAGATGGCAAGAAGATGTTCATCGTCGGATGCCAGCCGTGTGCCGTGTGACAGCCGGCGCGCTCTCCTAGCGTCGCCCGCTCGGGCTGTTCTTGACGCTCTTCTGGCCCATCTGCTTGCCTCTTCGTTCGCCCATCCGCTTGTCTATCGGCTCGTTCGGCTGGGGCGTCCGATGACGCTTTCCGGGCGCATCGACGGGTCCCCGACTGGAGGGTCCCATACGATTCTCCAAGGCTTTCGATTCGTCGTTCTGCTCGGTCTTACGCACTGCCATGAGTTCATCCCCTAGGTCATGTTGCTCGACAACGACCGCGCGAACCGCACCATCGCCTTCTCGGCTGAAGTTGAGGAGCGGATCGACGAGCACTTCTTCGATCCGAATGTTGCGGGACAACCGGACACCGACACGAGGGCCCATCGGCTCACGATGACACATCGTGCAACAGGAATCTGTGCACAACAGAACGGTCGTGATGCCGGCAGAACCGTGTTGCTCTCCTTGACAGCTTAGGAGAGACGGGACTACGCTTCCCTCACCTAAGTGGTTTAGGAGAGGCGATGGCGGACGAAGCGGCGCTGTTACCGGGAACACTGGACCTGCTGATCTTGAAGGCCGTCTCGCTGGCGCCGGAGCATGGCTACGGCGTGCTGCTGCGCATCGAGCAGATCACCGGCGGCGCGCTGCTCGTCGAGCAGGGCGCGCTCTATCCGGCACTGGCGCGACTCGAGCATCAGGGACTGCTCGGATCCGAATGGGGCACATCCGACAATAACCGCCGCGCGAAGTTTTATCGCCTGACCGCCGCCGGCCGCCGTCGTCTCAAGACCGAGACCGATCGCTGGGACCGCCTGGCGATCGCCATGTCGCGGGCGCTTCGCGCCGAAGGAGTGTGAGCTGTGCCCTGGGCGAAGCTGCGTTCGCTGGTCGCCGGCCTCTTCCGGCGTGGACGTGTCGAAGCCGAGATGGCCGACGAGATCGCATTCCACATCGAGACGCGGGTACGCGATCTGATGGCGCGGGGCATGACGCCGGACGTGGCGAGGCGCACGGCGCGCGTCGAGTTCGGCTCTGTCGAGCGCTACAAAGAGGAAGTCCGCAGCGCACGCGGCCTGCGACTCTTCGATGAGGCGGTCGCCGATCTCCTCGCTGGCTTTCGTGCACTCCGTCGCGCACCGGGCTTTACGGTTGCCGCGGGCGTTTCGCTCGCGCTCGGCATCGGCGCGAACACGCTGGTCTTCAGTCTGCTGGATTCGACGGTGCTGAAGCCGCTCGCGCTGCCAGAGCCGGATCGGCTGGTCGCGATCTGGACGGTGACCTCCGATCGACCGGATGTGCTGGGCACATCGAGCATCTCCCGGTTCACGTCGTTCAGAGATCAGACGCGGTCCTTCGAGTCAGTCGCCGCGTACAACGGCATCGCCTGTGGCGTGAAAACACTCGGCTTCGACCAGGACGGCGTCGCGCCCGAGCGCATTCTCGGTCAGACCGTGTCACCAGCCATGTTCCACACGCTGGGCGTGCAACCGATCGTCGGTCGCACGTTTTCAGACGCCGAGGACGTGGTCGATCAGGTGGCATCCGTTGTCGTCATCAGTCATCGCATGTGGCAGCGCCGCTTCCTCGGCGATCCGGCTATCGTCGGCAAGACGCTGACCCTCGACCGCGTTCCCACGACGATCATCGGCGTCATGCCGGAGGGCTTCGACTTTTTCGGTAAGGATCGCGAATTCTTTGCGCCGCTGTGCCTGACGCGCGCGCAGGTCGAAGGCCGCAGCGGGGGCAACAGCATCGTCGCGCGACTCCGGCCTGGTGTGACGATCGCGCAGGCGCAAGCCGAGCTGAACGCGCTCTCCACTCGGCTGGCCGCAGAAGATCCCCGCCGCCATCAAGGCCTCGAGGCTCGCGTCGAATCGCTCACCAGATCCGGCGCGCGGACATTGAACAGCAGCGGGCAACCCACCGGCGACTACGCCTCGTCACTGACGATCCTGCAAGGCGCCGTCGGCCTGGTCCTGCTGATCGCGTGTGCGAACGTTGCCGGTCTTCTGCTCGCCCGCGGCGCCAGCCGGCGAAACGAAGTGGCACTTCGCATGACACTTGGCGCCGGCCGCTGGCGTGTCACGCGACAGATGCTGACGGAGGGCCTGCCGCTCGCTGTTCTTGGCGCGATTGTCGGCGTCGCGATCGCGTGGATCGGATTGAAGGTCTTCGTCAGCATGGCACCGTCAGACTTTCCGCGACTCGAGCAACTGGCCCTCAACGTCCGTGTGCTGGGATTCACCGCCCTCGTCGTGCTGGCGACGGCGGCATTATTCGCCGTGGTGCCGGCCCTCCAGGCGTCGCGTGTCGGGATGCTGACCGTGTCACGCGAATCAAATCGAAACGCCACCGGCAGCGCCGAGCGTCTGCGTCTGCGAAGCCTTCTCGTGTGCGGTCAGATCGCGCTGGCGCTCGTGCTGCTGATCGGCGCGGGCCTGATGATTCACAGCTTCGTCCGAGTGCTCGACAACGAGCTCGGCGCAGACCCGACTAACGTGCTCACGTTTGATTTCCGCCTGCCGGCGCGCGATTCCTTCAAGGCCGCTGGCATCTATCGTGGCTCGGGTCTGTTCGAGATCAGTCCGGCACCAGGCGACACGGTGGAACGGGTTCGGCAGCGACTCCACACACTCGCCGGCGTGCAATCGGTCGCCGCCGTTACCGCGTCGCCCTTCAGTACAGGAATCGCATTGGCGATGCCGTTCACCGTCGACGGCCGTCCGCTTCCGCCATCGGCGACCTCAGGTTCTGCAGAGTCGGATCAGCGCGCGGACTACTCGGCGATCTCCCCCGGCTACTTCAGCGTGATGCGCATCCCGCTTCAACGCGGCCGCGATGTCGACGATCACGATCGCGCCGACACGCCGTACGTCGTCGTCATCAATGACGCCATGGCGCGCAAATACTTCCCGAACGAAGATGCGATCGGCCAATACATCCGCTTCGACTTCGTCCCCAACGAGCGACCCCGGCAGATCGTCGGCATTGTCGGCAACACACTGGTTGGACCACTGCAGACCTCGAGCTCTCCTGCCGTCTACGTGCCTCATTTACAACAGGGACCGACATTTGCCGGTCCCTACGTCTACCTGCGCAACGGCATGTCGTTCGTGCTGAGAACTGCAGGAGATCCGATGGCACTGGTGCCGGCCGTCAAGCGCGCCGTCGCTGAAGTTGACCCGACGACACCGGTGGCCGGTGCGAGAACCGTCGAGCAGTCGCTCGATGACTCGGTACGCCATCTGCGGCTTTACATGCTCCTGCTGGGTGCGTTTGGTGCAGTGGCAACGCTGCTCGCGAGCGTTGGCATCTACGGCGTGATGTCCTACTCTGTCGCCGAACGCACGCGCGAGTTCGGGGTGCGCATGGCGCTTGGCGCACGGGCTGTTGATGTGCTCGCGATGGTGCTGGCTCGCGCCGCTCGCATCGTCGGCGCAGGATTGGTGATCGGTCTGGCAGCGGCGTTCGTCGTGAGCCGGGTGCTCCAGGCGTCGCTCTTCGAGGTCACACGCACTGACCCGGCGACTTACACCACGGTGTCAGTGGTGCTGGTGGTGATTGCGCTGATTGCGTCCGTGATTCCTGCGCGACGCGCGACCACAGTCAACCCGATCGCCGCGCTCCGACACGACTAGGCGTAGCGCTTCTGCGCGCGCTCTTTCGCCTTGCGCGCTTCTTCTTCGCGATTGCGCGGCGGCGCGGTCGTCTTGAGGGAGTGAATCAACCGCTCGGCGGCGGTGGTGACCTCTTCAACGGCCTGATTGAAGGCGGCTTCGTTGGTGCGTGAGGGATGCGTCGACCCACTCAGCTTGCGGACAAACTGCAGCGCTGACGCCCGAATCTCATCGTCAGTGGCGGGCGGATCGAAATTCGCGAGGGTCCTGATGTTTCGGCACATGCTACTGGTACCGTAGCACGACCAATGGGTTCACACGAGTGGCGCGGCGAGCCGGAACGAGCGCCGCGACGAGCGCTACCAGTGCAAGGACGATGGTGACCACGATCAGTGTGACGGGGTCGGTCGGCGACACGTGGAAGAGGACGCTGCTCATCCCCTGCGCGGCCGCGATCGATAGCATGAGCCCGACCACGAGTCCTGCGGCCACCGTCATCATCACGCCTCGCACAGTCATCCAGATCACGTGCGGTCCTCGTGCGCCCAGCGCCATGCGGATGCCGACTTCCTTGGCCCGCTCTCCCACCGCGAAGGCGACAACGGCATACAACCCGAGCGCCGCGAGGATAAGTGCGGTGACACTGAAGCCGGCCAGGATGCTCGTGCCGATGCGCGGAATCAGTAGCTGTTGCGTCAGATAATCCTCGAGCGTCGTTGACTGCAGAATCGGCAGCTTCGAATCGACTTCTCGCACCACGCGACTCAGCGTACCGGCCATCGCCGTCTGATCTCCGTTGCTCCGGACGATGTAGGAGACGACGAAGCCGCCCTGTTGATCGAGTGGTCGATAGAACTGCGGACGCGGTTCTTCGGTGAGGCTGGCCACTTTGACGTCTTTCACGACGCCGACGATCTCCACCGATGAATTCGGAACGCCGTCATGGCTGTATCGGCGACCAACGACATCGGTTGTGCGCCAGTAGCGGCGCGCCATCGCCTCGTTAACGATCGCGACAGGCGGTGCGGTGAAATTGTCCTGCAAACGAAACGCGCGGCCATGAAGGAGACGAATGCCAAGCGCGTCGAAGTAGTCGGCAGACACGGCAGCGCCAGACACCTCCGTCGTGTTCGTGCCGGTCGGCGACACGTACCCGGCAATCACCAACGTGTTGGTCGGACCACGACCGAGCGGCAACCGGTTCGTACTCACTACCGACTGAACACCAGGAACCGCCGCGAGACGACTCGCGATCTCCCGATACACACGCGCGGCATTGGCGGGCGTATAGCCAGCCTGGAACGCGCTCGTCGACACGAGCGTCAGTCGCTCGCGGTTGAAACCGAGATCGACGCGCTCCATCTGCATCATGCTGCGTATCACGAGACCTGTTCCGATCAGCAGCACGAGCGACAAGGCCACCTGGAAGCCGACCATTCCATACTTCACGCCAACGTGACGCCTGGCTGCCGCGATACCGATGATGGCAGCGGTGAGGTCCGTGCGCATCGCGCGCAGCGCCGGCGCCAATCCGAACGCGATGCCAGTGATCACCGACAGTGCTGTCACGAACGCCAGGACGCGGTAATCGATCGAGGCGTCCATCAAGCCATATGGCACCGGCAGGTCGATCCTCGACAGGAACCGCACAAGCCACTGCGCCGCGACCGTGCCGACGACGCCACCGGCGAGCGAGAGCACAAGACTCTCAGTGAGGAACTGCCGCAAGATCCGCCCTCGTCCAGCGCCCATCGCCATCCGAATCGATACGCCACGATGCTGTGCCGCGCCGCGTAGCAGCAGAAGAATCGCGAGATTGCTGCACACCAGCACGAGCACGAGCCCGACCACGGCCATGAGGAGCGCTGCGGCGGGCACTAACGAGCCGTCGAGTGATGGGTGAATGCGAACGGCGCCGGCGCGCAGCACCGAGATGCGCCGTTTTTGATCGAGTCCGGCGAAGCGCTCCGCGAGCTCGTTCGACACGCCCACCATGGCCGCACGCGCCTGCTCGATCGACACCTCCTCACGAAGCCGAGCGCGGATCTGGAACCAGTGATCCTGCGAGCGCTCGAGCGTTTGCGCGGCAAACGAGCCCGCCACCGGACCGAGTGCGGCGAGCGGCAGCCAGAAATCCACAGCGGTCCCGTTCACGGTGCCGTTGTAGCGTCGCGGCCCGACGCCGACGATCGTCACCGCCGATCCACCGAGCCGCATCGTGCGACCGAGCATGTTCGGATCGGAACCGAAGCGCGTGCGCCAGGCATGATCGCTGACAACCGCGGTGGCCGGCGCGCCCGCAACATCCTCGGCGGATGAGAACCAACGGCCTCGCGACACGCTCACGCCGAGCACCGGAAAGTACGACGAGGTCGCGAACTCGACGAACGACGGCCTGACTCCCGAACCGGTCTCAGCAGTGACTGTGGTGTTGAAGACCGCGGCAGCGCTCGCGAACACCTCGCGGCGTTCAGCGATCGCACGATACGCCGGGAACGAGCTCGACTCTGGCGCGCCTTCGTCGGAGTCCTGGTAGACGTTCACAACGCGGTCAGGATTCGCAAACGGCAGCGGACGCAGCAGCACCGCATTGACCACGCTGAACACCGTCGTGTTCGCGGCGATACCCACGCCGACGATGAGGATGGCCATCAGGGCAAAGAGCGGCGACGCGGCCAGCCGACGCACCGCGTAGCGGACGTCCTGCATCAGCAAATCCATTGGATCACCCGGTTCGTGGTTGGTGGTTCGTGGTTGACGTCACCAATCAAGTGACGTGCCGTCGCGATTGTGCTGAGAATTTAGCACACAGATGTTCACGCCGTTCGCGTGTGGGACGGAGCGGTCCCACAGGCGAACAACCGCACAGTTATCAGTAAAGGGCCTTGACGCGGGCGACGTCGTGATCCGAGAGCCAATCGACGCGCGGGATGTCGTCTCGCGTCATCAGGTGATGGCGATATCGGTCGTAGATCGGCAGCGTGACGCCGTTCGTGCCGGGCCACATGATGTCGCGCGCGTTCTCGCTGTGTTCGAGGCCAAGCGCGTGCCCGATTTCATGAAGACACACGTAGTAAATCACCACGTCGCGCATGAGCGGATCTTCTCTGACGCGGCGCCAGACGGTCGGGCGGAACCGGTTTTCATCCGGCCGGATGTCGAGCGAGACCACGGGGTGACCGTCCTCCGTCGACGGCTGCATGCGGCCGAGCGCGGCATCTTCCGACCACGGCAGCCACCGGACACGCAGTCGGGCACGCGGTGCCTCGTCGACGCGACGAAACCGAACCGTGTCGACGCGCCGCTGCCACTCTTGCAGCGCCCACACCATGAGATCGGAATCGCCCGATCGATAACCGGACCTATCGGCGGCGTCCGCAATAAAGAAAGTGATTTCGCCTGATGCGTCCGGCACGATCCTGACTTGGTCCTCGGCGTACATCGCCGGTCCCCTCGGAATGGCCACCGCGACGAACGCAAGGAAGATCAGCGTCCAGACTCTGGTGTCCATCCGTTGCCCAGTCCGTACGGGAGCGTCACGAACGGCGCTGCCTCGACGTGATGAATCTGCCCGCCTCGCACCGCCAACGTCTCCATCGTCACGAGATTCTGCAGCATTCCTGGAGGCGCCTCAGGCGCAGCGCCTCGTCGCGTGCCGTCGTGAATGCCTCGCCTTTGCCCTTTGACCTTTGCCCTTACGTTATCCGGCCTTCGGGAGGCGCTTCAACAATGCGTTGGCCTTCCTGAACCACGGCCGCTCGCGACGCTGTAAGTAGCGCGGCATGGCCGCCTTGTTCGCAAGCACGCGCTCGGCCCATTCGCGCGCCTCGACGGGGCGGTTCTGCGCCGCAAGGAATGTGGCGTAGTTCACGTACGTCTCGGACAGCGTGGAAAACTCGAGCGCTCGCTGGAAAAACATCTCGGCGTCGGCTGGCTGTCCAGTGTTGGCGTAGGCATGCGCCAGCAGACCCAAGGCGCGGTTCGAGTCGTACTTCGGTTCTTTCGACGTGACGGTTTCGAGGTCCGCGGCAGCAGCCGAGAAATCACCCAAATGAATCGCGGCCACACCGCGGCGATAGAACGGGTCGGCGTGCATCGTCCGCGGGGTGATCGCTTTGTCGTAGCACTCGCGCGCCTTCGCGTACTTGCCTTCGTCGAGATACAGGTCGCCGAGTTCCTCGTAATTCCCGGCGGCCGGGTTCTGCTGCACGAGCCCCTCGAGGTACGTGATTCGCTTACGACGGCCGAAGCCTTCAAACGAGTGGCGGAGCAGTCCGAGATCCGGCACGACCTCCATCAGGATGTAGATGAAGGCGCCAAGCGGCCCGAAGAAGATGATGATCCACAGCCAGAATGTGTCAGGACGCCGGCGAAGGAAGTGCAGAACCGCCAACACCTGGAGCAGGATTCCCCACTGGAAGAACTGAAACAGCCCCATGCGCGCGTCTATGAAAACACGAGATCGCCTCGCGCGCTCAGTCGCGGGCTTTTTGCGCTGATTACCGCGAGGTAGCACTTCCCAGCTTTGAGGTCCGTGGCTTCGGCGGCAGTGAGTGTGACCGATCCCGTGACGCGCGGCGTGGACGACTTGGCCAGCACGTACGCAACGCCGCCATTTTGTCGATTCGCCCGGCGATGCAGATAGACGCCGCCCACGTCGGACGCCGTACCGGAGATCCGAATCTCGTATGTCAGTTCGCGTGTCTGATCGTTGAAGGTGAATCGCGCCGCCGCTTGAAATCCCACTTTCGACGGAGGCGATGACCGCGCACCCGTCGCGGTGACGTCCACCCGCAGCAAGGTGGACTCTCCTTCGCGCGACGAAGACGATGCCGGAGTTGCCTCGTCCAATACGGGCGGGCGTCGATGATGCGTGGCTTGCTCGTAGTCGAACGCCAACGCAAGCAGTGTCGGCTCGGCGAATGAACGGCCGATCAGTTCAACACCGACCGGAAATCCGCCGGGCGTGAAACCAGCCGGAACGGAGATCGCCGGGAATCCGGTGTTAGCAGAGAGCGCCGCGTTGCTGCCGGCCTGCGCGCCGCCGACGACCGGCGCGATACGGCGAATCGTCGGATACACAATCACGTCGAGGCGATTGGCATCCATCACCCTCGTCAAGGCGCTGCCGAGCGTCTCGCGCGCTGCGAGCCTGGCTTTGTAGTCCTCGCTCGAGAGGTAGTCGTTGGGAATGGCACTGGCGATGTCGAGAATGCCTTGGAGTGACGAGGAGTGAAGTCCCGACTCGAGCAGCTCGTCTACTGACGATGCATAACCGCCCGCGTTCTTGAGATAGTCCCCGAGATAGAACTTCAGCTCCTGCGTGAGCAGGTTTGCGGCCGCCACCAGCTTCGCGAGATCGGGCACCTCGACGTCGACCGCCGTGGCGCCTTGTGCCTTCATCTCCTCGATCGCGCGGCGAACGACCGCGGCCACCTCTCCGTCCTCAGGTGCGTTACCGAAGAACTCGGTGAGCACACCGATGCGCGCGCTCTTCAACGCTCCGGCCTTGAGCGACGACACATACGTGCGCGGTATGCGTCCACTGCTCGCTGCGGTTGATGGATCCGCGGCGTCGTAGCCAACGGTCGCATCGAGGATGAGTGCAATGTCCTCGACCGTTCGCGCCATCGGGCCGCCGGTGTCCTGGGTATGCCCGAACGGAATGATGCCAGCGCGGCTCGACACACCCAGTGACGGACGAAGACCAACGATGGAGTTGTGAGAGCTTGGGATGCGAATCGAGCCGCTCGTGTCGGTGCCCATGGTGAACGCGGCGAAGCAGGCCGAAGCCGCGACCCCGGAGCCGCCGCTCGATCCGCCAGGCGCACGTGAACGGTCGTATGGGTCGAGCGTCTGACCGCCATATGAACTGACCGTCGTCAGCCCGAGCGCGAGTTCGTGCAGGTTCACTTTGCCGAGCAGCACCGCTCCGGCGCGCCGCAGCATCCGCACCTGATACGCGTCCTGCGAGGGCACGATGCCGACGAGCGCAAGCGAGCCGCCGGTGGTCGGCATGTCGGCGGTGTCGAAATTGTCTTTCAACAGGACCGGGATGCCGTGAAGTGGACCGCGCGGGCCGCGCTCGCGGCGCTCGCGATCCAGCTCGCGTGCGTCAGACGCCGCGCGCGGATTGATGAGGATGACGGCGTTCAGGCGCGGACCGGCTTGATCGTAGGCCTTGATGCGGGCGGCGTAGCGCAAGACCAGTTGCTCGGACGTGACCTGCCCGGAGGCCATTGCCGACTGCAGTTGCGTGATGCTCTTCTCGGTGACATCGAACGACTCGCCCGCTTGCGCGTGTGCCTTTCGAACCGTCACGCCAATCGCGGCGAGCGCGGCACCTGAGATCCGCAGGAACGACCGTCGTTTCATGAGGGAGGGATCGTACACAAAAAGGGCCGACCCGCTGCCTTTGCTCCAAAGAGCGATGGCAATGAATCAGCCCCCTTCGTGCCCGAAGCCTATTTACTTTACCCTACCGCGCGCGACGCGCGCCCCCTACTCGCCCCAGATGATTAGCTTCATTACGCACACCCCGACGTGGTCCCACAATTGGCGCACTTGTAGCAGCTGCCGCTGCGAATCATGATCGAACCGCACGTGCTGCACGGCGGCGCGTCTTCCTGATTGCGCATCGCCGCGAACTCGGACGTCTTCTTCTTCGGTTCCGCCGGTGCGGGCGTCGCAGCCGGCGTGTCAGTCCGGCTGAAGCCGGACACTACAGCAGCCGCGGCCGGCTCTGGCGCGTCATCCGCCGTGTCTGGCTCCTCGCGCATGTTCACGCCGGCGCGATACTGCGCTTCGGGCGAGAGGAACTTCGTCGCCATCCACCGGAAGATGTAATCGACGATCGACTTCGCGAAACGGACCTCGGGGTTCTTGGTCATCCCCGACGGCTCGAACCGCGCGTGGCTGAACTTGTCGACCAGCACCTGCAGCGGCACGCCGTACTGCAGTGAGTAGGAGATCGCCTGCGCGAACGCGTCGGCGAAGCCCGAGATCGTCGAGCCTTCCTTCGCCATTGTCAGGAAGATCTCTCCCGGCGTACCGTCGTCGAACAAGCCGACGGTGATGTAGCCCTCGTGGCCAGCGATGTCGAACTTGTGCGTGATGGCGTTGCGCTCGTCGGGCAGCTTGCGCCGCTGCGGGCGCTCGACGATTTTGACGACTTCTTTCACCACTTCACGTACCTCAGGCTGCCCGATGTTCCTCGTGTCGGCGACCTGCGCCTTCGACGTGTTGAGCGGCTGCGTCCGCTTGCTGCCATCACGATAGATCGAGATCGCCTTGGCGCCCAGACGCCATGACTCGACGTAGGCGCGCTCGATGTCCTCGACGGTCGCTTCGCGCGGCACATTGACGGTCTTGCTGATCGCACCAGAGATGAACGGCTGCGTCGCGCCCATCATCCGGATGTGGCCCATGTAGTGGATCGAGCGCTCGCCGTTGGCGGCCTTGAACGCGCAGTCAAACACCGGCAGATGCTCGTCCTTCAGGAACGGCGCACCCTCGATGGTTTCCTGCTCGTCGATGTGGTGGACGATCGCTTCGATCTCTGGAGCTGTGTAGCCCAACTTGCTCAGCGCCATCGGCACGGTGGTGTTGACGATCTTCATCAACCCGCCACCCACCAGTTTCTTGTATTTGACCAGCGCGATATCGGGTTCAACACCAGTCGTGTCGCAGTCCATCATGAAGCCGATCGTGCCGGTCGGCGCGAGCACGGTCGCCTGCGCGTTGCGATAGCCGAAGTCCTCGCCCAGTTCGACCGCCTCATCCCACGCCTGCTTGGCGCCGGCATAGAGGTCCACGGGGACGAACTTTGCGTTGATCTCACTGACCGAGTCGCGATGCTTCCGCATCACGCGCATAAACGGCTCGCGGTTCTTCTCGAAGCCGCCAAACGGACCGCCATGATCACGAGCGACGCGCGCGGACTGCGCGTAAGCCTCGCCGGTCATGACCGCGGTGATTGCTGCGGCATACGCACGACCCTCATCGCTGTCGTACGGCAGGCCACGCGACATCAGCAGCGCGCCGAGGTTGGCGTAGCCGAGGCCAAGCGGACGGTACTCGTGTGAGTTCTTCTCGATCGCCTTCGTCGGATAGCTCGAATTCGGGACGATGATCTCCTGCGCAGTGATCAGCGTGCGGCATGCCGCCTTGAATCCGGCAACGTCGAGCTCACCATCGTCCTTGACGAACTTCATCAGGTTGATCGACGCCAGATTGCACGCCGAGTCGTCCAGGAACATGTATTCCGAACACGGATTGCTCGCGTTGATGCGATCGGTGCTCGGGCAGGTGTGCCACTCGTTGACAGTGGTATCGAACTGCATGCCCGGATCACCGCAGACCCATGTGCCTTCGGCAATACCGCGCATCAGCTCGCGCGCCTTGTAGGTCTCCGCCGGTCCGCCGTCGGTCACCCGCTTCGTCGTCCAGTCGCCATCGTCGAGGACCGCGCGCATGAAGTCGTCGGTCACGCGGACGCTGTTATTGGAGTTCTGGAAGAAGACAGACGTATACGCCGTGCCCGTGAAGGAGCCGTCGTAGCCGGCGTCGATAAGCGCCCAGGCTTTCTTCTCCTCCTCCACTTTGCAGTTGATGAACTCCATGATGTCGGGATGCTCGGCGTTGAGGATGACCATCTTCGCCGCGCGCCGGGTCTTGCCACCCGACTTGATCACGCCGGCAAACGCGTCGTAACCCTTCATGAACGAGACGGGCCCGGACGCGGTGCCGCCGCCAGCAAGCAGTTCCTTCGACGAGCGGATCGCCGAGAGGTTGCTGCCGGTGCCGGAGCCAAACTTGAAGAGCATGCCCTCGGTCCTGGCCAACGTCAGGATCGAGTCCATCGTGTCCTTCACCGAGTTGATGAAGCAGGCCGAGCACTGCGGCGCCGCCTCGAAGCCGCAGTTGAACCAGACGGGGCTATTGAACGCGGCCTTCTGATACACGAGCAGGTGCTTGAGCTCGTGGCTGAACGACATCAGCGCGTCTTCACTGGCGAAGTACTTCTGGGCGCGAGCCCAACCAGTGATCGTGTCCACGACACGGCCGATCAACTGCTTGACGCTGCGCTCACGCTCCGCCGTACCCAACTGACCGCGGAAATACTTCGAGACCACGATGTTGGTCGCCTGCTGCGACCAGAACTTCGGGATCTCGACGTCACGCTGTTCGAAAACGACCTTGCCCTTTTCGTTGCCTATGACTGCCGCACGGATTTCCCACTCGACCTCATCGAACGGATCGACGCCGGGTAACGTGAAAAAGCGCGGGAATTCCAGACCAGGTGACTCGGCATTCCTCTGCTCAGCACCCTTCCGGGTACGGGTCGAGGGGTCGGCCGGCGTCGTGGCGCTGGTCTGCGCTGACTGACCAGCAGCGGCTGCTTCGCGGGCAGGGCCTCTTTCCATCGTGCTTCCTCCGAATCGGTTCTCAGGGACGCACCTACCCCCGTCGGTGGCGTCCGAAATCTTGTCCAGTGGTGTGCGCTGCGGGCGTCCTGTAGGCTTCCTCAGTCCGGCCTGACGCTGGGAGCGTCCGGCCGTTGGTTGTCGCTCAGCGCCCGGTCATAGTGCGCCCGGTTGCCCGCTTTGTCAAGCGTCAAACCACAATATATTGCGCCTTTCTTTTAGGGCACGCGCAATATGTGGGTTCAATTGTACTCCCATAGTGGGGGCGAGAAGAGGACGCTCTGGACGTTTAGGATCTATGGTTTACACGGATGAAACCCGGCTCATGCGGGTCTCGTCTTTGCACCACGCAGGGTCGCAATGAAGCCAGCTGTCCTTTCGCTTGTTCTCGCCACCGGACTGGTGGCGGCGTTCGTTAGCCCGCGCGCCCAAACCGCAACTCCCGCTCCAGCGGGAGCAACTGCCGCTCCGGCGGGAGCAACGGCTACTCCAGCGACGGACCTCGATGCGTTCATGTCGCAGGTCCTCGCACGGCGCGACGACAACTGGAAGAAGCTGCAGCAATACGTCCTTGAAGAACGGGAGACGGTCCAGTTGCTCGGCCCCGGCGCCACGCCCTTGTATGGCGTACGCCGTGAGTCCGCGTGGTTTCCACGCGACGGCAGGTTCATCAAGAGCCCGTTGCGCATCAACGGCGTCACGATCGGCGAGGAGGATCGACGCAAGGCTGAAGCGCTCTGGATCAAGTCCGAGGACGCGCGCGAAAAGCGCATCGCGCTTCGTGCCGATCGCGACGGCGCGAAAGTCGAGGTCGAGAGCACAGCACCGCTCACCGAAGATGGTGTCCGACAGGCGCTCGAGCCGGGATTTGTCTCCGCCGCCTATTTCCTGAAATTCAAGTTCGATCCTGGTCACTATGCCCTTGCTGGCCGCGACAGGTTCGAGGGCCGTGACGTCCTGAAGATCGAGTACTACCCGACGAAGCTGTTCAGCGAGGGCCGCACACGTCCGAACAAGGAGCTGCGCAAGAGGAGCGCGGAGATCCAGGCGAAGATGAACAAGAGCGCGCTCGTCACGCTCTGGATCGATCCGGCCGAGCACCAGATCCTCAAGTACGACTTCGCGAACATCGATCTCGACTTCCTGCCTGGACGATGGCTCGTGCATCTCGATGGCATGAACGCCGCGATGGAAATGGGACAGCCGTTCCCGTCGGTATGGCTGCCGCGATCACTGCGCATCGCCATCGATCTCACGGTCGCGACCGGCGAAATCGACGGACGGTACGCAGTGGATTACTACGACTACAAACTCGCGACGGTGGCCACGAAGGTTCGATGAACGGCGCTATCGCGCCGAAGTCAAAGGGTAAAGGTCAAAGGGCAAAGGTCAAAGGGCAAAGGTGAAGATCGCTGCGTTTCTTGTCACGATCAGTTGTTTCGCGGCGATGCCATCGCGGGCGATTGCTCAGGAAACGATTGCCGAGATCCGAGTTCACGGCAATCACACGACTCCCGATGCGGACGTCATCGGTTTGAGTGGGCTCAAGCCGGGCGACCCGGCGAGTGACGCACGGCTCGCTGAAGCCGAGCAGGCGCTTCGCAAGAGCAATCGGTTCGACAACGTCGAAGTCCGCAAGCGGTTTCGATCGATCGACAACCCGTCGGACATTCTCATCATGATCGTGATCGACGAGCGCGCCGGCGTCAGCGCCGACGATCTCACGCCAGGCTTCGGTGCGCGTGCGCGCAGCGCGATGGTCTGGTGGCCGATCCTCAACTACGCGGATGGGTACGGATTCACCTACGGCATCCGGCCAGCGTTCACCGATCCGATCGGCAATGACAGCATGCTGTCGTTCCCACTCTCGTGGGGCGGCGAACGGCGCGCCGGCGTGGAACTGGAGCGGTCGTTCGACAATCAGCGCACGCGAGCCGGCGTCGCGTTCTGGGTCAATCGCCGCGTCAATCCGTTCTTCGATGTCCCCGATCTTCGGCAGCAAGTGCGCTTCGAAGCCGATCACGCCATCGTCCAGTGGATGCGGGTCGGCGGCAGCGCGCGCATTGCGCACGTTGAGTTTGGCGACGGCTACGATGCGCGCCACATCGCCGGCGGCCCATTTGTCACCTTTGACACGCGCATCGATCCGCTGTTTCCGCGAAACGCCATTCACACGCGCATCGGCTGGGAGCGCGTCGATTTCGAAACCGGAGACGCGGGTCGATGGACAACCGACGCGCGTGGCTTCATCGGCATCGGACCGCGGGTGGTCGTCGCGCTGCGCGGACAACTCGAACGATCGGATGGACCACTGCCCGACGCCGAGCAGTCATTATTGGGCGGATGGGACTCGCTGCGCGGTTACCGAACCGGACATCGCGCCGGCGACAGCATGGCGGCGGTCTCAGCCGAAGTGCGCGTCCCGCTGAACTCGCCGCTGCGCGTCTCGAAGTTGGGCGTGAAAGGATTCATCGACGCCGGCACGGTGTGGAATTCCGGGACGAGCCTGGCCGATCAACCCTTCGAGCGAGGAATTGGTGGCGGTGTGTTTATCGGTGCCGCCGTGGTCAAGCTCGATCTCGATATCGCGTGGCCTGAGGACGGCAAGCCACGCGTGCACTTCGCGATGGGAATTAGTTTTTAACGCACCAATTCCGACGCGATCTTCGCCGCCTTGTCTGCGACGGTCTGCGCGTAGATGAAGTTGCGCTCCTTGAGCGCCTTGTCGGCTTCCTCGGTAAAGCCTTTGGCCTGGTCGTACTGTTCACGTCCGCCGCGCGTCAACCCGCGATAGTCCACCCGGTTCAAATCGCGCAACGCCGTGCGCAACATCTCGGTAATCCGCTGCTCCGCCTCACGATCGGCGGGGGTGGATGCCGCGCTCAGTACGCGAGGCACCTCCGAGGATGGCACCACGGCGGGCGCCGGAGCCGGCTTCTCTGGTTCGGGCGTCGGCGTGCGACGCGGTGGCGGCGTCACCGGAGGTACGCGCGGCGCTGTTGCCGGCGTCGTATCTGCCACCGGCGACGACACCAGCGGTTCTTCTTCAATCGGCGCGAACACGCGCGAGGGTGGCTGCGGTGTGGCTAACGGTGGCCCGTCAGGCACGGTCTCGGCGCGCGCTTTCGCGCACCCGCCGGCCAATGCCGCGGACAACACACACATTCCCAGACCCAACACCCAACGCCGGTTCACGATCGACGAACGATGGGAGCACATCGTACGCATCATCTCGTGGTCCGTTCGATCTTAAACCCCGCTCGCACGCGGGAGCAGGACGCGGAACGTCGTTCCCCGCCCTGGGGTTGACTGTACCTCGACTTCGCCGTCGTGCATCTGAATGATGCGATACACCATGGAAAGGCCGATGCCGGTCCCCTTTTCCTTGGTCGTGAAGTAGAGGTTAAAAATCTTCGACAGGTGCTCGGGGGCGATACCGACCCCGGTGTCCTGTACCAGTACTTCGACGCGTGCACGCGACGAAGGGCCGGCCTTCAGGCGCAATGAGCCTCCATTGGACATTGCCTGGCAGGCATTGATGGCCAGATTGAGAAAGGCCTGACGCAACATCGCCGAGTCCCCGTTTACGGCGGGAACTGATGGCGGCACATCGACGGTCACCTTCACGTTGTGCTTGCTCGCCTCGGTCTCGATGATGGGAAGGATCTCGTCCATCAACGCATGAACCTTTACAGGCTGGAGGCGTAGATCTTCAGGCCGTGTGAACTTCAGGAAACCCTGAACCACCTCATCCAGCCGCCGGATTTCGCTTTCGATAATGGAGACGTGCTCGAGCGCACCCTGGACGGGCGCCGGCAGCGCAGCTGCGCGACCGGGTCCAAGCCCGAGCATTCCACCCGCCGCTGCGACTGGCTCCGGCTGAGCCGCGACCTGCGTCGCGCGAATCTTCGTTCGCAGCAGCTCGAGGTGAATCATCATCGCGTTGAGCGGATTCTTCACCTCGTGGGCAATGCCAGCCGTCAGGCGGCCCAGTGCCACCAGCTTCCGCGAATACGCGAGCGTGGATTGCATGCGCGAGAGATGCGCCAGATTCCGCGAGACGAGCAGCACGCCAACGAGATCACCGCTGGTGCCAACGATGGCGTGCGTCATGATCAATTCTTCGTCCGCGGCCTTGACCTCAGTTCCCGCGGCGACGTGGCTGCCCGAACCGCTCGAGGCCACCACCACCGGTTCTGTGGGATGACGCTGACTCTGCACCGGACCACGTGAGCGCCGCGTCGCGAGCGTCTCTTCGACCAGCGTGCGATACGGATGTCCGTTGGGCAGCAGCCCCTGCAGCGCGCGACCGATCGCGTCGCCAGGCAGCGTCGGCTGCATCGCCGGATTGCTGAAGAGCAACTCGCCTGAGGGATTGAACAAGGCGACCGCGTCCTCGAGGTGTTCAACCGCCGTTTGGAGATTGGCTTTCTGCCCGGCGAGGAGCGAACGGTCGGCGGACAGCTGCTCGCTGACCGTGTTGAAAAAGTCACCGAGCTCGCCGAACTCGTCGCCCGGTGGCAGATCGAGCCGGACGCCGAACTCGCCCTTGCCCAACCGCGTCAAGCCGCTCCGCAGGACGTGAATGGGTCGCAATAGTAATTGCGCGAACACGCCCGCTACGAACACCGCGATACCGAGCGCCGCGGTCACCGTGAACAGAGCGCCCCAGAACAGCTCGTCCAGCTGGCGCCGCATCAACAGCGTGGAGACGCCGATGCGGATCGATCCGAATTCTTCGTCGCCGCTCTTCAACTGCTCGCGCACTTCGAGCGTGCGCCCGTCACCGGTGTAGATCTCCTTCAGCTTCGCGTACGCGTCGGATTCATCGAGCAGTCCGAGGTCGTCCTGCTGCGGACTTAACTGCCCAACCATCGACCGCAGGTTGGCCAGGACGATGATGCCGTTGGTGTCAACGATCGTCGCGGTCGTGATGTTGTCGCTGTATACGCTCGATTCGATGATCGAGCGGAGTCCGGAGTCCTCGCGGAGTTGCGCCCACGGGTCACCCGTGCTCGTCACCACCGCGCCCGCGCGATGCAGGATCGTCCTCGCGATCAACTGCCCGCGCGAGTAGCTTTCGTGGAGCACGACGTCGGTCAGACGCGCGGCGTACAGAATGCTCAGCGCCACCACCGCCAGACCGACGATGAGCGTGACGCCGACGATCTGCTTGACCCTGATACTGAAGCGCACGTTGCCTTTGACCTTTGACCCTTGACCTTTGACCTTTGACCTTTCTACGAAGTCACGCTTTCTTCTTCCGACCGCTTGCCGCGACCGCGAAGCTTGTTCAACTTGTTATGAAGCGTCTTCAAGCTAATCCCGAGGATCTCGGCGGCTCGCGTTTTGTTGTCGCGCGTGTGTTCGAGTGTCATCAGGATCAACCGCGTCTCCGCCTCCTCCACCGTCGTCCCTGGCGTCAGCGACAACGTCGGCTTGACGACATCGGGTGAGTCGGTGACGAGCGGCGGCAACTGCTTCTGATCGATGAACTCGCCCGAGCTCAGGATCACCGCCCGCTCGATGACGTTGCGCAATTCGCGCACGTTGCCGGGCCAGTTGTACTGCTCGAGGATGCGCATCGCCGCCGGATCGAGCGCCGACACCTGCTTGTTGTTGCGGGCGTTGAAGTCGGCGAGGAAGGACTGGACCAGCAGCGGCAGGTCCTCCTTGCGCTGGCGCAACGGCGGCAGCTCGATGGCAAACACGTTGAGCCGATAATACAGGTCCTCGCGAAGTTTGCCGTTGCGGACCGCGTCGCCGGGATTGACGTTGGTCGCGGCGATCACACGGACGTCCACCGTCTCTTCGCTCCGACCACCGAGCCGCCGGAACTTGCGCTCCTGCAGCACGCGCAGCAGCTTGACCTGCGTGGCCGGCGTCATCTCGGCGATCTCGTCGAGAAACAACGTGCCGTGATCGGCGAGCTCGAAGCACCCGGCGCGACGATCGACCGCACCGGTGAACGCGCCCTTCTCATGACCGAAGATCTCGCTTTCGAGCAAAGTCTCGGGAATCGCCGCGCAGTTGATCGGCACAAACGGCATCTGCGCGCGCGAGCTCAATTGATGAATGGTCTGGGCGACCAGCTCTTTGCCCGTCCCCGACTCGCCCCAAATCAACACCGACGCGGAGGTCGGCGCCGCCTGCTCGATGACCTGATAGACCTTCCGCATTTGCGGGCTGCTGCCGATCATCTTGCCGAACGTGCCGTGCTCCCGGAGCTGCTTGCGCAGCACCTTGACCTCGCGCAGCGTGTCCTGCCGTTCGACGATCTTGTCGAGGAGGATCTTCAGCCGCTGCGGCTCGATCGGTTTGTTCAAATAGTCGTACGCGCCTTCTTTGATGGCTTCGACCGCGGTTTCAACGGTTCCCTGCGCGGTCAATATGACGACGGTGTAATCCCCGCCATCGTCCTTGAGTGCCCGGAGTAGTTCGAGACCACCCATCCGCGGCATCACGAGGTCGGAGATGATGATGTTCGGGCGAAAGACGGTAATACGTTGAAGCGCCTCTTCTCCGTCGCCCGCGGAGTCGGTTGTGAAGCCCCAAGTACGCACCAACTCGGTTAACCCGAGGCGCGTGCTGGGCTCATCCTCGACGATGAGGACGCGTTCCCCTGACGTGCTGGACATGCTCTTCGAATGTTACCCTGTCATATTTACATGGTCTATCCCGATCCAGTTCCGCCGGCGATAGCAAGCCCAGCTGATTCAATGACCGTCGGCCAAAAGCGCGTGATCGCCGCGGTCGAAGTATTGCTGTGCTCGAGCTTGCCAACGCAGATTGTGATCGGGCAGCTGCTGGCCGCCATCGGGCTCGATCCGAGGACTGACAGCGGGCAGTTATCCCCACCGTTCGCATTCGCCTTGCTGCTGATCGACTCGGTGGTGTTGACGACCTTGATGGTGATCCTGACGCGTGCGCATCGCGAGAGCCCGCGTGCGTTATGGCTCGGCGATCGATCGATTGTACGTGAGTTCGGCTTGGGACTGGCACTCGTCCCGCTCGTCTTCCTGATTGTCGGATTGCTGATGACGGGTCTGATGCGCCTGGTGCCCGGTCTGCATAACGTCACCGAGAATCCAATCGAGCAACTT
>Ga0310810_10001452_pt1 | contig 24833 bp, 25 predicted proteins | sample NCmetagenome_FD_207641 | JGI IMG/M metagenome (GOLD analysis project Ga0310810, IMG submission 207641) | Soil microbial communities from experimental microcosm in Duke University, North Carolina, United States - NC | ecosystem: Engineered > Artificial ecosystem > Soil microcosm > Unclassified ...
CCATCGTTTACGGCGTGGACTACCAGGGTATCTAATCCTGTTTGCTCCCCACGCTGTCGCGCCTCAGCGTCAGCAACGGCCCAGCAGACCGCCTTCGCCACTGATGTTCTTCCCGATCTCTACGCATTCCACCGCTACACCGGGAATTCCATCTGCCTCTACCGTGCTCTAGCCCGACAGTTTAGAAGGCAGCCCTGCGGTTAAGCCGCAGGATTTCACCCCCTACTTATCAGGCCGCCTACGCGCCCTTTACGCCCAGTGATTCCGGACAACGCTCGCACCCTCCGTATTACCGCGGCTGCTGGCACGGAGTTAGCCGGTGCTTCCTTTGGAGGTACCGTCACTCGCCTTGCGGCGCATTCGTCCCTCCCGACAGTGGTTTACAACCCGAAGGCCGTCATCCCACACGCGGCGTCGCTGCGTCAGGCTTTCGCCCATTGCGCAATATTCCCCACTGCTGCCTCCCGTAGGAGTCTGGGCCGTGTCTCAGTCCCAATGTGGCTGGCCATCCTCTCAGACCAGCTACCCGTCGTCGCCTTGGTGGGCCGTTACCCCACCAACTAGCTGATAGGCCGCGAGGCACTCTTTCGGTGCATTGCTGCTTTCACCAACCGGGGAGGTCCCCGAGAGGTCGTACGCGGTATTACCCGGCCGTTGGGCCGGCTATCCCCCGCCGAAAGTCATGTTCCTCACGTGTTACGCACCCGTCCGCCACTGAACCAGAGTTGCCCCTGGTCCCGTTCGACTTGCATGTGTTAGGCACGCCGCCAGCGTTCGTCCTGAGCCAGGATCAAACTCTCCAATGAGTGTTTGAACAGCTCTAGCCGAACGACTTGGTTCTATCGTCCGAATCACGTTTGATCAGAGTTAAACCCTACCCGGCCGAGCTCTGTACCCGACCAGATCAGAGGGTCCGCACTCCATCACTTCTAGCTCACATCACTTGTCAAAGAGCAGTTGTCGGCCGAACTGTTTTTGCCGACAGCCCCCAATAATAGCCGAAGGCGCCCTACGGGTCAAGTGCGCTAACCCTAGAATGGCGAATCAATTCGCCCGCACCACCCGGCGGCCAGCGCAGCCCCCTCACGAAGGCCGGTAGCCGCTCGAAAACCCAGGGCTCCAGACACCCGAGTAGACACCGTAACCAGCCAGGATTTTCAACGGTGGGGACGTACGGAGATCGACTCGGTCTTCGCCGCCCAGCCACCCCACCCCGGCACCGGTGTCGGCGCCCGCCTCAGTACGTCCCTGCCCGACACCAAGGCGCTCGCACCGTAAGCGCGCCGCGCAACCACCATACGTGATGGGCAGTTTGAGGGACCGCAATTCTAACAATCGTGCCACAGCGTCGCAAGGGTGTCACGGAACGATGATCTCGCCGGCGCGCGACAAGCCGCGGCGGAACAGCACCGGCCCCACCGACTCGTTGACCGCGATGATCCCGACGATCAGCACCTGCATCGCTCGGCCCAGTCCCGGCAGCCGCTCGGCGATGATCGTGGCGAGGCCGAGCGCCACGCCGGCCTGTGACACCAGCCCGGTCCAGATCTCGCGCGCCACCACCGGCTCCGCCCCGCCGATCCGCGCGCCGGCCCGCGAGCCGCCCAGGATGGCGGCACCCCGCACCACAGCCAGCAGAAGAATGACCGGCCAGAGGCTCGCGAACGACGCTACGTCCAGCTCGGCCCCGGCCATCGCAAAGAAGATCACGAACACCGGGACGGCCATGTGGTGGAGAGTCTCCACCAGCGGTTGGGCGCGGACCGGCGCCAGGTTCTCGACGAAGAAGCCCGCGACCAGCAGGCTCAGCAGCAGCTCGAACTGGAGGGCCTGCGCGGCGGCCGCCGTCGCAAACACCACCACCACCGCGAACACCACGAGCTCATGGCGCACGAACCGGAGGTACAGGCTCACCACCCCGCCCACCAGCAGGCCCGCGCAGATCGACCCCAACACCTCGCGCAACAGCTGAAACAGGGAGCTGGGTGCGCCCGCCGGGGCCCCACCGAGGCTGCCCTGGGCCAGGCTGAACGCCGCCGTAAACAGGAGGATGACCACGACATCGGCCACGAGCACGACTCCCAGCGTCGTGCGGGCCAGCGGCCCCCGGGCCCCGGTCTCGGTGAGCATGGCCAGCGTCACCATGGGGCTGTTGACCGCCAGCGTTGCGGCGAACAGCAGGGCCACGAACACCAGCGAGCTGGTGCTCAGATCGACCAAAAACGGCACCCATTGGTGAGTCAGCAGGAGGGCCGCCCACACCGCCGCCATGACGGCCAGGACCTGCAGGGTGAGGATCCAGAAGATGGCCCGATGGCGGAGCCGAAGGTCGGCCGCCCGGAGCTCGGCGCCGGCGAGCAGGCCGATCAATCCCACGGCCAACCGCTTCATCATGGCCAGGTCCTGCAGCACGCCGGGCGGAACGATCGCGGTCACCGACGGCCCGAGGGCGAGTCCGGCGAGCAGGTACCCGACCAGGCGGGGCAACCCGGCGTCGTGGGTCAGCGCCCCGAAGGTATCGGCCGTGAGCAGCAGGATGCCGAACAGGAACAGCGATCGGGGCGCGATGACGCCCTCGGTGGGCGCTCGCAGCGGCTCGAGCAGTACGGCGCCGCCGACCAGCAGGGCCAGAACCACGAGTCGGCGGATCACGTCACGCCCGCCGCCGTCCCGCTCGACGAGGACCCGATGCCGGCGCCGACGGCATCCGCCTCCAGGCTCTCCACCAGGGCCGCCCCTTCCCTGCCGGCCACGGCCTCGAACAGCAGGACCGAGAGCAGGGTGGCGGTGAGGATGAGCCGCGGATTGAGGTCAGGGCGCACTTGGGTGTAGTTGACCGCCATCGCGACGGCGAGGCCCCCCTGCGCCAGAAGGCCGCGGGCCAGCCGCGGGGTTCGGAGCTCGGGCGGCGCGACCAGCTCGCCGGCGACCCGGCCGCCGAAGAACCTGGCCGCGAGGCGGACCAGCACGAACGCCGGAGCCAGGAACAGCAGGTCCACCGATTCGGGGCTCCACGCCGCGCCGGCGAACACCAGCAGCGCCAGGTAGACGGGCCGCTCGGTGGCGAGCAGCAACCGGGTCACCTCGCGATGGGCCGCCCCGCTGTTCGCCAGGATGAAGCCGAGCACCAGGTTGGTGTAGAGCGGCGAGAGGTTGAGGTAATAGCTCGCGCCGCTCGCGATCACGATCGCCCCGGCCAACGCGACGAACAGGCGGCTGGCTCCGCCCGACTCGGTCTCTCCGTCACGGGGGCCGAGGAACAGGTGGAACAGGACCCCGCTGGCGACGCCGACGGCCAGGTTGATCACCGCCCATTCGGTGGCGGTGGGCGGGCGGATGTCAGGCGCCACGTCGCCCCGGTGCAGGATGGCGAGGATCAGGCCGAAGGCTACCACACCGATGAGGGCGTCGATCCGAGCGGTGAGCTGCAGCACGGGCAGGAGGGCCGAACGCACGCGGGCCCGGTCCACGAACGCATCGACCGCCGCCGGCGAGCTCAGCGTGGCGACCGCGGCGAGGGTGACCGCTTGCACCGCCGCATCGGCCCAGGTGTGGTCCGCCAGGTAGCGAAACAGCAGCAGCAGCGCCCCCAGCCCGGCCGCGAACGTGGCCACCGCTTCGGCGAAGGCGATCCGCACATGGTCGGGCGACAGCAGCGCCAGCGTCGGCAGCCGGAAGTAAGTCCCCAGCAACAGGCCCAGCCAGCCGATGGCCAGGCTCACGATCGGCGTCAGATCCTGGACCCGACCCGCGTCGAGCAGCCGGGTCACGTGCGGTCCGAGCAGCACCCCCAGCAGCACGTACTCGGCGCCACCCACGTACCCGTAGCGGTCGCGCAGCCGGTCGAACAGCAGGTAGGCCAGAATGTACCCGGCGGTGAGCACGGCCAGCGCCGCGAGTGTGGTCTGCACGTCAGGCGGTCCCGGGGTTCGTGGTGACGTGGCGCACGGAGCGGGTGCCCACGTGGCCGATACTTTCTGCAGCGTGTCCCGACGTACTCACCGGAAGGAGCCCCCGATGTCGAAGCTCGCCTCGTTGGACGACCTGCTCGTCCACGAACTGCAGGACATCTACCACGCCGAGGGTCAGATCCTGAGCGCGCTGCCCAAGATGGTGAAAGCGGCGACGCACCCCGATCTGAAGGACGCGTTCGTGGAGCACCTGCAGCAGACGGAGGGACAAGTCCGTCGGCTGGAGCAGGCCTTTAAGCTGCTCGGCGTTCCAGCGAAGGGGAAGAAGTGCGAGGGCATGGCGGGCCTGCTCGAGGAAGGCCGCAAGGTCATGGCGGCGGACGCCGAGCGGTCCGTGATGGATGCGGCCCTGATCGCCTCGGCCCAGAAAGTGGAGCACTACGAGATCGCGAGCTATGGATGCGTGTGCACCTACGCGGAGCTGCTGGGCTACGATCAGGTGCACGAACTGCTGGGTCAGAATTTGGACGAAGAGGAAACCACGGACCAGAAGCTGACGGCCCTGGCCGAGGACGTCATCAATCAGGGTGCCGAAGACGCAGGGTTCGAGGCGGAAGAGGTGGAACCGAAGGCCTGACGGAGCCATCGCCCATCGGTCTGGCTATCCCGGCACGCTGCTTCAATCCCCCGCGCCGGAGGGAACGATGGGCGACCACCGCCGCGCCAGGTCGGCCGGGGCATCGATGTCGACCCGGGCGCGGCGCCGGCGCAGCGCGACGCGCACGCGGCTGAGCAGCACGGTCGCAACCACCCCCAGCCCGACGACCAGACCCCACCAGAGTCCCACGGCGCCCCAGCCTGCCCCGAACCCCAGCAGATAGCTCACCGGCAGCCCCAGCACCCAGTAGCCCAGGAAGTTGACCAGCATCGCGACTCGCGTCTCGCCCAGGCCGCGGAGAATGCCGCCGGCCACGACCTGCAGCCCATCGAAGACCTGGAACACGCCCGCGAGCGGAATGAGGGCAGTGGCGACCGCAACGACGCCCGGGTCGCCGGTGTAGAGCCCCGCCAGTGCGCGGGGCAGCCCGAGGAACACGAGCGCGGTGCAGGCCATGAACCCGGCGCCGCACACCAGCGCGGCCCGGGCGGAGCCTCTCGCACCCTCGGCGTCTCCGCGGCCTACTGCGTGGCCGACCAGGATCGAGGCCGCGTCACCCACGCCGAGCGGAACCATGAAGGTGAGCGAGGCCAGGTTGATGGCGACCTGGTGCCCGGCCATCTGCCGCGTCCCGAGCCAGCCCATCATGAGCGCTACCGCGGCAAAGGCGCCGAACTCGAGCACGTACTGGCAGCCGATGGGGAGGCCGAGGCGGAGCATGCGGCCGAGCGGCGCGGGATCCCACACCTCCGGATACCGCAGCCTGACATGCGGCAGGATATCTCTCCGGGCCAGGATGACCAGCGAGGCCAGGAGAATCCACCGGCTGGCCGTCGTGGCCCAGGCCGATCCGAGGACGCCCAGCGCGGGCGCCGGCCCCGGTCCGTAGATGAGCACCCAGTTGAGCACGCCGTTCGCGACGTTGGCCAGGACGATCGCGGCCACGATCGCGCCGGTGTGGCGGAGCGCCTGCAGGCTCTGACGAAAGACGATGAACAGGAAGAATGGCAGGACCCCAGGCGCGAGGCGCACGGTATATCGGGCCGCGAGCGCGACCACGTCCGCGGGCTGCCGGGCCGCCTCGAGGACCGGGCCGGCAACCCACAGGACGCCCGTGAGCGGCAGCGCGAGGAGGACCGCCAGCAGCACGCCGCGCTGGATGCCGCGGGCCACGCCGGCCGAGTCCCCCGCCCCGACCGCCTGGGCCACCACCGGATCGAGCACCAGCAGGGTCCCCATCCCGAACACGCCGATGCCGAAGAAGTACAGATGCCCGAGCGCGACGGCCGCGAGGCCGAGCGTCGACCCGCCGGGCGAGGCCTCGGGGGCCAGGTGTCCCACCATCACCGTGTCCACCACGCCCATGAGCATCATGCCGACCTGCACGGCGACCACCGGCAAGGCCAGCCGCACCATGGCGCGCAGGTCGCCACGCCGGGGGAGAATCCGGCTCGACACGCCTCGGATCGTCATGATCAGGAGGGGAAGCCGGGCCGAACGGTGTCCTTCTCGGGGCGGGGGCTGGCCAGCAGGCGCTCGGTAAAGTCCACCCGCTCGGCCAGCTCGGCCACCTGCTGGCGGAGCAGATCGAGCTCGTCCATGACTTCGGACGGGATGGCACCCTCGCGGGGAGCCTCCTCTGGATCCCACCGGCGCACCAGTCGCTCGTTCACGTCACGGAACGAGCCGCTGGCGATCAGGATCATGTCGTACAGCCACCACAAGCCGGCGCCGCCCAAAGTGGCGGCCATGAGGATCCCGGTGCCCGTCTTGCCGACGTAGAACCGATGGCCGCCGAAGACGCCCAGCACCGTGGCCAGCGCGAGCGCGACGCCGCGGGACTTCTCGGAGGTCTCGTCGGGATAGCCGACATGGATGGTGTCCATGATGCTCAATATCCCTGGCCGCGCGCTCGGTGTCCACGGTCACCTCCCGGGCCGGCCCTGGGTGAGAATTCCCCACGGCGATTCACCCACACCGGGAGGGCGCCATGGCACGGAAGACCGGAGAAGGCGTTCCCGCCTTCAGATCGATGACGTGATTGAATGCCCGAGTAGCAGGAGGAAGAGGTGATCGGCGAGAGCGGCAGTGTGCCGCGCAAGCGGGCCACGGAGGACTTCCTGGAGGAGCAGCAGGACGCTCAAACGGTCGCTTTCCGATTCCACGCCTCAGCCATTAGGTAGCTCGGCAACGTCAGATGTCGCCTTCCGGACTGATCCTACGCGTTAGCAGTTGTAGGGATGCGCTGTGCAACCCGCACGCCTTGGGGGTACCATGTCCAAACGCCGTTTCCACTGTGACCGTGTCGTTCACCCCCTCCCCTTGGAACCCCCCGATCGGATATAACGGCTACCGGCCTGGTAGTCTCTCGGGGGCCATCAAGGTGTCGGCCACGGGGGCGACCAACACGCCGCTGACCGTCCCCGTGGGGGTGATCATCCGGTACTACTAGACGGCGAGCGCTTCTCCGTCGCGCGTCCGGGCATGGCGGGCGTCGCGGTGTGCACTCCGCGGACCACGCGCCGCGCGGTGGGGCGATGGGCCACCAATTGGCCACCAAGTCGCTGTGCCGGGGAAGGTGTCGCCAGAAGGGATTGCTGGGTTGGGCTTTGCGTTCAATGCGCCCGGGTGGATTCGAACCACCGACCCACAGCTTAGAAGGCTGTTGCTCTATCCAACTGAGCTACGGGCGCGCACTGACTTACGACCGGTGCAGCTGGAACAGTGTCAACGGTAGCGCCAAAAAGGTCCACCTCAAAGTAGCCGGGTGAGAGGACGGCCCCGGTTACCCGGGGCCGTCTCGCCTGCCCTGTGCTTTACATCCTCTCTAACCCTTAGCCGGGAGCGGCAACCCATCGGCGAAGAGCTGCGCCCCCTTCTTCTGAAGCCAGTCGACGGCCTCAAAGGGTGCGACTTTCCGCGCGGTGTCCTGCACGACTGGCGTCCCACGGGAGAACTTCAGTGCGTGACGAGAACCCGTACCACCAGGAGGTATTCAACGAGCACCGTCAGCCAGAGGCCGATGCGCCTGAGATTCACGGGATGAATGGGAGCATAGCAGAGTGAACAGGACCGCGCCCCCGGTGCGGCAGCGAAACCACACCGAGGACAAATGGGCTTAGATGGAGCTAGCATGCGGCAATCCGGGAGCGAGTTGTATACTGAGCGGGACTCGTCAACGCTTGGGATGAACGGCCCACGCGCGATAGAAGCTCACCATCGCCAGGACGTCCACGACGATCGACGTCACCATCAGCGCTGTTCCAGTCCAGTTCTCGAACATCATCGACACGATCGCGGTGAGTAGGGCAATCGCTGCGAAGATCAAAGAGAGATTAAAGGGCCAAGGAGTTGAAATGGGATCAATCACAGGGCCTCCCGTGGGATCCACGCATGAGCCAGGGGGTACCGTGTAACGTAGGGGCTCCGGACTGCGATCGGAAGAGTGACCTCGGACCAAGCAGGCATGATGAAGCCCAAAAAGATCTAAGGGGCTGAAGGTGGAGGTCACCAGCGGGGGAAGGGGGTTGACTCGGGGAAGGTCGCCGGTGCTACACTAGGGGCACGCTCTCAAGTGCCTTCGAGGCGTACCTTACCCCAGGTAACCCACAGACAGGGCTGTCATCTCGAGCCCGGAAGGCGTATGGCCTCTTCCGCAAACAGCTCGGCGCGACCGGTGGTGCTCGTAGTAGACGATGAGCCGGTGGCGCTGGCGGTGCTCCAACGAACGTTGGATCCGCACTATCACGTGCTCACCGCCTCCGATGGCTTGGAGGCGTTAGACATTATCGGGGCGTGGGGTCAGGACATCCGGGTAGTGGTCACCGACGTGCGCATGCCCGGGCTATCCGGCCCGGCCTTGGCGGCACACCTGGCGCGTTTGAACCGATCTCCCGCCATCCTGTTCGTCTCGGGCTTTACCGACCCGGACGTGCCGGGGGAGGTGCTCGCCAAGCCGTTCCAACCCGACGCGCTGCTCAGCGCCGTGTCTCGGCTCCTCCAGAGTCGGGACCCCAGCGGAAGTCGCCCTGATTGACCTTGGAGGGGCCTCAGGTTCGCTCCAGGGCGATCTCGAGCGGTCCAAGGGGCCGCGCCCGCAGCGGGCCCTTCTGCCGGCCCCAGTTCCGTCGGTTTCTTGCGGAAGATGAGAAAACTGATAAGCTACGAAGCGCTCTCGCGGGGCTCGGGATGGCTCCCCGCGCGACGACCCACAGCGCGCCGAGTAAAGGGAGCTCAGGCCGCCGATCCGGTTACACGCACAATATCGCGTGAACCCAGGCACAGACACCTGGCGGTCTGAGCGGCAATCCTCTGCGCCGAACGTACACCGCGCGGGTACCACACCTGTCGCGCCGGCCAAACTGAGTCGTTGAAAAAGGAAGCTCCACCATGTGCCGGACGCGCCCGAAGGCACGCCATGGGACTCGACGGGGACCGTTGGTGCTTGCGCTGTCGATCGCGTTCCTGGCCGGAGGCTGCGGCTCTGACCAGGGCTCGCTCGCGGTCAACCCTCCCCCCGGGGTACCGCCGGTAGACACCACCTCCGTCGTCGATACTCAGCCCCCAGCGCCGCCTCAGCCTCCTGCGCCCCCTCAGCCTCCTACGCCCCCTCAGCCTCCCGCGCCCCCTCCCGAGTACACGGGTATTCCCTTCGGACCGTTCGGCCTGTGGCGCAGTGATTCTCTCAACTATGGACCGCAGCCGTTCACCGGGAGCCACAACTACATCAACGCCAGCGCCATTATCCTGCAGATCAACAACGCGCGGGCCCTGGGCCAGCGGCTGGTTCTGGCGATGAGCGGCGGGGAGTCGAGCGAGTTCGTGACCAACGGGCAGTTCGACATGACGAAGTGGAAGAACAGGATGGACACCTACGACCGCGATTCGATCAAGGCCGCGGTGGCGGCGGCGGTGGAAGACGGCACGGTGGTCGGGAACACGCTCATCGACGAGCCCGAGACGAAGCAGTGGGGGAACAACATCACGAAGGGCATGATCGACGAGATGGCCGTCTACGTGAAGAACATGTTCCCGACGCTGCCGGTAGGCGTGAACCACGGCCCGCCGGCCTACCTCAAGTGGCGGACCTCGGAACAGTATCACGTCGTCGACTACGTGCTCTACCAGTTCGCCCACTACGTCACCAAGGGCGACGTGGTGGCCTGGCGTGATGCCGTCCTGGCCCAAGCGAAGTCCCAGGGCGCAGCCGCGGCACTCAGTCTCAACATCCTCAACGGGGGCCCACAGGACCGGGACGGCACCTGGGACTGCCAAGGGGAGCCGGGACGGGGCAAGCGTAGTCCCAACTGCCAAATCTCCCCGACCGACTTGGTGAACTGGGCCAAGCAGCTCGCCCCTTACGGCTGCTTCCTCACGCTGTGGCGGTACGATCCAACCTACATGTCCGACCCCGTCAACGTGGACGCCTTCAAGGATATCGCGGCGTATACGGCGTCACTGCCTCGCCGAAGCTGCAAGCGAGGGTCTTAGTGACCCGGACGCCGTCGTTCTCGGCGTAGTCCGCTGGAGCGACAGGCTCTATGGACCGACCGACACGATCTTCGCGACCAAGGCACGCCGGCGTTGTTGATCAGGAACAGGTCCGAAACGGGGGCTAGACCCAGATGGAGGGCCGGCGGGACCGGCGCCATCGAGCGCCGCGAGGGTATTGCCGGCCACTCTGGCCATCCCAGGGCCACGCGGATCCGTCCACCCTACTTCCCAGAGTCGCTGGCCTTGCGCGAGCGCGGTCCAAGCCCCACCGTAGACGCCCTCCTGCTAGAGGCTTCCATGCGACAGACACGCCACCTCGTGGAGTGGCACGGCGAGCTGTACACTGCCGAGCCTCTGAAGACGCTGACCCGAGTATCCTCGCTCCCACCCGTTTGGGCCGTCTCCCGCCGGGGCGAGTTCATCGGCACCTTGCCCAATCGCCCCGAGGAGACCACCAAGGAGTTCGAGGTTCGATGTGCCAGGTGGCTCCAGGAGCTGATTGGGGGAGCATTTCGCTAGCCCCTCTCCGGTCACGGCACGGGCGGGATTCGCTTAGAAGGCTGTTGCTCGATCCAACTGAGCTACGGGCGCCGGTGGGAAGCCGGGCGGCCGGGTAGCATCGGGGTCACCCCCCGCAGTCACGGCCCGCAGTCACTGCGTTTCGCGATGGTCGCCGCCAGGGCCTTGGTCACGAAGCGGCCGAGCCCGTCGAGGACTATGGGCGACGCCAGATCGGCGAGGGGAGTTTGCAGGTCGGTGCCGACCTCCTTGCCGCCCACCACCATTCGGAACCGCACCGCGGGACCCACCTCGCACGCGAGCGTCAGAGACGACTCCGGTCCTGCGCGGGGAGCCAGCCGTAGTATCAAGCTTGGCGGCCGGCAGCCCAGTCTGTCATCAATGCTGGTAGGGTACCCCTCGACCCCGAGCCGCTTCGACCACTCTCGAAACAGCGGTAGGGCGACGGTGCGGAGCGGACCTTCGCAATCGTGCCGGGCGGTGGCGTCATTGCGGGCCCGTTGTTCGGCCGCGAGCCGGGCCGCCGCGACGTCTTCTCTGTGCTGGACGAGTATTCGGGTGAGGTCGTCGCCGCCGTTGTCTGACATGGTCGTGAACCCTGAGAGCGCGTGAGAGGGACTGCTGGCCAAGCCGTGCCGCCGCGGGCGGCCACCCGCGCATCGATCCGTGCTGCGGGCCACCGGCGCAAGGACGGCGGAAATCGGGGCGCCGGGATTCGAACCCGGGACCTCCTGCTCCCAAAGCAGGCGCGCTACCGGACTGCGCCACACCCCGCACTCTCGCGTCCGCACAACGTTCAACTTAAGGGCCTGATCGGCCGGCTGGTAGCAACACGGGCCGTCACTGGCTTCCCGCGAGCGCCGCCGCAAGGGCTCGCACCGCGCGCCCACGGTGGCTCACGCCATCCTTCTCCTCCGGGGTCGCCTCACCGAAGGTCTTTTCCAGCTCATCGCTGTAGAACAGCGGGTCGTAGCCGAAGCCGCCCGTCCCCCGCGGCTCCTCCAGGATCCGCCCGCCCGCCACACCCTCGAAGACAGCCGGCACCGCCGACGGCTCGCGCAGGAACACGAGCACGCAGCGGTAGCGGGCCCGTCTCCGCCCTTCCGACGCTCCCCGGAGGCGGCGCAGCAGCTCGGCGTTGTTGGCCGCGTCCACCGCCTCGGGGCTGCCGGCCGCGCCGGCAAACCGCCGGGACCGGACGCCCGGCGCGCCGCCCAGCGAGAACACTTCCAGGCCCGAGTCGTCCGCGACCGTGGGGAGGCCGCTGAGCCGGGCGAAGTGCTCGGCCTTCCGGCGGGCGTTACCCTCGAAGGTTTCCGCAGTCTCCAGGGTGGCTTCCAGCTCGGTCTCCCACAGCCCGGCGTCCTCCGGACCGACCACCTCGAACCCGGCGGGCTCGAGCAGCCGGCGAATCTCGCGCTGTTTCCCGGCACTGCGCGTGGCCACCAGCAGCTTCACCAGCCGAGCACCGTCCGTTGGGCACGGAACAGCTCGTCGATCCCCTTCCCCGCAAGATCCAGCAGCAGGTCGAGCTGGGCGCGGGAGAAGCTGTCGTGCTCGCCCGTGCCTTGGACCTCGACGAAGCGAGCCGGCTCGAGCATCACGACATTGGAATCTACGCCCGCGTCGCGGTCTTCCAGGTAGGCCAGGTCGAGCCGCTCCTCCCCGTCCACCACGCCGACCGACACCGCCGCGACCAGCCGGCCGAACGGCGACGGCACGCCGGTGCGCTCGGCCAGCCAGGCGCAGGCGTCGGCCAGGGCGACGCAGCCGCCGGTGATGCCCGCCGTGCGGGTGCCGCCGTCGGCCTGCAGCACGTCGCAGTCGATCCGGATGGTATGCTCGCCGAAGACCATCGTCTTCATCGCGGCGCGGAGCGAGCGGCCGATGAGGCGCTGGATCTCCTGGGTGCGCCCGCCGGGACCGTTGCGCTCGCGCGAGGTGCGCTCGACCGTGGCGCGCGGCAGCATGGCATATTCGGCGGTCACCCAGCCTTCGCCGCTGCCCTTCTTGAATCCGGGCACGCCGGCCTCGACCGACGCGGTGCAGTGGACCAGCGTTCCCCCCATCCGGATCAGGCACGAGCCTTCGGCATACGGGTTGGCGCGGCGCTCGAGGACGAGGGGGCGCAGCTGGTGGTTGGCGCGGCCATCAGGACGGGGCACGGAGACGCTCCACGAGGGCGGTAGTTGAGAAGCCGGGCACGACGGGAACCCGAACGACCCGGCCGCCGCGCGCTTCCACCCAGTCGGCGCCGACGATCCGATCGCGGGAGTAGTCGGCGCCTTTGACGAGCACGTCGGGCGCGAGGGCATGGATCAGGTCGAGCGGGGTGTCCTCGTCGAACAGCACGACGCAATCCACCGCGGCGAGGCCGGCCAGCACCCGGGCGCGCGCCCGCTCGGCCGCCACGGGCCGAGCGGGGCCTTTCGCGAGGCGCCGGGCCGAGGCGTCGGTGTTGAGGCCGACGACGAGGGCGTCGCCCTCGCGGCGGGCGGCCTCGAGCAGCTCGACGTGCCCGGGGTGCAGCAGGTCGAACACGCCGTTGGTGAATACCACCGGGCCGCGCTGGCGCCCGCGCCACGCGGTCGCGTCCCCGAGGGTCCGGACCTTGCCAGCCGAGCCGTCCGTCACGGCGCGGGCGCCTCGGGCGTACCGAACAGGGCCTTGAGCGCGGGTGGCGCGAGGAACGTCGTGGCCATGACCATCAGGAGCACTGCGCCGAACACCTCCTCGCTTAGCACGCCCGACCGGCGGCCGATGTCGGCGAAGATGAGGCCGACCTCGCCGCGCGGGATCATGCCGACCCCGACCACCAGGCGTCGCATCCGCACCCACGGCGCGGCCCATCCCGCGAGAATCTTGCCCCCGACGCCGATCAGGATGAGCGCGGCCGCGACGGCCAGGGTGCCGCGGGCCGCCGGAGACGTCGGATCGAGCAGCCGCAGGTTGACCGACGCGCCCACGCTCACGAAGAACACGGGCGTGAACACCGAGGCCACCGGCCGGATCTCGTGCTCGATGGTATCGAACTGGTTGGTGCCGGAGAGAATGAGCCCGGCGGCGAAGGCTCCGATGATCAGCGCCGAGCCCGCCAGGGCGGCGAGGGCCGACAAGCCGAGCGCGAACGCGACCGCGAAGACCAGCAGGACGTACCGCACCCGCATCCGCACCACGAGGTCGAACAGTCGCGGCACCAGGAAGCGACCCAGCAGGACCGCCGCCACCAGAAAGCCGACCGCCACCGCGAGCGTGCGCGTGGCCCCGAGCACGGTCACGCCCGCACCGGCCGCTACGCCCGTGACGACGCTCAGGATGACCAGGCCGAGCACGTCATCGATGACGGCCGCGCCGATGATGATGCGGGCTTCCTGGGTGGCCATCCGGCCCAGGTCGGACAGCACCCGGGCGGTGATACCGACCGAGGTCGCGGTGAGGGTGGCGCCGACGAAGAGCGCGGAGGCGGCGGAATGCCCCGTGGAGGCCCAGTAGGCGTAGCCCAGCCCGAAGGGCGCGATCACGCCCACGACGGCGACCGCGAGCGACGCCGGGCCCACCCGGAACATCTCCCGCAGATCGGTCTCGAGACCGATCTCGAACAGCAGGAGCAGCACGCCGAGCTCGGCCAGCAGGTGGAGCGCGTCGCCGGGCAGGCCCTCCTGGGGCACGACGCCAAGCACGCTCCCGCCCAGCAGCACGCCGGCCACCAGCTCGCCGAGGACCGCGGGCTGGCCGATGCGCTCGGCGAGCTCACCGAGCAGCTTGGCGGCGACGAGGATGGCGGCCAGGGCCAGAAAGAACCCGGCGACGTCCACGCTACAAGGGCTCCTCGGCGCGCGGACGGAGCGTGAAGGTCCTCTTGAGCAGCGGGAGATCCACGCTCTCGCTGTATTCCGTGTCGATGATGACGCGGCCGTTTGTGCGCTCGATGCGGAAACGGGGCGCGTTCCCCAGGAGGGAATCGGCCTGGGCCGTGAGGCGACCCTGGATGACGTCATCGGGGTTCTGGCGGGCGAAGATCGCCTGCTGCCGCATGTCGTCGAGCAGCTGGTAGTAGCGCCAGTAGATCCCGCCGACGTGGATGCCGTAATAGACCGCGGCCAGGAAGAGCACCATTGAGACGAGGCAGCCGAGCGTGCTGGCACCCCGCCGTCCGACGCGAAGGCTCACCATTGCGACTGGGCTCCTTCCACGATGTTGGTCACCAGGTCGTTCAGCGCGCGTTGCCGGCCCTGAATCTCCTGTCCGGGGTCGTATTCGCCCTTGACCAGCAGGCCGCTCCGCTGCCACAGCGGCTTGCCGGCCTTCTGGTCCATGATCTCCACCGAGACGGTGATCTGGACCTCCCGTTTGGTCACGTTGACCGTCTGGTTGCCCTGGCCAGTGTACTGGACGGGAAGATCGGGCTCGTACCGGACGATGGTCCCGCGCACCAGCGCGTCCGCCTGTGCTTCGGACGCGGACCGCAGGCCGAGCCGGCTCTGCAGCGCCTCCCGCACGCTGGCCCCGACCTCCTGGGTGAGCGTGGGCTCGGCGGTCTGGTTGTCGAAGGGAAGCAGCGCCACCGTCTTGATGGACGGCGGGAGACCGCCGCCGGCGAAACCGTACAGGCAGCCGGCCAGACCGGCGGCCATCAAGGGGAGCAGGAGACTACGGCTTGCGATCAGTCCAGATCTCCGGCGCAAAGTCGGCCCGCGAGGTCGAGAGGAAGGTGAGCTTGAGCTTGGCCGGGACGCTGGGCACGACCAGCCGGGCGGTGAGCGGCGCGCCGGCGCTGTCGAGGGTGGTTTCGGCGCGCCCCACCATCTCGCCGGCGTGGCGCACCTCGGTCACCAGCTTGACCTGCCTCCCGGCTGTCCGAACGTAGCTCACGGTGTCGCTGGCACCGGCGTACTGCCAGGCGGTCACCGGGCCCTGGCTCACCCCGCGTAGCGCCTCGCCGTCGGCCGGCTGCCGCGCGATGCCGAACATCGCCCACATCAGCGGGTAGTTCGGGACCAGTTTCTTCACCGCGTCGGGCGGCTCGGCCCAGAGCGGCTGGTCCCCGATGACGGCCGCCGCGGCGGCACCGGATCCGAACGGACCGGCGACGTCGAAGCGGAGCGAATCAGGGGGCGCGACGCGCGCGCTGCCCCGCCCACCGGCGCTCGATCGCTCGTCCTGGAACAGCCACTTGAAGCGGTGAAGCCGGTGCTCGCGCGGAAGGGTGGCGTCTACCCAGTGCCCGACCTGCTCCCGACTCACCGGTGCCGCACCCGCCGGGACGACGGCACCGGGCGCACCCTTGCACGCGGCGAGCGTCAGGGCAAGATAGGCCACGCGTACACCGCGGTCAACGAAAAAGCGTTGTGGCATCAATAGTTATAGCCGAAGAAGAAGCTCACGAAGCCGGCGTCCCGTTGGCTGGGCCCCAGGCTGTAGCCCACGAAGCCGTTGTTGCTGAACCGGCGCCCCACGTCGAGGCGGAGCACGGTCAGCGGTCCCAGCGCCAAGCGGAAGCTAATCCCGTAGCTGCCCAGGAGCCCACGGTCACGGGTGGTGGAGAACACCGCCTTCCCCAGGTCGGTGAACAGCGCGCCCTGGATCTGGGGAAAATCCAGATCGCCGAGCGGCGTGCCGAGGGTGAGGTGGGTGAGCAGCGGGAAGCGGACCTCCTGATTGAAGAGGAACGCCTCGGAGCCCACGATGTAGCCGAACTGCGGATAGCCGCGGAGCGCGGTGGTCCCGCCGATGTTCACCCGGCGCGGCCGGTCGCCGCCGCTGTAGAAGCCATACGCGCGCAGCGCCCACGCGCTCTGCTTCCCCAGGCGGAAGTAGTGGCGCCAGTCGCCGCTCACGAGGTAGCTGTCGAAGCGGCTGTTGGAGAAGTCGCTGGACACGCCGGCGGTGAGCGAGAACCTGCCGCCGTCGATCGGCCCGCTCGCGAGCCAGAGCGAATTGTCCCGGACGTAGCTCACATAGTGCGACGCGATCCAGCCCACCCGCCGGGGCTCGTCGACCGGGAGCGTGAAGTCGACCCGGTCCGAGTGCTCGAGCACCGTGGTGCCCTCGATCCGGGTGAAGCGGGTGAGCGGGTAGCGCAGGAGCCCGATGACGCCGTAGGCCGTCTCGTCGTACGCCACCACGTTCTCGCCCTCGAAGTTCCGGCTCTTGGTGCGGAAGGCGCCGAGCCCCCAGTTCACCCGGCGCGATTGATTCAGGTACACCGCCGTCCCGCTCAGGTTGGCGAAGATGCTGCCGAGCTGGCGGCCCTGATAGGAGGAGAGCGAGCCGAACAGCAGGTTGTCGCCCAGCAGGTCGCTCGCGACGAAAAAGACGCCCTGCGCGCCGCCGTAGCCCGGGATCACCACCGCGTCGCCGGCCGCGAAGTCGAGGGTGAGCCGCTTACGGTACGGCTCTTTCCGAGCGGCGACGCTGGTCGCGGTATCCTCGGGCGAGGACCAGGACCACTGCCCCGCCGGCGCGGGCGCCACCGCGGCGAACTGGTCGCGGCGGGCCGCGGAATCCACCGGAATGCGGTACACGTTCCAGCTGAGGTCGTGGAACCCGCCGACCAGCAGGCCGCCGGTCGCCAGCGGCACCGGGTCGAACGCCCCGGTCCAGGCCGAAGTCTCGCGGCGCCCGTCGCCCAGCGTGTCCACGGAGAAGATGTTGAGGACGCCGTCGCGGTCGGACGCGAAGTAGATCCGGTCGTCCGCGGCCCAAATGGGTGACTCGTCCACCCAGGCGCCGGTGGTGAGCTGCGAGATGCCACGGGTGCCGAGGTCGAGCAGGAACAGGTTCGCGGCGCCGCCCCGCCCGTCGGCGGTGCGGTCGGACGCGAAGACCAGGCGCCGTCCGTCGGCGCTCGGGCTGGGATCCAGGTCCTGGTACCGGTCGGCGGTGAGCGCCTCGAGCTCGCCGCCGGGGAGCCGCACGCGGTACAGGTCGGACACTCCCCGCTCGGACAAGCCGCTCAGCACGATGCTCCGGCCATCGGGCATCCAGTGGGGTGAGAGCAGCGATACCAGCTCGGGGAACTGGTAGCGCCCGGCCATGCGGCGCCGCTCGATGTCCCAGATGATGAGGGCGTCGCGGTCGCCGTAGCGCGCCGTGAACAGCAGCAGCCCCTTCCGTGAGGCGTCCATCCGGGACTCGAACGGATGGAACGACTCCAGCTCGGGCGACCGCCCTCCGGTCACGATGGCGTGCGCCTTCCCGCCGCGTTCGATCGCCTTGCGGTAGATGGAGACGTACCCGCTCGCGGGCGACAGGTAGGCGATCTGCCCGGGGGCGTCGTCGCCCCCGGAGTCCGGGAGCGGGGTCGCCTTGACGCCCAGCTTGGCGATCTCGGTGCCCAGCACACTCAGCGGCGCAAGGCTGTCCACCGACGGGTAGTACTGCCGCCGCATGGCCAGCTGGAACTCGTCGTTCAGCTGGTCGAGGGTGCGCCCGTAGACGGCCAGGATGGCCGCCTCGAAGCTCTCGTGGCGGTTGAGCTCCTTGTACATCTGCGCCACCCGCCAGTCGCCGTAGGTATCGGCGAGCCAGCGGTGGATCTGGCCCCCGATGGGATACACGATGGCGCTGGTGGTGTAGGCGAGCTGGCGCAGCGGGGGCAGGCGGCCGGTGAGCGTCAGGTCCCGCATGATCATCTCGTCGCGGGCGTCCTGCCCCGCCGACCACAGCTCCGCCAGGCCTTCGCTCCACCACAGCGGAAAGTTGAAGCGGCTGGACCGGGGCGAGAGGTTGTACGCCTCGACCATCAGGTCGAGCTGGAACACGTGCACCATCTCGTGCCGCATGGTGTGCCGGAACTCGGCGAAGTTCCCGCGGAACGGCAGGGCCACCCGGCGCTTGAGGAAGTCGGTCGCGCCGAGCAGCCCCTCGGGCGGCGTGAACGGGAGGATATTGGTCTGCTCGAAGTCGGTATGCGAGGCGTACACGATCATCGGGATCCGGGTCGGCACCGAATGGCCGAACTGGATGCTCAGCGTGTCGTAGCTCGCCTCGGCGTAGGCCAGCGCCGGCGAGGCGAGCTCGGCCTCGGCGGAGTAGTAGTAGAGGTCGACGTGCGGTCCCTTCATCACCCGCCAGTCCAGCTTGCGGTACTGGATCTTGTTCTGGCCGAAGGCATAGAACTGGGCACCGGCCGGCGCAGGAGCGCCCAGGCCGAGGGGGGCGAGCAGGAGGAGCAGCTGAAGGGTCGTCGGGGCGCGCATGGCTGAGTCTCTCTACTTCGTGGCGATCGAGCGGATTACGTCACCCTGCGTGATGCGCGGAAGAATGCCGGTGCCGCTCACGACCTTGCCGAACACGGTGTAGGTCCCGTCCAGGTGGGGCTGGGTCGTGAGGTTGATGAACCACTGGCTCATCCCGGTATCCGGCCCGGACAGCGCCATCCCGAGCATGGGGGCATCGTATCGGTTGCGATTGATCTCGTCGCGGATCGCGCCGCCCGGACCGCCGAACCCGTCGCCCCGCGGGTCACCGTCCTGCACCACGAAGTTGGGCACCACCCGGTGCCACCGGTTCCGGTCGAAGAACCGCCGGGCCACGAGGCGCAGGAAGTTGTCCACGGTGAGGGGGGCGTCCGGCCCGAGCAGCTCGATCTCGACCTGGCCGCGCCCCTCGGTGTCGATGACGATGTGGGGACGCGCCAGCGAGTCCGGCGCGGTGAGATAGCGACGCGCGATATCGCGGTACTCCTGCAGTGACCGGCCGGTGGCGATGGGGTGGGACGGGCCCCACCGCGACGCCGCCTCGGGCCACTTGTCCTCGGCCCAGCGGCGGATCAGGTAGTTGGCGGGCGGGGTCGAGCTCTGGAGAAACTCGCGATCCACCCTGGCCTGCGCCGCGGGCCCGCTCCGCCGGATCGCGAGGATCGCGTCGAGCGCCGACAACGCCGCCTCGGGAAACGAGTCGTGGCCGGTGGCCTGGTACATCCGGGCGAGCGCCGGCAGGTCGGCGGGGTCGGCCGCCCGCGCGACGGCGTCGGCGGCCACGCTCCGTACGGCCGCGTCCTTGTGGGCGAGGAGTGGACGGGCGGCCGCGACCAGCTCGCGGTCCGGCCCCCTCACCTGGTCGGACCAGGCCTGCAGCCCCGCCGCCACGACCCGGCCGTCGGGATCGGTGAGGAACGCGGGCGACGGTCCCGGACCGGCGATCGCGGTGCCCTGCGCGGCCGTCGCGCGGTCGAGCCAGTCCTTGCTCGACCGCCAGGCAGCGGCCGCCGGCTCGAAGGCCTTGGGATCGACGCGGGCGAGGGCGACGAGCGCCGTCCGCCGCACCTGGGTGGGTCCCTTCCCTCCCACGACGCCGGCCAGGCCCTTGGCTGCCTCCGAGCCCCCGAGCTCACCGAGGGCCTCCGCCGCCTGGACCTGGATGCTGACCAGCGGATCGTCGAGCAGCGGGACGAGCTTGGACGCGAGTGTCGAGTCCCGGTAGCTCTCGAGCGAGCGCAGGGCGTTGATCCGGACCTCCGGACTGGGCTCATCGGCCGCCCGCACCAGCAGCTCACCGACGGACGAAGCCGCCAGCTTGGCCGAGTCGGCATACGATCGGGTGAGCGCGCGCGCCGCGAGCGACCGGATGTACGGCTCCTCGTCGCGCAACGTGCGCAGGAGGCGGTTGCCCGCCTCGGGGGCCCGCAACCGCGCCAGCGAGTACACCGCGCGAAGTCGTGGCCCCGGGAGCGTGTCGTCCATGTAGGGCAGGAGTCCGGTCACCGGCGCGTCGGGGCCGAGGCGCCAGGACTCGCCCAGGATCTGGAGCAGCGCCGGCGTGCGGTCGTCCTGCGACAGGGTCACCTTGCCGCCGAGGACGCCGGCAAAGAACTCGCCCGCCTTCGGGCCGCCGATCTTGGCCAGGGCGGTGATGGCCTCGGCGGCCGTGGTGGCGTCCAGCCCCGGAAGGCCCGTGAGGCGGTCCATCAGCGGCTGGACCCCGGCCGTGTCCCGCAGCAGACCGAGCGCGAACGCCGCGGCCACCCGCACCGTGGTGTCGGGGTCGGCCAGCAGCGGCACCACCAGGGGCGTGGCGCGCGGATCGCCGATGCGTCCGGCGCCGAGTGCCGCCGTGCGCCGTACGAGCGAGTCGGGGGCCACCAGGGCTCGGCGGAACAGGTCCGGCCGGAACTCTCTCGCATCTTCGGCCGCCAGGACCGGCGCGAGCTGCTCGATGACGCTCTGCTCCTGGGCGGCCAGCGGCGCCCTCGGCGCGAGCAGGGCAAGCAGGCACGGTCCCCACGCGAACCAGCGGCTATTCACTCGGCATCCTCTGCGTCTCGGTGGTGACCCGGGCCGGCCGGGTCGGGCACGGCATGAAGCATGGCGCGTACCCCGTCCGGCAGCCGGGTGAGCGCCATCGAGGCGTCGAGCGCGACCAAGGCGACGGTCGCGGTGGCCAGCATCCGGCGCGCTTCGGCGTGTTCCACCGCGTATCCGAAGGTGACCCGGCGCGACGCGACCTCCTTGACCCAACAGCGCACGCGGACCAGGTCGTCGAAGCGGGCCGGCTGCCGGTAGCGGATGGCCACCTCGCTCACGACCAGCCGGAGCCCGGCGGTCTCGAGCTCCCGGTAGCTGGCGCCACAGTGGCGCAGATGCTCGGTGCGGGCGATGTCCAGCCAGACGAGATACCGCGCGTGGTAGGCGACGCCCATCTGATCGGTCTCGGAGTAATTGACCCGAACCAGGGTCTCGGTGACGGTCGGAACCGTCATTCCGGCCTCCGGGGGTTGGTGACGCTCGTCGGGTGGGGAACTGACACGCCGGCCGGCTCGGCGGCGGTCCGCCGGCCGCCGTCGCCTCGCGCTCGCCTCGGTTGCCTCGCCGCCGGGAGCGGACCATCTTTGGCGCCGTGCTGGGCCAATCGCTCGTCGTCGTGTCGGACGCGCATCTTGGCGCGACGCCTCCGGCCACCGAGGCGGCGCTGCTGTCGTTCCTCGAGGCCGTGCCGGACCTCGGGGACTGCCTGCTCATCAACGGCGACCTCTTCGATTTCTGGTTCTCGTACGCGCGGGTGATTCCCCGGCGTGGCTTCCACGTGGCGGCCGCGCTGGCCCGGCTCGCGCGCCGAGTGCCGATCGTGATGGTCGGCGGAAACCACGATCGCTGGGGTGGGGATTTCTGGGGGCGCGACGTGGGCGCGCGGTTCGAGCCCCGCCGGGCCACGTTCGAGGTGGGCAGGCGCCGGGTGGCCGCCATCCACGGCGACGGGCTCACCGAGCCCCGCCTCCGGGCCACCCTGCTCCACCGGGCGATCAACCACCCGATCACCGCCGCCGTCTACCGCGCCATCCACCCCGAGATCGGACTGCGGATGGTGGACGCCCTGAGCCCGCACCTGGGCGATCATACCATGGACGCCGCGAAGCTCGCGGGCGCCGCCGCGCGGCAACGCGAATGGGTTCGCGGGCTCTTCGACCACGAGCCGGACCTCGGGCTGGTGGTGATGAGCCACACCCATCAGGCCGCCCTGGTGGACGTCGCGCCGGGCCGCCAGTACCTCAACCCCGGCGCCTGGTTCGACGGCTTCCGCTACGCCGTGGCGACCGAGAGCGACGCCCGGCTCCACCAGTTCAGTCCAGCGGCACCACCTCCGCCCGTCCCAGCCGTTCCCCGATAAAGCGCGCGCCGACATGCCGGAAGCGCGCCTCGTCGTCGCTCACGGCGAACCGATGCTCGGCCGGCGCGCCCTCCGGCGCGCGCAGGGCGTTCCGGTCCAGCACGTGGGCCACGACGGCCGCGGTCTCCTCGCCGCTGTCGATGAGCCGAACCTCCGGGCCCATGACCCGCTGGAGCAGCGGCTTGAGCAGCGGATAGTGGGTGCAGCCCAGGACCAGGGTGTCCACGCGGACCTGGCGCAGCGGCTCGAGGTACTCGTGCGCGATGAGCTCGGCGGCCGGGTGATCGAACCAGCCCTCCTCCACCAGGGGAACGAACAGCGGGCAGGGCCGCTGCTCCACCCGCGCGTCGGGCCGCCGGCGCTGAATGGCGCGGGCGTACGCGTTGCTCGCGATGGTGCCCGCGGTGCCGATCACGCCGATCGGCCCCGCGGTCGAGGCGGCGGTCGCCGCGCGGGCGCCGGGGTCGATCACACCGATCACCGGGACCGGAGAGTGGGTCTGCAGGGTCTCGAGCGCATGGGCGGTGCTGGTGTTGCAGGCGATCACGACCGCCTTGACCTGCTGTCCCAGCAGCCAGTCGAGGATCTCCAGGCTGTAGCGCCGGACCGTCTCGGGCGACTTGGGGCCGTAGGGCACCCGCGCCGTGTCGCCGAAGTACACCGTGGACTCGTGCGGCAGCCGCTCGTAGATGGCGCGCGCGACCGTGAGGCCGCCGATGCCGGAGTCGAAGATCCCGATCGGGGCGGCGTTCATCGGACCCGGAACGGGACGGATACCGCCCCGCCGACACCGCCCGGCACGGCCTGCAGGCGGAGGTCGCCGGGAAAGTCGCTCAGGTGACCCGACACGTAGGCCTCCAGGCCGGCGAACAGGTGATTGAAGCCGAGCAGCACCAGCCAGTCCTCGTGCTCGCGGCGCTTGTCGTCCGCGCGCCCGGAGTTGGTCCGGCGGAGGTAGGCCAGCTCATGCCGGGTCTTGAGGCTCATCGCCAGGGTGGTACCCTCCCAGGCGATGAAGATGCCACCGGTGAGCTTCCGGCCCAGCTTGGCCTGGCCCCAGCCGGGCAGCAGGAACGAGCGCCAGAAGGCGTTCATGGGGCTGGTGCGGAGGGCGAGGGAATCCGCGGCGGTGGCGGCGTGAGCGATGGACGTGGTGTCGTTCGCTGCGGCCGCGGGAGGCGCGGCGGCTGCGGAGTCCTGCGCCACCGCGGGCGGCGGTCCGCCCGCCGCGGCCGAGACCACCAGCAGCAGCGTCCCCGCGAGCGACCGAGCCTGACCGAGCATGGCTATCACAGGCCTTCCAGAGCAGGGTGTCGCGGGGGCTGCCGGTGGCGGGAGCGTGTGAGAATCGAACTCACCAGAGCCGCCGAAGGCGCCTCCGACGCGGTTTTGAAGACCGGCCAAGCCACCAGGCCCGATCCGCCCCCAACTTCAGGAAGGTAACACCGCCACGGCATCGATCTCGACCCGCGCGCCGCGCGGAAGGGCGGCGACGGCAACGGTGGAGCGTGCCGGCCGATGATCCCCGAACACCTTGGCGTAGACCGTGTTCATGGCGGCGAAGTCGGCCATGTCCACCAGATATACCGTGGTCTTGACCACCGTGGACAGGTCGAGCCGCTCCGCCTCCAGGATGGCGCGGATGTTGGCGAGCACGCGCTCGGTCTGCTCCGAGATGCCGCCGTCCACCAGCTCGCCCGTGGCGGGATCGAACCCCACCTGGCCCGCCGTGAACAGCAGGCCGTTGGCGCGGGTGGCCTGGCTGTAGGGCCCGATGGCGCGCGGCGCGTTGGGCGTCGAGACGAATCCGATCGACATCAGAAGAGCCCCTCGATGGTGCCGTCGGGGTGGACCCGGATGGCCTCGGCGGACGGCGTCTTGCTGAGCCCGGGCATGGTCATGATCTCGCCGGCGAGGGCGACCACGAAACCGGCGCCGGCGGACGGGTAGACGTCGCGAATGGTGAGTCGAAAGCCGCTCGGCCGGCCCAGCTTGGTGGCATCGTCACTGAAGCTGTACTGGGTCTTGGCCATGCACACGGGCGTCGCGGCGAGGCCCATGGATTCACACTGCGCGATGTTCTTCTCGGCGGTGGCGGTGTAGTCCACCCCGTCGGCGCCGTAGATCTGCCTGGCGATGGCCTCGATCTTGGCCTTGATCGGCTGGTTGACGTCGTAAATCGGCTTGAACGACGCCTTGCCCTCGTCGAGCAGCGCGAGCACCTCCCTGGCCACCGCCTCGCCGCCCTCCCCGCCCTTGGCCCACACGTCGCTCAGCGCGGCCCGGGCGCCCCAGGCTTTCGCGGCGCCGAGCACGGCGTCGATCTCTTCCTGGGTATCGGAGGTGAACCGGTTGAGCGCCACCACGGCTGGCACGCCGAACTTCTGCACGTTCTTGACGTGCGCCTCGAGGTTGACCATGCCCCGCTTGAGCGCCGCCACGTCAGGGGTGCCCAGCGCGTCCTTCTTCACGCCCCCGTGCATCTTGAGCGCGCGGATCGTGGCTACCACGACGGCGGCCTCGGGCTTGAGGTTGCCGAAGCGGCACTTGATGTCGAAGAACTTCTCCGCGCCGAGATCGGCGCCGAACCCCGCCTCGGTGAGCACGATGTCGCCCAGCGACAGGCCGAGCCTGGTCGCGACCAG
>Ga0310810_10001453_pt1 | contig 24827 bp, 23 predicted proteins | sample NCmetagenome_FD_207641 | JGI IMG/M metagenome (GOLD analysis project Ga0310810, IMG submission 207641) | Soil microbial communities from experimental microcosm in Duke University, North Carolina, United States - NC | ecosystem: Engineered > Artificial ecosystem > Soil microcosm > Unclassified ...
GTGTTTCGGTCTCCCTGCTGGGATCCACTCTCGCAAACACCCGCTTTGGGCGCCTGATTCTCTCCGCGGCTGAACTCTGCACGACCGGGCGGACTATCGATGCGACCACAGGTCGCGCAGTCACGACTGCCCTCCTCGCGCGCTCTTCGAATATCTCGCCGACTTTTTCGCCGCCCGGCGCGACGTTCGCTTCTGTCTGACGTAGTTGACCCACATCTGCCGCCCGCACTCCTTGAGAGTGGGGGTGCTGAGCGAGGCAACTGCGTCGCTGCCCTATTTGGTTGAAGGACGAATACTGCCGACGGACGCGCTGGGCAAGGAAAGCCGCGTGTCGGAGGTTAGGCACAGGAAGCCAAAAGTCGGAATGCTGCGCTCACGCAGCCGCCATGATGAGGTGATCACGGAATTTGGTGATCGCATCACGACGGGCGGTTAGCCGATTTTGTCATGCTTGCAGTCCCCCGAGACGGAAATCGCCGCGCGGACGCTATGCTCCAGACTAGTCACGAGTGACGAGCCGGTGATCCTCGCCTGGGCAATAGAGCTCAATGTCGATCCCTACTGCGAGAGCGACAGTATCGAGACCTATGCCGGTCCACTATCGGTCGGCTGCGTAACCGTGTTCTTCATCCCGTTGGGCGACGGCGATGTATGCCTTACCGCCGATTTCCTACGGGTGATACCGCCGCAATCCGGTCGCCGAGATTCTTCTGATTGGCGCAGGCTGGCGTGTTGGACTGATGCGCCGGTTACTCTTCCGCCAGCCCATATTCCTTCATCTTCCGCCAGAGCGTCACCGCGCTGATATTCAGTGCGTCGGCGGCCCGTTTACGGTTTCCCTTGAACTTGTCGAGTGCCTGGCGAATCAATCGTTGCTCGTTCTTCTTCAAGTCGAGGGTCTCAGTGGCGCGTATGCCGTCGCGGCCCTGCACAATCTCCGGCGGAAGGTCTCGTACGCTTACCGTCATCCCGCGCGCGAGGATGACTCCGCGTTCAATCGCGTGCTCCAGCTCGCGGACATTACCGGGCCATGCGTAACGCACGAGCAGCGTCATCGCCTCCGCAGATACCGTACGCACGTCCTTCTCCATGCGGCCTGCGGCCCGTTGCACGAACTGGTGCGCCAGGATGGGAATGTCTTCGCGACGGTCGCGCAAGGGCGGAATGGTGATCACGAACGCGCTGAGCCGGAAATACAAATCCTCCCGAAATGACCCTGCGTTCACGGCGGCCCGAAGGTCACGGTTGGTGGCGGCGACGACACGTGTGTTGATCTTGATCGTCCGCTCGCCTCCGACACGGCGAATCTCGCGCTCCTGTAAAGCGCGCAGTAACTTGGCCTGGACGCTCGGCGCTACTTCGCCGAGTTCGTCGAGGAACAATGTTCCGTTCGACGCAACTTCGAACAGTCCTGGCTTGTCGCGCATCGCACCCGTGAACGCTCCACGGACGTGACCGAAGAGTTCGGACTCGAGCAGCGTTTCGGTCAGCGCGGCACAGTTCACCGACACGAAAGGCCCTCCGGACCGACGACTCTGTTCGTGAATCATCCTGACGACAAACTCCTTGCCGGTACCGCTTTCTCCCAATACCAGTACGGTCGTGTCGAGTGGGGCCACTTGGCCCGCCAACTCGAGCACCTCTTGCATGGCGGGGCTGCGGGCGACGAAGTGTTGCGACTCGGCGTGCCGGTTGATCCGCTCGCGAAGGAGGTTCAGCTCGCGCTCCCGGCGCTCCAAGAGTCGCTCGCGCTTCGCCAGTTGCTGCGCCTGGAGTCGAACGGCGGTATGCAGGCGCTCCACTTCCTGCCCCAGGTTGGCAGCTTGAAAGTCCGCCCGGAGTGTCTCCAAATCGTCCGCCCACGCCTCGGCATCGCGGCCGATCACGGTGCAATGCTTCTCGCCCTGACCCAGGCACGACGTCTCGCGAAAATAGACCTCCTGGCCAAGGCAGGCACTGGCGTAGCCGGTGGCGTACCCGACCAGTGACCAGCAGACAGGCTGCTCACTGGGGCCGTAATGGTGCAAATGTTGTTCGGCCGTGTAGGAGTCGTGCCAGACAACCTCCATGTCGAAGCGGCCTTTGTCGTCGCGTTCGAGTCGAATGATTTCGACGCGGGCGATTCCCTCGAGGGTATGCAGCACGGCGCCCGCACGAATCCCTTCGATTGGATCGGTCCACGCGGAGCGCTCGCGCATGTTGACAGCGTCGTGATAGCCGTCAGCGTAACCGAAGCGCAGCATCAGCCGGCGCGCAACATCGCGCCCGAACGTGTCGATCAACTCCTTCTTGATGAGGCCCACGGCTGCAGCGCTCAGAATGACGACACGCTGATCGTGCAGGCGGATGACGCCGAGATCCGGCCTGAAGTCCAGTAACTCCGCGAGCTGCAGGCGATCGAAATCCGTTGATTGCGTCACGGCGCGACAGCATTGTAGCCGCTGTGTAGAGACGGATTCATGCGTACACCTCCGCCCCTGCTGCGCGTACATGACGAGAACGCGCAGCGCCGTGACTCTGCAAGAACCTCAGTTCTGTAGCGTGATCCCCGAAGACATCCAGCGCGGCTGACCAGAGTGTCCGCGCCTCCTCATGTGGACATTCGTCCCCACAGCGTTTGCCGTGATGATTCATCATCCGCACATGCTTCACCATCGCGTCGTGCCACTTGACGAGTCGCTGCGCGAGCTCACGCGATTCACGTGTGCCGATCCGATCGCCAACAATCCGGTACATGTTCATGTCACACCCATCTTCTGAGTCAAATAACAACTGTTGACGCGTTGCCCCAGACAGCTCGCCTGGGTCGGCGACGTCCTAGGGCCGTGTCCGACGCGCGGTTTCCCGCTCGTCGGACAGGAATGTGAGGCTTCGAGGCAGGTGCTCCGGGTCCATGTGGCAACCACGCCGCTTGGCGTGCTCACCCATCACCAAGGCAAGTTCACGGCCGGATTGGGCACGCATTTCATGCGGTTTCTCGACGTGCTCGCCTGGTTCATTTCGTTTTGCAACGATGCCTTCCCGAATGTAGGCCGCCCGAATCACGCATGGACGCGCTATCGCTCCTGCATGTCATCGTGACTGTGCAGCACGACATCGGTGTGGCGGCGCACGTCATCGCTGATGCGTCGGGCCGCCCGATTAATCGCGTCATACACATGGCGTCCTCTGGCACTGACGCGCAGGCAATCGCCGCCTGCAAGCGTCACGACGACACGGCAACGCGTAGTGGATCCGTCGACCGTCAATGGCGTCAGCGTCACTTCGACGTCGCGCATAAGGTCACCGAAACGGGCCAGAGTCGAGAAGACGCGGTACTCCGCGTACGCTCGAGTCTGGCGGCCAAATGCGCGTCCAAGCTCCGTTACTGCGATTTTCATCGAATGTCCAAGCGGCTTCTGGTCGAGGCACTGACGCCTTATGCGACGGCTGCCTTGTCTGATGCGTCCTTCAGCGGGCGGGTTCTCCTCCGCAAGATGTCGGTTCGCGCATAGGCGCCGTCTGCCATCACCGTCAGGAAGCCTGCGCTGACAAGCGCGCGCAATGCCGATGCGGCAGTCGCGGCGTCCGCCGTACACAGGCGCTGCACCTGCGGTTCAGTCAGACAGAGGCCAGGCATGGCCGTGAACTCGTCCCGTAATCGATGGATCAGTCGAACAACGTTCATGCCCGTATGTGAGGCAAGGAACGGTCCGGTGGTCATTCCGCACGATCCGGCGCTTTCTTCCGTGATTACGCAGTGCCAGCCAAGCGAGTCTTTCGCTATGAAACGGTCGTTTCAATCTGCAATCTGCTGATGTGCGCGTAGAGTCGGGCGGGAGTCGCTCGAAACGGCGATTTACCCAACATGCCACGCGTCAGCTGATGGCTCGGCTCTTGCCCTTGCAACGGACGCATGCGAAATCAACACGACGCGACCGTCGGTGAGCGCCCTCAAGATCAGTCCACGATGCCTTCGTCAACACCTGGCCGTGTGATCCGCGTCGACTCAGAGACGTCGGTAGACGAAACGATCGCCGAATCGTTTCCGGCCAGCGATCCACCGTCGTGGACAAGCGGCACGGCGACAGCCGCACCGTTTCTGTCCATAACCTAACAGAGAGGTTTTGACCAATGGAGTTTCCAATCGACTTCGTCATCCGGTCTGGGAGCGCGACCGATCCCAATTTGCTCCGCGCTTATGCCGAGCGACGACTGGCGTTTGCGCTTCGCCGCTTCGAGAACGGTACACGATACGTAACGGTGCGGTTCGACGACGTCAACGGGCCGAGGCGCGGCGTCGACTCCCGCTGTGCCATCACTCTTCAGCTTCGAAACGGCCGACGAATCGACGCCGAAGCGATGACGGCGTGGCCGTATGCATCGGTCACGCTCGCAGCCAAGCGCCTCAATGCGGCGGTTCGACGCGAACACGAAAAGGCACGGACGCGGTCGTCAACGCACATCGAACGTGACCGTGAATTTCAGCTTGGTGTGAGAGATTTCTCGATTTGTCGAATGGCGGATCGCTGAGCGAGCGCCACATTGGCTACGATCCTTGATGTGGGGGCTTGGGGTCACTTGTTCAGCTTCGCGCGATTCGTTCGCGAACGACAACCTGACGCCCTGGCCGACTGACGCCTGGCGGTTCCATCGATCTCCGACTGGTGCATCATCGATGTCCTTCACGCTGAGTCGCGTGGCGACCGAACAAAAGGACCCGGCACGAGCGAGTTGGCGTCGGAACTGCGCCGTAATCCTCCGACAGAAAGCGCGGCTTTCGGAGCACCCGAAGTTGTCCTGAGCTCTTCGAAGATGCTCAGCGAGCGCTGCGCGGGCGTGACAAAGTGAGCGGGCCGCGTCTATGAGCGCCACATCTCTCCTGTGTCCAATCGACTTCTCCGATTCGTCGCGGGCCGCTCATGTACGCCGCGGCCATCGCCGATCATTTCGGCGCACGCCTGACGCTGCTCGCGGTGGACGACCCGCTATTAGTCGAGGCCGCAGTGAGTGTAGGGCTCGTCCCGTCGTTGTCCGAGGAGACGATGCAGGAACTTCGACGCGTGGGCGCCGATACGGCTGTTCCCGTGTTGATCACACCGATAGAGCGGCTGCGAGGCCGGTCGCTGGACGAAATTGCGCGGCACGTCAGTCGGATACTCGTGCCCGTCGACTTGAGTGAGGCCTCGCCCCACCAGCTTACCGTTGGGGCGGGAATCGCGCAGGCATTGTCAGTGCCTCTTCTCATCGCTCACGTCGTCGAACCAATGGTCATACCGGTGCGCGTTCGCCTCGCCATGTCAGGAGCCAACGCGGTGCGGCGTACAAACGCTGAGGACAGGCTCGCAGACCTCGTGCGGTCTATCCCCGAAACGGTGAAGACCGAAACGCTGGTCGTGAGCGGCGATCCTGCCGAGGAGATTGTCAAGCTGACCGAGGTCCGACACGCGAATCTGATCGTGATGGGCCTTCATTCAGCCGAGCTGTTCGGTCCCCGAATGGGTTCGGTGACGTACCGTGTTCTCTCGCTGACGCACACGCTGGTGCTGGCGCTGCCACCAGGCGCACCCCAGGCTGATCATCTACGTGGCTGACGCATCGCCGCGAACTCGGCCCTTAGCGCCTTGTCGCGGTTATATCGCTCGGTCACGTCGCGAATGATTGCCACCACCCATTCGATCCGACCGTTCGCGTCCTGAAGAAGCTGGATCGAGAATTCAATGGAGATTTGCCGGCCATCCTTGTGCAGTGCCGGTACCGCGAGGAGCTGTCCTTCGCCGTAGCGCGTCCGGCCAGTCTGCATGGCCGTCTTCCAACCGGCCCAGTGCCTGGCGCGAAGACGCTCTGGGATGATCAGATCGAGGGACGCATCCACCGCCTCGGTGCGAGAGAAGCCGAAGACCCTCTCGGCGCCTGCATTCCAGAACCGCACGCGCCCAAGGGTGTCGCAGACGACAATCGCATCCGACGAACCCTCGAGAATACGGTCGGCTAGATTCGCTGGCAACGTCACCGGCCGGCGGGGAATTTCAGTTTGAGGTATTCGCCCACGACGATCGCGGCCGGGTAGAGGACCTGTTCCTCGTTCTGCGCATGCGCCTTGAGATCCGTGACGAACTGGCTGACCTCCGGGTGCCGTTCCATCGCGGCGGCGCGTCCGAGCTCGTTCAGCGCTTGCACGATCGCCTCGTGCGCCCTGAGCATGCTCGGCATCTCCGCCTTGAGCCGATCAGTCAGCGCGGCGACCGACCGCATGTCCGAGGTCGCACGGCCCACTGCGATCGGGCCGAGGAGCGCAAGCGGCGGGAGGGCGAACTCTTCCTCGCTCACGAAATGTTCGTGCAGGACAGCGGCCACGCGCTTCGCGGCTTCGCCGGTGCGACCGGCGAGTGCCGCGGCCGCCGACAAATCCGCGTGTAGCTGGTCGTGTTCAGCTTTCAGCGCTATTGGGATGTGGAGCATGGCGGACGCACCCTCCCGACGGGCACTGTCCTGGGCGATCGCCCCCACGCCCGTGGTCGCCAGTATCAGTGCGAGTGACAGGATCGCTTGGTGTGTCACGAATGGTGACGCCGTCTTGGGTTCGCCCACCTCGCGCTCCTCCGCCGGTCGAACGAATTCACAGCGCCGTTCGTCAGATCAACCCGCGTTTTTGATCGTGAGTACGTTGACGATCTCGGCCGCCATCTTACGGCCAACGTTCAGCATTCCGCTCAGTTGGTCCGCGAAGCGCTGTTCGTTCGCCGTCAAACGGCCGTCCGATAGCATCAGATCGACGGCGACGGCGAACATTGTGGCTGCCAGCTCTTTCGGAATCGTCGCGACTGCCCCACGGATCACGTGATCGGTTCCCTCCGCCTTGATGCGCTCCGCGGCGACCGTGAATATGGCGAGTCGCGCCTCGAGCGTGGAACCGCGGAACAGCTTCATACCGGACACGACATGCTCGATCTGGTTCGCCTCATGAGGCGACACCGACCCGTCGGCTCGGGCGCTGGCGATGAGAAGCGACACGAATGCTTCGGAGGCCGACCGCGCCTCGGCGCTCGGCGGCTCAGTTGGTGTGGTCTCGCCGATCATAGAGGACTCCTTCGCGCCGGGAACTCCAGCGACACGATGTCGTCAATCGCCAGAGTGCACAGGGCACGCCAGCCGCGTGATCAGAAAAGGGAGCAATATGCAGCCAGAATCCGGCCGCTGCCGAACTCCCTCGATGCATTTAGTGTGGTCTGTAGCAGGAAATTTCAACAGCAGCTCGGAAATGTACCGCTCCGGGCATGGTGCGCCCGGATGTTCAAGCTAGCGTCAGTCGGCTGCGGCCGTTCGTCAGACTTATGGTTCGGTCATTGCTTCGCATCCTCTCGGGCGAACTGGCCGATTGCCTTCACCTGGTCGCTGCGCGCGTGGCCCTGGACACTCCGAGGACGTGACGATGGCGAAGAAGGCTAGACGTATTCGTCGGCGACGTGTGAAAACCCTGGAGGTCGACGAGGCGCTCATTGCGCTCTTCATCGGGGCGATGAATGCCAACGAGCACGTTGCGCGCGAAGAACTGGCCCGCGCCCATCATCTGATCTGGTCGACGCGCCGGTTTCGCCGCAAGTCCGGTGAGACTGTGGGACGTCTGATCGATCGAATGAAAACGCTGCTCGAAGACCAGGATGCCGCAACGGTGACAGATAACGCTGCGATGGCAGTTCCCGCCAGACTAAGACGGTCGGCCTTTGCCGTCGTCGCCGATCTCCTCCTCGCCGACGGAAAGATCGACCGCGGCGAACGGAGGTTTCTGCGACGACTCGCTGTCAACTTCGATATCCCCAGCCGCATCGCGGCGGACACCATCGACGTCATGGTGGTGAAGAACCGTCTGTAGGCGCAGGAATGTGAACCGCGGACCGCAGCGTGCGATGGACGGGACACATCTGGGCGATCTCGAGCAATCTGGTCCGTTCCGCTGCCGTGAGATCTCCCTGGAAGTGCAGCGACCACTCCACCCGATCGAGCCGCCCTGCTTTCGTTTCGCACTCCGCACAATCCACCGCATGAATCCTCGAATGAGACAGTCGAACTGTCACCGCCTCCAGCGACCACCCTTTCCGCCGCGCGTACAGCGCAACCGTCATCGACGCGCAACTGCCCAACGCCGCCAGCAGGAGCTCGTACGGAGTCGGACCTGTGTCGGTGCCGTCGTCGGAAACCGGTTCATCTGCGATCAGACGATGCGAACGCGCCGAGATCTCTTGTGCGAATCCAAGGCCCGACCCTCGGACGACCACTTCCGTTGCGTGAGGTACGTCGTTGGAAGACATCGACGAGTCTCCTTTGGATCGGGTAATTGCGACAGCGAGTCCCCGGCTACGCAGCAGCGACGCGATTACGGCCGTTCGCTTTTGCGAGGTACAGCGCGTCGTCCGCCGCCCGCGCCAATGCATCCTGATCCGCGTACTTGCCTTCCGCGGGATTAAAGGTCGCAATTCCCACCGAGACGGTCGCCGGTCGGTGATCGGCCGCACTCTCTTTGGCGACACGCTCAACCAGTCGTTCCCCCGACGCGCGCCCTGCACTCACCGACGTGTTGGGCGCGACGATTGCGAACTCGTCTCCACCCCACCGAGCCCCGAAGTCAGAGTGACGGAGTCCCTCGCTGATTGCGGCTCCGACGGTTCGAATCAGGCGATCGCCGGCCGCATGCCCGTCTGCGTCGTTGACCTGCTTAAGCCTGTCGATGTCGACGAGCAACAGCGAGAGCGGCGCACCGTAACGGACCGCGCGGCGAAACTCCCTCGCCAGATGCTCTCTCAGCGCACGTCGGTTCGGCAGATGCGTGAGCGGATCGGTTTGGGAGAGTGCCGCCAGCTCGTCAGCTTGACGTCCGAGTACAAAGCCGAGAAAGGCGAGCACGACGACTGTCGCGAAGAGGACATATAAGTAGGTGAGCCGATCCGAAAAGAGTTCGGTCGTTACGGGGCGGGGCGTATAAAGCTCACGGAGAATCAGCAACCCGGTCGGCGCGCCGACCGCAAGAATGGCACCTGCTGCTGCGTACCAGACCGACCGCCTTCGGCCCAAACCAATCATTGCCGGCGTGCCGCACGCTCGATCAACTTAGTCGCCTCACGCAGCCATAGGACCAAACTGGCGACTGCGACAGACAATGCCCAGTCGCCAGCACTCAATGCGACAGTGCCGAAGGCGCGCTGGAGAAACGGCACGTACACAACCAGCACTTGAAGCGCGAGCGACCCTCCGATCGCAGCCCACAGCCACCAGTTCGTGAAGAGATGGACGAACGCGCTTTGGTCGTCGGACCGTGCATTGACGACGTTGAACATCTGAAAGAGCATCAAGGTGGTAAACGCCATCGTTTGGGCGTAATGCAGATCACCTGGCCCTTCGACGAACCCGCCGGGCAGCGACACGTCGAGGACGAAAAGAGTTCCGCCCGCCATGATGAGGCCAACCAAGACGATGCCACGCCACATTCGCGGAGTGAGCACGCCCTCACTAATCGGTCGCGGCGGCTGGTCCATGAGCCCGTCATCTGGAGGATCCACGCCCAGCGCAAGCGCCGGCGGCCCATCCGTCACGAGATTGATCCACAGAATCTGTGTTGCCAGCAGGGGAAGCACCACAGCGTCACCCCCGATATCAAGACCGATCGGCTTCGCCAGCACCACCCCGAAGAACATCGTCATCACTTCACCGATGTTCGATGACAGGAGGTAGCGCAGAAACTTCCGGATATTTGCGAAGATGGCGCGGCCTTCCTCCACGGCGGCGACAATTGACGCGAAGTTGTCGTCAGCGAGCACGATGTCCGCCGTCTCCTTGGCGACATCAGTGCCGGTAATGCCCATAGCAACACCGATATCGGCCCTCTTCAGCGCCGGCGCGTCGTTCACGCCGTCGCCGGTCATCGCGACAACGGCGCCCGCGCGGCGCAGCGCGTCAACGATACGCAGCTTGTGTTCAGGATTAACGCGCGCATAGACAGACACTTCCGCGACGGTCCGCGAAGCGGCCTCCGGCGTCAGGTTCTCGAGTTCCGAACCGATGATGGCACGGCCATCCGAGGTGATTCCGAGTTCCTGCGCGATGACAGCGGCGGTACGCGGATGGTCGCCCGTGATCATCACCGGCCGAATGCCAGCGCGCCTGGCCCGTGCTACTGCAGCCTTCGCCTCGGGCCGTGGAGGATCGATGATGCCGATGAGACCAGCGAAGACGAGTTCGTGTTCCAGTCGTTCATCAGGCTGCGTTGACTGTTCTGCGAGTGTCGTGCTTGTGAGCCAACGGCCAGCGACGCCGAGCGTGCGCAACGCCTCGCCAGCGAGCGCCTCGTTGTTCTTCAGGATCTCGGCGCGGCGCGCGGGTGACAGCGGTCGACGGTCTCCGCCCACGACTTCAAAGGTGCAGCGGCCCAGAACCACATCTGGTGCACCTTTCGTGAACACGACGCCGCCATCCTGCTCCTCAATGTCGCGATGCAGGGTGCTCATCAACTTGCGTTCGGAGGAAAACGGGACCTCGCCCACTCGCGGCAGCCGCTTGTCGAGGGCCTCGGAACTGAGGCCGCTCTTCCGAGCCGCCACCAACAGCGCGCCTTCGGTGGGGTCGCCCTGCACCGTCCACCGTCCATTCTGTTGTTGCACCACGGCGTTGTTCGCACGATCCGCAGCGGCAAGTGCTTTCTCAATTTCCAGGCGCAGCGGACCTTGAATTGGCCTATCGTCCTCAGCGTGAACGGCACCCTCGGGCGCATACCCAGAGCCTTCGAACGTCACACGGCCGCTCGCCGTGACAACCACGCGCACGGTCATTTCGTTTTTTGTGAGCGTGCCGGTCTTGTCCGACGCGATCACGGTCGCTGAGCCGAGCGTCTCGACCGCAGCCAGGTGCCGCACAATCGCATTTCGGCGCGCCATGCGCTGGACGCCAATCGAGAGCACGGCGGTCACAACAGTCGGGAGCCCCTCAGGGACAGCGGCAACTGCCAGCGCGACACCGAGGATGAGCACGTCGAACAGGGCGCCAGCGCCGCGCACATCTTCCACGACAATGATCGTCACGATCATGATGGCAGCGATCGCAATGACGGCGAGGCCGAGCACTTTGCCGGTCGTATCCAGTTGTCGCTGTAACGGCGTCGGATCGTCGGGCGTCGTCTTCAGAAGTCCGGCAATGCGGCCCGTCTCGGTGCGTACACCCGTGGCGATCACGACGCCTTTACCGTGTCCGTACGTCGCGGCGGTGCCGCTGAAAACCATGTTCTCGCGGTCACCAAGAGGCACCTCTTGCGACATCGCGGCAGTGTCTTTCGTGACCGGCAGACTTTCACCGGTGAGAGCGGCCTCCGCAGTCTGCAGCACCGCTGATTCAATCAGCCTCGCGTCGGCTGGAATCGTGTCACCTTCCTCAACAAGAATGATGTCGCCGGGAACGATCTCTGTGGCAGGAATGCTCCGTCGTTCACCAGCGCGAATGACCGTGGCGTCAGCAGCTGACATGGCGCGGAGGGCGGCGACTGCAGCTTCCGCTCGCGCTTCCTGGATGTACCCCATGGCCGCGTTCAGCACGACGATAGCGAAGATCGCGATAGCCTCGTAAGGCAGCGCCTCATCGCGCTCGACGAACCACAACGCCGCCGAAACTGCACCCGCGACCAGCAGCAGAATGACGAGGACATCCTGGAACTGTGCAAGAAACCTGCGCCAGGACGGGATCGGTTTGTCGGCGGTCAGTTCGTTTCGTCCAAATCGTTCGAGTCTCGACCGCGCCTCCTCGTTGGTCAGCCCGTATTGTTCGTCGGTTCCGAACGCGGCGACGACCTCACTAACAGATTGGAGATACGCGATGGTCGAATCTGGCGTGTCGATCGACCTGGCGGGCACGTCATCTGCTCCTCGATAGGCGGCACACCATATTCGGCGATGTTATCGCAAGCCCCACGGCGCGGACCCCCACAAGAGTAGCGAATGCCGTCACGGCATACCGTCAGGCGCTGCGACCCGCGCGATCGCTCCTCGCCTCCATGCCGTCGGGGCCCTATCGCTTCTTGACATGTGTAATGAGTTTGGCGCGCCGACACTTGTTGAGTCGGGAATCAGAAATCAACCGCGGCGTGTGCGTTGCATCGGGCAGTCCGGTGCAGGCTTTTCGTCTCACCGCACCGCATGAGATGCGGCTATCGACTGTGTCTGACCCCGAACCTGGTCCTGGCGAAGTGCTCATCAAGATCGGCGCAGCCGGTGTCTGCCACTCGGACCTACACATCATCGAAGCGCCAGCCGGCGCCTTTCCGCTACCGATGACCCTCGGCCACGAGAATGCGGGATGGGTCGACGGGCTCGGCCCCGGCGTCACCGGGTGGAACCGTGGCGATGCCGTGGCGATTTACGGAATTCTCGGTTGCGGCCGCTGCTTCGCGTGCCTGCGCGGCCGCGACAACGAATGCCGGACCGTTCCCGTCGGTGGAATCGGTCTGAGCCGCGACGGCGGCATCGCGGAGTACGTGGTGGTGCCTGCAAAGCAACTGCTACCCATCGGCGAACTCGATGTCTCGCAGGCCGCGCCGCTCACCGACGCGGGACTGACGCCTTACCACGCCATCGACCTCGCCCGAGACGTGCTCCGCCCGGGCACTGCGTGCGTCGTCATCGGCGTCGGAGGCCTCGGCCACATGGCGGTTCAGATTCTCGCTGCCACCACGTCGGTCCGTATCATTGCGGTGGACCTCAGTGACGACGCGCTGGAGTTGGCGGGCCGCCTAGGCGCGCACCATACGATCAAGTCGGACGCCACTGCATCGGCATTCATTCGCGAACTGGTCGGACCGGCTCCTGGCGGGGCGGAAGCAGTTTTCGATTTCGTCGGCGTCACGCCGACGCTGAAGCTTGCCGCATCCGTCGTGTCAACGGGCGGACGGCTGATGCTCGTCGGCCTCGGCGGTGGCACACTGCCCATCAAACCTGGCGTCGCCGACATCGGCGTGCCGATGGAGACGCAGGTAATCGTGCCCTTCTGGGGAACACGCGCTGAACTGGCGGAGGTGATCGCGCTCGCGCGGGCAGGACGGGTGACCGCACACGTGGAGTCGTTCCCGCTCGCCAATGCGGCCGCAGCCTATAAACGGCTCCGCGAGGGATCGTTGCGTGGCCGCGCCGTCATCGTGCCGGGCGCCCGCGCGGATCTCCCGGGAGAAACGGCAAAAACGAAAACCGCTGCGGCACGCTAACGAACTCGGCGCCGACGCGTCAGTTGTGAACGTATGCCTCGGCGACCCAGAGACGATGTCCACGACCGAACGATACGACCTTCTCGTGATTGGCAGCGGAGAGGGAGGCAAGTACCTCGCGTGGACCCTGTCGAAGGAGGGCCATCGGACTGCGCTCGTCGAACGAAAGATGATCGGCGGCTCGTGTCCGAACATCGCCTGCTTGCCGAGCAAGAACATCATTCACAGCGCACACGTCGCCTCCTTCGCCGCGCGCGCCACGTTGTTCGGTGTCCGTGTTGGCGCGGTCAGTACGGATATGCGAGGTGTGCACCGCCGTAAGCAACAAATGGTCGAGGAACTGGTCAGCGTGCACGTGGCCAGATACGAAGCGAGCGGCGTGGATCTGATTATGGGCGAGGCGCGCTTCGTCGCTCCGAAGACCGTGACCGTCGCTCTCGACGACGGAGGGACGCGCAACCTTGCAGGCGAGCGCGTTGTCCTGAGCCTCGGCACGCGCGCGACAATCCCAGATGTGCCGGGGTTGACAGACGCTCGACCCATGACGCACATCGAAGCGCTCGATCTCGAGCGTGTGCCCGAGCACCTCATCGTCATCGGCGGAGGCTACGTCGGGCTCGAGTTGGCGCAGGCCGCTCGCCGCTTCGGCTCGCGCGTCACGGTGATCGAAAGAGGTGCGCAACTCGCGGGACGCGAAGATCCGGACGTGGCCGCCGCACTCCTCGAATTGTTGCGAGACGAGAACATCGATGTGCTGTTGCGCGCAGACGTGCGCCGCGCCGAAGGCCGGTCCGGCGAGCACGTCCGGCTGCACGTCGAACGTGAAGGCGGTCCGCAAGTCGTCGATGGGACCGACGTATTGGTCGCCGCCGGCCGGACGCCGAATACCAACGACATTGGACTCGACCGGGCCGGAATCGAGTTGGACGCGCGTGGATATGTCGTCGTCAGCGATCGCCTCGAAACCAGCGCACCCGGTATATGGGCCGTGGGCGATTGCGCCGGCAGCCCCCAGTTCACGCACGTCGCATTCGATGATTTTCGGGTGGTGCACGACACACTGAATGGTGGTCACCGAACGACGCGCGATCGGCTGGTGCCATTCTGCATGTTCACCGATCCGGAACTGGCACGGGTCGGATTGAACGAGTCGGAAGCCAAGGCCCGCGGTGTCGATTACCGATTGGCGACGCTGCCAATGTCCGCGGTGCTGCGGACGCGAACGCTTTCAGAGCCGCGGGGTTTCATGAAGATGCTCATCGACACTGACAGTGATCGAATCCTCGGTTTCACTGTGTTCGGTGCCGAGGCCAGCGAATTGATGGCGACCGTACAGACCGCCATGCTGGGCCAACTTCCGTTCACCGTGCTGCGCGACGCGCTGTTCACGCACCCGACGGCGGCAGAAGGTTTGACGGTGCTCCTGGCGAATGTGCCCACGGCAACGCGGTCATCGACACTGCGCGTCGAGCAGCAATGATCGACCGCCTTCTCCTCCTCGGTGCCACCGGTGACCTCTCGGGCAGGTTCCTGCTGCCGGCGCTCGCGGAGCTGGACGCCGAGACGGCGATCCCGAACTCGTTCCAGGTCGTGGGTACCGGACCGAAGCGATGGAGCGACGACGACTTTCGCCGTCATGCGGCGCTGCGACTCGGGGAGCATGCGAAGGATGTCTCGGTGGACGCCCGCGAGCGGCTACTTGCAAGGCTCCGCTACTGCCGCGTCGAACTCGGCGCGCACGACGTAGCGGGGGCAGTGCGCGCGCTCCTCGACGGCTCCCACCCGGAGCGGGGACGTGACTCGCTCCCACCCATTGCCGTCTATCTCGCGCTGCCGCCGCGCCTGTTCGTCCCGGCGGTCACGGAGCTTGGCGAAGTTGGTCTGCCTCACGGCAGCCGCATCGTCGTCGAAAAGCCATTCGGTGAGAATCTCGAGGGCGCCCGGGAGCTCAATCGGCTGTTGCGGAACGTCGTCGGTGACGCGGGCGAGGGCGCCGTGTTCCGCGTGGATCACGTGCTCGGCATGGCGACGGTGCACAACTTGCTCGGGGTCCGCCTGGCGAACCGCATCCTCGAGCCACTGTGGAACTCGACGCATGTCGCACAGGTCGAGATTCTGTGGGAGGAGACGCTCGCGCTGGAGGGTCGTGCGGGCTACTACGACCGCGCGGGTGCCCTGAAGGACGTGATGCAGAACCACATGCTCCAAATCATGAGCCTGGTCGCGATGGAGCGGCCGCTGACGCTGAGCGATCGCGATCTGCGTGATCGAAGGGTCGAGGCGCTGCGCACCGTACGTGCGCCCGTTCGCAGTGAGATGGCGACTCTGACCAGGCGGGCGCGCTACACGGCAGGCCACCTCGCGGGCACGGGCGGCGCGGCCAACCGCGACGTTCCCGACTACGCCGCGGAAAAGGGCGTGGACCCCGATCGTTGCACGGAGACCTTCGCGGAAGTGACGCTGACGCTCGACAGCTGGCGATGGGCGGGCACGAAGTTCACGTTGCGGGCAGGAAAGGCGATGGCGCGTCGCCGGAAGGGCGTGATCATCCGCTTCCGCCCTGTTCCGCATCTCCCGTTCGATGCGCCGATCCCGCCGGCGAACGAGCTGCGCATCGGGCTCGATGGACCCGAGAACTTGACGCTGCACCTGACCGGGAGTGCACCCGGACCTCCGCCGGAGCTGAGGCCCCTCATCCTCGAGGCTGTGCTGCCTGCGGCGGATCTGCGCGCGTACAGCCATGTCCTTCTCGACGTGCTCCGCGGGGAATGCGCGCTCTCCATTCGCGGGGACGAGGCGGAGGAGGCGTGGCGGATCATGACGCCGGTCCTCGAGGCGTGGGCGGACGATCTCGTGCCGCTCGAGGAATATCCGGCGGGATCCGCGGGACCGGCTTGAAGCGAAACCAGCTCGTGACGGCGTGGCTCGCGCTGCAGGCCACTGCCGCGGCCACGGTCGCGTGGCTGGCCGCCAACCTGGTGCATGCCGAGGACCAGCCGTTCTTCGCTCCGGTCGTCGCCGTCGTCGCGTTGACCGCACCGCGTGGAGAACGGGGCACGAAGGCCGTCCAGCTCTTCCTCGGCGTCTTTCTCGGCATCGCGATCGGCGAGATCGTCGTCGCATTGATGGGCGCCGGCTACGGCCGTCTCGCGGTCGCCGCATTTCTTGCGCTGTCCATTGCGGCGCTTATCGGCGACGCGCGCGTCGCGCTGACGCAGGCGGGAGTGAGCGCGATCCTCACCGTCATCTCGGCGCAGGGCGACGCCGGCTGGCAGCGGCTGCTCGACGCCGCGATCGGTGGAGGCGTCGCGCTGATCTTCACGCAGATCGTCTTCTCACCGGAGCCGGTGGCACTGTTGCGTCGGGCGGAGACGGACGTGCTGAAGGGAATTGCGAGCGGGCTAACGCGGACGGCGGATGCGCTGCGCGGGACGGACCAGGCCGCTGTCGAGCGCGCGTTGATGAAAACACTGTGGCTGTTGCCCGCACGGCTCGGTGAGCTCGCGCGCCTTCGTCAGGCCGGCCCGCGAATGGCCCGGCGCTCCGCGATCTGGCAATCGCAGCGCGCCGAAGTGTCGCGCGAGAAGGCGCATGCCGACCAGCTCGCGCTCATCGCGGGCGGCAGCGTGATGCTCGCCCGCACCTCGTGCGACGTGACCTCTCCCGCAAGGGAATTGCTCGCGGACCGGCTGCGCGAGGTCGGGGCCGTGCTCGAACGTCTCGCCGAAGCGCAGGGGGATCGCGCCGCGCGGCAGCAGGCCGTCAATGACGCGCTCGCCGCCTCGCGTCCACTTGGCGTCGGCGACGCATCCGATCCGAACGTCGCGGCCGCCTTTGGCATCCTCGGCATCGTTGCCCGGGACATCATGATTTTCGGCGGGCTCAATCCCCACGAGGCAACGGACGCGATGCGCGGAAAAACCGCTGATGCGGAGGTACCGCGCCCGCCGGCGGCGCCGCGCCTGCCATTCGGGCTCGACCGCAGGCGAATCGAGCGACGCTTACCCGGCAAACTCTCGAACCGGGATCCCGATCGGGCCGACGGTCGCGCGAAAGAGTGAACCGGCAAGCGGGTCAGCGCCGGGGTCGAGGCCCTCGCGGGAAGTCGTGATGAACAGCGTATCCATCCCGGGACCACCGATCGTGCATGCGGTTACCTTCCGTACCGGAAGCTCGATCGCCTCATCGAGGCGCCCGGTGCGATCGTAGCGCCGAATGGCGCCACCGTTCGAGAGCGCGATCCATACGCCGCCGTCAGCGTCGACCGTCAGGCCGTCCGGCCGCAGGCCGTCCGCCGTGAGATCGACGAACAGACGCCGGTTGGAGAGACCGCGCAGGGGATCGTGATCGAATACGTCGACGCGATGCGTGTCGGTATCGGCGTAGTAGGCACGTGAGCCATCGGAACTCCACTCGATGCCGTTCGACACCGTGACCCCTTCCAGCACGATCGTTGTCGTACCGTCCGGATCGAGGCGGTAGAGTGCTGCCGCGCCGGTGCGCTGGTCGTATGCCATCGACCCGGCGTAGAACCGACCCTCGGGATCGCATCCGCCCTCGTTCATCCTGATACTGGGATCGCTCCACAGCTCCGGTAGTCGGGTGCGGCGGCCGTCCGCCGACTCCAGTGCGAAGCCGCGCTCGATAGCGATGACGGCGCCGCCGGTGTGCCGTGGCCGCAGCGCGGCGGCAATGGTGCCGACGCGAGTGCGACAGACAGACCCGTCCACGCCGAGCGACAGGACGTCGCCCGCGAACATGTCGACCCAGCGGAGCCCACCCCAACGAGCGGACCACACCGGCCCTTCCGCATGGTAGGCGACCGGTTCGGTGAGCTGCTCAGCGCGCATTCGATTTCGAGGCTAACGGTTCGGTCATGGCATAAGAGTCGCACTCGCCGCTCTCTGTGCGCCACCGGCACGTGACATTGCTTGCCATCGGATCCGCAATCGGCGGGTTTCTCTTCGGCTTTGACACGTCGACGATGAACGCGGCGATCGTGGGCATCAGGGACTCGCTCGCCCTCGGCTCCGCCTCGGTGGGATTTCTCGCGGCGATCAGCCTGATCGGTTGCGCCGTCGGGGCGTGGTTTGCCGGGCCGAGCGCCGCGCGACGCGGACGAACGCGCGTGATGCTCGTCGGCGGGCTGCTCGTCGCAGCCGGAACCCTGGGCGTCGCAGCGTCTGGAAATCTGATTCTGATGGGGATCTGTCGCCTCGTGACGGGAGTCGGCATCGGTGCCGCCAGCGCGGTGGTTCCCGGGTACATCGTCGAGATCGCTCCCACCGAGATTCGTGGCCGGCTCGGGACCTTCTGGCAGTTCGCCATCGTCATCGGGCAGTTCGTCGGCTTGTTGAGCGGGTACCTGCTGACGCGGTGGGCGGGGACGGAGTCCGCGCCGCTCCTGTGGGGAGGCCCGGCGTGGCGGTGGATGTTGCTAGTGTCAGCCATCCCCGCCGCAGCCTGGGTTTTCATCGTTCGTACGCTGCCGCCATCTCCGCAGGACGCGTCGGCGCGCCGCGGCAAGCTGTCGGAACTTCGCGGCCCCCGGTTCGGGTTACAAGCCATTGTGTGGATCGGGCTGCTCCTCGCAGCGTTCCAGCAGCTGGTCGGCATCAGCGTCGTGAAGACCTACTCCAACACGATCTGGCAGGCCGTGGGCTTCTCTACCACGTCAGCGTTCATGATCAGCCTGATCACCGTCGGGATCAGCATCCTCTCGACCATTGTCGCCATTATGATCGTGGACCGGATCGGGCGCCGAACCATGCTCAGCGCCGGTGCGGCAGCGATGGCACTCGCGTTGGCAGGATTGGCGTTCTCCTTCTCCACGGGGAGCGGGAGCGGCGAGACGCTCTCGCTCGGCCGCACGGCGGGGCTGGGTGCATTGATCGCCATAAATCTGTTCGCGATCGCGTTCGGGATCACCTGGGGACCGGTCGTGTGGCTGATGCTCAACGAGCTGTTCGACACGCGCCTGCGGACGACCGCCGTCGCCGTGTGCACGGCGGTCAACTGGCTCACCAACTGGCTCGTCGTGCGCACGTTTCCGTTGCTGGCTGACGTCGGACTCGGCCTGGCGTACGCGCTGTTCGCCGCGTTCGCGGCCATCGCCTTCGTATTCGCGTGGCGTACGCTCCCGGAGACGCGAGGCGAGGATCTTTCGCAGCGCCTCGACGCCACGCCAGCATCGGACTAACCGATTGCCGAACGCTGTCGCGGCGTTGCGGAGCGCGGACGTTCAGTCGTGGAGCACGACGCTAAGGAGCGAGTGGTTCACTTTCAACACGCTGTCGTACTCGATGACCCCAAACCGTCGAAACTTGTTCATGAAGAAGTTGATGCGCGTGCGCGTGGTGCCGACCATTTCCGCGAGAGCCTCCTGAGATACCTCCGGCAGAGCGCGGTGAGTCGGCGTCGTCTTTCCGTAGCGCGCGAGCAGCAGCAGCGTCCGCGCGAGCCGCTTCTTCGTGGAGTTGAGCAGCTGATCGACGAGGTCTTCTTCGATACGCATGCTCCTCGTGATCATGTGTGCGAGAAACGCGTCAGCGAACGCCGGTCGTTGATGCATCACCCGAGTCATCTCATTCTTTGGAATGGCGATGATCTCAGACGGCGACATTCGCAGTGGCCGTTGACACCCGCACCGGGTGACGCGGTTCGCGAGTTCGAAGCCGAGTCGCGGTCAAGATGAGTGTCGCCATCGTGACGCTGCAGACTCAACTGCAGACTTGCTCGGGCTTCTGAATAAGTACTCGCGCAGCGATACGTTCATGGTTTAGTCCCCGTCAGGCCCTCATTCTGACAACTCGCATTTCGCGCATCAGCGAAAGCGAGGAACGTAATGCTTGCCGGTGCGAGCGCAACGGGACCCGCGACAATGTGCCTGCCTTGCAAATCCGGCAGCTCGTCGTTCGCCTGCAATCGGAGCACTCCCCCATTCAGTTGTATCTGGGTGTCGTCCAACTGCTGCGCTGTTAATGCATATCCCTCGGCCGCCAAAGGCAGGTCGAGCGACTGCGCTTCGGACCGGCTCGTGTTGATCGCGAGGAGCGCGACACCACCCGGCGCTCCTCGCAGGCAGTGCGCATAGACATGCAGACCGGCACGGGCCGGGACACCAGATTCAAGCACGGTTGTGCCCATCAACTTGCGCCACAGGAGTGCCGCCCAATAGGTTGGTTTCGGCGCGAAATTGGACTTCTCGTCGACGAGGCCATAGTCACTCGCGGCGAGGGTGTTGTGCATGACGACCTTCACCTCCTGCTTCGCCAATCGTCCGAGCTGATCGAGATAGCGGAAAGTGTCGAGAAATGTGTTTGCCCATGGATTGCCACCACAGGCGGCGTCGGCCGTCTCGGTCAGCCACAAGGGCGTCCCAGGCGCGAATTGATCACGCAACGCTTTGTAGAACGCGAAGGTTTCGTCAGTGCGGCGAAGCCATCCTTCAGAGAGCGCTGCATCGGCGGTCGTCTGCATCCCTGTTGACGCGCAACGGATTGAAGTCGCACCGTAGTGGTGGTACGAGAACGCGTCGACACGTGCGGGCCGGGAAGCGACCAGCAAGTCGCGGGTGGCGAGCACAGGAACGGCACCGTACACGATCCGCCAGTTCCCCGTGGTTTCCGCGACAGACCCTGGGCCAAGCACCACCATGTCAGGCAAGGCACGATCGGCGAAGGCTCGGAACACTTTGAAGTCGCGACCATACGCGCTCGCGTCATATCCAGCCGGTGCGCCACCCATCGTGGCGAGATTCGGCTCGTTCATGAATTCGGCGGCAGCGAACGAGCCGCCAATTGACTTCGTGTACTCCACCCATCGACGCGCATGCGTGTCGGTCCACAACCCAGCGCGATCACGAGTACCAGCACCTGTCGCAAACGATGTGACAATTTCCGCGTTTACGGCGTTCGCGAAATCAATGACGCGTTTCCACTGCTGCCGGGTTAGAACACCCATGAATCCTGGGGGTGGCGTGTTGGGCGGCTGATCGGAATCCGCGAAGTACGTGGTGTTGGCCCACGTCCCGCTCACGCGGACGTACGCTGGTCCCAGCGCGGCCGCGAGTTTGCGGAGCCTTGCATGGCCCAGATCAATGGGCGGACGGTACTGGTAAAGGCGCGGATCCATACCTGCCGGCGTGTCGCCACTCGACACAACGGGTTGAGAGTGACCACTCTTGAGGATTGCCTCGAGCTCAGGTCCGTAGGGTTTCCAGAACCTCCCACCCGTGACCTCGAGCATCTCCACGTTGTACGACTGGTAGCGCTCGTCCACCGTTCCAAGGCGCGCCATGCTGGCGGGCGTGATGCGGCTCATGGACCTCGCCTGACTGGCTCGCTCCGCTGAGGCATGACATCCGAGCAATCCGATGGTGACCAGAATCGTACAGGCAACCGGCGCTCCGCTCTTGCATGTCAGCATGATTTCTCTCCTCGACCGTGCGGATGGGAAGCGGCCGGCGGAATCATTGCGCGATGGATCGTATGCAAAGGTGCGGACGACGTTCGTCGGCTGTGCAGTGAGCCCGGCATACGTTCGGTGTCCGTCACTTCGGCATGGAAGGCGGATTTCACGTTCGCGGAGGCCGCTCGTACACCGTTCCTCGAGGGACGGCTCGCGTATATCAGCGACGACAAGCCCCGCGCGATCCGGATCTGCGTACGTTCTTTTGGCCAGTTGTGCGGCGCGCTGGTCACCTACGCCGGCACAGGAGTCGGCGAGGGCATGACCGCCGGACGCCGAATGCCTGCAGCGCCGTAGATCTCGGGTTCGTCCAGGCTCTCCCGAGCGAGGAGTTGGACGACGATTGCATCCAGTTTGTCCCGGTTCTCTCTCAAGAGCCGCCGCGCTTCGGCGTAGCATTCATCGGTGATGCGTCGGACCTCCTCGTCGACCGCGTCAAGTAACCCATCGGAGACGCCGGCCATGCGCGGATCGCCCTCCGCTGGCAGAACAGAAAGCGTCCCGATGCGTTCCGACATTCCCCATCGACCGACCATCGAGCGAGCAATACGGGTGACCATCTCGAGGTCATTTTCGGCACCGGTCGTGACGATGTTGAAGACCTCCTGCTCTGCGGCCATGCCGCCTAGCGCGCCAATGATGCGGCCGCGCAGGTAGTTGGCGTCGTAGCCATACCGATCCGATTCCGGTGTGGACAATGTGACACCCAAGGCACGGCCGCGGGGAATGATCGAGACTTTCCGTACTGGATCCGCTCCGGGCTGGAGCATGCCGATCAGCGCATGACCGGCTTCGTGATACGCCGTACGGCGTCGTTGATCTTCGGGAATGACAACGTTTCTGGCGGTACCAAGTTGCACCTTCTCGAGCGCATCGGTCAGATCACGTTGATGAACTGTCTCCTGCCGGCGACGCGCCGCCAAGAGAGCGGCCTCGTTCACCAGGTTCGCCAGATCAGCACCGGTCATCCCGGGCGTCGCTGCCGCCAGCCGTTCCAGATTCACATCCTCTGCGAGCGGCACCCTTCGCGTGTGCACCTTCAGAATCTCGATGCGGCCATGGTGATCGGGTGGGTGAATGATGATTTGCCGGTCGAATCGTCCGGGTCGCAACAGAGCCGGATCGAGGACGTCGGGACGGTTGGTCGCGGCCAGCACCACCACGCCTTCGTGGCCGGAAAAGCCATCCATCTCGGTCAGGATTTGATTGAGCGTCTGTTCGCGCTCGTCGTGACCTCCGAACGCCCTCGCACCACCGCGAGTGCGCCCAATGGTATCGATCTCATCGATGAAGATGATCGCAGGCGCGACCTTCCGTGCCTCCGCAAAGAGTTCGCGGACGCGGCCGGCTCCCACACCGACGATCATCTCGATGAATTCCGAAGCGCTGGCGCTGAAGAAGGGCACTTTCGCTTCTCCTGCGGTGGCGCGCGCCAGCAATGTCTTGCCGGTTCCGGGCGCCCCGGCCAGCAGCACACCCTTGGGAGCACGAGCGCCGAGCCGACGATACTTCTCCGGGTCCTTCAGGAAATCGACGACCTCGTTGATTTCAGCCTCAACTTCGTCGATACCAGCGACATCGTCGAACGTCACTCGGACCTTCTCGGGATCGACGCGCTTCTGCTTGCCCCCTCCCAGCAGTCCGCCTCCTATCGCCTGTTGCTGACGCTTGAACATCCATACGTAGAAACCTACGAGCAGCAGAATCGGGGCAAACGAAATAAGAAGGTTGGTCAGGAAACCGCGCTGCTGGACGAGCGGTGTCGCCCGTACCGCGGCTCCTCCGTCCGTCAACTCCGCCAGCAGGTCGTCAGTCGCGAAGGTCGGACGCTCGGTGGTGAACTGCTGGTAGGTACGATCCTGCTGGCCCGGAACGGCGACGGCCTTCTTCAGCTGACCCTCGATGGAATCACCGCGAGCAAACACCTCGGAAACGTTCTTGTTGACAACCTGATTCTTGAACTCCGTGTAGGGCACCGGCTGCGGTCCCGAGAGACGGTCCTGAAGCGTCAGCACGCCGAAGAGCAGTAGATAGCCGACCAGCCACGCGACGACCGTAAGCCAGCGCGTTCTCGGCTTCGCGGGCTCGCCCTTCGGAAGTCCCTCCGTGCGCCAGGGCCGAAGCGGCGAGCCCTTCTGCGACGCGTCCGATGGTGGTGGGCCTTGGGAGGCCGGGTTTCGTGGTGGTTGCGGGCTTGGCGTGGTCATCTCTGCCCCCTTTCCCACGGCTCAATCGAGTCTCCGCGACATCAGCGGCGACCGTAGCATACTGAAGCGGATCGGTGCATCTGCTCCGAGCGTATGCAGACCACGTTAGTCAATCCCGCGAACCTGTTCCGCCTCGTCCATTTTTTCGACATCCTTGCGGCCGTCGTGTTCGCCGTGTCCGGAGCGCTCGTCGCGTCGCGCAAGAGAATGGACGTGATGGGGTTCATGTGGCTCGCGGTCATTACCGGGGTGGGCGGCGGCACCGTGCGGGATTTGATTCTGAACGTGCCCGTCTTCTGGGTTCAGAGTCCGGTCTATGTTTCTGCCTGTCTTGTGACCGCCGTCGTGATGCACTTCGTGGCGCCACTCGTGGAGTCACGGCACAAGACGCTGCTGTGGTTCGATGCCTTTGGATTGGCCCTGGTCAGCGTCGCCGGCACTGTGAAGGCTCTGGATGTGGGAGCGCCAGCGCTGGTTGCCATTGTGATGGGAGCGGTCACGGGTGTGGTCGGAGGAATCATCCGAGATACGCTGGGCCACGTCCCGTCGGTCCTTCTCCGTCATGAGATTTATGTGACGGCATCGGTGCTCGGCGCCTGCACATACGCCGGACTCAACGAGCTCGGGGTCGACCGTCCGGCGGCGATGATCGCCGGGTTCCTCGTGACGTTCAGCGTGCGAGGTTTGGCGATCAAGTTCGGATGGTCGTTGCCGGTCTTCCGCGAATCGGCGACGCGCCGGCGCTCGAAGAGCGATCGGAAAAAGTCGACGAGAGAACAGACATCCCGTTAACCGGCTATGGCGCCAGCCAGGCGTGTGACGCGACGACCATCGCCGCCACCCCCGTTTCAAGCGTCGGATGCAGAACCGGTGCGAATCCCGGATTGTGGTTGGTCGGGATTTCGCGAACACGCCCCGCCTGCTTTGCTTTGGCGTAC
>Ga0310810_10001454_pt1 | contig 24826 bp, 21 predicted proteins | sample NCmetagenome_FD_207641 | JGI IMG/M metagenome (GOLD analysis project Ga0310810, IMG submission 207641) | Soil microbial communities from experimental microcosm in Duke University, North Carolina, United States - NC | ecosystem: Engineered > Artificial ecosystem > Soil microcosm > Unclassified ...
TCTGGTTCCAGAACCGTTTCTGCCTGCGCGAGTAGGTGAAGAGCACCCATCCTGAGCCGCCCGCCAGCGACTGCGCCGTTCCGACGAACTCACGACGCCATACACTGGCGCTGCCGAAGTCCGCCGCGATCTCCGCGGCGAAGACGTCCGGCACTTCGTGCCAGTCGGGGCGACCGAGGCCCGAGTTGGGTCCGGCGCGGCGGAAGCCGCCGAGGTTGCCGAAGTAGAGCTCGTGCAGCGCGACAGAGCCCATCAGCGAGAGCTCTTCGCGCTTGAGCCCCCGCAGGCGGTACGGTGGTGTACCCGCGTCCAGCGCGGCAAGCTCGCGGCGGACGGCGTTCAGCGTTCGCAGGGCGTTCCCGTAGTTGTTTTCGTAGTGCCTGGCTATCATCTGTTCCGAGATCCCGTTGAGCGTCGACGGGCGTACGGCGATCGGGGCGATGTCCCTGGGGCATGGCCGGATCCTTTCTGCGAGAGAGGGACATGTGCATCATGCTTCTCAAACCGCAATGCCGTCCTCTACCGGTTGAACTGTCGGCCGATCTCGGTCAGCCGCGCCCGATGCAAGCGGTGGCGTTCGCGCCGAGTTCGAGATGGCAGCATGTCGAAGGGAACCGTGGTGTTCGCACCGGGATCACTCAAAGAGCTTCACCGGGCCCTTGATGGCCTTCCAGGCGTAGTGCCCACCCGCCATGTATCGGGCGTCAAAGCCAGCCTTTCGCAGCGCGGCTGCGCTTTGGCACCCGATGTGGAAGCCGTATACACAGAATGTGACCACGGGCGCGTCCTTCGAAAGACTCGTCATCCACTCGTCTATCCGCTCCGGATCACGCCAAACCGCCCCTTCGACGATGTCCTGCGCTCTAGTGCTATAGTGGCGCGGCCGCGTATCGATGATTTGTAGTCGCTTGCCGGAGCTAAGCATCTCGTGAACCTCTTCGGGCGTGATGGATGGCACGTGCTTGAATTCTGGTTGGTCGAGCGATCGCGGCGGTGAGACGGTTCTGGCATCGGCGAACCGCGCCTCGACCGCTCCCCAGTGGATGTTGCGCATGAAGGCCGCGATGTACGCGGCCGTATTCGCTCCGTACTCAATGTGATAGGCGTGCTCGTACATGTCCAGGGCAAGGATCGGAATGCCTCCGGCAATGCTCTCTGCGTGATCCGAGGCGCTGTGATTGATCAGCCGACCATCGCGCGGCACATAGGTCAGCAGTATCCAGCCGGAGTCCCCCGTCAACGCCTCCGCCAAGGCGATGAACTCCTGGCGCCAGCGATCGACTGATCCGAAATCGCTGGCAAGAGCGTCCGCGATTGTGTCAGGTAGACTCCGCCCATCTCCGCCCAGACTCGCGAAATACAACTCATGAAGCAGAGTTGAGTTGAGCAGCGTGGTCCGCTCCCGACTCAGGCGACTGATGACCGGGGCGGGCGTGGTCTTGACATCGAGTGCCTCGAGTTCAGTGGTGACGGAGTTCAGGCGATTGAGGGCAGCCCCATAGTTATGCTCGTAGTGGCTCTCGATGAGACGTGGCGACATGCCGTTCAATGTCCAGGGACGGCAGAACAGAGGGGCGATGTGGTGTTTCATCGTAAACCTCCGTTAGAGATGGAGACCATGAGCTCTATGAGCGCAGCATGGTGCCGCAGAGTCGGCGATCAGCCTGTCGCACGGTCGCCGCGTGGGGCGGCAGCGCCGTACCACGCGGCCAGGCGACCACGCACGTATCGAGCATCGAAGGCGCGTTGCCTCGCTGGGCGAGCATCGGTGTCGGCCTTCCGCAACTCGACGCTCCTCCACGAGCTGTACTTCGCAAGCATGGCCTTCGGCGACTGAGCGCGATCAGCTCTTCACGCTTCAGGCTGTTGACCACATGACCAGGAGTCTTGTCGAAATCGAGCGACTGGAGCTGCTCCGTGATGGCGTTTTAACCTCCGGAGAGCCCCGCCGTAGTGATGTTCGTAGTGGCTCTCGATGAGTCGCAGCGACAGACCATTGAGCAGCCACGGACGCGTATTGATCGGTGTCAGGTGGTATCGCATGTCCACTCCTCCAGATGGAACGTAAAGTACTTGTCGCGCGCTGCCTGTCCTACTTGGCGGCCGGCCGCATGGCGGGCCCGCCGGCCGCGCACCCGGCGGTGACCGCGGGCATGCCAGTCTTCACTCATGGGACTCGCTCGGTGATCGTACTGGAGGACGACTGTTGCAACCAGTTGTCAAGGCGAATTTCGTGACAGGTACAGCAAGCTACGGAAGCCTAGTGTCCGTTCGGCTTTCTCATGCGAGCCTGGTCGTCGCCACCCTGGCCCTCTCCAGCCAGTACGTCATACCCATCTCTTGGTATGAGGCAGCCGCTGCGCCGAGGTGGGCCCGGGCCACGTCCCTCCCAACCGCTCGACGGTGCAGCTGTCCGATTCCGAGGTGGCAATGCGCGACGAGTGGCTGCATGCCGAGTTCGTCGGCCAAGGAGAGGCTGCTCGCATAAAGCTCCTCCGCCCCCTTCTCATCGAGAGGGTCACTGCAGGCGGCGATCTCGGCTAGGACTCTGAGCCCCACCGCCTCGTTCGCCCGCTCGTGCTGCTTCCTCGAGAGGTCGACGGCGCTGCGGGCTCGCTCCAGGGCCTCACCGGCGCGGCCGGCGAGCAGGTACGCCTCGGCCAGGCGGGCGGTGCGAACGACGTGCCCCAGGCCCATCGCGTTCATCGACCCCTCGCTTCGGACCGCCTCTTCGAGGAGAGGGAGGGCCTCGGCGAGGCGTCCTGAGAGTGCATACGCATAGCCCAGACCCGACAGTATGTTGGGGTCGCCGAACCCACGTGCTCGAAGCAGGGCCAGACCAGGCTCTAGGACGTGTAGCGCGGCTTGGAGGTCGCCCTGCTCGAGCCTGACACCTCCCAGGGCCCCACGGGATTCGATCACGGTGTGCGGATGGCCGGTCCGCTCAGCTATCCGAACTGCCGCTTCCGCATGCGAAAGTGCCTCGGTGAATCGGCCGAGCTGGGACAAGGCGAGCCCAAGCCATACTTGGGGCCAGGCCGCGAAGAAGCGCGGAAGCGCAGTACGGCGGGCTACGTTGGTGTCCGCCAGAGTCTCCATGGTTTCCCGGAAGAGGGAGGCGGCCTGCTCAAGCTTGCCTTGCGCGAAGTACACCTGCGCCGTCCGGTATTTCGCCTCGATCTGCAGGTCGGTATCTCCGAGTTCTGTAGCGATGTCGAAAGCACGTCGGCTCGCTTGGAGTGCATGCCCATGGTCGCCTACGTTCCTCAGACGCGCCCCTAGGTCGGCGAGGACGAGCCCCAATCGGCGTCGATCGCCGAGCTCGTTCGCGAGAGTCTCGGCTTCTCGCATGTAGTCAAGGATCTGGCCATACCGGCCGAGAGGAGCCAATACCGCGCGCGAGTCGAGCCGGAGGTCGATCGCCTGCACCTTGGCCTCGGGGCTCTCGGGGACCCGGGCAAGGGCGCGAAGCGCATCTTCGAAGGACGCCAATGCCTCGGTGTATGCCGAGCGCATCGCCGCCCGAATGCTGGCTTGACGGAGGTAGATGGTCGCCCTGTCCCAGAGCTCCCCGCGAAGGGCGTGATAGGCGAGCCGCTCGACGTGCTCGTTGAGCTGATCGGCATGGAGCCGCTCGATCACCCCGACGATACGAGCGTGCAGCTCACGGCGCTGCTCCCGGAGTAGGTTGCCGTACGTCACCTCGTGAGTCAGAGCATGCTTGAAGGTGTACTCGAGGTCAGGGAACAGGCTCGTCTCGTAAAGGAACTCGGCGGCCTGGAGATGGGCGAGGCCACGACGAAGGTCGGATTCGTCCTGTTCGGCAATCGCCTGCAGGAGCGCGAACGGTACGTCATGGCCGATGACGGCGGCAGCCTGGAGGAGCCGCTTCTCGGTGGTGGGCAGTCGGTCGATGCGGGCGGCCAGGACCGCTTGGACGCTGGCCGGAACCTGGAAGGCGTACGCGGGCTGGGCGAGGAGGTAGGCGCCGGGCCGCCCGACCAATACCTTCGTCTCGACCAGGGTTCGGACACTTTCCTCGAGGAAGAATGGGTTCCCTTCGGTTCGCTCCACCAGCAGGCGCTTGAGTTCGTCAAGCGTGGAATCGGCACCGAGTAGAACATGGAGAAGTCCTTCCGCGCTCGTCCTCGCCAGCGGGTGAAGGCCGATCCGCGTGCAGTACCGCCTCCCATCCCAACTGGGCTGGTACTCCGGACGATAGGTGACGAGGAGGAGCAGACGACCGCTCGGCAAACTCTCCGCGAGGCCGTCCAGGACGGCCTGGGTCTCGGGGTCAATCCAATGAAGGTCCTCGAAGACGACCACCAGCGGTTGCAAGTGGCTCTCGAGGAGCAGGAGACGCCTGATGCTGTCGAGCGTGCGCTGCCGACGTTCCAGCGGATCTAGCTGGACCCACTGATCGTCATCGACCGGGACGTCGAGGAGAGACAGGAACGCCGGTAGCGAGGGCTCTAACGTGCGATCTAGCGAGAGGAGCTTCCCGATCACTTTCTCGCGCACCTTGCGCTTGTCGTCGCGCGCTTCGATCCGGAGGTATCCCTTGAGGAGCTCGATCACTGGAAGGTAGCTCGTCGTCTTGCCGTAGGAGACGGAGGCGGTCTGAAGGATCAGGCAACGCTCGGCTCGCGATGAATGCGTGAACTCCCAGAGGAGCCTCGACTTTCCGACCCCGGGCTCTCCGACGAGCGCCACGACCTGACCCGCCCCCGTGCTCGCGCGATCGAGCGCCGCGTGGATCTGCTCGATCTCGCTGGTCCGGCCGATGAATGTCGTGAGGCCACGACCGGCCAGTGCTTGGAAGCGAGAGCGTGCCGTACCGGCTCCGGTCAATTCATACAGCTCGACCGGCTCGCCGAGGCCCTTCACGTTTACCGGGCCGATTGGGGTGACCAGCACGAAGCCCTCGGCTAGTCGCGACGTTGCCACGGTGAGTAGAATCGACCCTGGCGCCGCAGCCTGCTCGGCGCGCGCGGCCAGGTGCGTCGTCTGCCCCACTGCCGAGTAGTCCATGTGCAGGTCGTTGCCGATGGAGCGGACGACGACCTCGCCCGAGTTCAGACCGACACGAATTTGGGGAAGGATGCCCTGCTGACGACGGACGTCCTCGGCGTAACGGTTCACCGACTCTTGCATCCGGAGGGCCGCGTAACACGCTCGCACCGCGTGGTCCTCGTGCGCCAGCGGCGCGCCGAAGAGCGCCATGATCCCGTCGCCCATCACCTGATTGACGGTGCCCTCGTAGCGATGGACGGCTTCCATCATCCGTTCGAGCACTGGGTCCAGCAGCTGGCGCGCCTCTTCCGGGTCCCGGTCGGCGAGGAGCTCCATCGAGCCCTTCATGTCGGCAAAGAGAACCGTCACGTGCTTGCGCTCGCCTTCGAGCGCGGCTTTCGAGGTCAGGATCTTCTCGGCCAGGTGCTTGGGAGTGTAGTGCTCGGGTCTGAGCGCCGACGTGGATCCACCCGTCAGCAGCTGACCGCAGGCATTGCAGAATCGCGCGCCGGCGGGGTTCTCGTGAGCGCACTGAGGACAGCGCATCAGCTCAGCATGTTCGGTGCAACGAGGCCGACCGCGGGGCCTCGATGTGATGGAGGGGCCTGAGCCTCATGGGCGCGCTGATCCTCAGTCTCTAAACGCTAGCTGTCAGAAATCACTTGACAGTATGAAACAATGGAGTTACTTGTGCAACGAGTGTTGCGTTCATCATTCGGGTTGGACCAACGGAGGCGGACGTGCCCAGGACCCTCCTCGGACTGGTAGTGATCCGATGAGCGATTGCCTATCCCGAGGAGAACGATCATAGCGACCACTTGGCTGGTGCTGATGGTGAGTCTGCCGCCACACCCATCGAGCCTCCGAGTTCGGGTGTGGCGCAAGCTGCGCGCGTTGGGCGCCGTACCCCTCCGCAAGTCCGTGTATCTCCTGCCGCCGACGCCAGACAACTTCGAGCGCTTCCAGTGGCTGAGTCAGGAGGTGCAGAAGGACGGGGGCGAGGCGACCTTCCTGAGCGTAGAGAACGTCGAGAACATGAAGCGAGCCGAGGTGATCCGGCTCTTCCAGCAGGCTCGGGACCAAGACTATCGAGCCCTCGTGGAGCGATATCGGAAGCTGGCCCGTGGACTCGATCGAAAGACCCCGGTTCGCAGCACGTCGCGGCGCAATGAGGAACTGACTCGGCTCGCAAGGGAGCTGGAGCGTATCCGGGAGATCGACTTCTTTGACGCGCCCGGCTACCACGAAGCGAAGCGGCTGCAGGAGACTATCGAGATGAGACTGCATCCCGGGCAGGCCGACACTCCTGCAGCAGATCTCCCAATGGACGCCCTCAAGGGGCGGCGCTGGGTCACGCGTCCACGCCCCCATGTGGACCGGATCGGATCGGCATGGCTGATCAAGCGGTTCATCGATCCGGACGCGGAGTTTGTCTTTGCTCCCTCAAAGGACTTTCCACCCGACGCGATTCCCTTCGACACGGCCGGTGTCGAGTTCGGGCATCAGGGGGAGGATTGTACGTTCGAGACGTTGGTCAAACGCCTCGGGCAGCGCGATCGTCGCTTGACGCATCTGGCGGAGATTGTCCACGAGGTCGACCTGAAGGATCAAAAGTTCCCCCGAGATGAGGCGCGAGGAGTTGACCTGGCGATCCGGGGCCTTCTAGCCACATTCAAGGACGACCAGGAAGTGCTGACGCACGGGATGGTCCTTTTCGATGGCCTGTATACAGCGCTCAGCGACCGACCCTAGCCCGTCGCGCTGCCGCCATGACTTCCAGGCCGGCTGACCGCCGGCCCACAAGGGACACGTTCATGGAGTCCACCAGCGGTCCTGCCCGCGTGCGCATCCGTGACCTCGTCGGGTACTACCTTCGCCTTGGAACGCTAGGGTTCGGCGGCCCGGTCGCGCTGTGTGGTCAGATGGAGCGCGAGCTGGTGCAGGGCCGGAAGTGGGTGACCAAGGAGGAGATGCGCGAAGCGATTGCCGTCTGCCAATCCCTCCCCGGGCCTCTCGCCATCCAGGTAGGTATCTTCATCTCCTACATTCGCGGCGGCTTCTGGGGCGCGTGGGCCGGAGGTTGGGCGTTCATTCTGCCAAACTTCATCATCGTCGCCACCTTGGCCAGTCTCTACGTGCATTTCGGCGGGCTTTCTCTCATGACTGCGATCTTCTACGGCGTGAGCCCGGCGGTCATCGCGCTGATCCTCCACTCGTGCTATCGGCTCGCCAAGCTCGGGATGGAGGACTGGCTACAGTGGGTGATCGTCGCGATCTGCTTCCTCGTGACCGTGGCGGTTCAGGCCGAGGTGGCCGTGTTGTTTCTCGGAGCGGGCATCCTGGGGATTCTGTACTACGGATCCGCCCTTCGCACGCGGACGACCTCGTCGTCGTTGCCAATGTTGGTCGCGCTGCCGGTCGCCGCTAGCGGCGCACCCGCCGCCGCCCAGGGCTCGATCCTGGCCAAGCTCCTGTTCTTCTTCCTCAAGGCCGGCTCGTTGACGTTCGGCAGCGGGCTCGTCATCGTTCCGTTTCTCGAGAAGGGCCTTGTCCAGCACACCGGCTGGCTCGACGAGCGGCAGTTTCTCATCGCCGTCGCGATGGGCATGCTGAGCCCGGGCCCGGTGGTCATCACCGCGACGTTCGTAGGGTACGTCGTGGCGGGATTCTGGGGATCCGTCATCTCCACGATCGGCATATTCCTTCCCTCGTTCCTTCTCGTGCTGATCGTGGCGCCGATCCTCATCCGGTACCGGACGAACCCGAACGTGCAGGGGTTCGTGAAAGGAGCCTACGCCGCCGCGATCGGGACCATCCTCGGGGCGTGTGTCCTGCTCGGCAAGATCGCGATCGGGGACTGGCTCACCGCTCTGGTAGCCCTTCTGAGTCTGGTCGTGCTGTTCCGGTGGAAGATCAGCAATCCCGTGCTGGTGGCCGCCACGGCGATCATCGGGTTGATCGCGTTTCCGCTGCTGCAGCCGACGTGGGTGTTCGTGAAGTAGTGAAGGAGGACTTCGTCATGAAGAGAAGTCAGGGCACTGGTGGTCACGGGGGGCCGGAGCCGGTGAGGAGATCGGGCACCGGAACCGGCATCGTGTGGATCGCTGCCGTCCTACTCGCCGGTCTCATCAGCGCCTTCGGCCATCTGGCATGGATGGAGAAAGGTGACGAGGGAAGCGGAGGCCCAGTTGGAGGCTCCGCCAAGGTGGGCGCCGCGCTTGGCCTGTTCGGGTGGCTCGGCGTCCATTCGTTCCGAGGTTCATCGGCTCGGGCAGACGAGCTGGCGCTCGCCCCCGGCGCGAAGACAGCCCGCTTCGACTTCGAGCCGGCGGGGCTCGAGGGCTGGCGATCGGTCGACGGCCAGTGGGCGGTCGAAGAGATGGCGGGTGCTCCGAGCGGAAAGCGAGTCCTCGTGCAACGGGCCCCGCAGAACGCCTTCAATGCGATTGTCGCTCCGGGCGGGCCCTACAGCGATGTCGATGTGTCAGTCCGCTTCAAACCCATTTCAGGGCGGGCGGACGCGTCCGGCGGCATCGTGTTCCGCTTCATGGACGGCCGCTACTATGTCGTCCGGGCCAATGCCCTCGAGAACAACTTTCGGCTCTACTACTACGATCGAGGCCGGCGACAGCTCGCTAGCGCGACCGTCGAGCCTCCTGCGCTTGGGCAGTGGCACACGATGCGGGTCGTGGCAGTCGGCGACCGCATCCAGGGCTACCTCAATAGCAAGCTCTTGCTGGACCATCGGGATTCTCGGTTTCGTACCGGCCAGGTCGGTCTCTGGACTAAGGCTGATTCTGTCACTGCCTTCGATGACCTCACCGTCACGGGTGTCAAGAACGGCGGATGATCCCCAGCGTCACGACCAAGTCAGTCGCGAAGTGAAGGAGAAAAGGTCATGAAATCTCGGGCGTGGAAGGACGTAGTCGTAGGTGTCGGATTCATCGTCCTCACAGGTACGACTGGGGACGCTCTTGCGGCGGATGCTGACTGGAAGGCGGTCGAGCAGGAGCTCGGAAAATCCGGGCAGCTGCAGGCCGGCGAGGTCTTCAGGGTGGGCATGCCGCGTGCCGATCTCTCCGTCACGGTGAAGGGCGTCCCGGTCAAGGCTGGCTTTGCGCTCGGCTCCTACGCCGCGTTCAAGCAGATGGGGGACCAGGCGATGGTCATGGGAGACCTGGTGCTCCTCGATCAGGAGGTGCCGGGTGTGATGTCGGGCCTGTTCCGGGGCGGACTCGAGGTGACCGCCGTTCACAACCACCTGAACGAGGTGTCGCCGCACGTCATGTATATGCACTACGAGGGGCATGGCGACGCCACCCAGCTGGCCAAAGCGCTTCGTCAAGCGTTGTCGGCCAGCGGGACACTCCTCGGGGGTAGCGGGGCGGCACCCGCTGCCACCGGTCCCGCCCTCGACACCAAGCAGATCGAGCAGGGGCTGGGACGAGCGGGTCGGGATATTGGCGGCGGTGTCTTCCAGATCACCGTGCCGCGTCCGGAGACCATCACCGAGATGGGACATCAGTTGCTGCCCGCCATGGGCGTGACGACGGTGATGAACTTCCAGGCCACCGGGGACGGGAAGGCGGCGATCACCGGTGACTTCGTGCTGATCGACAAGGAGGTGAACAACGTCGCCCGGACCCTCCGGCAGCACGGCATCGACGTGACCGCGCTCCACAATCACGGGCTCATGGATATGCCGCGGTTGTTCTACATGCACTTCTGGGCCACCGACGACGCCGCGAAGCTGGCCCGGGGACTGAAGGCAGCACTGGATCAGACGAACAGCCAGAAGTGACAGGAGGAACTGCCAATGAAGTGGGTCACACGAGAGAAAGCCCGGGTGGACCGGATCGCGTGTCCGTGGCTCATCGCTCGGTTCATCGACAAGGAACCGACATTTCTGTTCGTGCCGGCGGCTGAAGTACTCACGGTCGCCAAGGAAGAGAGCGCGACTCCGTACGATGTTCCCGGCGTTGAGCTGGGTCACCACGGGGATCGGTGCTCATTTGACGCGTTTCTCGAGAAGTACGAGCTGAAGGATCCCGCACTCGTGGATCTGGCGCTCATCGTTCGGGGGGCCGACACGGAGGCCCGCGGGCTGACGCCAGAGTCGGCTGGGCTCTACGCGGTCGCGTCAGGCTTTCGGAGCTGCACGCGGGATGACTTCGACAACATGGCGAGACAGTTCCCCGTCTACGATGCGCTGTATGCCTATTGTCGGGCGCGACGCGCCGGCACCGAGTGATGAGTCTCGAGCCGGTCGGCGAGGTCGAGCTCCCCGCGCATCACAAGCCGGGCGGATTCGACCATGCGGCCGTCCATGGGCGGCAGGGGCGGCTGTACGTCGCCCATACGGCCAACGACGCGATCGACGTGATCGACTGTGCCGGCAAGACGTATCGCGGATCCATCACCGGTCTTGCCGCGATCGCCGGAGCCCTTGTGTGTGAGGCGCAGGACCTCGTGTTCACCTCGAATCGCGGGGAGAACACGGTGGGGATCTTCTCGGTGGATCAGGAGGCGGCCCCGGCCAAGGTGAAGGTGGGCCTGAGGCCGAACGGCCTTGCCTACGATCCGGGCCGACGACTCCTGCTTGCCGCCAATGTCGGGGAGCCGTCGCGGCCGGGGTCGTTCAGCGTGTCGATGGTCGACGTGGGCAGCCGAGAGATGGTCGCCGACATTCCGGTCGCGGGGCGAACCCGATGGACCGTCTTCGATGAGGAGACCGACTGGTTCTACGTGAACATCGCCGACCCGCCGCAAATCGTCGTCGTCGAGGGCGCGAACCCCAATCACGTGGCTCGTGCCTTCGCAGTCTCGGCCGCAGGCCCACATGGGCTGGACCTGGATCTCGCTGCCCGGAGGCTGTTCTGCGCATGTGACGACAAGACGCTTGTGGTGTTGGATTGCCGGTCGGGCGCGGAGCTCACACGGGCCCCACTCGCCGGCGCTCCCGACGTCATCTTCTTCAACCGCGAGCGCCGGCACCTCTACGTGGCGACCGGAGAGCCCGGCCTGATCGAAGTGTTCGAGACTGATCGGATGCGGCTGGTCCAGACGGTCAGGACCGGGTCCGGCGCGCATACGCTTGGATTCGACGAGCGGCGAAACACGGTGTACGCGTTTCTCCCTGATACCCATCGGGCCCTGGTCTTCCTAGACAACGGCTAGGGCCGCGCGCTCGCGGCTGGCAGGCGAGGCGTCGTGGCGAAGTCGTCCGGCAGGCGACCGGTCAGAGATTCGAGGAAGGCAACAATATCGGCCACCTCACGCTCGGCGAGCGTTCTGCCCAGCTGCAGGCGCGCCATGACGTGCACGGCGGCGGGGAGGGTCGAGACCGACCCGTCGTGGAAGTACGGAGGGGTCATGGCCACATTCCGCAGGCTCGGGACCTTGAAGACATACAGGTCAGCGGGGTCCTGCGTGACGTCGAAGCGCCCCTTGTCGATGCTTTGGCTGCTCGTGGCCTTCCAGTACTCCTCGACGATGCCGAACTTCTGGTACATGCTGCCGCCGACCCCGACACCGTTGTGGCAGCCGACGCAGCCGATCTGCATGAAAGTGCGGAGACCGGCCTGGGCGGCCGGCGAGAGCGCCCGGTCGTCGCCGGCCAGGAAGGCGTCGAACGGCGACGGCGTCACGAGGGTCCGCATGTACGCTCCGATCGCCCTTCCCCAGTTGTCGGCGGTGACGGGTTCTGCCTGGCCAGGGAAGGCCTGAGCGAACAAGGCCGGATAGCCAGCGATCGCCTTGAGCTTCGCCATGGCGCTCTCGTAGCTCGGATTGCCAAAGCTGGGCGGAGCGATGAGCGCCTTTGTGGCCTGATCCTCCACGGATGTCCGATCCCCTCGCCAGTGCTGTACAAACTGGATCCCCGCGTTGAGGACGGTCGGCGTATTCCGAGGATTCGGCCGGTGCTCGGCGCCGATCGCCTTGGGAAGGGCGTCCGTCCCGAACAAGGCCGGCTGGTGGCAGCGGGCGCAGCTCACGGCGTTATCGACGGATGCACGCGTCTCGAAATAGAGGAGCCGGCCGAGCTTGACCCTTTCTGACGTCAAAGGGGCGTCGGCGCCGGCCATGTCCTTGGGCAGCGCCGCGAACAAGCTCTGCGCTTGAATGCGCAGACGAGTATCTGCGGCCTGGACGGCGACAGCGGAAATCAGGGTCCCAACCCCGACGAGTATCAGCGGACGTATCAGCCGATGGTTGGCCACATTGGTCTCCTTCACGCCTGCCTACGGACTGACCGGCCGGTCTAGATGCTCCGCCGGTACTGATCCGCCGCCGGCCGCGACTCCGTAGGCATCCACATGCGGGCGAAAACATCCTCCCGGGACCTCGCTTGTGCCCCGAGCCATGGCTAGTCGGGGGTCGGGTCGGCCGCTCGTGGCTGGTGATGGAGCGGACCGGCCGCCAGACGCACGTCTTCTCCGCCAAATGCAGGCGGGTGATGAGGCTGCGTTGGAGATGCTCTACAAGCGCTATGCAGGCCTCGTCTTTACCCTGGCTCTCCGCATTGTGGGTGACCCGGAGCTCGCCCGGGAGGTACTACAGGACGCGTTCCTGCGTTGCTGGGACGGCCGGGAAACCTATGACCCTGGTCGAGGGCGAGTCCCGTGGTGGCTCATGGGGATCGCCCGGAATCGTGCCATCGACCTCCTGCGAAGTCGTTCGCACCAGGCCCGTTTGCGAGAGCAGCAGCCCCTGTCGAGCGCGGCTCCGGCATCCGGCTCTCTGGATGCCGCAGACGCCGCCGCCTTGCGTCGTGCGGTGGCGAGCGCACTGGAGAGCCTATCACCGGCGCAACGTCAGGCGATCGAACTGGCGTACTACGGGGGCCTCACCCAGGCGGAGATCGCGCAGCAACTGGATGAGCCGCTAGGAACGGTCAAGAGCCGGACGCGCGAGGCCATGGAGCGCCTGCGCGTCTCGCTCTGGTCGCTGATCGAACCGAGGGGAGAGGAGTAAGGGAGCCGTGACCGAGGAGCACGACCACTTCATCGATGACCTCGCCGCGTATGCACTGGGTTCCCTCAGCGAATCCGAGCGGGCACGTGTCGAGGCGCACGTCACGAGTTGCTCAACGTGCGCACGGCGCCTGAAGGAGTACCAAGCGCTCGCTGGTGTACTGCCGGTGGGCCTCGATCTCGTGGAGCCGCCGCCCGACACGTGGGTGTCGATTCGGGCCGGCGCTCGACGGCGTCGCCAGCCGCATGGCCCGGCGAAGCGGATCTTCCTGCCCAACTGGCGCTGGGCGACATGGCCGCTCGTTACTGGGCTTGTCGCGGCCCTGTTAGTCTGGAACGTATTGCTTCAACGGGAGGTCTCGCTCCGCCCGCCAGGTCCGGAAGTGGAAGCCCTCGCCCGTCGGCCCGGGCGCCTGGTCATCCTGGCCGGTACCGGCACGCCGGGCGCAAGCGCGCGCATCCTCGTTGCAGTGGACGGACACCATGGGCATCTCGCGATCGCCGGCCTACGTCCGGTATCGTCCGAGCGGGTGTATGAACTGTGGTTCATCCGATCGGGCGCGGCGCCAGTGACCGGCGGCACGTTCCGGGTCGACGCGAGCGGCCGAGCGTGGGTCGCGATCACGGTTCCCGTCTCCCTCGACGACGCGCGTGCGATCACGATCACCGAGGAGGCAAGCTCCGGGAGTGCGGCTCCTACGGGGCAATACCTCTTGGAGGCTCGAGCGTGGCGCTGAACGCTCTCTGGTGCCGAGTAAGCGCATGTAGCCGCACGCACACGCCCGAGCATGGGAATCTTCCGGCCGTGTGAGGCGCTCGCATCCCGCCGAGGGCAATGGAGCGGGTGGCGGTGCTAGTCGTGGTTCGATCCAACCACGGCTCACCATTTCAATGGGGCCAGCTAGGGGTGCATCCGGGCGCCCTTGGTGATCTTGTCGACCACCTTCTTGTCGTCGCGCAGGGCGAGCCCGACGACGTTCATCTCCTCGGGGCGGTAACGCTTCACGGTCTCCCGGTTGGCCGCGTCGTGGCCGGTCTTGAACATGTCCTCGATGTAGAGCGAGAGGCGGACCCCGCGCTCCATCGCCCGGCGATAGATCGCCCGCACCGTGTCGGAGTCGGCGCCGAGCACGATCATGGGCTGGATGGCGAGCGGGTTGTAGGTGTTGCCGGCCGCGTCCTCGTACGGCTCCCCGAGGAGCCCTTCGCTGGCGCCGACGATCCCGCTCGTCAGGAACGCGGTGATGTTCAGCTTCTGCCACACCGCCAAGTCCTCGCGCACCACGATCGCGATCTTGGTATCGAACATGCGCCCCGATCCTATCAGACTCCGGCCAGAGCGAGCCCCGACGAAGGCGCGTCGACGGCGGGGGACTACCCGTCGCTAGCGGGCGTGTTGTTCTGGGCGAGAGCCTGGCGGACGGCCTGGCGGAGGTCTTCGGGGCTGAACGGCTTGGAGAGCACCGGCACCCGCGAGGCGGCGAGGAAGCCCGCGTAGTCCAGCGAGTGCGCCTGGCCGGTGACGTAGATCATCCGGGGCATCGCCGAGCCGTGGCGGAGCTGGAGCGCCCAGTAGAGCGCGGCGCCGTCCATCTTGGGCATGCGCAGGTCGCTCAGGATGAGGTCGTACTTGCGCTGGTCGGAGAGCTGCAGCGCGGCGGCGCCGTCCGGCGCCACCTCGATCTCGTAGCCGTGCTCGGCGAGCACGTCGGCGATCAGCTCGCGGACGTCGGGCTCGTCCTCCACGACCAGGACCAGGGCGCGGCCGGTCATACTGCTGAGTCTAGCAAAGGCCCGGAGCGTGGGCTTTATCTTCCGGCCGGGCTAGTGGGCGAGGGGGCGAACCAGGAGCGGATACCGCCCGACCCGGTGACCCGAGATCAGCAGCTCCACCACCCAGACGCCGGCCTGGGAGAGGTCGCGCTGCTCGAGCCGATCGACCTGCCACGTCCAGAGCGCGCCTTGCCGTGATTGATCCATCGGCTGGTCGCTGGTCCGGGCCACCACGCCGTCGGGGTTGATCCAGCGCACCTGGATGTTCAGCAGGCCGCCGGTCTGCTGGATGCCGTAGAAGAACGTGACCGGGTTGCGCACCGTGAACTCCTTGACCCCGGCCGGCATGTTCCGGCGGAACGCGGTGAAGAGCAGCGTCCCCGGGGCGGGGGCCTCCTCGGTGAAGTAAGCGAACTTCACCAGGCTCGCGGCTTCGATGCCGGAGAGCTGCAGTGCCGGTGGCGTGGGCCGTCGGGGCACTTGTCGCGACTGCTCCCGTCTGGGTCGATTCGGCACGATCGTTCAGGGCTGCAAGTCCGAGGCCATGGGTAAGTCTAGACGAATTCGACCCATTTGCCCAGGACGGCCTGAAGTCGCGTCCGCCTGACAGCGGGCGCGGTGACGAAAGTTGCCGACCCGCGGCGCCGCAGCGGCAGTGACACTGTCACCTGCTTCGGCGTCCGTCCGCCGACGAGCGACGCACGATTCACACGCGGTCCGCTGTGGTGGCGCGCGCTTGCGGTGTACCGCGCGTGGCAAGCGCCTTGCGTCCGCGGGAACGGCTTCGAGGAGGCCAACGATGAAAGCGATCGCGTGCACACTCGGCATGATGCTCGTCGCGACGACGTGGTCGACGCCGGCCGCGGCTCTCGATCTCACCCTGGACGACGTGGTGAGCGCCGGCAACCCGTTCGTCACGACGGTGGAGACGAGCGGCTACCGGTTCTCGGGGCCGGCCCTCCGCACGATCGACACGCCGGGAACCACCTACGTCAGCGACGGCTCGGCCGTCTACCTGGCCCAGACGGTGGCCGGGCCGGTCGGCGGGGTCACGCTGCAGCGGATCGACGGGATGCCCTTCGGTCTGTACGAGTTCGCGGCGGCCGGCCTGTTCGCCGCCGGGGGCGGTGCGCTGAACTCCACCCACGTGTCCGTGCTGGGCATCCAGGTCGGCGGCGCCGGACTGAGCGCCATCTATGACCTGGGAGCCGTGGCCGGCTTCGTCCACTTCTCGGTCCCCCCGAGCTGGAACAACCTCGAGTTCGTGACCTTCGGCGGGGTCTTCTCGGCGGCCACGGCCGGGGCCCTGGCCCTGGACGACATCGGCGTGGGCTCGGGCCCGACGGTGCCGGAGCCCGCCGTGCTCGTGCTGGCGCTGACGACCCTGGCCGGGCTCGGCGTCTTCACCCTGCGCCGCCGCTCCTAGTCGCCGCCCGCCACTTCCGGGCCGTACCCCTTGGGTCCGGCTTGACCCGGAAGTATCCGAATGGTTACTATGGGCCCGAACTCGCCCAATGTCCCCGGCCATTCGCGTGAAGCGCTCCGTTGCCCCGCACGCCCGCGATCCACAGCGGACCCAGGACCGCATCCTCGCCGCCGCCCTGGCCGAGTTCTCGGCCGAAGGCTTTGCCGGCGCCCGCGTCGCGCGCATTGCGCGGCGGGCCCGCGTGAACAAGCGAATGCTCTACCACTACTTCGGCAACAAGGAGGATCTCTTCCGCGGGATCTTCGACCGAAAGCTGGTGCAACGCGCCGGGTGGCTCACCGAGGCGCCGGTGGACCTGGGGGCGAGCCTCGCCTACTGGTTCCGCATGGCATGCGAGGACATCGACTGGATCCGCCTGATCCAGTGGGAGGCCCTGACCAACGGCGCCGAGCCGGTGATCCGCGAGGAGGAGCGCCGCGCGTCGTTCCGCCAGGCCCTCGGCGACCTGCGCGCCCGCCAGCAGCGCGGGCTGCTGCCGGCCGATCTCGACGCCGGGCACCTGCTCCTCGCGATCATGGGCCTGATCGCGTATCCGCTGGCCTTCCCGCAGCTCACCCGGATGGTGACGGGCCGGAGCGCCACCGACCCGGACTTCCGCGCCGAGCGCGCGGAGTTCCTCCGCCGCTTCGCCGCGGCCCTCACCGCGCCCGCGGGAGCCCACGCATGACGGCCCGGCCCGGTCGCCTCGCGACCGGCGCGGCGCTCGCGGGCGCCCTCCTGGCCGGCGCCCTGCTCGTCGGCTGCGACCGGCGCGCGGACACCGCGGCGGCCAAGACCCCGCCGCCCGGCGTGCCGGTCACGGTCGCGGAGGTCGTGACCCGCGACGTGCCGGTGCAGGTCCGCGCCATCGGCAACGTGCAGGCGCTCGCCACCGTGTCGGTGCTCTCGATGATCAGCGGCGAGGTGATGAAGGTGCACTTCGGCGAGGGGCAGGAGGTGCCGGCTGGGACCGTGCTCTTCACGATCGACCCGCGGCAGCTCCAGGCGCAGCTGCTCCAGGCCCAGGCGACGCTCGCGCAGCACCAGGCGATGGTGAAGCAGGCCGAGGCCAACCTGGCCAAGGACACCGCGCAGCTCGAGAACGCCAAGGTCGAGGAGCAGCGCTACAAGAAGCTGGTGGAAGGCGGCTTCGTGGCCCGCGAGCAGTACGACCAGATCAAGACCACCGAGCAGACGCTCAGCGCGACCATCGAGGCCGACCGCGCCGCGATCGAGACCGCCAAGGCGCTCGTGCGGGCCGACGAGGCCGCGGTGGAGAACGTTCGGGTGCAGCTCTCCTACACCGAGATCCGCGCTCCGATCGACGGCCGCACCGGCAACCTCCTGCTGCATCAGGGCAACGTGGTCAAGGCCAACGACGTGGGCAACCCCATGGTGGTGATCAACCGCATCCATCCCATCTACGTGACCTTCTCGGTGCCGGAGGCGCAGCTCGCCGAGATCACGCGCTACCGCGCGCTGGGCGAGCTGCCGGTGGAGGCGCAGGCCCCCGGCGCGCCGGGCGGCGTGGCCCGTGGACGCCTCACCTTCGTGAACAACACGGTGGACGCCAGCACCGGCACCATCCAGCTCAAGGCCACGTTCGAGAACACCGAGAACGCGCTGTGGCCGGGACAGTTCGTCAACGTCGCCCTCACGCTCACCCGCCAGCCCCACGCGGTCGTGGTTCCGTCGCAGGCGGTGCAGAACGGCCAGAAGGGACCGTACGTGTTCGTGGTGAAGGCGGACAACACGGTGGAGGCCCGCCCGGTGGTGCCCGGGCCGCCCGACGGCCGCGACGTGGTGGTCACGAGCGGGCTCCAGGCGGGTGAGCGGGTGGTGACGGACGGCCAGCTCCGCCTGGTGCCGGGCGCCCGGGTGGACGTGAAGCTGGCCGCTCCCGAGCCCGCGCCGGGCGCCGCGCCCAGGGCGCCGGCCGGGAAGGCAGGTGGATGAGCACCGACCTCTTCATCCGTCGCCCGGTCATGACCACGCTGCTGATGGCGGGCATCCTGGTCTTCGGGATCATGGCCTACCGGCTCCTGCCGGTGAGCGACCTGCCCAACATCGACTTCCCCACCATCCAGGTCACCGCGTCCCTGCCGGGCGCCAGCCCCGACACGATGGCCTCGGCGGTGGCCACGCCGCTCGAGAAGCAGTTCTCCACCATCGCGGGCATCGACTCGATGACCTCGACGAGCGCGCTCGGCAACACCCAGATCACCATCCAGTTCACCCTCGAGCGCAACATCGACGCGGCGGCCCAGGACGTGCAGGCCGCGATCGCGGCGGCCCAACCCCAGATGCCGCCCGGCATGCCCACGCCGCCGTCCTACAAGAAGGTCAATCCGGCCGACCAGCCGATCCTCTATCTCTCGCTGAGCTCGCCCACCCTGCCGCTCTACGTGGTCGACGAGTACGCCCAGACCAACCTCTCCCAGCGCATCTCCACCATCGCGGGGGTGGCCCAGGTGGGGATCTTCGGCTCGCAGAAGTACGCGGTGCGGGCCCAGCTCGACCCGAGCGCGATGGCCACCCTGGGCATCGGCATCGACGAGGTGCAGAAGGCTCTCGCGGACAGCAACGTGAACCTGCCGACCGGCACCCTCTGGGGTCCGAACCAGGCCTTCAGCGTGCAGGCCACCGGGCAGCTCACGAGCGCGGCGGCCTACCGGCCGCTGATCGTGGCCTACCGCAACGGCTCGCCGGTCCGGCTCGAGGCGCTCGGGCGGGTGATCGACGGGGTGCAGACCGACAAGGTCGCCTCCTGGTACAACGACGAGCGGGCGGTGGTGCTGGCGATCCAGAAGCAGCCCGGGACCAACACCATCGAGGTGGTGGACTCGATCAACCGGATCCTGCCCGTGTTCCGGGCCCAGCTGCCGGCCTCGGTAAACCTCAACACGCTCTACGACCGCTCGGTCTCCATCCGGGCCTCGGTCCACGACGTGCAGTTCACCCTGCTGCTGGCGATCGTGCTGGTGGTGCTGGTGATCTTCCTCTTCCTGCGCAACGTCTCGGCCACCCTGATCCCGAGCCTGGCCCTGCCCATGTCGATCGTGGGCACCTTCATGGTCATGTACGCCCTCGGCTACACGATCGACAACCTGTCCCTGATGGCCCTTACCCTCGCGGTGGGGTTCATCGTGGACGACGCGATCGTGATGCTCGAGAACATCGTGCGCCACATGGAGGACGGAATGGGCCGGATGGAGGCGGCCCTGGTCGGCGCGCGGGAGATCGGCTTCACCATCGTCTCCATGACCGCCTCGCTGGCCGCGGTCTTCCTGCCGGTGCTGTTCATGGGCGGCATCGTGGGCCGCCTGCTCCACGAGTTCGCGGTGGTCATCGGCGCCGCGGTCATCGTGTCCGGCGTGGTCTCACTGACCCTCACCCCGATGGCGTGCAGCCGCTTCCTGCGCCCGCCCACCGAGTCGCACGGGCGGGTCTACGCCGCGTCGGAGCGGGTCTTCACCGCGATGCTGGCCCTCTACCAGCGCACGCTCCAGCTCGTGCTGCGCCACCCGCGCTTCACCCTGATGACCTTCTTCGCCACCATCGTGCTGACCGGCTACCTCTTTTACATCGTGCCTAAGGGCTTCATCCCCAACGAGGACACCGGCCAGGTCTTCGCGTTCACCGAGGCCTCCCAGGACATCTCGTTCGAGGGGATGATGGAGCACCAGGTGAAGGCGGCGAGCATCGTGGGCAAGCAGCCCTACGTGAGGCAGTTCTTCTCGGCGATCGGGGCGAGCGGCTCGAGCGTGGTCATGAACACCGGCCGCATCTTCATGCTGCTGAAGCCCGCGCGCGAGCGGCCCACCGCGGACGAGATCGTCCAGGACCTCCGCAAGAAGCTCTCCGGCATCCCGGGCCTGAACGTCTACCCGCAGGTGCTGCCCACGATCCGCATCGGCGGCAACCTCACCAAGGGGCAGTACCAGTACACGATGCAGGACGCGGATCTCCAGACCCTGTATGCCTCGGCCCCGATCATGTTCGAGCGCATGAAGGGACTGCCCGGCTTCCTCGACGTGAACTCGGATCTGCAGATCACGAGCCCGCAGGTGCTGGTCGAGATCGACCGCGAGAAGGCCTCCGCGCTCGGGGTGAGCGCGGTGCAGATCGAGAACGCGCTCAACAACGCCTACGGGGCCCCGCAGGTGTCGACCATCTACACCCCTACCAACCAGTACTGGGTGATGATGGAGCTCTTGCCCCAGTACCAGCGCGACCCCGCCGCGCTCTCGATGCTCTACATCCGCTCCTCGAGCGGCAAGCTGGTGCCGCTCGGCACGGTCGCCCGGCTGGCCCGCACGGTGGGCCCGCTCACCGTGAACCACCTGGGCCAGCTGCCGGCGGTGACGATCTCCTTCAACCTGCGGCCGGGCGTGGCCTTGGGCCAGGCGGTCGAGGAGATCCAGAAGGTGGAGCGCGACCTCCGGCTGCCCGCCACGCTCAGCACGAGCTTCCAGGGGACGGTGCAGGCCTTCCAGCGCTCGCTGCAGGGGCTCGGGCTGCTGCTCCTCGCCGCGGTGCTCGTCATCTACCTGATCCTGGGCATCCTCTACGAGAGCTTCATCCACCCGCTGACGATCCTCTCCGGGCTGCCGTCGGCCGGCGTGGGCGCGCTCCTGACCCTGCTGATCTTCCATCAGGAACTGAACCTCTACGGCTTCGTCGGGATTATCATGCTGGTCGGGATCGTGAAGAAGAACGCCATCATGATGATCGACTTCGCCATCGAGGCGCAGCGCAAGGGCAAGCCCGCCGCCGAGGCGATCTACGAGGGCTGCCTGCTGCGCTTCCGCCCGATCATGATGACGACAATGGCCGCCCTCATGGGCACGCTGCCCATCGCGGTGGGCGCGGGCGCGGGCGCCGACTCGCGCCGCTCGCTCGGCCTGGCGGTGGTCGGCGGGCTGGTGCTCTCGCAGCTGCTCACCCTCTACATCACGCCGGTCATCTACCTCTACCTGGAGCGCTTCCGGGAGCGGGCCTCCCGCCGGCGCGAGGTCGTGCCCGACATGGCCCCGCGTCCCGCGGCCTGATGGCGGCGGGCGACGCGGCGAGCGGTCCGCTGGCGCGGCTCGGCGCCGATCCCAAGGACCCGGACGCGGCGCTCCAGGCGGTCCGCTTCGAGCTCTACCGCGAGAACATCTACGGGGCGCTCGAGATGGTCGAGGCCGCCCAGGCGGCCCACCCCGACCCGCGCTACGCCGAGCAGGCCGAGCGCATCCGCTCGTGGCTCGGGCACCTGGCGAGTCGCGAGGCCTACATCGCGGCGCAGGACGAGCAGTACCGCCGGCTGCGCTGGCGCATGGGCCTCAAGCTGATCGAGAAGCGCATCCGCATGATGCTCGGCCGCAAGACCCGCAAGATGGTCGAGCGGCGCGGGCGCGATCCGGAGTTCCAGGCGCTGGAGCGCGAGGTGGCCGAGGTGCGGGCGCGCCGCGTGCTGGACGCGGGCAGCGGGGAGGGGGGCGTCGCGATGGCCCTCGCCGCACGCCATCCGGACATGGAGGTCGACGGGGTCGAGGTCTCGGCCACCAACGTACGGATCGCCCGGCAGCTCAACCGGTTCGGCAACGCGCGGTTCCGCCAGGGGCTGGCCGAGGAGGTGCACGAGGCGTTTCCGAAGGAGTCGTTCGATCTGGTCTACTCCTTCGCGGTGCTCGAGCACGTGCGCGACGTGGACGAGACCATTCGCTCGATCATGACCGTGCTGCGGCCGGGCGGCCGCTTCTGCTTCGTGGTGCCGATGCACGAGTTCCGGGCCCGGGGGCCCATTCCCGATTACGCCCCGGTCCACGGCTACGCCGACCACTGCCGGGTGTTCAGCGAGGGCGAGCTCTACCAGCGCTTCGGGCATCAGCCGAGCTTCCGCCTGCAGAAGATCCCCGGCGTCTGGAAGCACGGCGAGCTGCCGGCCTGCTTCGAGCCGGTCGAGTTCGGCTCGTTTTTCGTCTCGTACTCGAAGTAGGGCGCGAGGTTGTCGCGCCCGCGGCGGCCTGCTATCATGCCGCTGTTCCGCTCGCCAGCACGGCACGCTCAGGGACCCCGTCGTCTAGCCTGGCCAAGGACGCGACCCTTTCAAGGTCGAGATCGCGGGTTCGAATCCCGCCGGGGTCACCACCAAAGTTGGTACGACCTTCCCGGGCAGGAGCGGCTCCCAAGAGCCGTGCCCGGTGAAGCGATAGCCGCGGCGTCCGTCCTTTCCGAAGGCCGCGCACGTTAGGCGTCCCACTATCAATTTCCGTAGGATAAGAGAGAAGGTCGTTGTCGGGTGAAGCGGGGCGACCTGCTTCGCCACCCGAGGAAGCACGGGTGTCCTCTGAAGCGGGAAGGTCGGTCACATTCACTGCGGACCAATCCGACCACGGGAGCCGTCGAAGCCGTGCCGAGGCACACGGAGATCTCGGACGTGCTGGTTCGGAAGATCTGCCGCGGGCTTTCGGTACTTGAGCTCGGCCGGTGAGCCTGGCTGACCGGCCGCGCGCTCGCCCTAGACGCGAACGCGGCCGCCGCCCAGATGCGGCTGCACGCTTTCCTCGAGGGCTACTACGGCTCGCCCGCGAAGGTGATCGTGGCCCGCCAGGCGATCTACGCCGGCCCGATCGAAGGTTGCGTCGAGTGGCTCCAGCGCTGGATCGTCGCGGGCGCCCGCCACATCTCCCTGCGCTTCGCCGCCGGCGGCCAGCTCGCGAAGGTGGACGAGGCGGCGTCATACCTCCTGCCGAGGCTCAAGCGCGGCTGATTCTCGTCCCAGCTCCTTCATGTGCTGCTCCGCCTTCTCCAGCCAGAACCGCATGTCCATCTCGCGGTACATCGTGGTCGCGGTGGTCAGGTGCTCGCGGGCCTGCTCGCGCTTGCCCGTGCGCCGGTGAAGCTTGCCGAGGCCGATGTGGCAGTGGGCGACGAGGGGGCGCATGCCGAGCTCCTCGGCGAGCGCGAGCGCCTCACGGTAGTGGCCGTCAGCGTGCTCCGGGGGATCACGGCGGGCGGCGACCTCGCCGAGGAGACGGAGCGCCCACGCTTCGGAGGGGCGTTGACCGCGCTCGCGGGCAAGGGTCAGGGCCCGCCCCGCGAATTCGAGAGCATCCTCGAGCCGGTCGCCGAGGGCGTACGCCTCACCCAGAGAGACCAGGTAGAGCGGATGGACAAGTCCGAATCCCATGGTCTTGCTGGAGTTCACGGCGTGCTCCAGCAAGGGGATGCCCTCGGCAATCCGCCCGGAGAGCGCGTAGGCGTAGCCAAGGCTGCCCGTGTCCATGACTGAAAAGTAGGCCAGGTCCCACTCGCGAGTCAGCGCCAGCCCGCGTTCGAGCAGGCCGACGGCGTGGCTGAGCTCTCCCCTGCCAATGTGCAGATGCGCGAGAGTCCACCACGCGAAGGCCAGGTCGTAAGGGTGCTCCAGCGCCTCAGCGAGACGGGCGGCTTCCTGGCCGTTAGCGATCCCTTCCTCAAACTCTCCCCGGTCGGTGAACCCCCAAATCAAGAGACCACGGGCGAGCACGGCGGGATGTCCCGCGAGGCCAATGCGTTCCCGACGCAAATCACCTTCAAGAAGCTGTAAGACCTTCACCAGACGATCCTCGGCCCGTCGATAGTCCCCCGTGAAGAGGCAGGCGCCACCGAGGGAGGTATTCCCCGTCACCTGGAGCCGAATATCCCCAAGCGATTCGCTGATAACCTGCGCGTTCTGGCCGAACGTGAGGGCTTCCGCCGGATGACCAGTTATATAGAGGTTGTGGCACATGTAGACGGAGAGCTGCCCGAGTCGCCATTGATCGTCGAGTGTTTTTGCCAGGCCTTCGGCTTCGCGCAGACAGCCGAAGATCCGCTCGAATTCTCCGAGCGGAGAGAGTGCAGTGCGAAGATCAAAGCGAAGATCGATGGCCTGCTCCAGCGTCTCGCGTGTCTCGGGCAGATGCCCGAGGGCCGTCAGCGCCTGCTCGAAGCAGCTCACCGCTTCGTGGTTGGCCCCCCGCACCGTGGCCCGGAGCCCCGCCTGGCGGAGATAGGCGACCGCCTTGTCCCACAGCTCTCCGCGCAGGGCGTGATGGGCGAGCCGCTCGATGTCCTCTCCGCGGCGGTCCTGGTGGAGCGTCTCGATCATATCGACGATCCGCGCGTGAAGCTCACGCCGACGCTCCTGCAGCAGCCCGCCGTAGGTGACCTCGTGCGTGAGGGCGTGCTTAAAGGAATATTCGAGGTCCGGAACAAGCCCGGTCTCGTACAGAAACTCGGCGGCCTGTAGACATTCGAGTCCGCGCCGGAGCGTCTCGTCCGGTAATTCGGCGATCGCCTGGAGCAGCGCGAACGGGACGTCCTTGCCGACGATGGAGGCGACTTGGAGGAGACGCTTGTCCTCGGGCGCCAGCCGGTCGATGCGCGCCGCCAGGATCGCCTGGACCGTGGGCGGAACCTGGATCGCCTGGACCGGCTGCGTCAGCCGATACCGGCCGCGCGGACCGACCAGCACCTTCGTCTCCACCAGCGTCCGAACGGTCTCCTCCAGGAAGAACGGGTTCCCGCGCCTGATGAGGCGTTGCTTGAGGGGGGCGAGCCCGGGATCCTCGCCGAGGAGCGCATCGAGCAA
>Ga0310810_10001457_pt1 | contig 24797 bp, 15 predicted proteins | sample NCmetagenome_FD_207641 | JGI IMG/M metagenome (GOLD analysis project Ga0310810, IMG submission 207641) | Soil microbial communities from experimental microcosm in Duke University, North Carolina, United States - NC | ecosystem: Engineered > Artificial ecosystem > Soil microcosm > Unclassified ...
CATCCCGAGGGCATGCCTGCCGCGGATGTGGACAGGAAGGCAATGGAAAGTAAGGGACTTGTAGTCACGAATGATTTTACTTCATGGATTGGTCCCTGGGGTATTACTTATTCCGCTAACCTGACACCCGATGATAGCGGTACAGGCAAGTGGACGGAGGACCAGTTTCTTTATGCTCTCAAAACGATGACAAGCAAAGGGCTTTCCGGCAACAGGCATTTGTTGCCTCCGATGTCTATGATGTCTGGAAAATATATGACCGATGAGGAATTGAAGGCGATATACGCTTTCCTGAGAACAGTGAAGCCCATCAAGAATAACTCTGTTCAGCCAACTCCGCCGGCACTGGCTCCGAAACAATAACCAGGGACAGTAATTAAAACATGTCAATCCCTGCTTCGATGTGATTCGGGGCAGGGATTTGATTATTTATAATTGGACGGACATAAAGACGATGATAATTGGATAAACATGAGAACCAGAAATTAAATCCTCGTGAAAAAAGCAGTTTTCATACTATTCATTCTTCCTTGTTGCCAAATGACAAATGCCCAGGGTCCGGCGTATGATAGCCTAAAGGAAGAGTTGGCGTCCACGAAAAATGATACCCTAAAATATCAAATTCTTGGAAGATTGACTTTTAAATACCTGTTTAACTATCCTGACTCAGCTCTTCCATATATTCATCAATCAATTTCCCTGGCAAAACAGATGGAGTCAGATAATATGTTGAGCGCAACATATCACTGGTATGCTTGGTATTTTATCGAAGTCGGTGATTATGCGCAGGCGCTATTGGTCGAACAGGAAGCGTTGAAGCTTGGGGAAAGATCCGGAAGATATGTTACTGTAGCAAGTACCTACGACGGGCTAGCAACCATCTACCAGGGGGCAGGTGATTACGCAAGAGCATTAATATTTTTAAAAAAGGGTCTGTCGCTTCTAGAGTCGAATGCGAAGACGCCAGTTAAAAAAAATGCGGAAATTGAAGTCGGTCGTACTTACGTTACGTTGTACAACGGCCTTGCTACTAATTACACCGCTCTTGGGATTTATGATTCTGCATTGGCAAGTGCCCGCATATGTGATGAATTGGCCAGAACTTTTCTCGATCCGGGTGGTTGGGCCGCGGCCTCATATCTCTTTGGAAATATCTATTTGAAGATGAAGGAGCACCATGAAGCAATTCGATATTATCGCCAGGGAATTGCGCAGGCCACCAGGGATAATAATAACAAAGATCATATGGATAATTGTACCGGGCTTGCGAAGGCTTATAAAATAACAGGGGAATATGACTCAAGTATTTACTATGCGATAAAAGCGATAGAGATCAGCAAATCCGCACACAATTCTATTGCGAAACTGGACGCACTGCAACTCTTGGCAGGCGTTTATCAATTAAAAGGAAAGAATGACAGCACAGTAAAATACCTAAATCTCATGATAGCTGCTAGGGAGAGTTTGTTTAACAGTCAAAAAATTGCTCAGATCCAGAATATGAGCTTTACTGAGGAGCAAAGACAACAAAGAATACTGGACGACCAGGCAGAATACCGAAATAAGATCCGAACCTATGCCCTTGCGGCCGGTTTGCTTAGTGCGTTGATAATTTTAATACTATTATATCGTAACAACCGGCAAAAACAAAAGGCCCGTTTAAAAGTCGAAAAGGCATATGCTGAACTTAAGTCCACTCAAGTGCAACTTATCCAGTCCGAAAAAATGGCTTCGCTTGGTGAGCTCACAGCCGGCATTGCCCACGAAATTCAAAATCCGTTAAACTTCGTCAATAACTTTTCTGAAGTCAATAGCGAGTTGATCAATGAACTAGTTGATGAAGCTAACAAAGGAAATCTTGACGGAGTAAGATGCATTGCAAAAGATATCAAAGACAACGGTGAAAAAATCACCCATCATGGTAGCCGCGCAGATTCGATCGTGAAGGGAATGCTGCAACATTCACGAGTAAGTACTGGGCAAAAAGAACTTACTGATATCAATGCACTTGCCGAAGAATATCTTCGTCTCTCCTACCATGGCTTGCGTGCAAAAGACAAGTCATTCAATGCGGACTTGCAAACTCATTTTGACCCGGCAATTAGTAAAGTCGCTGTCATCCCGCAGGATCTTGGGCGGGTTTTGCTGAACCTTTATAACAACGCCTTTTACGCAGTAAATGAAAAGCTCAGGCGCGGTGATAAAAGCTATAACCCGGTGGTGTCTGTCAGCACCGAAAAATTAAATGACAAAATCAAAATATCAGTGAAAGATAACGGCACTGGTATTCCTGAAAAGATTCGTGACAAGATCTTTCAACCATTTTTTACCACGAAACCAACGGGACAGGGCACAGGCTTGGGATTGAGTTTAAGTTATGATATCATTAAAGCGCACGGTGGTGAAATAAATATTTCATCACAGGAGGATGAGGGCACGTCATTTTATGTTACGTTACCGCTATAGTTTTACCTTTAAGTGTTTCCTTTATAATTGCAAACATGAAACGTAGGATTAGCACTATCATAGCTGTCATTCTTCTTATTTCGGTAAGGTCTGATTATGGCATAGCCCAGGATAATGCGATTAACTTTAATCTTGTAGAAGGTAATAATGGAGAACCACTGGGCCGGATCAATGCAATTACACAGGATCCTAATGGCTATATGTGGTTCTCGGGGCAGGGCAATCGTTGTTTGTACAAGTATGATGGTGTCAGAATGATTGCATACAAACCTGGCTTACTTCAGAATCCGGCATTTCCAAATTTTATGGAAACGGTGTATGCCGATCCCTCGGGGATGATCTGGCTGGGCTTTGTAAAGGGGGGAATGGAGCAGTTTAACCCGTTAACGGGAATTTTCAGGCAATACGTCCATGATTCTACAAATCTTGCCAGCCTGGGTGAAGGAATGGTAAGCGCTATCCTCCGGGACCATGCCGGAAGATTATGGGTGGGCACTGCCAATGGCCTTGACCAGCTTGACGAAAAAACCGGGAAGTTCATCCATTACAGAAATGAACCGGCAAACCCAACAAGCCTGAGCAGTAGCGTGGTTAGGACAATATATGAAGACCGCGCAGGAGTGCTCTGGATCGGCACCGGCTTTGAATTTAACGTAAGAAATTTTCCCCAATACAAAAGTCCTGAAGACGGAGGCCTTAACCGAATGGATGCACCAGGGAAATTCACCCGTTTCATGCATGATCCAAAAAAAACAAATAGTCTTATCAATAACAAAGTAAAATCAATTTTCGAAGATAGCCGTGGCATATTCTGGGTGGGTACGTCAGGCGATGGATTGCACACTATGGACAGATCAACAGGTACATTTATAAGACATACTTATGATCCACACAAGCCCGAACAACTAAGCAGGCCTGCGCTAAAAGAAGGTGGACTTAATGATCCGATTACTTTCATACGGGAAGATGCCATCGGGGCGATCTGGATTGGAACCTATTCATCAGGGATAAACCGCTACGATCCAGCAACAAATAAAATCACCCATTATGAATCCAGCAATGGTTACCCCGACAAGAATTGCTGGGCGGCCTATCAATCACGTGACGGCGTTTTGTGGCTGAGTTCGACGGATCCTGTGGGCTTTCTATACCGGGTGGTTCCCGAGATTAATAAGATAAGAGATAATACATCGGTAAATTTCATCTTTTGTTTACAGGAAGATAAGCAGGGCCTTCTGTGGGCATCCGGTTATCGGACAGGTTTACTACAATTTGATAAGAATAACCAACTTGTTGTCGAATTCAAAGGAAATACAAAGGATTCTGTAGATCTTAGCAAGACCGATATAAACTCAATTTCTCAAAATGGGCCTGTTTCCCTCTGGCTTTGTACTTCAGCCGGAGTTATAGTCTTCAATAAAAAAACAAAATCTCTCACCTGGTTAAGGTATAAGCCGCATCGGGATTCGCCGGCAGAAAAGTTTTCGGGAAGAAATGCTTTTCAGAGTATAGATATTGATGGTTTAAAATGGTTCTCAACTGCCAATCGATTATATCAATATAATCCGCAAAATCAGTCTCTAAAAGATTATCAGCTTGATCTGAAAGATACGGGCGCCAACCGGTCCGCACTTACAGGACCAATTTTGGCAGTGGACGCAGAGAATATCTCAGCTGCTTCAACAGATGGAATAAAAATTTTCAATTCACATACGGGCCGTGTCAGGCAATTAATGAAAGGAATTGTTGTTACAAGTTTATACCAGGATTCAGAAGGGTCTGTATGGGCCGGCACCGCGGGGCTCGGTCTCTTTCGGCTTAACAAGAAAACAGATCGCTTTGATGCTTATTTTAACCCGCAAGCAGTGATAGGGAAAGAAACCATCGTTAATATGATTGAAGATGATTTAAAGAATTTGTGGATCATTACAAATTCATCCATTGTGAAACTGGACGCCGGCGGAGAAGGATCATTTTTTTATGGAAAAAAATATGGCATTCGGCCCAACACTTTAGGCCGGGGGGGTATTTGTAAAACTTCCAACGGGGAGATCCTGGTTGGAAATGCCAGGGGTTTCTATACTATTTCTCCTGGTACTATGACTGAATCCCGCAACCCGCTACAAATAAATATTACCGGCTTTTTGATCAATAATCACACTGTTATTGCAGGAGAAAATAGCGTCCTTGCAAACGCGATCGAGAAAACGGACAAGATTTTCCTGCAATACAACCAGAATAATTTCTCCTTTTATTTTGCTGCCATTGATTATCATCCTGAAGGCAATAAATATTATACCATGCTTGAGGATTATGATAGCACCTGGCGGGAAGCGGGCGTTGACAAGAGTGCCTTTTACTTAAATATTCCGCCGGGTAAATATAGATTCCGTGTAAAAGCCATCAACATAGATAATGCACAGGCAGAAAAAGCGATTGAGATTATCATCAACCCGCCATGGTGGAAAACCTGGTGGGCCTATTGCATTTATGCCTTGCTGCTGCTTATTGCCATCCTTGGGGCGCACCGTGTTCAAAAGCAACGGACCATCCGCATCGAAAGGCAAAAAGCACAGGTTAAAGAATTGGCACAGGCTAAAGAGATTGAAAAGGCCTATACGCAACTTGAGTCAGCCCATGAAAATTTAAAGTCCACACAAGCACAACTCATTCAATCGGAAAAAATGGCTTCATTGGGTGAACTGACGGCCGGAATCGCCCACGAAATACAGAATCCTTTGAATTTTGTCAATAATTTTTCCGAAGTCAATAACGAGCTGATCAATGAACTAGTTGATGAAGCCGGCAAAGGAAACCTGGATGGAGTTAGATCTATTGCAAATAACATCAAAGACAATGGAGAAAAAATAAATCATCATGGCAGGCGGGCGGATTCAATCGTAAAGGGAATGCTGCAGCATTCAAGAACCGGCAGCGGGCAAAAAGAGCCGACCGATATCAATGCCTTGGCCGATGAATATCTAAGATTAGCCTATCATGGCTTTCGTGCAAAAGACAAATCATTCAATGCAACTACCAAAACGGAGTTTGATAACAGCATTGGCAAAATAAATGTCATTCCTGCGGAGATCGGAAGGGTGATACTTAATTTGATCAACAACGCTTTTTATTCAGTAAATGAAAAACAAAAAAAATCCTCCACGGGGCAGTATGCACCAACAGTAACTGTAAATACTTTAAGGAATAACGGCAGAGTTGAAATAACGGTCTGGGATAATGGCAATGGTATTCCTCAACAAATATCAGACAAGATATTTCAGCCTTTTTTTACCACCAAGCCGACTGGCCAGGGGACAGGCCTCGGTTTAAGCATGGCATATGAAATTGTGAAGGCACATGGCGGCGAAATAAAAGTTGACACGAAAGAGGGCGAAGGAAGTAAGTTTATCATTCAATTACCAGCATCATCCAATATCCCACAAATCCCAATAATTCGATAAATCATGGTTCAGACAATTGTGAAGGCCCATGGCGGCGAGATTAAAGTAGATACACGTGAAGGCCATGGCACGACATTTATTATTCAATTGCCTGTTCAAAGATAAAAGATGGTCCGTATTAGGGGAAGGGAATTCGTCATAATTGTAACGAAAGTTTAATAACAGAAAATGTCATTCCTCAAATCATTCATTCTTTTTGTTCTTACGGTCTTGATAAAATTACCCGGCTACGCACAACCCATAACATTTGACCAACAGAAAGTAGATAGCCTGGAATACCGGTTGCAGTCGGCTCCTCAAGATTCAAACAAGGTGAACAGCCTGATGATGCTTTCACAAATGTATTTTGAAAAGAGCGATTCCGCCACATCTTTGATGTACGCACGTATGGCCGATACGCTTTCGCGGCAGCTGAATTATGAACGGGGCCGCGTGCACAGCCTTGCTCATATTGCCTTCCATTATGCATTCAGGGGAAACTGGCCAAAGTCCTTCTCAAAGGTTAATGAAGCAATTCCGCTTGCAGAAAGAGCAGACCCGAACTACGTCACCTTTCTGTACGTAATAATGGCCGTTAACTATATCAACTATAAACAGGATATTAAATCGGCGAAAGTATGGGTTTTGAAAAGCCTGAACCACCCAACTTTTGCCAACTTACCCCGAAAAAACCAATGGCCCACGTATATGCACCTCGCTGAGGTTTACATCGCCGAAAATAAACTCGATTCTGCAGAGTATTTCGGCGATATCTTAAAAAACTATTTCGACGTAATCCCGGGCGGGCCTGGTCTGATGGAAAATTCCTACCGAGTTTTGGGAGAGATCGCGTTAAGAAAAAAAAATTATGAGGAAGCCCTGGCTTATTTTAGGATCTATCCAAGCAACGTCCACAGGGCAGCAGCGGTTTTCGAACAACTGAAACAAAGGGATTCCGCAATTCACTACGCACAGATTGCCCTTGATCGCGCAATACGGGGCGTATACCCGGCTATTATCATTGAAAGTTCCTCTATCCTTTCACGCATCTATGCCGATACGGATCCCCGACTGGCACTTAAATACCTCCAATTGTCTTCCGTTACAAAAGACTCGCTTTATAATTTGAATAAAATGAAAGAAGCCGAAGAGCTGACACTTGCCAATCAAAAAGCACAGTTTGAAAGTGAAACCAGCGATGCCCGGTTCAAAAACAGAATAGTGCAGATTTCCCTTATTGCCCTCGCCGCAATATTTCTCATTTCATCGCTGCTCTTCTTTCGGAGCAGCAGGATAAAAAAAAGGGCCAACAGAGAACTGGAAAGAGCTTATGGAGAATTAAAATCCACCCAGGCACAACTCATCCAATCCGAAAAAATGGCGTCACTGGGTGAGCTTACCGCCGGTATTGCGCATGAAATTCAAAACCCTTTGAATTTTGTGAATAATTTTTCTGAGGTAAACGGTGAACTTATTGAGGAGCTAACGCAAGCGGTAAAAGCGGGAAGGATAGATGAAGTGACAACACTGGCGCAGGAAATCAAAGAAAATGAAAAGAAGATCGTTGATCATGGCAAGAGGGCTGATGCCATTGTAAAAGGAATGCTGCAACACTCACGCGTAAGCAGCGGACAAAAGGAACTTACCGATATCAATGCCCTGGCCGATGAGTATCTACGACTCTCCTACCATGGCCTGCGTGCAAAGGATAAATTATTCAACACAGATCTTCAAACTCATTTTGATACTTCTGTTGGAAAAATTGCAGTTGTGCCGCAGGACATCGGGCGGGTTTTGCTGAACCTTTATAACAATGCCTTTTATGCGGTAAATGAAAAGAAACAACAAAACGGGGACGGGTACGAACCCGTCGTGTCGGTAAGCACTGAAAGTTCGGGTGGAAGAATATTTATATCGGTGAAAGACAACGGAAACGGCATAACGGAACAGAACCGGGACAAGATATTTCAGCCCTTCTTCACTACAAAGCCAACGGGACAGGGAACCGGGCTTGGTTTGAGTTTGGCTTATGACATTGTGAAGGCCCATGGCGGCGAAATAAAGGTGGAAACTAAGAACGGCGACGGAACTGTGTTTGCAATTGAATTTCCGATTCAATAGAAATCATTCGTTGTTCATTAACTTAGAAATGAAATGCTCAAACCAATAAGCTCATACAAAGCATTTGTAAGAGGATCTCAATTTCTAATTGTCATTCTCATAATTTCTTCCTGCACACTAAATTCGCCGGATCAGTCCAATACTTCTTCAATAAAAAACACTCAAAAGCCACCTGTTACAATTAAAGGTTGGCCGCCCCATGTTACCCTCCTTGATGCCTGCCCATTGCTGCGCACAATTGCCATTCCTCAAAAGAAAAGCGATTCATATAATATAAAATCTGATGATGGTTCTAAAAATATCCAGATCCTTCCTCCAGAGATAAAATCTGCAGGTTTTTTTCTGTCGATGCAGACCTTTACTACAAGGAATGGACTAACCAACAACAAAGTACAAAAAGGATGCGCAGACAAAAACGGAAATTTATGGTTCTGCACATTCGGTGGCGGTGTGAGCCGTTATGACGGAAAAACATTTACCAACTATACTGAAGTCCAGGGTCTCGCAAGTAACAACATATGGACCGTATTCGAAGATAAAAGTGGTAATTTTTGGTTTGGAACTTTTGGAGCGGGAGTCAGCCGCTACGACGGCCATTCCTTTAAAACTTATACAACAACGCAAGGGCTACCCGATAACACTGTATGGGGCATTACCGAAGATAAAAATGGAAATCTCTGGTTCGGTACCGGCAAAGGAATATGCCGGATGGACCATCAGGGCAAATTCGAGCATTACAAAACCAACCCTGGATATGCAGCCGTCAATGTAAGCTGCATTTTGAATGATAAAAACGGAAATATCTGGTTTGGCACCTGGGGAGATGATGGTGTTACCCGTTTTGATGGCATAACTTTCAATCACTACACGGCCACCGATGGCCTCGCAAATAATGGGGTCCGATGCATTTTCGAGGAGAAGAATGGTAATATTTGGTTTGGCAACAACAGGGGTAAAATATCATTGCTTAACAGCCAAAAAAACCTTCCGAATGAAAAACCGGCATTTATTAATTACACAATTGCAGATGACTCACTTGATAAAGAGGTACACGCCATTACCGGGGATAATAAAGGAAATCTCTGGATTGGTACCAAAAGTGGCGTATTCCAATTAAGTTTAGAAAAAAGAACAAACCCCGGTAAGGCAGACTTCACAAGGATTACAACCCTGCATGGTCTGCCAAATAACAACGTAAACAGCATCGTAGAAGATAAGAGTGGTAACATATGGTTCGGAATGGATCCCGGGGGCATAGCATTGCTGGACGGGGATTTGAAATCCTTAACAAGCTTAACCATTGGTGAAAGTTTGTTACGTAATACAATCAACGCGATTCTCGAGCAAGGAAATTATTTATGGATTGGCACTTTTGGCGGTACTGGTCTCATGCGATTAGCCCCTGATAGAAAATCTGTTTTAATATATTCCACTTCCCAGGGACTAAAGGATAATACTATCCTTACAATTTTTGAGGATAAGAGGCACAACATCTGGTTTTCTACTTTCGATGGTGGAGTAACGCGATTAAATTCGGATGGCAAATCATTGACGGTATATACTAGTGCCCAGGGTTTGCCCGATAATTCCATCATAAAATTCATTGAAGACAAAAACGGGAATATCTGGTTTGGGAGCATGGAAAGCGGAGTTTCGCGATTGAGCTCCGACTCCAGATCAATGACACACTATACTACTAACCAGGGATTGCCGGACAATACAATTAACAGCATTATTGAGGACAAAAACGGAACTATTTGGTTTGGTACCAATAATGGAATATCAAAACTTACTCCTGATGGCAAGGCTTTTATTAATTATACAACTGAGCAGGGACTTGCAAATAAAACCGTAACAGGTATACTGGAGGATAATAGCGGGAACATTTGGATTAGTACAAATGGCGGTGGTATAAGCCGTTTTGATGGAAGATCTTTTGTTAGTTATACTGCATCCCAGGGGTTGTCGGACGACAAGATAAAGGATATTGCAATGGATAAAAATGGAATAATCTGGCTCGGTACTTACCGCGGGCTGACAGCTTTAAAAGGATTTGTCCGGGATGTAAACGAGACGTCAAATCAAACCGATCAGAAAGATCTACACCCTTCCAATGACTTTTCCAACATTGAACTTGAAAGCAGAACTTTTAAGCCTGTTTTTGAAATTTACAATAGCAAAACGGGTTACCCACTGGACGAGATAACTTCCAACATTTGCGTAACCCATGAAAATATCGTTTGGGCCGGTAGCGGCACTCGTGAAAAATCCATCCGGATTGACTATAGCCGCATGCATAAAAACCAGGATCCACCAAAGGTTTTTCTACAGAGTATTAAATTAAAAAATGAAGATATTTCCTGGTATGATCTCAATTATCGCAAGGAAGGGAACAGCGATTCCGCACATCTTTCAAACATAACAGAAGAATTAAGCCGGTTTGGAAAAATATTAGATGAAGATCAACGCCAAAACATGCGAAAAAAATTCAGCACCGTAAGATTTGACAGTATTTCCCGCTTCTATTCCCTGCCACTGAATCTTGTGTTGCCTTACGAACACAACAACATAACATTTGATTTTTTAGCCATTGAGCCAGCGAGGCCCGCATTGTTGCGCTACCAATATATGCTTGAAGGATATGAAAATGTGTGGAGCCCTGCAAGCGATAAAGCCAGTGCGACTTATGGTAATATACATGAGGGCCGGTACACCTTTAAATTAAGAGCCCAAAGTCCGGATGGCGTATGGAGCAGCACTTTAACTTATAGTTTTAAAGTACTGCCACCCTGGTATCGCGCATGGTGGGCTTATGTTTTATATGCCTTGTTATTTTTTGCTGGAGTTTGGCGCTTAATCAGGTGGCGTGTAAGGATATTGAAAAAAGAAAAGTTATTGCTCGAACAAAAAGTTGCTGATCGTACACACGAGTTAAAGGACGAAAAAGAAAAAGTAGAAAGGACGTTAACAGAATTAAAATCGACGCAGGCACAGCTCATTCAATCAGAGAAAATGGCGTCACTGGGTGAGCTTACCGCCGGTATCGCGCATGAAATTCAAAACCCGTTGAATTTTGTGAATAATTTTTCTGAGGTAAACGGTGAACTCATTGAGGAGCTGACGCAGGCTGCCAAAGCGGGAAGGATCGATGAAGTGACAAAACTGGCGCAGGAAATCAAAGACAATGAAAAGAAGATCGTGGATCACGGCAAAAGAGCGGATTCCATTGTAAAAGGAATGCTGTTACATTCACGGGCAGGTGGCGGTCAAAAAGAAGCAACTGATTTCAACGCTTTATGCGACGAATATTTCCGGCTGGCTTTTCATGGTATGCGGGCAAAAGACAAAACGTTCAATGCAACGATAACAACAAAATTTGACAATGCTATCGGCAAAATAGTTATAATTCCGCAGGATATAGGCCGGGTCATTCTGAATTTGCTCAACAATGCTTTTTATGCTGTACATGAAAAGAAAAAACAAGTGCCGGATAGGTACGAACCGCTAGTGTCGGTGAGCACAGAAAAACTAAACGGCAAGGTGATCATAATGGTGAAAGACAACGGAAACGGCATTCCTGAAAATATCGTCAACAAGATCTTTCAACCCTTTTTTACCACCAGGCCAACGGGCCAGGGAACCGGGCTCGGTTTAAGTTTGGCTTATGATATTGTGAAGGCCCATGGCGGCGAGATTAAAGTAGATACACGTGAAGGCCATGGCACGACATTTATTATTCAATTGCCTGTTCAAACATAAAAGACACACGGAATTAGAGTGCGCCGGGAAAAGCATGGAAAACAGGCAATAATTTTTATACGATATCAATAGCTTTTTTATGATGCAGTTTGCCGGGTATTGCTTAGCGATGCTCATTGGTTTTTCATTAGGTCTTATTGGCGGAGGAGGTTCCATCCTGACAATCCCGGTGCTGGTTTTTTTCTTCGATATTGACCCGGAAGCTGCCACCACGTACTCCCTTTTCATTGTGGGCATCACTGCTGTATCCGGAAGCATCAACCACTACAAGATCCGGAATATTGACTTTAAAACGGCCTTGCAGTTTGGCATCCCTTCCGTAATAGTGCTTTTCATCGTGCGCAGGTGGCTCCTTAAGCTGATTCCTTCAACAATATATCAACAGGATTCGTTTGTGATATCCAAATCGCTTTTTATCATGATCGTGTTTTCGATCGTTATGCTGATCGCAGGCTGGTTGATGATTAAAAAAAAAAATTATACGGCATCAAAAGACAAACAGAGCTTATCGAGACTCGTATGGGAAGGTTGCATTACCGGGGCAATAACAGGATTTATCGGTATTGGTGGGGGATTTATTATCGTGCCTTCGCTTGTGTTATTTGCAGGACTGCCCATAAAAAGAGCAATCGGTACCAGCCTTACCATTATCACAGTGAATTGCATCGTGGGCATTCTGGGTAATCTTGAAGAAGCCGCATCCCTTGATTATTTTTTCCTGGTGAGTTTTGCAGCCTTTGCGATTGCCGGTATCCTGGCTGGAACGCGGATGATAAAATTCATCCCGGATAACAAATTGAAACCGATTTTCGGTTGGATGATTTTGGCTATGAGCATCGTGGTATTTATCAGGATTTTTTCCCGATTTTGAACACCATAATGCTACCGCTGAATGAAAACTTCAGCTAAGTTTATCGAGGCCTTATTCTAACTGCAGGACTATTTGGACTGACTTACAGGTCCGAAATAGAATTGGGAAAATAAATTTCTTACCGCAAAAGGTTGACTGTCCCCCCGACTTGAGATATTAACAAATGCGTTAAATGGCATTAACGCTCACTTTAGCCCGCAAACTGCCTGGTGATTCCTGCATGCTGCTCATTCCTGCTTCGGCCGGCAGTCGCCCTTACATACCTTTACCTGTTTAAAATCCGGTGGACAGGCGACAGACCTGCTCCACGACCTGGCGATTCGTGGTGCAATGATCAAAAAAGTCTAAATTAATAGCGAAATTCAAAACTCTTATTTATGAAAGGGAACTTAAACTTCGGCCTGCTCTTAGTTTCAAGCCTTCTGCTTTCAGCTGTTTTGAACAAACCGGTGGCACAAACCGGGGAATCCGCCACGGTTAATAAAACTACTTCCATTGAAAAAGGATTATTTGATAGCGACGAAGTGTTTACAATTACACTGAAGGGCAATATCAAAGACCTTCTGAAAGACAGGACCTCAGATCCAAAGTTTTTTCCGATGGATTTAATTTACACTAAGGAAGACAGTACGCAATTGGTGATGCCGGTACAGGTAAGAACGAGGGGTTACTTCCGCAGAATGAAAGAAAATTGCAACTATCCACCGTTGATGATAGACTTCCCGAAAGAAGGACCACACCAGTCTTCTATTTTTAAAGACCAAAAGAAGACAAAGCTGGTGATGCCATGCAAAGGCGAAGAATATGTTGTAAGAGAATGGCTCACCTATAAATTATACAACCTTGTTACACCAAAAAGCTTTAAGGCAAGACTAGTAAAAGTGGTGCTGGATGATGCAGCAAAAGGAAAAACCACTGAACCGTTTTATGGCTTTTTGCTGGAAGAAGAAAAGCAAATGGCCAAAAGAAACAAGATGGTGTCTATAGAACCCAAACTGCGACCGGAACAAACTCGATTGGAAGAGTTCCTGGTCATGGCAGTTTTCCAGTACCTTATTGGCAACACCGACTGGTCGGTGCAATACCTGCAAAATATCAAGCTGATTGCTGCCGATTCGGTTAGCATACCCATGACAGTGCCGTATGACTTTGATCATGCCGGGATCGTAAATGCCCCTTACGCCCACCCTGCGGAAGAATTGCTGATGACTTCTGTAAGGCAACGACGTTATCGCGGATATTGCATGCCGGACCTGAAAGCATTCGAGCCTGTTATAGCCCGGTATAACGGCCTGAAGGACGATATTTATAACCTTTACACGTCCTGTACACTTATTGATGCCAAATACATTAAATCAACTACCCAATTTCTCGATGATTTTTACAAAATCATCAATAACCCAAAAACATGGAAATATGATTTTGCTTATCCCTGCGATCAAAACGGCACGGGAAACGTGGTGATAAAAGGATTCAGGGATGAACGTGAATAAACTGTGCAGGAAAATCTCTGAAGCTGAAACATTTCTACGCCGATTAGACGCGTTTCAAAGATCCGGATCGGATTGCATGGGAGTTCTACATGAAATAATAATTGGTGTAGCCAGTTCCATAAACAGGTTCTTTAGCCATTTCTACAGCGCTGTATTGCCGGCATGTTCTAAAAAGATTTTCGTTGAGTTCGTAAGCATTTATTCCCTGTCACTCCGGGCTCGACCTGGAGTCTTTCTCATACTTGTGACAATTGTTTCAATTCAAATTACCGTATCATAAGTTATGGATGTTTAGAGAAAGATGCAGGGCCTGACCTGGCATGACGTTCTAACAAAAAAGCTTTCGTTGACTTCGTAAGCATTGATGGGGTGTCACTCCGGGCTCGACCCGGAGTCTTTCTCATACTTGTGACAATCGTTTCAATTCAAAAATATCCTGTCAGGGAAAGATACTCGGTCTGGCCCGGATAAAGGTTCATCACGCTATGATCGAAGTTAGATCTGCCTTTCGCTCGTTGGTCGGGGCTTATTTTACCGGTGTTTGATAAATTACTAATTTCAGTTGTCAAAGATTACGAAACCGCATTGAGCGCAAACACAAGTTCGCACAGAACATTTCACTTTCGTGAGCATTAAAACATCCATACAAATACAGGAAACCAAAATTGATGAGCTCAATCGCGAGGCATGGAGCTGGCGTGTAAATGATTCAACAAAAGCATTTGAAATAAGCGGGCAATGCGTGGAGCTTGCGAGGGAAATAAACTATAATAAAGGTTTGGCAGAGGGGCTCAGGACCCTTGCATTTTGCCATATACGCCTTTCGAAATACGATGAAGCGCTTCCGCTCTTAAACGAGGCACTTTCCCTTTTTGAAACAATGAATCACGCTGAAGGTCTGGGGGCAGTTTACGAATACCTGGCAATTATACAGCGTAACCGGGGTGATCTTGGCGGATCATTGGAACTTTTAATAAAGGCTCTGGGAAAAAACGAAGGCACAGAGAATATAGGAACAAACTATTACCATTTAGGTGTGACATACAGGCACCTGGGGGATTTCGAAAAAGCTCTGGACCATTTATACAAAAGCCTGACGATTTTCCGGGAAGCAGGCAATGATCTTTTGGTTGCTTATTCCATAAATATTATTGGCTCTATCTATTTTGAAACAGGAGATTACAAACAGGCGCTTGATTATTACCTGCAGGGATTCGTGGCACGCCATGATGCCGGGGATAAATGGGGTGAAGCCGGCAGTCTCGACAACATTGGCTTTACCTACCTGAAGTTGCAGGATTACCCGAAGGCTATAGAGTATTGCAAACAAAGTCTTGAAATAACGAAAAGTACAGGAGATAAAAGGGGCCAGGCAAATACACTCCTGCACCTGGCAGAAATATATAAAGAAAGCAAAGATGAAGAACACGCTGCAAAATATTGTGGTGAAAGCCTGGAAATAAGAAAAGCGAGTGGTGACAAAAAAGGCGAAGCGGAAATACTTTTATTTTTAGCGGATCTGAGCAAAGAGGATGCAACTAATAAAAAGAAAAACGAAGTTCTCCAATGGCTTACCAGGGCACTTCAGCTTGCTGAGCAAACCGGCGCACTGGACCTGTTGAGCAAAGCACGTCTTTATTTTTATGAGTATTATAAACGTAACGGAGAGTTCCAGCAGGCCATTGACCAGCTGGAAATGCATATCGCCGCCGAAAAAGAGCTTCATAAAAATGCCATCAATCAAAAAGTACTAAACCTGGAGATATCCAAAAAGGCAGAAGAAGCAAAGAAAGATGCCGAAACAACCCGAAGGAGAAACGAAGAACTAACACAGTTGAATGAACAAATCGAGGCGCAAAAGAAAAAGCTGATCGAAGCATTGGCAAACCTTAAGGCAACTCAGGCCCAGTTGATACAATCGGAAAAAATGGCTTCGCTCGGTGAACTGACAGCTGGTATTGCACATGAAATCCAAAACCCTTTAAACTTCGTCAATAATTTCTCAGAAATAAATACCGAACTGGTGCAGGAAATGAAAGAAGCACTGGCAGCAGGGAACACTCAGCTTGCTACAAAAATTGCGTCTGACATCAGCGCCAATGACGAAAAAATAAACGTTCATGGAAAGAGAGCAGATGCCATTGTCAAAAATATGCTGCAGCACAGCAGGATCAGCAACGGGAAGAAGGAGTTAACAGATTTAAATACTCTTGTCTATGAATACCTGCGTCTTTCTTATCACGGGCTTCGCGCAAAAGATAAATCTTTTAATGCGAAGTTTAAAACACACTTCGACGACGGCATTGGCAAAATAAATATTGTACCGCAGGACATTGGCCGCGTTTTGCTTAATCTCATGAATAACGCCTTTTATTCTGTAAGTGAAAAACAAAAGCAGAATATGGAGGGCTATGCACCAATGGTCAGCATAAAGACAAAGAAAACAGGTGATTCTATTTTGATTTCCGTTGAAGACAATGGCAACGGAATTTCTCCAAATGTATTGGATAAGATCTTTCAACCGTTTTTTACTACAAAACCGACGGGACAGGGAACGGGACTGGGATTAAGTTTAGCCTACGAAACGTTAAAAGTTCACGGCGGAGAGATCCGCGTGGAATCCAAAGAAGGCGAGGGATCAGAATTTACTGTTCAATTTCAGGTGTAGTATCGCTTGTACTTCAAAAACATCTATAATGAGAAAAGGGCTTCTGGCGATCTTACTTTTAATTATTCTCCAGTGTTTTTATGGCCAAGACAAACAGTTTATTATTCAATTACCTGGTTTTTAATAACGCACATGAGGCGCATAAAAATATATTTCCTTTTATTGTTGTCTTTTCCCGTGAAAGCACAGAACACGACTATTACTTTCACCCCGGCCATGGTCAATAAAGAGGATCTTATTTTATTGGGCAATGCCGATGGTTGGATGTTCAGACAGGGAAATGATACAGCCTGGGCGAACAAGGAAATTGATTATAGTGGCTGGCAGAAATTAAAGCCGACGAAGTTTACTGAAAAGCTTGCCGATAAAAATGGGAAACTGGAAGGCTGGTTAAGGTTGAAATTCAAACTGGATACATCATTTAAAAGTACACCGCTTGATATTCTTGCTTACACATGGGCACCCACTGATGTTTACCTGGACGGAAAATTTATATGCAGCTTTGGCAATTCAGGTGGAAATGGGAAACCATATAAGGAATATAATCCATCAGGTATTTTACTGGTTTCATTAGAGGTAGAAAAAAATAAAGAACATTTACTGGCCATTCACTTTGTTGACTTTCGTTCGTCACTACCGCCCTACCGTTTAAAATCAGACGGCCTGTTTAAATACTTTATGTCCATTGCTCTTCCCGGTTTTAAAAAGAGTTACGAAAAAGAACATATGAATTATCTTTTTGTCAGGAATACGTTATTGACAACAAATATCATTTTGGGCCTGCTGTTCTGGCTGCTGGCATTTCAAAATCGGGACGAAAGAAATCTCCTTTTTATTGCTTTAACAACAACGGCCTTTACAATTACGATTTATTGCGATCAAAATATAAGACCCGGTATTTCTTACAACCATTTTGTATTTTTACGCTTAGCCTGGGCCTTGCTGTTATCTGTTAGTCTGGTTTTTTCCCTGTTGCTGATGCTCAGGATATTTAAGCGTAAAATAAGTCCTGCATTTAAAATTTCTCTTTGGTTAATAGGTATTTCCGGAATTGCTCAAATATTCTTATTCACTCCATTCATAGTCTTCTTCCAGGCTATATTAACCGTATTTCTTCTCGCCTACCACATTATTGGATCCTGGAAAACAATAAGAGGCGCTCAACGGGCAGTTCAGGTAGGATTATTGCTGACGATGAGTTTTGCATTGTCGTTGATAACAACGTCCCTGGTGGCGCCGGAATCGAATGACCTGGCGTTATTGTTTTTTACTGTTCTCTGTCTTTCATTTCCACTGTCCCTGTTGGTATACGTTGCCTTGCGGTTCAGGGAGATAATCAAAGAAGTGCAGCAAAATGCAAAACAGGTGGTGGAACTATCGGAAGAAAAAAAAGAACAGGCTTTGAACCAGCAAAGGATCCTGCAACATGAGGTGAACAGGCAAACAGCAGAATTAAGAAGCACGCTTGCAAATTTAGAATCTACCCAGGCCCAGCTTATCCAATCAGAAAAAATGGCTTCGCTCGGTGAACTTACCGCGGGTATTGCGCATGAAATTCAGAATCCCTTAAACTTCGTCAATAACTTTTCCGAGGTGAATAATGAACTCATTGACGAATTGAAATCTGAATTGGCAACTGGCAATGTGCAATCGGCAAATGAAATTGCAAATACAATAAGAGATAACCAGGATAAAATAAATCAACACGGCAAAAGAGCGGATGCCATTGTGAAGGGAATGCTGCAACATTCAAGGATCAGCAGCGGGCAAAAAGAATTAACTGATATCAACGCACTGGCAGATGAATATTTAAGGCTCGCCTATCATGGACTGCGAGCCAAAGACAAAGCCTTCAATGCTAAGATTGAGACAAACCTGGATCCTGCAGTTGGAAAAATTAATATAGTGCCGCAGGAGATCGGCCGGGTGATATTGAACCTGATCAATAACGCTTTCTATGCAGTAAGCGAAAAACAAAGGCAAAACATTGATTCCGGAATGGTTGAGGGAAATGTGTATGAACCGACCGTTAACCTTAGCACCAAAAAGCCGACTAATAAGATTGAAATTGCGGTCAGGGATAACGGTATCGGCATTCCCCAAAAACTGCTGGATAAGATTTTTCAGCCCTTTTTTACCACTAAGCCGGCGGGTCGGGGAACAGGGCTGGGACTGTCCATGAGTTATGATATTATCCGGGCGCATGGGGGTGAATTAAAGGTGGAAACCGAGGAAGGAAAATTTTCAGAATTCATCATTATTTTATCCTCATAAAGCTTATATTCATTAATTAAAAGGCCACATACTCTTACCACAAAAAGATATTCGAATGAAAATATTAGTAGTAGATGATGAAAGGGATGTACAGGTGTTGTTTGAACAAAGATTTCGTAAAGAAATGCGGACCGGTGAAATGCAATTTGCATTTGCCTTCTCGGGGGAAGAGGCTTTAGGATACCTGAAAAACCTTGACCACGAAGCTGTCCTGATTTTATCCGACATCAACATGCCGGGCATGAGCGGGCTGGAGCTGCTCAGGCACATAAAAGAAAAACATCACGAACCACCACCACTGGTGATGATGATCACAGCTTATGGCGACGCCGAAAACTATAATACTGCAATGCGGCTCGGCGCAGATGACTTTCTTACCAAACCTCTTGACTTCTCCACGCTCAAAGAAAAACTAAAAGCCATACACTGATGACAAAAATCCTCGTTGTCGATGATGAGACTGACCTGGAAGTACTGATCAAGCAAAAGTTCCGTCAAAAAATAAGGGACCGGCATTACGAGTTTGTGTTTGCAATAAACGGAAACCATGCTTTGGATCAGCTGGAAAATCACGCCGATGTTGAGGTGGTGCTCAGTGATATTAATATGCCGGAGATGGATGGGCTAACGCTGCTGAGCAAATTAAATGAAACCAAGCCATTGCTCAAAGCAGTAATCGTATCTGCTTATGGCGATATGGAAAATATCCGCACGGCAATGAACCGGGGAGCATTTGATTTTGTAACCAAGCCTGTCAATTTTGAGGACCTCGAACTGACGATGGAAAAAACGATCAAGCATGTTTCCCAAATGCGTGATACGCTGCGTGCCATTAAAGAAAATAACATACTTCGGATGTACGTGGATGAAACGGTGCTCAATTTCATGAACGGCCGCAAGTATGAAGAATTCCTCATGCAAAATGAAACGGTCGAGGCTTCCGTTGCATTTCTTGATATATGCAGTTTTACCACGATCAGCGAAAATGAGGACCCCGATACAGTTGTAAAACTATTAAACAGTTATTTTGACGTGATGGTGAAGGAGATCATTGCTCAAAGCGGGCACGTCGATAAATTCATTGGCGATGCCATAATGGCCGTATTCCGCGGAGAATATCATCTTGACCGTGCTGTTGATGCATGTCTTAACGTGAGAAAAGAAATTGAAAAGTTGCCCAAGCTAACCAGTAATGTGTCCTTTTTGCCAAGGGTATCTATCGGAATCAACAGCGGTGAAATGATTTCGGGAAATATTGGTTCGGGCACGCTTCGCCGGCTTGATTATACAGTTGTGGGAGATACGGTCAACATTGCGCAACGCCTCCAGTCGATCGCCAAGGATAGCCAGATTGCGATAACCGAATCCTGCTATCACAAAATAAAAGAATCATTTAATTGCAAACCGATGGGTGAAATGAGCCTGAAAAATAAGGCCAATCCAATTATGGTCTATGAAGTGCTGGCCTGAGTGTGTTATTGTGGGTATGTCACTCCTCCTGCCCCATCCAAACGGCTCCTCCAATGCTGTCTCTTTGTGCCCCTGTTACAGATGCTAACACATTCGTTTCTTCCCGCCATCTTAACACGCCCATCAGCGCCATGATCAATGCCTCTTTATATTTGATCAGGTTATCGCCGGGAATGATGACATCTATATCTAATGCCGCGAGATTAGTTTTTAAACGTTTTACGAGGAAGGTATTAAAAGCGCCGCCGCCGGTAGCGAGGAGTCTCTGGTTTCTGGTTCCTTGTTTCTGGTTGCTTACGGATTCAATTGCCCTTCTTATTTGCAGCGTTATGTGTTCGGTGTAAGTCCTCAACGCATCCTTGACATTGCATCCGGATCTCTTTATCAGTGGATACACAATATCAGTCCCGAAATCATTGGCGAGTGATTTGGGGTAAGGGAGTTCATAATAATCAAGTAAGTTTAATTGAGTAAGAAGTTGCTCGTTCATGTTTCCAGTCGCAGCTATTCTTCCTTCATCATCATATTCTTTTCCGGAATCAGCTGCCAGCATATTGAGCACGCGGTTTGCCGCACACACATCAAATCCCCATCGCCCCGAATTATTTTGACCCGGCGCAGAGATATTGGCAATGCCTCCAATATTTAAAAAATAATCATAGTCACCCAGTAACAACGATTCCCCAATAGGAACAATGGGTGCGCCCTGCCCCCCTAAAGCGACATCCATGCTACGCAGGTCAGAGACAACCGGCAGCCGCGTAACGGCAGCGATTGCCGCCCCATCGCCCAATTGTGCCGTCATTTTCCTGGAAGGAACATGAAATGTTGTATGCCCATGCGAAGAAACCAGTGATACTTTATATTCCAGGTGATGGTCATGTACAAACCTGTTAACCTGGCGGCCCAAATAGTGACCATACTCTGTGTGCAGTAACTGGTAATCCAAAGCCGCTAATGAAATGGCGGCTTTGAGCTTTTCTATCCACAGCTCTTCATATGGATAACAATCGGTATGCAATATTTCGTAGGTCCATTTTCCACCATTTTCCTCTATTTCTGCAAAAACGATATCCAGCCCGTCGAGCGAACTGCCGCTCATTAAACCTATAGGCCTGTAAACCATGAAACTGATTTTAGATTAGATTTGCTAAAACAAGCATCCTTAGTCATTCTGACCCTGATCAGGGAATCCAAAAGTAAGTGAAGTAGATTTAAAGAGAATAAAGACGTAGAACTTGGTCACTTCTTCAAAATCCTTCTGAATAGCCACCAACATCTCAAATCAACCAAAACAGATAAAGATGGTCGTAAACTTCAGTGAACAGCACAGCCTGGTCAGCAATTGGGTCGGCGAATTAAGAGATGTCGATATTCAGAATGACAGGATGCGATTTCGACAGAACCTGCAACGTATTGGCGAAGTTGCCGCATACGAGATCAGCAAGGTGCTCACTTTTGTAGAAAAGGAAGTGCAAACACCTTTGGGAATTGCTAATGTAAAAACAATGGAGTTTCAACCTGTACTCGCTACTATTCTTCGGGCAGGGTTGCCTTTACATCAAGGTTTGCTGAACTATTTTGACAAAGCCGACAATGCATTTATTTCTGCATACCGCAAGCACAAACCCGACGGAAGTTTTGAGATTAGCCTCGATTATGTTTCCTGCCCCGAATTGGAGGACCGGGTCGTGATCATTTCTGACCCTATGCTTGCAACGGGCTCTTCCTTAGTAAAAACCATCCATTTCCTGAAAGAAGAAGGCCGGCCCAAAGAAATTCATATCGTGGCCGCCATAGCCTGCACGGTTGGAATTGAATATGTAAAAAGGGAGGAGCCATCGGTTACAATCTGGTGCGGTGATATTGATGACGAGCTGACGGCAAAAGGCTACATTGTTCCCGGCCTGGGTGATGCCGGCGACCTTGCTTATGGATTAAAGGTTCAAATGTGAATAATAAAGTCCATTAACGTTTTATGAAGCAGCTATGAACTGCTTTTGCAAGTCTTGTTATTTGTCGTATTTTGCCTATCCCGTCCCCGTGTCTGCTGCGCCTTTGCGCAGCTTCAGCGAAGCAAGGCCGGTAGGGAACAAGGCAATTTTGAAAATGAAAAAACGTTTTAATCCAGGATTTTCATTCTTGCCCGAAAAATTGCGGTTGACCAGAGAAAATTAATTGCTGAGATGAAAAAATTTCTTTCTACCCTCTTTGTTTGCGTTGCACTATCTGGCGTTTCCGTAGCGCAGGATCCCAACTTCTCGCAATTTTTTGCTTCACCCCTTACGTTGAACCCGGCATTAACAGGAAAATTTGACGGCGTGTATCGCTTTGCTGCCAATTACAGGAACCAATGGCCAACCATCAGCAACGCGTATACGACGATGACCGCTTCAATCGATATGGGCATCATGAAAAACAGGGTGCCTGATTTTGATCAATTTGGTGTGGGCTTTATGGCATATAGTGACAAAGCGGGTGATGGTGCATTGAACAGTACATATCTCGGTCTCTCCGTTGCCTATCACAAAGCGCTGGATGAAAACGGGTATCACCAGATCGGTGCCGGCTTCCAGGGAACATATATGAACAAAAGATTGGATACGGAAAAGCTCACGTTTGAAGATCAATTGACTCCATTTGGTTTCACCGGTGTTACGAGTGAAAGCTTTTCTGCACGCGAGGTCAATCTACATTACTTTGATTTGAATGCGGGGTTTATCTACAACGGATCAACTAACGGATATAACAATTTTTATCTTGGAGCTTCGATGTATCATATCAACCGGCCGGAAGAAAGCTTTCAGAAAGGTGATTTTATCCTAAATGCCAGAACCACCATACAGGCGGGTGCCCGGATTCCTGTAGGCACCTACAATTCGCTGCATATTGCTGCTAATCACAGCATGCAGGCAAAAGCATACAATACCATGCTGGGCGGCGCATTCAGCCTCAATGTCAATAACGACGAAGAAGATCCAACCAATTTTTACCTGGGCACGTGGTATCGTTTTAATGACGCCATAATTCCGTATATGGGCCTTGAATTTAAAGACTGGCATTTTGGATTATCATACGATGTGAATACTTCATCATTGAAGGCAGCGTCCAATTCAAGAGGTGGAATAGAATTATCTCTCATCTACATCAAAAAACCCACCGATCCAAACGCGAAAAAACTGAATTGCCCCAAATTCTGACGTTTCAATTCTTTTAGGTCTCTGTATACATCTATCGCTCCTTAAATGACTGCTGCATATGCATAAACTTTTTTACCTGTTATTGGCTATTTCATTCTTCACTCCGCTGCAAAAATCATTTGCACAAAAAGATTCAACGCTCACACAAAAGATCACAAATGACTTTTGCATTGAATTTTCCAAAAAGGATTTCAGCGAACTGAAAGGATTTGAAATGGAGATCGGGCTCCTGGTTATTCCCATTATTGAAAAGTACAGCAAGGAGATAAAAAAGGAATGGGAGTTAGATCCGAAAAATGAAGAAGACTACGAAAAAATCAGCGAAAAAATCGGAAGGGAGGCTACTGTCGGTTGTCCAAAGTTCCTGGAGTTTATCAAGAATAATATTGACCAGATTAATGAAGTTTCAGATGATGATGATACAAAATCGATATCCGGCACCTTTCAGCGCTTGGAAGGGCAGTTGTTTACAGCGCTGGTGATAAAAACGAAAGCCGGCAAAGAAGAAAAATTATGGTGGTTCCAGTTTTTTGAAGGATCGCACGAACTGGCTAAGGATCCGGCCAGTCTTGCCAAAAAACAATTTACCATAAAGTACACAGAAATGGAAGTGTACGATGCTAAATTAAAAGAATACCGCACGATCAAAGTAATGAAAAGCCTTGCAGTCAACTGAGGAAAATAAAATTACATCTTCATCAGCAAGGGAAGCAGGAACCAGCAAAACAATGTAATTAACACGACGGATATAATGTTCATTACAAAGCCTGCTTTTGTCATCTGGCGTAGCCTGATATGGCCGCTTGCAAATACGATGGCGTTGGGTGGAGTACCCATAGGCAACATACTCGCACAACTTGCCGCGAGCGTCATCGGGAGACCCAATAAAAGAGGATTCATGCCGATGGCATCAGCGAGGGATGAAACTACCGGCGCAAATACGATAACCTGGGCCACATTACTCATCACTTCGCTGAGAAATATAGTTACAACAGTAATCACTAAAACTAAAATGAATTTGTTACCGGCGAATTG
>Ga0310810_10001459_pt1 | contig 24791 bp, 23 predicted proteins | sample NCmetagenome_FD_207641 | JGI IMG/M metagenome (GOLD analysis project Ga0310810, IMG submission 207641) | Soil microbial communities from experimental microcosm in Duke University, North Carolina, United States - NC | ecosystem: Engineered > Artificial ecosystem > Soil microcosm > Unclassified ...
GCGGCGCTCTTCCAGCGCTCCGACGGCGACCACGCGGAAGGTGGTCGCCGTCGGCACGCCGAGGCTTTCGGTCATGTTCGCGACGAGGCGCGCGGCGGGGCCCTTGATGGGAACGGCGCCCGAGGGCGCGGGAGCGGTCGGCCGGTCGGCCGGTCGGCCGGTCGGACGGACGGAGGAACGCGAGATCTCGTCACCCGCGGCCTGATCGACCGACCGTGCGTCCGTCCGACCGTCCGACTGTCCGACCGACGGCCGGCCGTTCTCCGGCCGCTCGCCCACCACGCCGCTCTCGAACAGCCGGCGCCACTCCGGACCGACCGCGGCGGGGTCCCGGAGATACTCCTCGTACATGGCCTGCGCGAAGCCCGCGTTGGCCGTCTCGAAAACGTTGGGATCCACGAAGCTCACCGCATGTCCCTGAGGTGCGCGCGAAGCCGGGCGCGCCCGGAGCCCTCACCGGGGCATGGGTGAAGATAATGGCCCGTCCGGCCCCCCGCAGCGCGTGCGTCTAGGCGCGGGCAAAGGCCTCGTACCGCTCCGCTTCCGCCGCGACCCGCCCCTCGTCCCACGCGTATTCCCGGGCCATGAGCTCCGCCACGCGGCGGGCGGCCGGTATCCCCCGCTCGGCATGCTCGTAGTAGAGATGGAGGCGTCGGACCAGGACATCCTCCACCGTCTGGGCCAGCTCCCGCCGCACCGCGTGCAGGACCTCGGCTTCGATCGCGGGGTGAGGCGGGAGGAGTCGGCGGAGAAGGCGACGGTCGCCCCCGCCGAGGTTGTAGATGCCGGCCGCCTCGGTGCCGTAGTGCCGCACCAGGTGCTCCACGCTGTCGGGGTGTACCCCCAGCTCCAGGCCCCGCTCGCGAAAGGGCCCGAAGTCGTCGGTCTCGCCGCCGGGGAGCGCCTCCTCGTCGGTGAGCGCCTCGCCCGGCCGGCTCCTGCCTTCGCGGAGCCGCAGCTCCCGGATCGCGCGGTCCACCACCTCGCGTGCCATCACGCGGTAGGTGGTGAGCTTCCCCCCGGCGACGGTGATCATACCGCCCGAGCCCTGAACGATCAGATGGTCGCGCGAGCGGCTGCTCGCCGCCTGCGGCGCATCCGGAGCCACCAGCGGCCGCAGTCCGGCCCAGCCGCCGCGGACATCCTCGACCGTAAGCCGGGCGTTGGGGAAGCGGGCGTTCACCGAGCGAAGGAGGTAGACCACCTCCTCGGGCAGGATCTCCAGCCGGTCGGGACTCTCCTCGGTGTCGGTATCGGTGGTGCCGATGTAGGACAGGTCGCCCCAGGGCAGGACGAACATCACCCGACCGTCGATCGGGCTGGTGAAGATGATGCCGTGGCGGTGGTCGATTCGGCGGCGCTCGACCACCAGGTGAATCCCCTTGGTGGGCCGGAGGAGAGGCGCGGCGCCGGCATCCTCCATCTGGCGAAGGCGGTCTCCCCACGGCCCCGTGGCGTTCACCACCACCCCGGCGCGGATGACGCCGCGTCCGCCGCCCAGCCGGTCCTCCACCTGCGCCCCGACCACGCGGCCCGCGGTCCGTTCCAGGCCCACGACCGCGATGTAGTTGGCCACCAGCGCGCCGTGCTGGATCGCCGAGCGCGCCGTGGCCAGCGTCAGCCGGGCATCGTCGCACTGCGCATCGTAGAACAGCGCTCCGCCCCGGAGCCCGCGCTCCCGCAGCATCGGCTCGGCCTCGAGCAGCGCCCGCTTGCCCAGCATGCGGTGCGCCTTCACATTGCGGAACAGCGCCAGGAGATCGTAGAGCCACATGCCGGCCGCCAGCCGCGCCGGGCCCACCCGGTCGCCGCGGTGGAGCGGAAAGATGAACGGCAGCGGCCAGACCAGATGGGGCGCGATCCGGAGCAGCACCCGCCGCTCGCGGTTGGCCTCCAATACCAGGCGGAGGTCGCCGGTCTCCAGGTAGCGCAGGCCGCCGTGAACCAGGCGGCTGGAGCGCGAGCTGGTGCCCCAGGCCAGGTCGTGCTGCTCCACCAGCACCGTGCGGAGCCCGCGCATCGCGGCGTCGCGGGCGATGCCCGCCCCGGTGATCCCGCCGCCGATCACCAGCAGGTCCGCCGGCTCGGCGCTGAGCCGCGCCAGCGGTGCCCGCTGAGAGGAATGCCGTCCGTGACCCTGTCCCCCGTCTCCCGCCTGCCCCGTCCCAGTACCTGGTTCGTGTGGCACGGTCATCGGCTACGCTCGGGAATGCGGGTGCTCGACCTCGCCTGCGGCGCGGGGCGCCACAGCCTCGCGGCGGCTGCACTAGGTGCGCACGTCACGGCGCTCGACCGCGACGAGGAACGGCTGGCCACCGCGCGGGAGCAGGCCCAGGAGCGGGGGCTCGAGGTGGACTGGCGCGTAGCGGACCTCGAGGGGCCGTGGCCGGAGCTCGGCGGCTTTGATGGGGTTCTGGTGTTCAATTATCTTGACCGGGCGAGGATGCCGGAGCTGATGGCGCAGCTCGCGCCCGGCGGCTTCCTGATGATGGAGACGTTCCTGCTTGCCCAGCGCGAGCTCGGCTGGGGTCCCACCTCGGACGACCACCTGCTCCGTCCCGGCGAGCTGGCCGGGCTGGTCGCGCCGCTCACCATCGTGCACGGGCGCGAGGTCCTCGAGGCGATCGATGCCGAGCGCTGGCGCGCCGTCGCGAGCGTGCTGGCCGTAAAGAAGTAAGTCCTACCTCCGACCCGGAGCAACATGCCCGAGTCCCGGCCCGGTCGCCGGGTCGCCGTCGTGGCCGGCGTGCGCACCCCATTCGCCAAGAGCGGCACCGTGCTGCGCGACGCCTCCGCCACGGCCCTCGCCCGCCACGCCGCGCGCGAGCTGCTCTATCGGAGCGAGATCGACGGCCGGGAGATCGACGAAGTCATCTGGGGCCAGGTCGTCCCGTCGGTTCAGGCGCCCAACGTCGGGCGCGAGGTGAGTCTCCTCCCGCAGTTCCTCCCCAGCGTCCCGGCCTACACCCTGAACCGCGCCTGCGCCTCCGGTGCCCAGGCCATCACCAACGCCGCCGACCAGATCGTCCTGGGCCACGCCGACGCCATCCTCGCCGGCGGGGTCGAGACGCTGAGCGACATTCCCATCCTCCACTCCCGCCGGATGAGCCGCATCCTGGTCGACGCGGGCAAGGCGAAGACGCTCGCCGGCCGGGCCGCGGCCTTCGGGCGGATCCGCCCCGCCGACCTGGTGCCGGTCACCCCCGCGATCGCCGAGCCCAGCACCGGAGAGACGATGGGCCAGAGTGCGGAGAAGATGGCCAAGGAGAACGGCATCACCCGCCAGGCGCAGGACGAGCTGGCGCTGATGAGCCACCGCCGGGCCGCGGCCGGGGCCCAGGATGGTCGCATGGCCGCGGAGATCGCCGCCTGGTTCGCCGGCGCGGCGATGGACCAGCCGGTGACGGTGGACAACGGCATCAGGGCCGAGACCTCGATGGAGGCGCTCGCCGCGCTGAAGCCGGTCTTCGACCGCCGCTACGGGTCGGTCACGGCCGGCAACTCGTCCCCTCTCACCGACGGCGCCGCCGCCGTGCTGCTCATGGCTGAGGAGAAGGCCGAGGCACTCGGCTACGCGCCGCTCGCCTATCTCCGGAGCTACGCCGTCGCGGCGGTGGATCCGGGCTGGCAGCTCCTCATGGGCCCGGTCTACGCCGTGCCCAAGGCGCTGGAGCGCGCCGGCCTCGGCTGGAGCGATCTCGGCCTGATCGAGATCCACGAGGCCTTCGCCGCCCAGGTGCTGAGCAACGTGCAGGCGTGGGGCTCCACCGCCTGGGCCGAGCGTCTCGGGCTCTCCGGTCCCGTCGGCCAGGTGGACTGGGGGATCACCAACGTGATGGGGGGCTCGATCGCGGTCGGCCATCCCTTCGCGGCCACCGGCTGCCGCCTGGTCACCACGCTGGCCAACGAGATGAAGCGGCGCGACGTGCAGTTCGGCCTGATCTCGATCTGCGCCCAGGGCGGGATGGGCTTCGCCCTGGTGCTGGAGCGGGACGGCTAGCGGTGTCGGCCTTTACCACCGAAGTGCGCGACGGGATCGCGGTCGTGACCTTCGACCTGCCCGGCGAGCCGGTCAACAAGCTCAACGCCGCGGTGAAGGTCGAGTTCGAAGCGCTGCTCATCCGCATCCGCGACGACGCCGAGATCCGCGCGGTGGTGCTGATCTCCGGCAAGCCCGACAATTTCATCGCCGGTGCCGACATCGAGGAGTTCACCGCACTCACCACCCAGGCCGAGGCGGAGCGGTTGAGCTTCGAGGGGCAGGAGATGGTGAGCCGGGTCGAGACGCTGCCCAAGCCGGTCGTCGCCGCGATCCACGGCGCCTGCCTCGGCGGCGGCCTCGAGCTCGCCCTGGCCTGCTCCTACCGCATCGCCACCGATCATCCCAAGACCCAGCTCGGCCTCCCCGAAGTGCAGCTCGGCCTCATTCCCGGCGCCGGCGGGTGCCAGCGGCTGCCGCGGCTCATCGGCGCGCGGGCCGCACTCGACATGATCCTCACCGGCAAGAGCGAGCGCGGGGCCAAGGCGCTCCGGCTCGGGCTGGTGGACGAGCTGGTGCCGAAGAGCATTCTGCTGCGCACCTCGATGGAGGCCGCCGGCCGCCTGGCCAAGAGCGGTGCCCCACGGCGCGCCACCCAGGGCGGACTGCCGGGCTTCTTCCTCGACCGCACGCCGGCCGGGCGGCGGCTGGTCTACCGTCAGGCCCGGGCGCAGGTGCTCAAGAAGACCGGCGGCCACTATCCCGCGCCGCTCGCCGCCCTGGAGGCGGTGCGCATCGGCCTGGAACACGGCGTCGCCGCCGGGCTGGCCGAGGAGCACCGCGCCTTCGGGCATCTCGCCGTGGGCGAAGTGAGCCGGAAGCTGGTGCAGATCTTCTTCGCCACCACGGCGCTCAAGAAGGACGACGGCGTGCCTCCCGGCACCGCGACTCCCCGCCAGATCCGTCGCCTGGGCGTGGTGGGCTCGGGGTTCATGGGGTCGGGGATCGCCGGCACCGCGGTGCTCAACGTCGAGGTGGACACCCGCCTCAAGGACGCCGACCTCTTCCGGGTGGGGAAGGGGATCCGGGCCGCCACCGACATCCTGGACGAGCGCCTCAAGCGGCGCCGGCTCACCCGGCCGCAGCACGAGCGCCTGCGCGCGCTGCTCTCGGGGAGTGACGACTACGCCGGCTTTGCCCGCGCCGACCTGGTGATCGAGGCGGTGTTCGAGGAGCTGGCCCTCAAGCGCCGGATCCTGGCCGAGGTGGAGCAGCGGGTGCGGCCCGATGCCATCTTCGCCAGCAATACTTCGACCCTGCCGATCCGCGACATCGCCGCGGAGGCGGCGCACCCCGAGCGGGTGCTGGGGATGCACTTCTTCTCTCCGGTGGAGAAGATGCCGCTGCTCGAAGTGATTCCCACCGAGCTCACCAGCCCCGAAGCGATCGTGACCGCGGTGCGGTTCGGCCGGCGGATGGGCAAGACGGTGATCGTGGTCGAGGATCACCCCGGCTTCTGGGTCAACCGCATCCTGTCACCGTATCTGGGTCAGGCCGGCCTCCTGGTCGAGGAGGGCGTTCCCATCGAGCTGGTGGATCGCACCATGGTCGAGTGGGGGTTCCCGGTGGGCCCGGTGGCGCTGCTCGACGAGGTCGGTCTCGACGTGGCGCAGAAGGCTGCCAAGGTGATGCAGGAGGCCTTCGGCGAGCGGATGCGGCCGGGGGTCGGGCTCGAGCGGCTGCTCCAGGGTGGCCGCCTGGGCCGGAAGAACGGACGCGGCTTCTACCGCTACCACGATGGCCACAAGTCGGGGGTGGACGACGGCGTCTACGGTCTCCTCAACGTCAAGCCCAACGACGCGGTCGATCCCGAGACGGTGCGCCGCCGGCTGGTGTACGCCATGCTCAACGAAGCCGCGGCCGCCTGCGGCGAAGGCGTTATTCGCAGCGCCCGCGACGGCGACATCGGCGCGGTCTATGGGATCGGCTTTCCCGCCTTCCGCGGCGGGCCCCTGCGCATGATCGACGACCTCGGCGCCGCCCGGGTGATCGAGAGCCTCTACGAGCTGCAGGACCGCTACGGCGAGCGGTTCCGTCCGGCGCCCGCGTTGGCGGAGATGGCTCGGCAGGGGGCGCGATACTATCCCGCCTGAGGCCTGTCGGGCACGGATGACGAGGGAGTAGCCGATGCTGCGGATCCTCGGGGCGCTCGTGGTGGGGTACGTCCTCCTCGTGCTCCTGGTCCGCGCGATGGAGCCGCGCCTGGTCTTCGCGCCGGGCTCCGCGCGGCGCCTGACGCCGCCGCCCCCGGCGCTGGGGCTCGATCCCGAGTCCGTCCGCTTTCGCGCCGAGGACGGCGTCGAGCTGTCGGCGTGGGTGATGCGACCGCCGGCGTCGTCGCCCGACGCGCGCTGGCTGCTCATCTGCCACGGCAACGCGGGCAACCTCTCCGAGGCCGGCCGCGCCGAGCACTACGCCGGCCTCAAGGCCCTCGGGCTCGGCATCTTCGCGTTCGATTATCGTGGTTATGGCGAGAGCGAGGGCTCGCCGGACGAGCCCGGCGTGTACCGCGACGCCGTGGCGGCGTATCGCTACCTCCACGACACGCTCGGCGTTCCGGCCGAGCGGATCGTGCTCTTCGGGCACTCGCTCGGCTCCGCGGTGGCGGTGGAGCTGGCGACCCGGGAGCCCGCCGCGGGCCTCATCCTCGACGGCGCGCTCCTCTCCGCCGTCGCCCGCGGGCAGGAGCTCTATCCCTGGCTCCCGGTGCGGCTCATCGCCCGCAACCGCTTCGAGAGCGACCGGAAGATCGGCCGGCTCACCCTCCCCAAGCTGTTCCTCCACGCCCGCGCCGACGACGTCGTCCCCATCGACCACGGCGAGCGCCTCTTTGCCCTCGCGCCGGAGCCGAAGCGCTTCGTCCCGCTCGCCGGCGGGCACGGCGACGCCTTTCTGGTGGACAGCGCCGGCTACTACGGGGCCATTGCCGGGTTTCTCCGGCAGTTGGGCCGGTAGCCCTTCGCGCTGCTCACGGTGTCGGCTCCGCGAGATACTTCCGCATCCACCCGAACACCTCCTCATGCCACCGGCGGCTGTCCAGCGCGCCGAGCACCCAATGGCCCTCGTCCTCGAACACCAGCCCCTCGGATTCCACGCCGTTCCGCCGCAGCGCCGTGAAGAGCTGCAGGCCCTGATCCACCGGGACGCGGAAATCCTGCTGGTTGGTGATCACCAGCGTCGGCGTGCGGATCCGATCGACGGTACGATGGGGCGAGCAGCGGTCGAAATTGTGGCGGGCTCGGTCGGTCCAGGCCGGACCGCCGAACTCCCACTCGGGGAACCAGAGCTCCTCGGTGGTGAGCGACATCGACTCGATGTTGAAGACGCCGTCGTGACTCACCGCGGCCTTGAAGCGATTGGTGTGGCCGATCAGCCAGTCGACCGCGAACCCCCCGTAGCTCGCGCCCGCGATGCCCATGCGCGTGGTGTCCGCGTAGGGTAGGCTGGCGACGGTGTCGAACACCGCGTCCAGATCGATCATCGGCTTGCCGCACCAGTCCTGACTGATCTCGTCCACGAACCGCTGCCCGAAGCCGGTCGACCCCCGCGGATTGGGGGCCGCCACGATCCAGCCCTGTGCCGCCCACAGGGCCGGATTCCAGCGGGAGGACCAGGCGTCCGCCCAGTCACCCTGGGGGCCGCCGTGGATCAGGAAGACCACCGGGTACCGGCGCGTGCTGTCGAGTCCCGGCGGCAGGAGCAGCCAGTACTGCACCGAATCGCCGCCGGCGCCGATCACCATGCGGCTCGAAGGAGTCGGCTGTTCGACCTGGCCCAGCCATCCGGCATTCATCGCGGTGAGCGGCCGCGTGGCGCCGGCCGCGTCCACTCGGACCAGCTCCGCGGGTGAGGTCAGCGTAGACACAGCCGCGACCACGAACCCCTCGGCCGGCTGGAACGCGCCGACCGCCCCGCCTTGCAACACCAGCGTCGGCTCGCCGCCGGCCAGGGGGACACGATAGAGGTTCACCGCTGCGCGACTGGTGGAGCTGAACCAGACGGTGGCGCCGTCGGACGAGAGCCGGAAATCCTCCACCGGCAGGTCCGGGCTCTCGAATACGGTTCGACGCGCGCCGGTGCTCCGATCGTAAACGTCCAGGTACCAGCGGTCGGACTCGAACCCGGGCCGCCGCTGCGCCCGCACCAGGATCGACTTTCCGTCGGGCGAGTAGACCGGCTGCATGTCGGCCGCGGGGTTGGAGGTGATCCGGGTCGGCTCGCCGCCCGCCACCGGCACCGTCCACACGTCGTGGTTGGTGGTCCACATCTCCGCGTCCTTGTCGCCCCGCTTGGAGACGAAGGCGAGCTCCCGGCTGTCCGGGGAGAAGGCGATGGCGCCATCCTCGTAATTGTGCGGCGGGCTGTCGTAGTCGCCCGGCGTGAGGTCGCGCGTCGCCCCGCCGGCGACCTCGGTCACGAAGACGTGATGCCGCACCTGCTCCCACCAGTCGGTCCAGTGCCGATAGGGGAGTCGGGTCAGGTGGTGCAGCTTGACCGGATCATGCGCCACCGAGTCGCGCACCTTGGCGTTGCATGGATCGTCCGAGCACTGGGGATAGGCGTCGGAGACGTAGGCCACGCGCCACCCGTCGGGTGAGACCACCAGCGGTGGCTGCACCCCGCCCGAGAGCCGGGTGACGGCCCGAATGTGCCCGCCCGAGGCGTCGGCCAGGTACACCTCCGGCGTCCCGCTCCGGGCCGAGATGAAGGCGATCCGCCCGTCCGCCAGGAAGCGGGGCGTGTCGTCGGAGCCCGGGCCGGCGATCAGCGGCCGCGGACGGCCCGAGCCGTCCGACGCGACCACCCAGATGTCGGCGTTGCGCTTGCCCGTGACCGAGTCGGTGGTGGTCCGGACGAAGACGACCCGGCGACCGTCCGGCGAGACCTGGGGATCCCCCACCCGGATGGCGGTGATCAGATCCATGATCGTCATGGGGCGCCGTCCCTGGGTCTGAGCGGCAGCGGCGGACGGGATCAAGGCCAGGAACAGGAGGCCGGCGGCGGTGCGACGAATTGGCATCATGTGGTGGTCGCTGCGGACGAGGTTGGGTCCAAAGGTAACCCCGCTTGTCGAACCCGTCGGGTCACTCTATCCGTAGGGCTGGTAGCCTGAGTGCCCGACCGACCCTCACCCCCGGAGTCGCGATGCGTTCCACATCGATCCGTACCGCGCTGGTCCTGTCCGCGGCCCTGGCGCAGTGGTCGAGCCCGGTAGCAGCGCAGCAACCCACCCATCCGCCGAAATGCACCGCGGCGGAGTACCGGCAGTTCGATTTCTGGATCGGCGACTGGGATGTCACCCTGCCCAACGGCAAGTTCGCCGGGACCAACCGGATCGACTCTATCCTCAGCGGCTGCGTGCTGCGGGAGAATTGGAGCGGCGCGCGCGGGATGCACGGCACCAGCTATAACATCTACGATGCGGCCGGCCATCGCTGGCATCAGACGTGGGTGGACGATTTCGGAACCCTGCTGGAGCTGAACGGCGCGTTCGAGGACGGCAAGATGGTCCTCACCGGCGAGCAGAAGAGCGACTCGGGCAGCACGCTCCAGCGGATCACCTGGACGCCGAAGGGCCAGGACGTCCGGCAGCTTTGGGAGTCCAGTACCGACGGCGGCAAGACCTGGTCGGTGGTATTCGACGGCAACTACCGGAAGAAGGCCTGAGGCGAACGCTCCGTCCTCAGGGACGAAACAACGAACCGCCGCCGAGCTAGCTGTCGGCGGCGGTTCTGTGGGGGACCGGGCTCCCGAAAGCCCGGCCCGACTCACTCAGAGTGGTTTAGAACGCCTTCCGCGGGGCGATCCGCTCTTCCAGCTCTTCCACGTTGAGCTCGACGTTCTCGCCCTTGGCGAGGTCGCGGGCCTTGTCGTTCTGCTTCGGCTGGGGGGTCTGGTTCTTGTCGGTCCGCATTGTGTGCCTCGCTGTTGTGGTGTCGGGGGCGTCGAACAACTGGGGAACAATTTGCAACGTGTCCGTGAAAGCAGCGTGAATTGATATAAGTCGTTTGTATGTAGGGCTTTACGTATGCGCTTCGGACCCCGACGAGCCCCTGTCGATTCCCCCGGACCCCGTTCGTCGATAGGATGAGGCGGCGAAAATGACCCCAGACCGAGAGGACGACATGCGAAAGCTGGTGGTGGGCACCTTCGTGAGCCTGGACGGCGTGATGCAGGCCCCGGGGGCCCCGGATGAGGACCGCGATGGAGGGTTCGAGCACGGCGGCTGGTCCTTCTCCTACTGGGACGACGTGATGAATCCCCTGATCGTCGACCAGATGCTGGAGATGGACATCCTGCTCCTGGGCCGGCGCACCTATCAGATCTTCGCCGGGCACTGGCCTCGCATCACCGATCCCTCGGATCCCGTCGCGGTCAAGCTGAACGCCGTGCCCAAGGTCGTCGCGTCGCGCACCCTGCGCAGCGCCGACTGGCAGCACACCACGATCATTCGAGACGTCGTGTCCGATGTGGGCCGGCTCAAGCGCGAGGGCGAAGGACAGATCCAGGTGTCGGGCAGCGGCGACCTGATCCAGACGCTGCTGGAGCACGACCTGGTGGACGAGATCCGGCTCTGGACCTTCCCCCTGGTGCTCGCCTCGGGCAAGCGGCTCTTCGCGGGGGGAGCGCTGCCGGCCGCCTTCCGGTTGCTGGAGACCAACGTGTCCAGCACCGGGGTGGTCATTCAGCGGCTCGAGCGCGCGGGTCCGGTCCGGTACGGTTCCTTCGCGCTGGAGGAGGAAGGCGCCGCGCGGTAGCTACGGCGCCGGCGCGGGTGACCACATCTGGCGGATGATCCGCCATCGTCCCGCGCTGTCTGGGGCCAGCAGGACCAGGTCGGTCGAGCGACTGGTCTGGCTGGCCTCCTTGCCGTCCTTGGCATAAACCCACCCCAGCGTGGCGTCTCCCCTGAACCAGGCCAGCTCGGGCGTGCCTCGCACCTCGGCCAGGTTGCGGCGGAAGGCGGTGATCCGGGTATGGGAGCCGTCGTCCGGCCACCAATACGCCCGGATGGCTCGCACACCCTCGACCGGCCGCCCGCCTGGCGGCAGCAGGACCGCGTCGGCGTGAAAGAGTGCCAAGACACCCGCGGTGTCGTCGCGGATCCAGGCCTGCACGAACGCGGTGTCGAGGGCCTGAATCGCGGCCCGGTCGCGATCGGAAAGGCCACCCGTACCCGAAACACCGCTCGCGAGTCGGGAGCGACAGGCGGCACAGACAAGAAAGCCGGCGAGCAGTAGGCGGAGCGGGCGGCGCGCCATCGAGGATCTCCGAGGAGTGTTCTTTCCCGACGCGGGGGATGACGGACCGGTTTCCGCTGCCGTTACATTTCCCGTTCCTCCGTCCCACGAGCGCCCGTGCCTCTGCTTTCGATCCTGCTCACCGTTTCCCTGGTCCAGTCTCCCCCGCCATCTCCCCATCCCGACGAGCTCGCCCGCTGGCAGCGCCACGCGCGCGCGGTCCAGATCACCCGGGATGATTGGGGGATCGCCCACGTGCACGGGACCACCGATGCCGACGCCGTGTTCGGGATGATCTACGCGCAGGCCGAGGATGACTTCGGCCGGATCGAGCGGAACTACCTGGTCAACACGGGGCGGCTGGCCGAGGCTGAGGGCGAGGGCGCGTTGTGGCAGGATCTCCGGCAGCGCCTCTTCGTGAACCCCGACACGCTGCAGGCGCTCTATCGGCGGAGCCCGAGCTGGCTCCGGAGCCTGATGGACGCCTGGGCCGACGGGCTCAACTACTACCTGTCCACTCATCCGGACGTCCGCCCGAAGGTGCTGACCCGCTTCGAGCCCTGGATGCCGCTCAGCTTCAGCGAGGGGAGCATCGGGGGAGACATCGAGTCGGTGAACCTCGATTCCCTGCGCGCCTTCTACGCTCCCGCCACCGAATCCGACTCGACCGGCGGGTCCGCCGCTTCGGGTCCGTCCCAGGAATCCAACGGATTCGCCATCGCCCCTGGCAATACGGTAAACCGCCGCGCCCTGCTCCTCATCAATCCGCACACCACCTTCTTCTTCCGCTCCGAGCTGCAGATGACGAGCGACCAGGGGCTGAACGCCTACGGCGCCGTCACCTGGGGACAGTTCTTCATCTATCAGGGATTCAACGCGCGGCTGGGCTGGATGCACACCTCGACCGGGGCCGATGCCATCGACGAGTACGCCGAGACGATCGTGCGCAGGGCGGGGAAGCCGTACTACCGCTATGGGAAGGAGGTCCGGCCCATCCGGACCGAGCAGATCGCGCTGCGTTACCGGACCGCCGACGGTATGCAGGGCCGCGAGTTCACCGTGTATCACACCCACCACGGCCCCGTGGTGCGCTCCGCGGGGGACAAGTGGATCACGGTGCGGCTCATGAATCGGCCGGTGGAGGCGCTCAGCCAATCGTTCCTCCGCACCCGGGCGCGGAACCTCGCCGAGTATCGCAAGGCGCTGAACCTGAACGCGAACTCGTCCAACAACACGGTGTATGCCGACGCCGATGGGCACATCGGGTATTTCCACCCCCAGTTCATTCCCCGCCGGGACGATCGCTTCGACTGGACTCGGCCCGTGGACGGCAGCGATCCCGCGACGGAGTGGCACGGCGTGCACGGCGTGGAATCCAGCCCGCACCTGGTCGACCCGCCCAACGGTTGGCTGCAGAACACCAACAACTGGCCCTACTCGGCGGCGGGCCGCGACAGTCCCCGGCGCGAGCAATACCCGAAGTACATGGATATGGTCGGTGAGAACCCGCGGGGACAACAGGCCATCCGGGTGCTGATCGCACGCAGGGACTTTACGATCGAGCGGCTCCGCGCCGCCGCGTTCGATCCCTATCTGACAGCGTTTGCCCGGCTGGTGCCTCGGCTGGTCCAGGCCTTCGACTCGCTGGCCGGGACGCCGGCCGCGGATAGTCTGAAGCAGCCGTTAGACGCGCTTCGGGGGTGGGACTATCGCTGGTCCGCGGCGAGCGTGCCGACTTCCCTGGCCGTCGCCTGGGGTGACGAGCTCATGGGTCGGGTGGGCAGCCGGGTGCCGCTGTATCCCGAGATGGCCGTTTACGATTACATGGCCGACAGCACCTCCGCGGCGGACAGGCTCGGCGCGCTGCGCACGGCGGTCGAGCATCTCGACCGCGACTTCGGCACCTGGCGCACGCCGTGGGGCGAGATCAACCGGTTCCAGCGCCCCGGCCCCGACCCGGCGCATCCCTTCGACGACCGCCGCGCCAGCGTGGCGATTCCGTTCGTCTCCTCCAACTGGGGCTCGCTCGCGGCGGTCTCCAGCCGCACCTACCCCGGCACCCGCCGGCGCTACGGCACGTACGGAAACACCTTCGTGGCGGTGGTGGAGTTCGGGCAGGACAGCGTCCGCGCGATCGCGGTGACACCCGGTGGCGAGAGCGGCGACCCGGCGTCGCCGCATTACAACGACCAGGCGGAGCGCTACGCGCAGGGTCGGCTCCGCCCGGTCTACTTCTATCCCGGTCAGCTCGAGGGGCACACCGAGCGGGTGTACCAGCCGGGGGAGTAGCGGCGCTTACCCTTTCACCCGCACGTCGGTCGCGACCCAGTTGAGCTCCCAAGTCCTGCCGCTGTCGTCGGAGAACGACTGCTCGAACCGGCACGAGTCCCTGCCGAACGGCTGGATGATGAAGCGCACCAGGATGGTGCGCTCGCCGTAAGGCTCCTGGGAGATGAACTCGCCTCGCCCGTCGCGGAACTCCCCGATCGAGGACTCGCTGAGAGTGCCGCTCCGGCTGTTGCTGAAGTTGAGGCTCCACTGATGCGCGGCGGGGTTGTAGAGCCGGAGGCTGAGCGCCTGGAAGCTGCCCGCCGACCCGTGCGCCTCGAGCTCCACCAGATTGGCCAACCCGTTCCACACCTTCCGGACCATGGTCGTGCCGGTGTAATGCAGCCAGGTGGTGTCGCCGGTCAGCGGGCTCTTGAGCCGGGCGAGGGTCGTGGTCCAGGTGCCGATGTGAAAGTCGAAGTCATGCTGGCCGTCGCGCACCGATTGCGCGGCGAGGGGTGTGGGGGGCGAAGCGGCGAGCAGGATCGCGACCAGCAGGGCCGCCGGCCGAAGTAAGAGTCTCACGAGCATTACATCCTCACAGTTCGGTGCTCCCGAATAGCGCCGCGGCTAGACCTGCACCGCCGGGGCGAGCCTGGTGGTCACGGCGTACAGGACCGCCCCTGCCGCCAGGGCCACGACTACCGCGAAGAACTCCTGCCTGGTGCTGTGCAGCAGCACCCAGGTCAGCCCCGGGATCGCCAGCAGCGCGGTCGCGCCGGGGAGCGCGCCCGCGCGCCCGGGCTCTCGCCGCGTCAGCACCCACGCGGCCACGCAGGTCGCGATGTACAGCAGCACGATCGCGATGCTCGCCACGGGCGCGAGGAGCGTGAAGCTGCCGGACATCGCCAGCGCGGCGGCGACGACCGCGTTGACCACCACCGCCACGTGGGGCGCGCGGGTGACCGGGTGCACCGCCGCCAGCTTGCGCGGCAGCAGTCCATCGCGCGCGAACGCGAACAGCACCCGGCTCTGTCCCAGAATGTCGCCGCCGAGGAACCCCACCATCGAGATCGCCCCGATGGCCAGGATCAGCCCGCGGCCGGCGGGGCCGAGCCCGCTGAGCGCGTCGGCGAGCGGAGCGGAGGACCCGGCGAGCGCGGGGCCGAGCACACCCTGCGCGATCAGGTGAATGGTGACGTAGAGGAGCACGACCAGCAGCGTGGCCGCGGCCAGCGCGCGCGGCACCGTCCGCCCGGGGTCGCGGATCTCGCCGCCGGCGCAGAGCGGGATCTCCATCCCCGCGAGCGCGAAGATCACCAGGACGGTGGCCCGCCCGAGGCCGGTGCCGTCGGCCGGCAGGGTCCACCCCAGGTGGCCCGCCTGCACGAACCGCGCGGCGAGCAGCACGAAGAGCACCAGGCCGATGAACTTGGCCACGCCCGCGGCGGAGGCCAGCGCGGTCCCCGCCCGCACGCCCTGCACGTTCACCACCGCCAGCAGCGCGAAGGTGGCCGCGACCGTGAGCGCGCGCGGCAGCGGCTGGTGCAGCGCCGGCAGCATGGTGGCAAGCGAGTCCACCAGCGCGGCGCCTACCGCGCCGCACGCCACGATCGTGGCGAGCCAGGTGAGGAGGCCGGCGAGATAGCCCGGGAACTGCCCGAACGCCCGCTCCACATAGGCGTAGGGCCCGCCGCTCACCGTGGTGCGTCGGCCGGCTTCGGCGAAGGCGAGCGCGACCAGGGCCATGACCGCGGCACCGGCCAGGTACGCCGCGGGCGCCGCCGTCCCCAGCTCGCGCGCGAGGACCGCCGGCAGCACGAAGATGCTGCCGCCCACCGTGACGTTGACGATGCTGAGGGCGAGCCCGACCGGTCCGATGGCGCGAAGGAGGCCGTCGTCGGACCTCATGCGGTCGGCTCGCCGAAGCCGAGCACGTGGCCGTCGAGGTCCCGCACGGCGAACTCCCGCATCCCGTACTGCTGCAGCGTCAGGTCGTAGGCGAGCTGCGCGCCGCGCCCCACCAGCTCGGCCCGGAGCGCGTCCAGTCCCTCCACCCAGTAGAACACGTCCCAGGTGCCGCCCTGCCGCTCGACCGGGACGATCCGGGACCGGTCGGGCGCTCGGCGAAGCATGATCGCCAGCCCGTCGCGGGCGTAGATGGCGAACTCGGGCGGATCACCGCCGACGTATTCGCGCTCGAAGCCGAGGATGTTCTGATAGTGTGCTCCGGTGGCGGCCACGTCGGGCACCAGCAGGTAGGGTGCGGCGCGGACGAGGCGGGTGGGGCGAGCGGCTGACATCCGCACCTCCGGGGTTGGGGCCGCGCTCTCGGCATGCGGGCATGAAGGCTCTACGCCACGCCCGGACGGGGTGTTTCCCCGGCAGCCTTCAGGGCGCCGCGAGATGCACCGGCGCGCCCGCGAGCGCCCAGACCGCGAGCGCCACCACTCCCGCCGCCAGGAGCAGCGCGGCCACGACCGTCCAGTGCGGACGCGCCGGCCCCGCGATCGGCGGGGCCTCGACCGGAGTCGATCCGCCCGAGGGCGTGAATCCCGCCGGCAGGTCGAGCGCCAGCCCGAGATCCAGCAGATCACGCTCGAACGCCTGGGCCGACTGGTAGCGGGCGGCGGGGGTCTTGCCCAGCGCGGTCCTCACGATCCGGTCGAGCCCGGGCGGAGCCGCCGGCCGGACGGCGGAAAGCGACGGCGGGTCGCCGCTCAGGATCGCCTCCGCGACGGCGGACGGGCTCCCGCCCGGAAAGGGCCGTTGCCCGGCCAGCATCTCGTAGAGCACCACGCCAAGCGACCACAGATCGGTCCGATGGTCCAGCGGCCCACCCTCGGCCTGCTCCGGGCTCATGTAACCCAGGGTGCCGAGCACGGTGGATGGCCCGGTCAGCACCACGCCGGCCAGCTTCGCGATCCCGAAGTCGAGGATCTTGACCACCCCGTCGTCGGTGACGAGCACGTTCGACGGCTTGATGTCGCGGTGGATGATGCCCCGCGCGTGTGCCTTGGCCAGGCCGCGCGCGATCTGGATCGCGATCCCCACCGCCTCCTCCACCGGCAGCGGTCCTCGCGCGATCCGCCGCTGCAGGGTCTCGCCCTCGTACAGCGGCATGGCGAGGTAGAGCTGGCCCGGCTCGGCCTCGCCGATGTCGTGCAGGGTGCAGATGTTGGGATGCTCCAGGCCGCCGACCGTCCGCGCCTCCAGCCGGAATCGCTCCGACGCCGAGTCGTCGGTGCCGAGATGGGGGCGCAGGAACTTGAGCGCGACGGTGCGGCCGAGCCGGGCGTCGAGCGCCCGGTAGACCACGCCCATCGCCCCGCCTCCGATCTCCTCCTTCACCTCGTAGGGGCCGACGGTCTTTCCGGCCAGCGATACGGCGGTCCTCCTGAGCCGCGCCGCTACCGGCGCGAAGTCGGCGGCCATCCGGTCGACCGCGCCGGGCCGCTCGTGTGCGGCCAGCAGCGAATCGACTTCGGCCCGGATGGTGGGGTCGCCGGCGCAGGCCTGGTCGAGGAAGGCGCCGCGCTCGGCCGGGTCGCGCTCCAGCGCGCCCGCGAGGATCTCCTCGATCCGGGTCCAGTTCACTCGCCCAGCTCGCGGTTGAGCCAGGCGCGCGCCATCGTCCAGTCGCGCTTCACCGTCGCGGGCGAGGTCTCCAACGCCTCCGCCGTCTCCTCCACGCTCATGCCGCCGAAGAATCGGCACTCGACCACCCGGGCCCAGCGCGGGTTGGCCTCGCCCAGCCGGTCGAGCGCCTGGTCCAGCGCCACCAGCTCGTCGCTCCGGGTCACCGCCATCGCCACCGCGTCGTCCAGCGGCTCGACCGTGACCCCGCCACCCCGCTTCTGGGCTCGGCGGGCCACCGCGTAGTCGATCAGAATCCGGCGCATGGCGCGGCCGGCCGCCGCGAGCACGTAGGCCCGGCCCGGCCAGCGGATCTGCTCCAGGCGGGCCAGCTCGAGATATGCCTCGTGCACCAGGGCGGTGGTGCCGAGGGTGTGGCCGGTGCGCTCGCCGCCGAGGTGGCGGTGGGCGACCCGGCGAAGCTCCTGGTAGACGGTGGGAAAGACCTCGTCGAGCCCGCCTCGGGCGTGGGCGCCGGAGGGACCCGGCTCGGAGTCTGGGGCGGGGGGCATCGGGGAGATACTACGCCGCCCGTCGCGACGGCGGCAAGGCCGATGAGCCGTTCCGGCCCGATTTTCGGCTTTGTCTCTCTGAGGGCACGCCGGGGACCGGTAGTGCCCGTTCCCCAACTGGAGAGACCCATGCCCTTCACGTTCACCCGGTACCGGGCGGCCGCGGCGGTCGCCGTCGTCGCGATCGTCGCCTTCGCCGCCTGTGAGAGCGACACCTCGTCACCCACCGCCCCGATACAGCCCACCGCCGCCAAGACCCATACCCATGGCGCCCACGGCGGCCCGGTTGCCCTGACGCCTGACATGCTGAAGGCGATCGCCCAGGTACGCAAGGCGACCGCGGGCTTCCACGACATCACCGTGGCGCAGGCCGCCGGCTACAACGTGCAGTTCCCCCCGGGCTGCGCCGAGCTGCCCGGCACCGGCGCCCAGGGCTTCCACTGGATCAACAACGGCCTGGTGGACGACAAGGTCGAGCTGCTCAAGCCCGAGCTCGTGATGTACGAGCCCAAGCCGGGCGGGGGCATGCAGCTCGTGGGCGTGGACTACGTGGTGCCGCTGAGTGCTTCGGCGGAGCCCCCGACGCTTCTCGGCGTGCCCTTCGCGCCGCTGGAGGCTCTCGGCGTGTGGGCGCTCCACATCTGGGCCTGGCGGCCGAACCCGGACGGCATGTTCGCGATGTGGAACCCCACGGTGAGCTGCGCGAACCAGTAGGAGACCGTGAGACCGAGGCCGGCGCGCCCTTCGAGGCGCGTCGGCCCCGTCCACAGGTCGCCAATGGGTGCCTCGGCGCGCGCCGACGAATCGTAGGTCAAACCAGCACCGGGAAACCCGGTTTTCGGCCTCGACGTAAATTGTAGAGCGATGCTCGTCCTCCTAATGCTGCAGGTCGCCGCGCCGACTGGCCAGACCCAGGCTCCCGCCGTGCGTCCCGAGCTCGTGGTCGAGGGCCGCGGCTCGCCCACCGCCACGATCCCCCGGGTGGAGAACGCCGAGGTCCGCATCGACGGCCGGCTGGATGAGCCGGTCTGGGCCCAGGCCACCCGGCTCACCGGCTTCTGGCAGTATCAGCCGGTGGACGGCCGCCCCGCCGAGGAGGAGACCGAGGTCCTGGTCTGGTACGCGCCCGACGCGATCAATTTCGGCATCATCGCGCACGACCGCTCCCCCGCCGCCATCCGCGCGACCGTGGCCGACCGCGACAACATCGACAACGACGACCACATCGTCATCGATCTCGACACGTTTCACGACCGGCGGCGGGCCTTCTTCTTCGGGGTGAACCCGCTCGGCGCCCAGAGCGACGGCGTGCGGAGCGAGGGCGCCGGCCAGGTATCCAGCCTGGTACCGGGGAGCACCGATCTGAATCCCGACTTCACCTGGGAGTCGAAGGGCCGCATCACCGACCGGGGCTACGAGGTCGAGATCCGGATCCCCTTCAAGAGCCTGCGCTATCCCTCGAGCGGCGAGCAGGTCTGGGGTTTCAACGTCACCCGGGTGGTCCAGCGGACCGGCTACACCGATACCTGGACCGACGTGCGGCGGGCCAACGCCAGTTTCCTGGGCCAGGAAGGCGCGATTGGCGGCCTCTCCGATCTCCATCACGGGGTCACAACCGAGGCTCAGCCGTTCGTCACCGCTACCGCCAACGGCTATCGCGATAGCGACACCGAGGAGTACGTCCGGGAGGACGTAAACCCGGACGCCGGGCTCAACTTCCGGCTCGGCTTCACCAGCTACGCGCTCGACGGCACCATCAACCCCGATTTCAGCCAGGTGGAGAGCGACGCCGGGCAGGTGACCGTGAACGAGCGGTTCGCGCTCTTCTTTCCCGAGAAGCGGCCCTTCTTCCTGGAGGGGATCGAGCTCTTCGGCACTCCCCAGACCCTGGTCTACACTCGGCGCATCGTGGATCCCAAGGCCGGGGCCAAGTTCACCGGCAAGTTCGGCCAGCTCGGCGTGGCCCACCTGACCGCGCTCGACGAGTCGGGTCCCGACAACGCGCTGTTCAACATCACCCGGCTCCGGAGCGACTTCGGGAAGAACTCGATCGCCGGCCTCACCTTCACCAACCGCGATCTCACCGACTCCCACAATCGGGTGCTCGCCGGCGACTTCCGCTACGTCTGGAGTCTGTACTACACCCAGTTCCAGTACGGCTGGTCGTTCACCAGCGACGCCGCCGGCGTCCGCAACGCCCCGATCTGGCAGGCGGAGTACGATCGTACCGGCCGGGGCTGGGGCTTCAACTACATGCTGCACGGATTCGGCCGAGGCTTCGACGCACAGGCCGGCTTCGTCAATCGGCTGCGGAGCGACGTGGTCAACGGGCACGCGTTCAACCGCCTCACCCACTACGGCGCCAAGGGCTCGACCCTGGAGAACCTGACGGTGTTCTTCGGACCGGACGTGACCTGGCTCTACGCCGACGCGCCGTTCCACAGCCCGCTGGAGGGCTTCGTGCAGGGCGACGCCACCTTCCACCTCAAGGGCGGCTGGGAGCTGAACGGGCACTCCCAGTGGAACTTCGTCAACTGGCAGGACAGCAGTTTCGCGGGGTATACCATCGGCGGCGCCGCCGGCGTGGCATACCTGCCCCCCGATGATTTCGGCGGGGTCACCTGGAGCACCAAGGTCACGACGCCCACCTGGCAGAAGCTCAGCGCCAATGTGCAGTACGGCGGCGGGCGGACCCCGATCTATCAGGAGGGCGCCACCGGCTCCGGCTGGCAGCTCACCGGTGAGGTGAACCTGCGACCAGCCACGACCGTGCGCGTGGCCGCCACAGGCACCGTGTTCCGGCTCAACCGATTGGATGGGTCGGAGTTCGCCAGCTCCACCATCCCCCGGCTCAAGGTGGAGTTCCAGCCGAACCGCGCGCTCTTCTTTCGCGTCATCGGAGAGTACCGCTCGGAACAGCAGTCCCAGTTGGTCGACCCGGTGACCGGCGCCCCGCTGTACCTGGACGGGGAGCCGGCGGTGGGGACCGAGTTCAACGGCCTCCGGATGGACTTCCTCGCCTCCTACGAGCCCACGCCCGGCACGGTCGCCTTCTTCGGCTACGGCAGCTCGATGGAGACCGACGAAGAGTTCAACTGGAGCCACCTGAGCCGAGTCAACGACGGCTTCTTCGTCAAGCTGGCGTACCAGTACCGGCAGTAGCCCGCCCCCTCTTCCCAACCTCCGTGAGAATCGGCCCCCCGGACCTGCGTACCTAGATCCGGGGACGGACGATCACATCTGCCGCGGACTCCGCGGCCAGCCACGGAGGAAGCATGCAGACGACTCACTGGATTCCACGCCGCGCGCTGCTGGGCCTCACCCTGCTGGCCGCCGCCTGCGGGGGCGGCGACCACAACCCCACCGGCCCAGGCGGCGGTGGCGGCATCGCCGGCACCTGGACCCTGGTCGGCATCAACGAGGACGGGCTCCCCGAGAGCGAGGACTACAACTTCGGGACGGCGGACTTCCAGAGCGGATCGCTCCGGCTGAGCCAGGATGGTCAATGGGAGATGAAGATCTTCTACGACCATGTGGAGCAGAACCAGTCGCTGCAGCTGGACGACTACGGGCAGTACGGTCGCGACAACCAGGACCTGAGCTTCGCCTCGGAAGCCTACGGCGACCACATCGAAGGCGGTTTGGACGACGGATTCGTCTACATGATCTACGACTTCGACGGCGACGGAGAGTACGAGACCGAGTTCACCTTCGAGCGCTGAGCGCTGGTCTCGCACCGGCGGGGCATGCCACTATGTTTGCGCATGCTCCGCACCACCACCGAGGGCTACACCATCGGCGCCGCTGCGCCGCCGCTCTGGGGCCGTCCCGATCCGGCGCTCGCCGCGGCCGGTATCGAGGGTGAGCTGGTGGTGGCGCGGGTGCGCCTCGTGGCGATGGCGCTGCTCCTCATCGCGCCTACCTGGAACATCACCCACTATCCCGACGAGCCGATTCACCGTACCGGGTTCGCCGTGACCCTGGGAGCGGCGGTGATCGCCCTTGCCATCTGGGTCGCGCTCAGGCGCGGCGCCTGGCGGCCCTGGATCGGCTTCGGCTCGAGCGCGCTCGATGTGTCGCTGGTGAGTCTCGCGCTGGTCACCTTCCTGATCGTGGGCAGCCCGCTGGTGGCGCTCAACTCGAAGGTCACCTTCGAGATGTATTTCCTGGCGATCACCGCGACCAGCCTCCGCTACGATGCACGGGTCTGTCTCGTGGCCGGCGCCCTGGCGCTGGGCGAGTACGGCGGGCTCTGGGCCTGGGCCGCGACCCACTACAACCTGACCGACCCCGCGTACGCCGAGGTGTCGGGACCGTACGGGCCGGTGGACCTCGCCACCCGGCTCATCCTGCTCGCGATCGCGACCATTCTCGCGGTGACCATCGTGCGCCGGGCCCAGCGGCTGCTCTATCTCGCCGCCCGCGACCGGCTCACCGGCCTCTACAACCGGGGCCATTTCGACCGCGCCCTCGCCGCCGCGCTCGAGAGCTCGGCCCGGAGCGGCCAGGCGCTCTCGCTGGTGCTGCTCGACCTCGATCGCTTTAAGGCCATCAACGACGTGCACGGCCACGCCGTGGGCGACCGGGCGCTCTGCGAGCTGGCCGGACGCCTGAGCCGGGCGATGCGGCGCACCGACATGGTGGCGCGCTATGGCGGCGAGGAGTTCGTGATCCTGATGCCCGGCACCGTCCCCGAGGCGGCGCTGGCCCGGGTCGAGGCGCTGCGCCGGGAGATCGTCGGCGCGCCGATGCCGCACGGCGACGGCGTGGTGGTCCTGGACTTCAGCGCCGGCATCGCCGGCACGCCGGCCGACCTGGAGGCGACCACCCCGAAGGCCCTGCTCTCGGCCGCCGATGCCCGGCTCCTCGCCGCCAAGCGCGCGGGGCGGGGACGCTGTGTGGGGGCGGAGGTGTTGACCGGCTGACAGATCGGGGTGCTGAAGGCTGTCATCCCGAGCGAAGCGAGGGATCCAGCGGGCCCTCGATCCCCATCCCCACCCGCAGCACCCCGCCCCGAATCACCCGCGCGAACCACCCCCGCCGGCCCAGCATCGTCCGCACGAAGGCCGCCCCGCGCTCCTGCCCGACGTACGGCAGCCCGTAGAGCACCACGCACGGATCGCAGCGCTTGCTGATCTCCAGCTCCACCTCTCCGGCGCGGACTCGTACGCCAGGGGTGAGCGCATCCGCCGGCAGTCCCGACAGCAGCAGGTTTTCTCCCAGATCGCCCGGGCCGACCGGCCAGCCCTCCGCGTTCAGCTCGGCGAGCACGTCTTCGGAGAGGAGAAGCACCGCCTGATCGGGGTCGCCGGCCGCCTTCTCCGTCCGCCAGCGGTTGAAGTCTCCTTCGACGCCTTCCGCCGTGATCACCAGCTCGTCCACCGGCCGCTTCGGAATCCCTCTCGAGCGCCCCTCGCGAGGTTTCCGCTGCAACCGGACGATGCGGCCAGAGACAGAACGTGGAGTGATTTCGCTCATGCGGAACTATACCGCTTGACAGCGCCGCCCGGGGATGTCGATTTGGCTCCGGCCTCTTCGTCCAGCTCTGGGGGCGGGCACCGGACCCGCTCCGAGTAGCTAACGCGTAAGCTCAGGAGGGAACGGCAGATGAGTGGAGTACGCCTGCTGGTGGGCACCCGCAAGGGCGGGTTCATCCTCAGCTCCGATGGGAAGCGGGAGAAGTGGAAGGTCAGCGGCCCGCACTTCGGCGGGTGGGAGATCTACCACCTCAAGGGATCGCCCGCCGATCCCGACCGGATCTACGGCTCCCAGACGAGCGGCTGGTTCGGCCAGGTGATGCAGCGCTCGAACGACGGCGGCGAGACCTGGGAAGCGGTGGGCAACGAGTTCGCCTACGATGGCGTGCCCGGCACCCACCAGTGGTATGACGGGACGCCGCATCCGTGGGAGTTCAAACGGGTGTGGCACCTGGAGCCCTCGCTCCACGACCCGGACACTGTCTACGCCGGCATCGAGGACGCGGCACTCTTCCGCAGCGCCGACGGCGGCAAGTCGTGGCAGGAGGTCTCCGGCCTCCGCAAGCATGGCTCGGGGCCGCACTGGTCGCCGGGCGCCGGCGGGATGTGTCTCCACACCATCATCCAGGACCCCGCCAATCCCAAGCGGATGTTCGTCGCCATCTCGGCGGCCGGCGCGTTCCGCACCGATGATGGCGGCGCCACCTGGAAGCCGATCAACCGCGGCCTCCGCTCCCAGTTCATCCCCGACCCGGAGGCCGAGGTAGGCCACTGCGTCCATCGGATCGCCCAGCACCGCGCCAGGCCCAACACGCTCTTCATGCAGAAGCACTGGGACGTCATGCGGAGCGATGACGGCGGCGACAACTGGCGGGAGGTGAGCGGCAACCTCCCCACCGATTTCGGCTTCCCGATCGACGTGCACGCCCACGAGCCGGAGACGATCTACGTGGTGCCGATCAAGAGCGACTCGGAGCACTTCCCCCCCGAAGGAAAGCTCCGGGTCTACCGGAGTCGGAGCGGCGGCGACGAGTGGGAGCCGCTCACCAAGGGCCTCCCCCAGAGCGACTGCTACGTCAACATCCTGCGGGACGCGATGACGGTGGATACCCTCGACCCCTGCGGGATCTACTTCGGCACCACCGGCGGGCAGGTCTACGGCTCGGCCGACGGCGGCGACAGCTGGACCGCCATCGTGCACGACCTCCCGGCCGTCCTCTCGGTCGAGGTCCAGACGCTGGCATGATCCGCGTCGTCCTGCCGTTCCACCTCCGCAACCTCGCCCGCGTGGGCGAGGAGGTGGAGATCGAGGTGACCGGGCCGCCGACCCTGCACACGGTGCTCGACGCCCTGGAGTCCCAGTACCCGGTGCTCCGGGGCACCATCCGCGGGCACAACGGCGGCCGCCGGCGCCCCTTCCTCCGTTTCTTCGCCTGCGAGCAGGACCTGTCGCACGAACCGACCGACACGCCGCTCCCCGAGCCGGTGGTTCGGGGGGTCGAGCCGTTTCTGATCGTTGGGGCTACGGCGGGAGGCTAGGACTGGCATCGCTGCGGTCGGCGGGGGTTGTGCGGCTGTTCACCACGAAGACACGAAGGACACGAAGGGCTCATTGGCA
>Ga0310810_10001460_pt1 | contig 24786 bp, 28 predicted proteins | sample NCmetagenome_FD_207641 | JGI IMG/M metagenome (GOLD analysis project Ga0310810, IMG submission 207641) | Soil microbial communities from experimental microcosm in Duke University, North Carolina, United States - NC | ecosystem: Engineered > Artificial ecosystem > Soil microcosm > Unclassified ...
TCGGCTACGACCTGCCGCGCCTCGATCCGTCGAAGGTGACGCCTTTCAACGCGAGCGTGCTGCGCGCCATCCATCGCGGCCGCACCGTGGCGCGCGGCGCCGAGGCGCTGCGCCGGCAGGGCTTCCGCCCCGACGTGGTGTTCACCCATCTCGGCTGGGGCGAAGGCTTGTTCCTCAAGGACATCTTCCCCGAGGCGAAGGTGCTGCTCTACTGCGAGTTCTTCTATCGCCGGCAGGGCGGCGACGTCGGCTTCGACCCGGAATTCCCGGCCACGCTCGAGAGCGTGCTGCGCCTGCGCGTCATGAACGCGCCGCTGCTCATGTCGCTCGACGCGTCCGACTGGGGCTTCGCGCCGACGCGCTGGCAGCAGCGCCAGTTCCCGCAGGCCTATGCCGAGCGCATGACCGTGGTGCACGACGGCGTCGACACCGATTACGTGAAGCCCGATCCGGCGGCGCGCTTCACCATTCCCGGCAGCAACGCGACGCTCACGCGCGACGACGAGGTGGTCACCTACGTGGCGCGCAACTTCGAGCCCTATCGCGGCTTCCACATCTTCATGCGCGCCATCCCGGAGATCCAGAAGCGGCGGCCGAAGGCGCGCATCGTCATGGTCGGCGGCGACGAGGTGAGCTACTCGCCGCGCCTGCCGCCCGGGCAGAGCTATCGCGCGCGCATGCTCGCGGAGATGCAGGGCAAGATCGACATGTCGCGGCTCGTCATCCTGCCGCGGCTCGCCTACGACGAGTACCTCTCGCTGCTGCGCATCTCCTCGGCGCACGTCTACCTCACCTACCCGTTCGTGCTCTCCTGGTCGCTCATCGAGTCGCTCTCGGCGGGCTGCGCGGTCGTCGCCTCGCGCACGCCGCCGGTGGAGGAGGTGATCAAGGACGGCGAGAACGGCCTCCTGGCGGGCTTCTTCTCCACCGAGGAGATCGCCGCGCGCGTCGACGAGCTGTTGCGCGATCCCGAGCGCACGCGCGCGATGCGCGAGCGCGCCCGGCGCACCGCGGTCGAGGGCTTCGACCTGAAGCGGGTCTGCCTGCCGGCGCAGGTGCGGCTGGTCGAGGACCTTGCCGCGGGGCGGATGCCGCCTAGCGCGGCCGCGCGATGACGATCGGGCAGCGCTCGCCGAGCTCGTAGCGCGGGACGATCTTCTGCAGCGGCGCGAAGGCTTCGCCGAGCAGCGCCTGCGCCTCGGCGTAGGTCGGAAAGCTGATGCGCGCCGTCGCGCCCCGATAGACGTCGATCGTGCGCAGTTGCGCCGCCGGCCAGCCGAGCGCGCGCATCAGCGCTTCGGGATCGCGCACCTCGGCGTGCCACGCCTCCCAGATCGCGCCCCAGGCGACGCCTTCCCCGGCAGTGCGCTGCAGCGCCATGGCGAGGCGCCACTTGAAGGCGTGGAAGCTGCCGATGCGGCCGGCGAGAAGGTCGGCGAAGACCTCGGCAGGCGTCTCGGGTCGATCGGGGGCGCAGAAATAGCGCGCGACGAAAAGCCCCTCGGGCGAAAGAACCCGGCGGAAGCTGGCGAGCGCGGCGCGCTGCTCGTGCGGGTAACCCTGGTGCAGCGGGCTGTCGCCGATCACGATGTCCTGCGACGCAGCGGCGAGCGGCAAGTTGAGCCAGTCGCCGCGGACTGCGGCGCCATGCTCGCGTCCGCGGGCCGGCCAGACGTGGGCGATCATCGCGGCCGAGCGGTCGATGGCGACGACCCGCGTGCCCGGCGGCCAATGCATCGCCGCTATTTCGGGCGTGACGCCGAGGAGCAGGGCTTGGGGGCGACGTCCGAGGCCGGCGACTGCGTGCTCGTAGATCGCCACGTCCTCGGGCGAAGGGCGCAGCGGCGGGCCGAGAAGGTCCCAGTCGAGCGCATATCGCTCCCAGTGCGGCGCCTTGGGCAGCGTCGCACGCGGCGCACGCTTCATCTCAGCGTTTGCGGTCCAGCCCGAACTGCTCGTCGAGCCACTTCGCCAGCTCGACGCCCATGAACAGCACGCCGCGCCGGTAGGTGGTGCCTTCCGAGACCTGCATGCGGCCGTTCGGGCCGTCCAGCGTGGTAGCCCGTACGCATGTCCACGACCCGTCAGCGTTGCGCTGAAAGGCCTTCCCCAGATTTTCCACTTCCCAGTCCCCCCCCGGGACTTTTTCCCCCCAGGCAGCCACGGTACGCTACCGAACCATCCGCATCAACCGCGCGGGGACAATTAAACCGCTTGACTTTGAGCGTGGCCGCGCCAGTGCCGGCGCCGTCAGTTTGGCGTAGGCCTCGCCACGTATAGTCCGTTTCCGCGCCAAGGGGAGTGGCGCGGACGTGGACAAGAGACTCGGCCAGCGGGTCCTCGAAAGGGCCGTTGAGAAATTCGGCGAAGCGCAGCTCGCGAAGCTGCTCGACATCTCCGAAACAACCTTGCGCCTCTACCTGGGCGGGAAGAAGAACCCGCCGGAGGCGTTCCTGCTTCACGTCGTCGATCTCGTCATCGACGCCGGCGGCGACGGCCCGGCGTCTCGCCAACCTTAGGCCCTCGCGAATACTTCGCGTGCGAGAATGCTGCAGGCGCTGGGGAGCGTCTGGAAGGGGCGATAGTGAAGCGGAGGGTGCTGGTCGCGTGTCCGCCATTTGCCTTGGCGACCCTGGAGCGTGCGCTGGCGCCCTATGCGGATCTGATTTTCGTTAACACGCTCGCTACGGCGCGGGCGCAGCTCTCGCTGCATCCGGACGTTGCGATGGTCGTGTGCGGCGTTCACTTCGACGAGTCGCGCATGTTCGATCTCCTCCAGTACGCGAGCCAGGAAAAGCCCGGCATACCGTTCGTCTGCGTGCGGGTGCTCGAGCGCGAGGGCGCCCGGATGAACGCCGCCCTGATCGCGACCTCCGCCAAGGCGCTCGGCGCCGTCGACTACGTGGACGTCGTAGGGATGGTGCGCGAATCCGGACGCGACGTGGCAGAGGCTCGCCTGGCTGTTCTGCTGCAGGAGCATTTGAACAATAGCCAGCGCCCGGGGGCCTAAACGCGGGTGTCGCGCCTTCTGGGTCCGGTCGGTACGCGCACAATGTGTATTATGTTAAACTGACTCTAGCCGGCTGAGGACGGTCCGGCGAGGTGGTCGATGGGATGCGGGCGGTAGATGCCGAAGCCCTGGGCGAACTCCACGCCGAAGGCCTTGAGCCGGAGAAGGACGTCCTGCTCCTCCACCGACTCGGCGATGGCCTTGATGCCCAGCGACTCGCAGACGGCGAGGATGCCCTTCAGGCGTGACACGGCGGTTTCGTCGCTCACGATCTTCCGCGTCAGGGCGCCGTCCAGCTTGATGAAGTCGGGCTTGAGGATCTTCATGGGCGCGGCGGAGACGGCCTGGGCGCCGAGCGCGTCGATCACGAGCCCGCAGCCGATGGTCTTGATGGATGCGGCGAACGACTCGCAGGCGGCCGCCAAGGTCACGACGTCGCGCATGTGCAGCTCGAAAAGCAGGCCCGGGCCGCGGACGCGCGCGCGCATGAGCTCGGTGGCGACGAAGCCGGGAAAGTCCGGGTCCTCGAGCGTCTGGCCGGAAAGGTTGATGCTGAACCGCGGGATCTTCGAGCCCTGGGCGAGCCGGCGCACGGCCGCGGCGACGACCCAGCGGTCCATGGCCGGCATCATGCGGTAGTGCTCGAAGATCGGGATGAAGTCGCCCGGCGGCAGCATGGAGTGCTCCTCCTCCAGCATGCGCACCAGGACTTCTGCCATCGGATAGTCGCCGCCGCCCGCGAGCGAGCGGATGGGCTGGCAATACAGCGTCAGCTCGTTGCGCTCGAGGACGCCCCGGATGTGCTCGATAGGACTGGCCTGATCCAATCCCATCGGCGCTATTTCGACGTATTGCCGGGCATCTCGCCCACCATCTCAGCCGAAAACAGCTTCGCGTTCAAGGGATGGCGGCTCAAGGCGCGGTTCTCGTTCATCCACCGGGCATAAGAAATCCACGCGCGCGCCGACTGCGGCGCAACGGAAGCCTTTCCGGTCCGGTACTTGGGCGGCAGGCCGAACGCGGCGAACGCGCGGTCGTAGGCGACCTTCTGCAAAGCCTCGGTCAGGCGCTCGATTCCCTCGCGGTCCTCGACGATGCCGGGCGACTGGAGCATGCGCTCGAGGAGCGGCGCCTCGGCCGCGTAGTCGAGCGCGCGAAGCGGCGCGCCGCCGGCGTAGGCGAGCCAGCGCTCTGCGTCCTTCGCGTTCTGCGCGGCGAGCCACTTCAGCGCGACGTCCCTGGGCGGCACGGGAACGGCCAGCGCGACGCAGCGGCTGCGGATCGTCGGCAGGAGGCGCGCGGGCCGATGCGAGACGAGGACGAACACCGCGCCCGCCGGCGGCTCTTCCAGTCCCTTGAGCAGCGCGTTGGCGGCGTTCTCGTTCATGTCTTCCGCGGGATGGACGAGCGCGATGCGCAGCCGCCCGCGGTGCGAGCGCAGGTTGAGGAAGTCGGCGAGCTCGCGCACCTGCTCGATCTTGATCTGCAGGCTCGGCTGCCTGGTGCGGCGGGCAGGGGATGTGTCGGCCGCGCCCTCCTCGCCCTCCTCGCTTTCCATCGGCTGCTTCGCCAGCGCCTCCGGCTCGACGCGCCGGAAGTCCGGGTGGTTGCCGACGGCGAACCAGCGGCAGCCCTCGCACTGGCCGCAGGGGCGACGCGCCGCCTCGGCGTGCTCGCAGAGAAGCAGGTGCGCCATGCGCTCGGCGAGCGCCAGCTTGCCGATGCCAGGTGCGCCATGCACGAGCAGCGCGTGCGGCAGGCGCTCGAGGCGGGCCTTGAACTGCTCGAGGACGGGCTCGTTCCAGGGATGCATCACAGCCCCTTCAGCGCCTCCAGGATCGATTTGCGCACCGCTTCGAAGTCGCGGCCCGCGTCGATCATGCGCATGCGCGCCGGCTCGGCTCGCGCGAGCGCCAGGTAGCGCTGGCGCACGCGCTCGTGGAAGGCCGCGTCCTCGCGCTCGAACCGGTCGAGCGCGCGGCCGGTCTTCGCGAGCCGCTGTCGCGCTATGTCGTACGAGCAGTCGAAGACCAGCGTGCGATCGGGTTTCATGCCGGGATGCGCCGCGTCGGCGAGCCGGGCGATGAGATCGTCGGGAACGCCGTGCCCGGCGCCCTGGTAGGCGCTCGTCGCGTCGGTGAAGCGGTCGCAGATGACCGTGGTGCCGGCCTCGATCGCCGGCCGGATCACCTTCGCCACGTGGTCGGCGCGCGCCGCGAAGACGAGCAGCGTCTCCATGAGCGGGCTCATCGTCTCGGAAAGGATCGCCTCGCGCAGCCGCTCGGCGAGCTCGGTGCCGCCGGGCTCGCGGGTCGTCACGACGTGCGGCCGCCCGCTCGCGCGCACCGCGTCGGCGATGTATTCGATGTGCGAGGACTTCCCTGCCCCGTCGACGCCTTCCAGGGTGATGAACAGTCCCTTCATCGCCCGTGCTTCTGGTACTTGGACACCGCCTTGTTGTGCTCGCTGATGTTCCTCGAGAAATGGCTCGAGCCGTCGCCACGCGAGACATAGTAGAGGGCGTCGGTCTTCGCCGGCTGCAGCGCGGCGCGCAGCGAGGCAAGGCCCGGCATGGCGATCGGCGTCGGTGGCAGCCCGGCGCGCGTGTACGTGTTGTACGGCCCGTCTTCCAGAAGATGCGCTTTCTTGAGGTTGCCGTCGAAGGCCGCGCCGAGGCCGTAGATCACCGTGGGGTCGACCTGCAGGCGCATGCCGATGCGCAGCCGATTGACGAGCACGCCCGCGACCTGGTCGCGCTCTTCGGGGCGGCCGGTCTCCTTCTCGACTATCGAGGCCATGATCAGCGCCTCGTAGGGGCTGCCGTAGGGAGCGTTCGGCGAGCGCGCCTCCCACTCCGCCTTGAGATGGCGCTCCTGCGCCCGATAGGCGCGGCGCAGGACGTTGAGGTCGCTCGAGCCCTTGGCGAACAGATACGTATCCGGAAAGAACAACCCTTCCGGGTGGCCTTCGCTCACCTGCAGCCGCTTGAGGAGGTCCGCGTCCGCGAGTCCCTTGCTGTCGTGGCGCAGGTCGGGATCGGCATCCAGCGCGGCGCGGAACTGCGCGAAGGTCCAGCCTTCGATGAGCCGGATCTCCGCCTGCAGCACGTCGCCGCGGGTCAGCCTGTCGAGGAGCTCGAGCGGCGTCGGCGCCTGGGTGAAGAAGTAGTTGCCGGCCTTGATATCCCGCTCGCGGCCGGTGAGGCGCGCCAGCGCCTCGAACTCGCGGCGGCGCATCTGCACGCCGCCGCGCTCGAGCTGCCGCATGGCGATGCGGAAGCCCGCGCCGGGCGGAATCTCGATCTCCGCGGGCAGCGCCGCGACCTGGATCGGCGTGGTTGCATACCAGGCGCCGTAGCCCGCGGCCGCGGCGATTGCGAGGACGACCAGGAAGAGCAGCTTCTTCAGGGTGCGCGTGCCTGTAAAATCAGCATTCTACGATGCAGCGCGCGAGACTCGGCCGCTACGGCCTGCTTTCTGTGACCGGCGCAGATGCGCGAGCCTTCCTGCACGCGCAGCTCACCAACGACATCGAGCACCTGTCCCCGGAGCGAGCCACCCTCGCCGGGTGGTGCTCGGCCAAGGGCCGGCTGCTCGCGACTTTCCTCGTCATCCCGGCGCATGACGGCTTCCTCCTGCAATTGGCGCGCGACCTCGCAGCGCCGGTGGCGAAGCGCCTCGCGATGTTCGTGGTGCGCTCGAAGGTAAAAGTTGCCGATGCGAGCGAGGCCTGGACGCAGTATGGCGTCTGGGACGCGGATTTTTCCCAGCCGGACGTCGCCTGGAGCGGCGATCGAGTCACCGTGCGGGTCGGCGAACGACGCTACCTGGAGTTAGTGTCCAAAGAACCGGCATCGGAGAGCTCAAACGCCGATGAAGCCGAATGGACCCTCCAGGAGATACGCGCCGGCCGGCCGCTGATCACCGCGGCCACGCAGGACCAGTTCGTGCCGCAGATGGTGAACTTCGAGCAGCTCGGCGGCGTCGACTTCAAGAAAGGCTGCTATCCGGGACAGGAGATCGTCGCCCGCGCGCAGTACCGCGGCCAGGTCAAGCGGCGTATGGTGCGCGCGCAGGCGCCGGCGGGCGTGCAGCTCGCGCCCGGCCAGGAGTTCAACGGCGGCACGGTGGTCGACGTTGCGCCCGCCGGCAACGGCAGCGAGCTGCTCGCCGTGGTGCCGGTCTGAACTACTACGTCTACTACAAGGTGGACCTTTCCACGCTCCCCGACCTGGAGCGGAAAGTCCGCGCTCTGTTCGACCTCATCGAAAAGCAATGCCGGGTGCGCGGCCGCTGGATGCGCCGGCGCGACGACCCGACGACGTACATGGAGGTCTACGAGGGCGTCGCCGACGAGGCGGCCTTCGAGGCGCTGCTCGAGCGCGAAGGCGCGAAGCTCGGCGTCGCGCGCCGCCTGGAGCGCTTCCTTTGTGCCTGATCCTCGCCGCCTGGCGCACGCATCCCGCCTGGCGGCTGATCGTCGCCGCGAACCGCGACGAGTTCCATCGCCGCCCTGCCGCGCCGGCGGGATTCTGGAGCGACCGGCCGCGCATCCTCGGCGGACGCGACCTCGAGGCGAAAGGCACCTGGATGGCGGTGGGCCGGGACGGCCGCTTCGCGGCGGTGACGAACTATCGCGGCGCCAGGGAGCCTTCGGCGGCCGAGTCGCGCGGTGCTCTCGTGACTCGATTCCTGGATGAATCGTTCCCGGCGGAGCGATATATCGCCCAGGTGGTCGCAAAGCAATCGAGTTATAGCGGGTACAACCTGCTCGCCTGCGACGGGCAGGAGCTGTGGTGGACCTCCAACCGCGATTCCGCGCCGCGGCGCCTCGAGCCGGGGTACTACGCGCTCGGCAACCTGCTGCTCGATTCGGAGGACGTGTTGCCGCTAAAGGAGCGCACGCGCGAGGTGGTCGAAGCCGCGCCTTCGGTGGAGACCTTGTTCTCGCTGACCGCCGGCGCGCGCATCGTGAACGAGCAGTACGGGACGCGCTGCTCCACCGTCTGCATGGTCGGCGAAACGGTCCGCTACGCCGAGCGCTCGTTCGCCCCGGACGGCAGCGAAGGCGAGACGCGCACCTTCGAGTTCTCAGCGCAGCGCTAGGCGCATCGCCTGGTGCGGTATCCCGGCTTCCTCGTAGACCTCGCCGTAGGCGGCGAAGCCATGCGCTTGATAGAAACCGAGCGCGTGCACCTGAGCGGAGAGCTGCACTTCGGCGTCGCCGCGCTGGCGCGCCGCTTCGACGAGGCGGCCGAGGAGCGCCGCGCCGACGCCCCGGCCGCGCCAGGGCTTCATCACCGCCATGCGGCCGATGTGGCCGTCGGGCAGCAGGCGACCGGTGCCGATGGCCGCGTTTTCATGGAAAGCCAGCGCATGAAGGCTGCGCGCATCCCACTCGTCCATCTCGAGCTCCGCCGGCACGCGCTGCTCCTCGACGAACACGGCGAAGCGGATGCGCTGCGCTTCGCGTTGCGCGGTGCTCCAGGGGCCGAGCTCGATTCGCGGCATGACGGCAAAAGTATAATTCGCGCATGAAAAGCCTCTGGAGCGACGCGGAGGCCGCGAGCTTCGCCGGCCCCCTCGGCCCGCGCGTCTATACCTCGCGCCTCCTCGGCCGCGACCGCTCGCTGGTCCTGCACGGCGGCGGCAACACCTCGGTGAAGCTGCGCGAGAAGAACCTCTTCGGCCAGGAAGAGGACGTGCTCTACGTGAAGGGCAGCGGCTGGGACCTGGAGACCATAGAGGCGCCCGGCTTCACGCCGGTAGATCTTTCGTATGTGAGGAAGCTCGCGCAGCTGCCCGCGCTTTCCGACCCCCAGATGGTCAACGAGCTGGCGACGCACAGCCTGCGCGCCGGCGCGCCCGCGCCGTCGGTCGAGACCATCCTGCACGCGATCCTGCCGCACAAGTACGTCGACCATACGCATGCCGACGCGGTGCTCTCGGTGTCGAACTCGCCGGACGGCGAGAAGCGGGTGCGCGAGATCTACGGCGACCGGGTGGTGGTCATCCCGTACATCATGGCCGGCTTCGACCTCGCGGCCTACTGCGCGCGCGAGTTCCCCAGGCAGGCCGGGCGCAACACGGTCGGCATGGTGCTCCTCTCGCACGGCATCTTTTCCTTCGCCGAGGGCGCGCGCGAGTCCTACGAGCTCATGATCGAGCTGGTGTCGATGGCGGAGGAGTACCTGCAGAAGAAGAAGGCTTGGCACGTTGCCGCGAACTCCCCGGGAAAGAATTCTTTCGAACGGAAAAGCGTTGCGGAGCTGCGGCGCGCCATCTCCGGCCAGGCCGGCTTTCCGGTGGTGATGCGCGTCAACGGCGGCGAGAAGTTCGTGTCCTTCGCCAGTCGGCCGGACGTCGAAAAGCTCTCGCAGCAGGGGCCCGCGACGCCCGACCATGTGATCCGCACCAAGCCTTTCCCGATGCTCGGCCGCGACGTTCCCGGCTATGCGAAGAGCTATCGCGAGTACTTCGAGCGATTCGCGTCGCAGGCGAAAGAAAAGAAGACCATGCTCGACGCCGCGCCGCGCATGGCGCTCGATCCGGCCCTCGGCCTCGTCGCGGCCGGGCGCACGGCGAAGGACGCGGCGATCGTCGAGGAGCTCTACGACCACACGGTCGACGTCATCCTGCGCGCCGAGGCCCTCGGCGGCTGGCGCGCGCTCGACCAGCGTCACACGTTCGACATCGAATACTGGGATCTGGAGCAGGCGAAGCTGCGCAAGGCCGGTGCCCCACCCGCCTTCTCCGGCGAAGTCGCGCTGGTGACGGGGGCCGCCTCGGGCATCGGCAAGGCCTGCGTCGAGTCGTACCTCAAGCGCGGCGCGGCCGTAGTCGCCCTCGATCGCAACCCGGCGATCGAAAAGCTGCACTCGCGGCCGGATTTCCTTGGCCTGGTCTGCGACCTCACCGACCGGCAGGCGATCGAGCGCAGCCTCGACGCGGCGGTGAAGCGCTTCGGCGGCGTCGACATGCTGGTGCTGAATGCGGGCATCTTCCCCTCCTCCCAGCCGATCCAGGACATCCCGGCTGAAAGCTGGCGCAGCGCGATGTCGGTGAACGTGGAGGCGAACCTCACCGTCATGCAGGCCTGCCATGCGCTGCTCAAGCTCGCGCCGCGCGGCGGGCGGGTCGTCGTCATCGGCTCGAAGAACGTGCCGGCGCCCGGGCCCGGCGCCGCCGCCTATTCCGCGTCCAAGGCTGCGCTGAACCAGCTCGCGCGCGTGGCGGCGCTGGAGTGGGCGAAGGACGGCATTCGCATCAACTCGCTGCACCCGAACCAGGTGTTCGACACCGGCCTGTGGACCGAGGAAGTCCTCGCCTCGCGCGCCAAGGCCTACAACATGACCGTCGAGCAGTACAAGAAGAACAACCTGCTCAAGACCGAGGTGTCCTCGCGCGACGTCGCCGAGCTGGCGGCCGAGATGTGCGGGCCGCTGTTCGCGAAGACGACGGCCGCGCAGGTTCCTGTGGATGGCGGCAACGAGCGCGTCGTCTAGATCCTCCCGGGTTGAGCCGATCCGCTGGAAACGCGATCGCCTGGAGCTGCTCGACCAACGTCTTCTTCCCGGCAAGAAGAAGTACCTGACCTGTCGCACCGCCGATCAAGTGGCGAAGGCGATCCGCGACATGGTGGTGCGCGGCGCGCCGGCGATCGGCTGCGCGGCCGCGTTCGGCGTGGTGCTGGGGAAGGGAAAGCCGAAGGCCTACGAGGTGCTGGCGAAGAGCCGCCCGACCGCGGTGAATCTCTTCTGGGCACTCGAGCGGATGCGAAAAGCGACGAATCTGGAGGCGGAAGCGCTCGCCATCTTCCGCGAAGACCTCGCGGCGAACCGCGAGATGGGCCGCCTCGGCGCCGAGCTGATTCCGGACCGCGCGCGGGTCATGACCCACTGCAACACCGGCGCGCTGGCGACCTCGGGGCATGGAACCGCGCTGGGCGTTATCCGGTCTTCGAAGGGGAAGAAGATCAGCGTGATAGCCAATGAAACGCGGCCCTACCTCCAGGGCGCGCGGCTCACGGCCTGGGAATGCGTGCAGGAAGGCATCCCCTGCACGCTCATCACCGACAACATGGCCGGGCACATGATGAGCCGCGGCGAAGTCGACCTGGTGATCGTGGGCGCCGACCGGATCGCCGCCAACGGCGACGTGGCGAACAAGATCGGCACCTATACCCTCGCCGTGCTGGCGAAGCGGCATAACCTGCCGTTCTACGTCGCCGCGCCGCTCTCTACCTTCGATCCGACCATCGCCGACGGCTCGAAGATCCCGATCGAGGAGCGCGGCGCCGACGAGGTGACGGGCTACGGAAGCACGCGCTGGGCGCCGCGCGGCGTCAAGGTGAGGAACCCGGCGTTCGACGTGACGCCGGCGGAGCTCGTCACCGGCATCATCACCGAGCGGGGCGTGATCATGCACCCCGACCGGCAAAAGATTCAGGGGATTATCTCGACCGGCGTGTAGGGCGGGACCAGGTCGAACAGCTCGACGATGTCGCGGTTGCGCATGCGGATGCAGCCGATCGACCCGGGCTTGCCCATCTCCGCGGTCTCGGGCGAGCCGTGGATGTAGATGTAGCGGCGCATGGTGTCGACGTCGCCCAGCCGGTTCTTGCCCGGCTCGCACCCCGAGAGCCAGAGCAGCCGCGTGAGCATCCAGTCGCGGCCGGGATGCTTCGCGTGCAGCTCGCGCGACCAGGTCTCGCCGGTCGGGCGGCGGCGCACGAAGACCGTATTCTCGGGCTGCCCGGCGCCGATCTTGGCGCGCACGATGTGGCGGCCGCGCGGGGTGCGGAAGCTGCCGTTCTTCTCGCCCAGGCCGTTCTTCGCCGTGGACACCGGATAGCGCCTGAGGACGCGCTCTCCTTCCAAGAGCGCCAGCTCCTGCTTCGACGCGTCGATGACTATCTTCTTCATCGGCGCGCGGCGAAGAAGTCGCTGAGCAGCGCGCCGCATTCCCCGGCCAGCACGCCGCCCTCGATTTTCACCTGGCTCTTCAGCACCAGCTTCTTGGGGTCGGTCGCGCCGTACACCGTCCTCGCGATGCGCGCATGGAACATGGCGCCGACGCACATGTCGCAGGGCTCGAGCGTCACGTACAGCGTCGCGCCCGTCAGCCGGTAGTTCTTCGTCGAAAGCGACGCCGCGCGCATCGCCTGGATCTCGGCGTGCGCGGTCGGGTCGGCGGCGGCGATCGGCCGGTTCCAGCCCTCGCCCAGGATCCGGTCCTCGAGGACCACGACGGCCCCGACCGGCACCTCGCCCTCCTCCTGCGCGCGCCGCGCGAGCTCGAGCGCGCGGGCCATGTACTGCTCGTCGGTCATGGCGCGATGCTACCAAGCCCCGGATTTGGTACAAACGCGAGCGCTTGGACCCGCGACGCCCTTTCGTGATCGTCAACCCGCGAGCCGGACGCGGCATCTCCGCGCCGCGCTGGGCGGCGATGGCGCCTGCGCTGGCGCGAGTGCTTGGCGAGCTGGACAGCGCGTTCACGACCGCGCCCGGTGACGCGGCGGCGATCGCGCGCCGCGAGGCCGCCGCCGGGCGCCGGCTGATCATCGCGTTCGGCGGCGACGGCACCCTCTCCGAAGCCGGCGACGGCATCCTCGCCGCAGGTGGCGCCGCGGAGCTCGGCCTCATCCCGCGCGGCACCGGCGGCGACTTTCGCCGCATGCTGCAGCTGCCCCTCGATCCCATCGAGGCGGCGCAGCGCATCCGCGACGGGCGATCTCGGCTCATCGACGCGGGCCGCGCACGCTACGTCGCGCACGACGGCCGGCCGGCCGTGCGCCACTTCGTCAACGTCGCCTCGTTCGGCTTCTCGAGCGCGGTCGCGAGCCGGGCCAACGCATCGCCGAAGCCATTCGGGGCCAGGACCGCATTTCTCGGCGCGACGCTGCGCTCGCTCGTTTCGTATCGCAACACCGACGTCTGGCTGGCGACGGACGGCAACGCGCGCCTGCGCCGGCGCGTCTTGCTGGTCGCCGCCGGGAACGGCTGCTACTTCGGCGCCGGTATGAAGATCTGCCCCGATGCGAGGCTCGACGACGGCGCGCTCGACGTGATCGTGATCGTCGATTTCTCGCGGCTCGAGGTGCTGCGCGAGGTGCGCCGGCTCTACGACGGCAGCCACCTCCGGCTGGAAAAGCTCTCCAGCCTGCGCGCCCGCAGGCTCGAGGCCGCGCCGGTCGACCCCGCCGCCGTCATCCCGCTCGAGCTCGACGGCGAGACGCCGGGCCGGCTGCCGGCTACCTTCGAGATCCTGCCCGGCGCGCTGCGCGTGCGCGCCTAGCCTTTGAACCGGCGCTCGCGCCAGGCGAGCGCGGCCTTCAGCCCCTGCTCGCGCGCGAGGTCCATGAAGGCGCGCTTGTCGGGCGAGCCGTGCGACTCGATGGCGTGGTCGATGTCGAGCGCGGTGGCCAGCGCGGCGCGCAGGCCCTGGATCTCGTAGGTGCGGTTGAGCGCCTTCTTCGTGTCGCGCACCAGGTCCGGGTCGACGACCGCGATGTTGCGCGCGAGGGCCATGGCCGTCGCGAGGTGCTGGCCCTCCGGCACCACCCGGCTGACGATGCCGAGCGCCAGCGCCCGCTCGGCGCCGAGCGTATCGTCGCCGGTCAGCAGCATGTCCTTCGCGGCCTTCGGCCCGACCACCCAGGGCAGCAGCAGCGTGACGATGCCGGCGCCGAACTTGAGCTCGGGCTCGCCGAACACCGCATCCTTCGAGCACACCGAGATGTCGCAGGCGAGCGCCATCTCGAAGGCGCCGGCCATGCACGGGCCGTGGATCGCGGCGACGGTCGGCTTCGGCGATTCCCAGAAGCGCATCGTGGTCGAGAAGTCGAGCTCGAGGATTTCGCGCCACACGGCCGCGCCCTCCGGCTTGCGCGCCATCTGCTCCTTGAGGTCGAAGCCCGAGGAGAAACCGCGCCCGGCGCCCGAGAGCACGATGACGCGCACCTCGCCGTCCGCCTCCAGCGCGTCGAGGGCATCGTGGATCTCGAGCAGCATGGCCTTGCCGAGCGCGTTGATGCGCTCCGGGCGGTTGAGCTGCAGATGGGCCAGGTGTCCCTCGCGCTCGACCCGTATCGACTCGTAGTTCATCGCTCCTCCACCGGTTTCAGCTCGCCCCCATCCAGCATGGCCGCGAAGCGGCCGCGGTCGGCCTTGCCGGTGCGCCCCGAGGGCAGCTCGCGGGCGAAGTAAAGCACATCCGGCTGCTTGTGCCTGTCCAGGCGCTCGCGCAGGAATGCGCGCAGCTCCGCCGGCGAGAGGCCCGGCTCGCGCGGCACGACGAGCACGTGGATGCGCTGGCCGAGGCGCTCGTCGGGCCGGCCGACCGCGAGCGCGGCGGCGACCTTGGGGTGCGCGCTGCAGGCGAACTCGATCTCCTGCGGCGCGACCTTGGCGCCGCCGCGGTAGATGATCTCCTTCTTGCGCCCGGCGATCTCCACCACGCCCGGATCACGCTCGCGCGCCAGGTCGCCGGTGGCGAGCCAGCCCTCGCGAATCGGCTGCAGCGCCGGCTCGTCGAGGTAGCCGGCCATCAGGAACGGGCTCGAGATCAGCAGCTCGCCGTCCTCGCCGGCGATGCGGTAGCGCACGCCGGGCGAAGGCCGGCCGATGCAGCCGGCGTAGCGCGTGGCGTCCTGCGGCATGAGGAAGAAATCGCAGGTCGACGTCTCGGTGAGGCCGTAGATGTCGATCAGGTCCGCCGGCGCGAACAGCGCGCGCAGCGTCTCGCCGAGGCCCTTGCCGAGCGTCTCGCCGCCGATCAGCACCTGGCGCAGGTCGCGCGATGCGAAGCGCAGCCTTTCGGCAGGCACGTCCAGGATCAGGCTGCGCATCATGGTCGGCACGACCGCGACGCGATTTATGGTTTCCCCCTTCAATTCCTCCAGGAAGGTTCGCGATGAAAACTTCTCCCGGGGAACGAGCGTCCCGCCGTTCAGCAGCGTGAGCAGCGCCACCCAGATGCCGAAGCTGAAGGTGATGTTGAGGACGAGCAGCGTTCGCTCGCCCTCGGCGAAGTGCAGCAGGCTCTGGATCGCCTCCAGCTTGCCGGCGAAGGCGCGGTGCGAGAGGACGGCGCCCTTCGGCATCCCGGAGGAGCCGGAGGTGAAGACGACCAGCGCCGCGCCTTCCAGGATCGCCCGCTCCGCAGGCGCCTGCTCGCCCAGCTTCTTCAATCCGCCGTCCCATTCGAAGCGGGCGCGGGTCTTCGCCAGCAAGTGCGCCACCGTTCCGGGCGGTGAACGGCGATGCACCGGCACCACGACCGCGCCGGCGAGCCACACGCCCAGGTAGGCGGCGAGGTCGCCCGGCTGGTTCGAGATGCGCACGTGGACCGGCTCGTTCGGAGCGGCTCCCGCCGCGGCGAGGGCCGTCCGTACGCCTTGCGCGGCGTCCAGGAACTGGCCGTAGGTGATTCCGGCAAACGCCGGCTGGGCGGCGAAGCGGGTCGCCGACTGGCGGAGCAGCTCGCCTAGGCTAGTCCCCAAGCCCGCGCTCGAGCTGGGTCTTCTTCATCGCCACGGCTTTACTCCCACTCGATGGTGGCCGGTGGCTTGGAGGAGATGTCGTAGGTGACGCGGTTGATGCCGCGCACCTCGTTGATGATGCGGTTCGACACCTTGGCGAGCAGCTCGTGCGGCAGCGGCGCCCAGTCGGCGGTCATGAAATCCGTCGTCTGCACCGCACGCAGCGCGACCACGTTCTCGTAGGTGCGCCCGTCGCCCATCACGCCGACCGAGCGCACGGGCAGGAAGACCGCGAAGGCCTGCGCGGTCTTGTCGTACCAGCCGGCGCTCCTCAGCTCGTCGATGAAAATCGCGTCCGCGCGCTGCAGCAGATCCACGTGGGTTTTTTCGATGCAGCCGAGGATCCTTACGCCCAGCCCCGGCCCGGGGAACGGATGGCGGAACACCATCTCGCGCGGCAGCCCGAGCGCGAGGCCCAGCTCGCGCACCTCGTCCTTGAAGAGCTCGCGCAGCGGCTCGAGCAGCTTGAGGTGCAGCGTCTCCGGCAGGCCGCCGACGTTGTGGTGCGACTTGATGTTCTGCGCCTTCTTGGTCTTGGCGCCGGCCGACTCGATCACGTCCGGGTAGATCGTGCCCTGCGCGAGCCACCGGGCGTTCTTCACCTTGCCCGCCTCCCGCTGGAACACATCGACGAACAGCCGGCCGATGATCTTGCGCTTCTCTTCGGGGTCGGACTTGCCTTCCAGGGCGGAGAGAAAATCCCGGCTGGCGTCGACGTGCACGACCTTCACGTGCATGTGCTTCGCGAAGGTCTCCATCACCTGCTCGGCTTCCTTGTAGCGCAGCAGGCCGTGGTCGACGAACACGCAGGTGAGCTGCTTGCCGATCGCGCGGTGGATGAGCGCCGCGGCGACCGAGGAATCCACGCCGCCCGACAGGCCTAGGATCACTTCTTCGGTTCCGACCAGGTCTTTTGTTTTTCGAACGGCTTCCGAAACGTAATCCGGCATGCTCCAATCGCCGCGGCAGCCGCAGATTTCCCGCACGAAGCGCGCGAGCAGCTTCGCGCCCTGGCGGGTATGCGTGACCTCGGGATGGAACTGCACCGCGTAGAAGCCGCGCTCCTCGTCGGCCATGCCGGCGATCGGGCAGGACTCGGTGGAGGCCATGAGCTTGAAGCCGCGCGGCAGCTCGACCACCTTGTCGCCGTGGCTCATCCACACCTTGAGCATGCCGTGGCCTTCCGGGGTGCGGAAGTCCTCGAGGCCGTCGAGCAGGCGCGTATGGCCGCGCGCCCGCACCTCGGCATAGCCGAATTCGCGCACGCTTCCCGCCTCGACCCGGCCGCCGAGCTGCTGCGCCATGGTCTGCATGCCGTAGCAGATGCCGAGCACCGGGACGCCGAGCTCGAAAACGGCCTTCGGCGCCCGGGCCGTCGATTCCTCGTACGCCGACATGTGGCTGCCCGAGAGGATGACGCCGCTCGCGCCGAACTCGCGCACGAAGGCGTCGGGCACGTCGCAGGGGTGAATCTCGCAATACACGCGCGCTTCACGGATGCGGCGCGCGATGAGCTGGGTGTACTGGGCTCCGAAGTCGAGGATCAGTATTCGTTGATGGCTATTCGACCCGGTAATTCGGCGCCTCCTTGACGATCTGCACGTCGTGCACGTGCGATTCGCGGATGCCCGCGGAGGTGATCTCCACGAACTGGCTCTTGCGGTGCAGCTCCTCCACCGTCGCGCAGCCGGTATAGCCCATGCTCGCGCGCACCCCGCCGATCAGCTGCTGGATGACCCAGACCGCGCTGCCCTTGTAGGGCACCCGCCCCTCCACGCCCTCGGGGACGAGCTTGTCGACGTTCATCTCCGAGTCCTGGAAGTAGCGGTCGGCCGCGCCCTTCTGCATCGCCCCGAGCGAGCCCATGCCGCGGTAGGACTTGTAGGAGCGGCCCTGGAAGAGCTCGATCTCGCCCGGCGATTCCTCGGTGCCCGCGAAGAGCGAGCCGAGCATCGCGCAGTGCGCGCCGGCGGCGAGCGCCTTGGCGATGTCGCCGGAGTAGCGGATGCCGCCGTCGGCGATGAGCGGCACGCCGAGCTTCTCGAGCGCGTCGGCGACGCTCTGGATCGCCGTGATCTGCGGCACGCCCACGCCGGCGACGATGCGCGTGGTGCAGATCGAGCCCGGGCCGATGCCGACCTTGACGCCGTCGGCGCCGTGGTCGACCAGCGCCCTGGCGCCGTCGCCGGTGCCCACGTTGCCGCCGATGACCTCGACCTTGAAGTTGCTCTTGACCCACCGAACCCGGTCGAGCACGCCCTGCGCGTGGCCGTGGGCGGTGTCGACCACCAGCACGTCCACCCCCGCCTCGACCAGAGCGGCGACGCGCTCCTCGGTGCCCTCGCCCACGCCGACCGCCGCGCCGACCCGCAGCTTGCCGTGCGCGTCCTTGCAGGCGTTCGGGTGCTCGGTTTCCTTCTGGATGTCCTTGACGGTAACGAGGCCCTTCAGGCGGAACTCGTCGTCGACCACCAGCACCCGCTCGAGGCGGTGCTGGTGCATGAGCCGCGTCGCGTCCTCGCGGCTCGCCCCTTCGCGCACCGTGACGAGCTTCTTCTGCGGCGTCATGACGTTCTTCACCGGCTGGTCGAGCTGGCTCTCGAAGCGCACGTCCCGGTTGGTGACGATGCCGACCACCTTGCCGCTCTTCACGACCGGGAAGCCGGAGATCTTGTGCAGCTGCTGCAGCGCCACCACCTCGCGCACGGTCATCTCGGGCGGGATGGTCATCGGGTCGCGCAGCACGCCCGACTCGAAGCGCTTCACCTTCGCCACCTCGGCGGCCTGCGCCGCCGGGGCGAGGTTCTTGTGGATGATGCCGATGCCGCCCTCCTGCGCGACGGCGATCGCCAGGCGCGCCTCGGTCACCGTGTCCATCGCCGCCGAGACGATCGGGATGTTGAGCTCGATGTTCCGGCTGAGCCGGGTCTTCAGGGACGCGTCGCGCGGCAGGATGCGCGAGTGGGCGGGGAGGAGGAGGACATCGTCGAAGGTCAGCGCCTTCTGGATTACCCGCATGAGGTCGGACTCGCTCGCAAAGCGGCATTATACGCGAGCGCTCCCGCGCGGAATGCGGTACTGTCATCCCGTCGCAGGGAGGAACGTTGAAAGAGCTATGAGAAGACTCGTCGCCCTTGCCGCCGCCCTCGCCTTCTCGGCGGGCGCCGCGGCGCAGATGTACAAGTGGAAGGATTCGAACGGCCACGTGCGCTACGGCGATACGCCGCCGCCGGGCGTGGACGCCACGCCGATGCGCGGCCCGGCCGGTGCGCCTCCGCCGCCGCCCGCCGAGGCGAAGAGCGGCAAGGACGGCAAGGCCGAAAAGCCGCTCACCCCGGAGCAGGCGTTCCAGAAGCGCCAGAAGGAGCGCGCCGAAGCCGAGGAGAAAGCCGCCAAGGAGCGCGCCGAGGCCGACGCCAAGCGGTCGAACTGCGAGCAGGCGCAGGCCCAGCTGCGCACGCTCGAAAGCGGGCAGCGCATCACCACGATCAATGCCGCAGGCGAGCGCGTGTTCGTGGAGGACTCCGAACGCGCGAGCATGACCGCGCGCGCGCAGAAGTCGGTCTCGGACTGGTGTAACTAGCGCTTGCGGGCTCGCCTCCGGCGAGCCTCCTTCGGGTCGACGGCCAGCGGCCGATAGATTTCCACCCGGTCGCCGTCCGCGAGCGGCGCGTCTTCCTTGACGGCGCGGCCGAAAATTCCCAGGCGCGAAAGGTCGATGCCTGGGTGGCGCTCCCGGATGCCGGAAGCGGCGAGCGCCTCGCCCACGGTTGCCTTTTCCGGCAAATTCAGCGTGATGGAATCGTGGCGCTCCGGAAGCGCGTAGACCACTTCAACTCGCATCGGCGCGCCGCTTGAAGGCGTCGACCATGGTGTCGGCGATATGGTCGAACAGCGGCTCGAGCAGGCTGCCGAGCGCCCGGCTGGCGAACTCGTATTCCAGGCTGAACTCGATCGCGCAGGCGTTCTCGGCGAGCGGACGGAAGCGCCAGGCGGCGGCGAAGCTGCGGAACGGGCCCTCGACGAGCCGCATGTCGATCGCCTCGCCCGGCCGGTTGTCGTTCAGGGTGGTGAAGGACTGGCGCAGGCCGCGCAGCCCGACGGTGAGCGTGGCGCGCTTTCGCCCGTCGACGTTCTCCACGCGCGCGTCGCTGCACCAGGGCAGGAACGACGGGTAGCGCTCGATGTCGTCGACCAGCGCGTACATTTCGTCGGCGCCGTGCTCGACGATCGCGGAGCGGACGATGCGCTTCATCGCCTAGAATGAACCATGTCCATAGTGGAGAACCGCAAGGCCTCCCACGATTATTTCATCGAGGAGCGCTACGAGGCCGGCCTCGCCCTCGAGGGCTGGGAAGTGAAGGCGATCCGCGCCGGGCGGGCGCAGATCGCCGACGGCTACGTGATGGTGCGCGGCGGCGAGCTGTTCCTGATCGGCTCGCACGTGAGCCCGCTGCCCACGGTCTCGACGCACTTCGTCCCGGACCCGACGCGCACCCGCAAGCTGCTCATGAAGGCCGACGAGATCCGGCGCCTGATCGGCAAGGTCGAGCAGCGCGGCTACTCGCTCATCCCGCTCAACCTGCACTACGCCAAGGGGCGCATCAAGCTCGACATCGCGCTCGCACGCGGCAAGCTCAAGCACGACAAGCGCGCGGACGTGCGCGAGAAGGACTGGAAGCGGGAGCAGCAGCGGTTGCTACGAACTAGGTCGTAACGCTAAGCGGCAGCTGATTTCTTGTCCGTGCTGGACGCCGGAGGCGGCGCCTCGGCTAGCGACTGCCAGGTCGAGACTACCGTATCCGGGTTGAGCGACATGCTCTCGATGCCCTGGTCCATCAGCCAGCGCGCGAGGTCGGGATGGTCCGACGGTCCCTGGCCGCAGATGCCGACGTACTTGCCCTGCTTGCGGCAGGCGCGGATCGCGGCGGCGAGCAGCGCCTTGACCGCCTCGTCGCGCTCGTCGAAGCCTTCGGCCACCAGGCCGGAGTCGCGGTCCAGGCCGAGGGTCAGCTGCGTCAGGTCGTTCGAGCCGATGGAGAAGCCGTCGAACAGGTCGAGGAACTGCTCGGCGAGCACCGCGTTCGAGGGCAGCTCGCACATCATGACGATCCTCAAGCCGTTGGCGCCGCGCTTCAGCCCGTTTTGTTCCAATAACTTCAGGACACGCTGCGCTTCGCCGAGGGTCCGCACGAAAGGCACCATCAGCTCGACGTTGGTGAGGCCGAGCTCGTCGCGCACCTTGCGGAAGGCGGCGCACTCCAGCTCGAAGCATTCGCGGAAGCTCTCGGCCACGTAGCGCGAGGCGCCGCGGAAGCCGAGCATCGGGTTCTCCTCCTCCGGCTCGTAGCGCTCGCCGCCGAGGAGCTTGCGGTACTCGTTCGACTTGAAGTCGGACAGGCGCACGATCACCGGCTTCGGCCAGAAGGCCGCGGCGATGGTCGCCACGCCCTCCACCATCTTCTCGACGAAGAAGCTGCGCGGATCGGCGTAGCCGCGGCTTTTCTCCTCGAGCCGCTTCTTCAGCTCGGCAGGCAGCTTCGGATACTCGAGGCACGCCCGCGGATGGACGCCGATCTCGTTGTTGATGATGAATTCCAGCCGCGCGAGGCCGACGCCGGCGTTCGGCAGCTGCGCGAACTCGAAGGCGAGGTCGGGATTGCCGACGTTCATGGCGATCTTGACCGGGATGCGCGGCATCTCGCCGCGCTCGCGGCTCGACACCTCGAACGGGATCAGCCCCTCGTAGACGTTGCCCGTGTCGCCCTCGGCGCACGAGACGGTGACCGGCTGCGCATCCTTCAGGTGCCGGGTCGCGTCGCCGCAGCCGACGACGGCCGGGATGCCGAGCTCGCGGGCGATGATCGCCGCGTGGCAGGTGCGGCCGCCGCGGTTCGTGACGATCGCCGCGGCGAGCTTCATGACCGGCTCCCAGTTCGGGTCGGTCATGTCGGTGACCAGCACGTCGCCCTTCTTGACGCGCGACATCTGCGAGGCGTCGGGCACCACGCGCACGGTGCCGCTGCCGATCTTGTGGCCGATCGCGCGGCCGGTGGCCAGCACCCGCGCGCTGCCCTTGAGCGCGAAGCGCTCCTCGACGTCGCGCGTGCGCGACTTGACCGTCTCGGGGCGCGCCTGGAGGACGTAGAGCTTGCCGTCCTGCCCGTCCTTCGCCCACTCGACGTCCATCGGCCGGCCGTAGTGCCGCTCGATCGCCACGCCGTAGCGGGCGAGCTCCAGCACCTCGGCGTCGGTGAGCGAGAAGCGTTGCGCCTCGGCCTCGGGCACCTCCACCGTGCGGGTCGACTTGCCGGCCTGCGCGCTACCGCCGAACACCATCTTCTGCAGCTTCGAGCCGAGCGCGCGCCGCACGATCGCCGGTTTCCCGCGCTCGAGCATCGGCTTGTGGACGTAGAACTCGTCCGGGTTGACGGCGCCCTGCACCACCATCTCGCCCAGGCCATAGGCCGAGGTGATGAACACCACGTCGCGGAAGCCCGATTCGGTGTCGAGCGTGAACAGCACGCCCGCCGCGCCCAGGTCGCTGCGCACCATCTGCTGCACGGCGGCCGAGAGCGCGACCTCGCCGTGCGCGAAGCCCTGGTGGACGCGATACGAGATGGCGCGGTCGTTGTAGAGCGAAGCGAAAACGTGGCGGATCGCCTCCAGCACGTGGGCCGCGCCGCGGATGTTGAGGAAGGTCTCCTGCTGCCCGGCGAAGGACGCTTCGGGCAGGTCCTCGGCCGTCGCGGAGGAGCGAACGGCAAATGAGCCACCGCTCGAAGTGTGCGACTCAAGCTCTTGATAAAAGGACCGAATGTCCCGCTCGAGATCCGCCGGGAAGGGGGCCCCGGAGATCCAGCCCCGGATCTTCTTGCCGGTCGCGGCAAGCGCCTTCACGTCGGACGGATCGAGCTTCTCCAGCTCGTTCCTGATCCGGGCATCCAGGCTGCCCTGGGCGAGAAATTCGCGGAACGCGTCCGCCGTGGTGGCAAAGCCGCCGGGCACGCGGATACCCGCAGCGGCGAGGGCGCTCGTCATCTCGCCGAGCGAGGCGTTCTTGCCGCCGACCTGCGGCAGGTCGGCGAGCCGCAAATCCTTGAGCCAGGCTACCCGCATTGCCCTAGTATTTTAATTCTCCATGACGCAGCGCCGCACGGTTTTCTTCGTCTCCGATGGCACGGGCATCACGGCGCAGATGCTCGGCCACAGCCTGCTGACCCAGTTCGAGGGCGTCGAGTTCAACCAGGTCACCCTGCCCTTCGTCGATTCCGCCGAGAAGGCCGAGGAATGCCTCGGCCGCATCGAAGCCGAGGCGGCCAACGGCAAGCCGATCGTCTTCTCCACGCTCGTCAACCAGGACGTGCGGCAGGTGGTACGCAAGGCGCCGGCATTGTTCGTCGATTTCTTCGAAACGTTCATCGATCCGCTGGAGGCCGGGCTCGGCGTCAAGTCCAGCCACACCATCGGCCGCTCGCACAGCGCCATGGACAAGAAGGAGTACCAGCAGCGCATCGAGGCGATCAACTTCGCCATGGCGCACGACGACGGCGCCTCGCATCGCGAGCTGGGCCAGGCCGACGTGATCCTGATCGGAGTCTCGCGCAGCGGCAAGACGCCGACCAGCCTATACCTGGCGCTGCAATTCGGCGTGAAGGCGGCGAACTACCCGCTCATCCCCGAGGACTTCGAGCGCATGAAGCTTCCGGAGGCGCTGCGCCAGCACAAGACCAAGCTCTACGGCCTCACCATCGCCCCCGAGCGGCTGCACGAGATCCGCAAGGAGCGCCGCCCGGACAGCCGCTATGCCGCGCTCGACAACTGCCGCTACGAGGTCGACGAGGCCGAGAAGCTGATGCGCCGGGAAGGCATCCGCAGCATCAACTCGACGTCCAAGTCGATCGAGGAGATCGCCACCACCATCCTGAGGGAGCTCAGGATCGCCCGGCAGGTGTACTAGGAGCCGCAGAAGCCCGGCTAAAAGCAGCGGCCTCGTACAGGCATACCGCCGCCGCCGCGGCGACGTTCAGCGACTCGGTCTGCACCGGGATGGTGACTTTCAGGTGGGCGAGCGACGCCACCTCGGCGGAAACGCCCCGCGCCTCGCTGCCGAAGATCCAGCCTAGCTTCCCCGAAAGGTCCGCCTTGCGCAGCGGCTCGCCGCCATGCGCCACCGTGCAGACGAGGCGCCCGGGATAGCTCTCGAGCGTCGAGGGCAGCGTGTCGACCTGCAGCACCTGCAGAAGGAAATGCCCGCCCATGCCGGCGCGCAGCACCTTGGGCGACCAGGGGTCGGCGCACGGCCGGTCGAGGATCACTGCCCCGGCGCCGAAGGCCGCCGCGCTCCTCACGATCGCGCCGACGTTGCCCGCGTCCTGGACGCCTTCGAGGAACACCCAGGGTCCGTCGCGCCGAACCGTAGGAATGGCGATCTCGGCCGCGAGGCCCTGCGGCGTCTCGGTGTCGGCGATGGCATTGAACGCTCCTTCCGACAGGACGACCGGTTCCAGGCCGCTCTCCTTCACCAGCGAAGCGATCTCCGCGTCCTTCAGGCCGGCTTCGGTCGCCAGGATGGCGGCAGGTCTTAGCTTCCGGGCGAGCAGCACGGCGAGGAGATGCGGCCCTTCGATGAGCGCCCTGCCCTCGGCCCGCCGCAGCCGGCTGTCGCGGGCGAGCTTCGCCCAGCGCTTGACCTGGGGATTGCCGCGCGAGCGCGGGACGCTCAAGGCTTGAGTTCCTGCCGGGCCTTTTTCAGCATCTGCTCGACCAGGTCGGCGTGCGGGCCGGCCTGCGGCTCGGCGAGCACGTCGGCGTAGGTGCGCTTCAGTCGCTTCCTCTGCTGGTCGAACTTGGCGAGCTTTTCCTTCTCGCCGGCGAGGGCGGCGCCCGAGCACAGCTTCACCGCGTCGCAGTACATGCGGTAGCTGCGCATGCGCAGCGGCTCCGCCATGCCGGCCCAGGTGTCGGCGAAGAGATTGCCCTGGAAGAACACGCCGACCGCATAGAAGCTGCGGCGGTGGATCTCGCAGGGACCGACGCGGCCGAGGGCCTGGAGGTGCTCCGGCGTGCCGTAGCCCTTGTGCCGGTCGAAGCCGTATTCGGGATACCGGTCGTGCAACCCGGTCATCTCGGCGTCGCGCGCCGTCTTGGCGAGGATCGAGGCGGCGGAGATGGGCTTGTGCGTGGCATCGCCGTCGACGATGGCTCGGGTCCTGCAGGAGAGCTTGGGGCAC
>Ga0310810_10001461_pt1 | contig 24780 bp, 29 predicted proteins | sample NCmetagenome_FD_207641 | JGI IMG/M metagenome (GOLD analysis project Ga0310810, IMG submission 207641) | Soil microbial communities from experimental microcosm in Duke University, North Carolina, United States - NC | ecosystem: Engineered > Artificial ecosystem > Soil microcosm > Unclassified ...
CCCGTGATCCGATCGTTGTCCGTTTTCTTCAGGTTTTGCTGAGCATGCGCATCGTCGAATCCGGCAGCCTTGAGCGTAGCCTTCTCGCCGCGAGCATCCGACTGGCCAGGATCGTTCGCCGTGGGCTGTCCATTCACCGGGCTGCCGCTATTCTTCATTGGATAGCCCTCATGCTTGGGCAGCAACGCTGGATTGGCCGACGCCATGGAGACCGCAAACAGGACACCGGAAACCATCGCAACAGTGCCGAATAAGAGCTTCATACCCATCTCCTTTAAATAAATGGTGGCTGAAGATTGCCGTAGGTTGCGTTCCGATATCACGAGCGAATCAAGTGGGCGGGATGATAGCCGAGGGGCGTAAGGCTGTCAAGCGTGAAACCGGGCGGTTTGTCGCTCTATGGAATCGTATCTCATTGAAATATTAAGAAGGAATCAGAGAAGCTCAGCGAAGATGAGGGTCAGCGTCTGTGTGGACGTCGACCGCGGCCGCGATGGCGGAACGCAGGTCCGCGGCTCACGCCGGGAAGGCGGATGGTGACCGTTGTTCCTTGACCTGGGGCACTGCCGATCGCGATGGACCCGCCGTGCTCTTCGATGATTTTCTTCACTGTCGCCAGCCCAAGTCCTGATCCCGCCTTCTTTGTGGTGAAAAACGGTTCAAAGACATTGTCCACGATCTCGGCGGGAATCGGCGCCCCGTCGTTTTTGATCAGGATGTGATCTTCGATGCCTCGTCCCGCCCGGTGTTGGGCCACCTGGATCGTGAGCCGTCCCCCCGGCGTCATCGCTTCGCAAGCGTTCTTGAAGATACTCAGAAAGACCTGTTGCAGTTTCGCCTCATCTCCCCGAACAGGGGCAATCACAGGAGCGTACTCCTTCGTCACATGGATCCGCGTCACCTCGAGATCGGTCGCGACGACCGTAAGCGCGCTTTCTATGACCTCCGGAATCCGGACAAGGCGTCGATTCAGCTCGAGCGGTTTGGCGAAATCCAGGATTTCGTTCAGGATTGCCTCGACGCGAATGAGATCCCGCATGGCATTTTCCACACGTGTTTGGGGATCGAAGTCCAGCACGCCCTCTCCCGTAACCTCTTCCAATTGAGCGCGGATTGAACCGAGCGGCTCACGCACCTCGGTGGCAAGAAAGGCGCTGAATTCTCCGATCGCCGCTTGGCGTTCTTGCTTGCGGATCATCGGCTCCAACGCGATAGAGGGCTGGGGAGATGGGGGGGCGGACGCATCGCCGTCATCAGTCGTCTGGGAAGGAGCTGTGGGCGCCTGCGCCGGTGCTTGGAGCAGATCGGCAAGTTTGACAATGAGTGGTTCGACCGTGCGCGCATCCGTGGGTTGATAGCGGTCCGCTTCGCGGGACGCGAACGTGACGGTCCCGCCGACCTGTCCTCTGACGAAGAACGGGAAGACCAACGATGACTCGAACCGGTCTTTAAAAAGCTGCTTATGATCCAGAAACCGGCCCTGCGTCGACGCCAGATCATGATCGACTCGCGGCTTTCGATGACGAATCGCCCAACCTGCCGCTGAACTATCCAGCGCCAGCCGATGTCCCGGCCGCATGTCCTTTTTGCCGTCTTTGTGATCGCCTTTCAGGTCGCCGGCCATTCCGAGGACTTCTACGCTGCCGGCGATCGGATCATAGTGACACACCCAGGCGCGATCGTAGGACAGCGTTTGCGCCGCGTCGGTCAGGACAGCTGTAATCTGCTCTTGAAGCTGCGGCGTCAGCTGTGAGACCGGAGCGCTGAGCATTGAAGCGGAGCTAGGCCCGGCCGTGGGCGGTTCTTGAGTGACGAGAGGACGGCTCAGCACGACATTCATGTCGAAGAGTTTGTCCCGGTCTAACGCTTTCGTAACGTCCTCGCTGGCCTGGTCCATGAGGCCGCGTTCCTTCTTGGTAAAGGCCGCGCTTTCCTTGCGTCCAATCACCAGAAAGCCGTACATCCGATTGCGGTACTTGAGCGGAACACCGAGAAGGGATTTCGCCCCTGGCGTCACCATCCGCAGCCGCATGGTGCGGGTTCCGTCCTGATCCTGCGTGCCTGCCGCAGTAATCGAGGGTGCGGACAGCGTGCGCAGGATGGCCTGGACATCACGCGCCGTGAAGCCCCGGGCGGCATGACCGACGAGCGGACCGTTTTCACGGTGAAAGATGGCGGCCAGCGCCGAATCCACCGGCAAGTCATTGAGGACCGAAGTGAGCGTCCGCTGAAGCGATGTGTCGCCGGCGGATTTAGTGTGGACAGTGGTTGACGTCATCTATAGCGGTTGTGCTGCAGAAATGCGCGCATTGTAGCAATGGAGTTTGCTCAATTCAACGAAAAGCCACGACAGGGTGTTGAAAAAGTGCAGGCTCATTCTGGCGGATTGATGATCTTCGGCTGGCGTGGCTCCGTCGTGCGGATTTCGACCTGGCGATAATCGCCGGTCAGGAGATTCAGCACGCTTGTGACGACGCTGATGACAATCGCACCTCCCACTGCCGGCCAGAAGCCGTTCACGGCGAAGCCCTTTACCAGGTAGGCCGTGAGTTCCAATAGGAGAGCGTTGAGGATGACCAGAAAAAGTCCCAAGGACAAGACAATCAGCGGCAAGGTCAAGATCATCAACACGGGCCGAAGCAGCAGATTCAACACGGTAAGCACGAACACCGCGGCAATTCCAGCCGTGAAGCTGTCGGCTTCGATGCCCGGCACGGTGGCAACAGCCAGGAATACCGCAATGCCTGAGATGAGAAGGCGTACCGCGACCGCATGAATGCCCCCGCCAAAAGGCGCCGCGTGCGAGTGCTGGGAATACTGAAGGATACGCACGGTTCTTCCTAGGGAGCAGGAGTTGCCGCCGGGGGCTGTTGGGTGAGTGCCGGTGCCGGCGGTGCCGGTTTCTTGATGGAGGAAAAATGCACTTCGGTCGCGGTCAACGTCTTTTCGTCCTTGATGGCCTCAACCACGACTCGGTCTCCCACCGTTGGAAGATTCGTGCTCTTTGGATGGTCCTTTTCCTTGAAACGGGTTTGCTTGTTGATCTGGACGTCGACAGTCGTTCCCTTTTGGGTTTTGACTTCAAGATGCTTCTCATCGATGGCAACGACGGTGCCCAATACATGTTGGCCCGTTCCGTGAGCGAAGGCTGATGGAGTCAGGGCCAGAAACAGCACGGCGAGAACCGATCGGTACAACATGGACAATTGCTCCTTCCTGTGAAACTCATGATCACTAATGATGATGGCCTTCGGCCTTTCCCGCTGCGGCGTCGTTTCCTTGCAGGAATTGATCGAACGCCTCTTCCTCGAGACGCTCTTTTTGCGTCTTGGGGTTGAGTGCTTTCATCTCGTCCAGTTCTTCCTGTGTGAGCTTGGGGAGATGACGGATGAAATGCACCAACTTCCAGCTATCGAGATCCTTCTCGGGGTCGCCGCTTCCCCAGGCGGGCATCGCCGTAAAGCGAATGCCGTTGTGGATGACCCAAAACAGTTCGCCATCCGACATGGACTGTGTATCGGTGAGCCGCAAATCGGGCGCCTTTGGATAGACGTTCTTGCCAATGGGGTTTTGACCGCTTCCATCGTTGGAATGGCAGACCGCGCAATGATCGGCGAAATGTGCGCGTCCCTCGTTGAGCACCTCTGCGTTCACAGGGATTGGATTCGCAGTGTTTCGTTGCTCGATTGGAATCGCCAGATGGCGGATCTGTCGAGCCATGAACACTTCCAATGGATGCGGTTCGGTCTTGGCGCTGAACCCGGTGGTAAACAAACGATACCCGACCCAACCGGCTAACGCGAGACCGACCACGATGACAATCACGAATGCGCCGAGCAGCTTGGCTTTCATACCCCGTTACTCACTATACAAACTCCATGATCCAGAATGCTACTTGAAGCGCGCCCGATCGGTCTCTGAATCACGCATAGCCGTGGGACCGAAACCAGCGCACGGCCTTTTCGAGCGCCGTTTCCGGCGGTGTCTGCGGAATTCCTAGCTCACGGACGGCCTTACTGCAGTCATAGTGCATGAGGTACTTGGCCATCTTCACCCCTTCCAATGGAATACGCGGCGATTTGCCGGTCAGATGGGCGATCCATTGGTTTGCGTAGGCGAGAGGAAGGACCGCCGAGCGAGGCAGCCTCAGGGAGGGTGTTTTGACACCGGTCAACCGGCTGAGAATGTCGAAGACGTCCTTGAGCATGAGATTCTTGCATCCAAGAATGTACCGTTCCCCCTGGCGTCCCTTCTCCATGGCGAGGAGATGCCCTGCGGCCACGTCATCGACGTCCACGATGTTCATGCCGGTTTCAATGTAGGCGGGCATCCGGCCCTTCATGAAATCCACGATGACCTGACCCGTCGGCGTTGGTTTCACATCGCCGGCTCCGACCGGGGCGCTGGGGTTCACGATCACAATCGGCAGGCCTTCGGCGGCAAATTTCAACACTTCCTGCTCTGCCAAATATTTGGACCGTTTGTAGTGTCCGGCCATTTGATCCAGCGACACGGGTGTGTCTTCGGTCCCCAAGCCGCCTCCGGCTGGCAATCCGATCGCCCCGATCGTGCTGCAGTACACCGTACGCTGGATGCCGGCCCGGCGGGCAGCAGCCATCACATTGCGCGTGCCCGTCACGTTGACGTCGTAAAAGATGGATGAATCCTTGGCCCACAGCGCATAGTAAGCGGCGACATGGTAGAGCTGCTGACAGCCGGCGAGGGCTTCATCCAGCGAGGCAGGGTTGAGCAAGTTGCCTTCAACCCGTTCAACGGGAAGACCCGAGAGATTCTGGGCATCAGACTGAGAGCGGGCCAGGACACGGACGTCAACGCCGGCGCGGACGAGCGCGCGCGCCACTGCTCCTCCGATAAACCCCGTCGCCCCGGTGACGAGGGCCTTCATGGGCACCCATCACTTCTCACGCTAATTCTTCCGTGCGGTGATGTAGCGCGCCAGGTCGCGAAGCGGATCGGCGGAAGCGCCGAAGGAAGACAGTCGGGCGATGCCACGGGCGACACAGTCATCCGCCAGTCGTTTGGCGCCTTCGACACCATGGAAGGTCGGATAGGTTTTCTTGCCGCGTTCGGCGTCGGTATTGGGATTCTTGCCGAGCTCCTCACGGGTTCCTGTCACGTTCAGGACATCGTCGGCGATTTGAAAGGCCAGGCCAATGTCTTCTGCGTAGCCGGTCATGTCGTCCAGCTGGCGATCGCTGGCGCCGCCTGCAATGGCGCCCATCCGCACCGCGGCTCGGATCAACATGCCGGTCTTATGCTTATGGATGTTCTGAAGAGCGGTCAAATCGATGTCTTTATGTTCCGCCTGAATGTCGAAGACCTGACCTCCGACCATTCCCATGTTCCCGGAACCGAAGGCCAGCTCTTGAAGGATCCGCACTTGTCTCGCAGGATCACACCCTTTCATCAAATCCGGACGACTGATGAGATCGAAGGCCATGGTGAGCAGCGCGTCGCCGGCCAAGATGGCCATGGCTTCCCCGTAGACTTTGTGATTCGTCGGTTTCCCGCGGCGAAAGTCGTCATTGTCCATGGAAGGCAGGTCATCGTGAATCAGAGAATACGTATGGATCAGCTCCAGTGAGCAGGCCACGGCCATCACACCAGGGGGAGGCGGACCCAGCGCTTCGGCTGATGCAATGGCCAGAATCGGTCTGACGCGTTTTCCACCCGCAAGAAGGCTGTAGCGCATGCTTTCATGGAGCATCGCCGGCGGGGTGGCTGCGGAAGGAGTGACTTCGTCTAAAAAACGGTCCACTTCAACGCGTTTGTGTTCCAGATAGTCCTTGATGGTCATGGAAAATCAGATCCTGCCGGCGGAAGATCAACACGGCGGAGAGTAACAAACGGTCTATAGGCTGTCAAACAGAGGAGCGCGCTTCGCGGAGTGCCGTCGCGCCTCATGCTCTTCGTCTTGTTTTTGAACCGGTGCGCTCGCTATACTCCCGCCCATGAGCATCAGGAAAGCCGGTGGTGATTGGGAGCCGATGCTGCTTCCGATCGAGCCGCGTCATTGCAAGGTATGCAAACAGGGGCTATACCGCGATAAAACGATGTTCCGCGGCGGCTGGTCCCGCTGCACGGTGTGCGACGAATTCGTGCATTATAGTTGTCTGGCGAGCGGCAAATTCTCATTCCTCAAGGCCCGGCCACGCGTCTGTAAGACCTGTCGTGGGGCTCAGGCCAACCCGCAGGCTTCCGCGTCCCACCATGACGACTCTGCCGTCGCCGTCGGCTCGTGACGTCCAATTCGCGGATAGGTCCTCCGCAGACTGCTCCCCGTCGGCACCAGATCTTTGCGCGCAGCGTGCGATATGCCCTAGCGCCGGCGATCCTCGGGCTCAGCGGATTCTTCACGGCCAATTTCTTCATCAGTGGCCAATACAGCTGGCCACGAACGAGTCGCATCATGGCCCAGACACTGACCCTCCTCGTCCTCGCGTATGAGTTCGTCTACAAGGAACAGGTCGCAGCGACCGGGTCCCAGGACCAGGCGCGTTCGGCGGTGCTGTACGCCTGTGTGATTCCCTACGCGGTGGGGGCGGTCCTCATGTTCGCGCTCTGGAAACTCTGATGTCATGGGACAGGTGTTTCGAAGCGGGGCGTTCCTCCAACAGTGTTGGTCCGTGCATCCACTGTGTCTTTCTGTGAGGCGGATCACGAGTGACAACCAGCTTGCCCTGGCCTGTACCTCTTGCCGGTTTGGTCATTATGTCACCATAGGTTCGGTCGTGTCCGGTCCTTCCGCCTCGGAGGAAGCGGCAGCCTCGACGGATGCCGCTCCGTCTTCAGACGCCCAAGCCGACCTTGCCGGCTGCCTTGAAGCCCATGCGGCAGCATTGTCTTTGCGCGAAATGGACGTCTTCGAGGATTTCGCAGTACTCCGTTGCGCCGAATGTCGTCGGCACTACGCGGTGACTGTAACCGCGTTTGAGACGCAGCAGAAATGACTCCTGAGTTGCGTCAGTCCTGACTTATCCGCAAGCGCTGGGAAGAACGGCTCGAACATGGTTGACCGCCTGTTTACAGATGAAGAAACCGCCTTGCTCACGGACGCCTCCTTCTTTGTGAAGAAAGAGAGGATCAGCGAAAAGATTCGCGCTCAATTGGAGGCGAGCCGCCAGGCCCTAAAAGAGGAACTCGCGCACGCCGCTCTTCCGGAATTGGCTGAATATGATCCGGCCAACGTACAGTTCGTGAAGGGCGAGCATCTGGAGTACTTCCCCTACCAATATCTTGACTGTCCAAAGCACTTTCGGGGCGTGGAAAAGCGAACGTTTCGGACGCTGGTCTGGTGGGGCCATCACGTGGCATGGGCATGGATTCTTGAAGGCACCCTGATGCGTCAGTATAAGAAGCGTCTGGTCGATTGCTTCCATACGGTGGCAGGGCGCGATTTGGAACTCTCCCTGGCGCCGACATTGTGGGAATGGAAGCGGGGGGAAGGGTTTACGTTGCCCATCACCCATGACCGAAAGGCGCAGATCGCCGCTGTCGTTGCAGAGCGATCGTTCCTCAAAATCGTACGCTTTCTCCCGCTTGGCGATCCCCGGATCCGCGGAGGAGCGCTGGCCGAGCTGAGCCGGGAGGTGTTCCAGGCCATGCTGCCCATCGTCGCGCTGTAATTGTACGGTGAATGGGATTTCGGTAGACTACCTCGCGTTTTCATTTGCCAAGGAGGGCACCGTGAAAGATTCGTTGGTGCGGGTGGGCACAACAGTTTTGTTACTGTTAGCGGTTGGGCTTATGAGTACGGCCGGTTGCGGTGGAAGCGGCCAGACCATTCACTTGGACGTCCTTCCGCAGCAACAACCCGTGCAGAAAGCCGAGCCGGACGGCCTCAAGATCGTCATCGAACCCTTTGAGGACCGGCGGGCCGACAAACAACATATCGGCGTGCGTACGCATCTCTGGGGAGGCACCACGCGTTTCAATGTAGCGGGAGAAAAACCAGGCGTGTTGTATGCCCAGGCACTGGCCGACCGCCTGCGTGCAGCCGGATGGCTGGAGCGATCCTGGGACGTCCGGGTGGCTCCGTCCGGTTCCATCTCGAACTCCGACATTGTGATTAGCGGTCAGATCTTTGAATTTGTTGCGAACGCCAAGAGCCGGGTGTTTTCGACCTATCTTACGACGAGCAATAAATTGACCATTACCGCGCGCAATATTGTGGACAATAGCAGTACGAGTCGGAGCCTGGAAAGCGCGCAATCCGATACTGTGGTGTGGTTTTCGGAGGACGACGTAAAGCGTCTCCTGACTGCGACTGTCAAAGAAACCATTGATCGTTATCTGGCCGACACCACGATTTCCCAACGAGCGGTGCGTCCGGCCCGTTAAGTCGCCACAAGCGGAGACACAAGGTGCGTGAGCGCCGCTGGGAAACCCTTTCTCCAATGACATTCAATGACGTGCTGGCGGTCGGCGAACGCCTGGCGGTCCTCGGATTGAAGCCTGCGGTTCCCGCAAAAGACGTCATCTGCTACGTCGAAGAGTGGACGGTCGACTCGCCTGAAGATTTCGACGGCTTGGATGCCTGGTCCACGGAGGACGTGACGCTTGTGCATGTCCGCGATGGGTGGCGCGGAGATTTTTTTCTATTGGCCGGCGCCTACCATACCGCCTACCTTCGCTTTCAAAATGTCGGCACCTATTGCTCGATCAGCCATCCGTGGCGCATTCGCGAACGCATGACTCTTCATGAGAATCGCGGCATGTTCTGGCTGGGATTCCGCCATGCCCATTCATTTCTGAGAGTCCGGCTCCAAACAGGGGAGGTGATCACGCCCGGAGAGACTCGTGAGGACGCCCGACGCGACGACTGGGTCGAAGAACGACGCACGGCATTTCTCGAGGCCATTACCACTGCAGGGCTCCCGATCGACACCGCCATCGAAAAAGGACAGCTGGTGTTGCGTCCAAACGACCCATCGGTCCCTTTTTTCTGCTCGTGGCCGGATGCCTTCGGCCCATGCCAGTTTGAGTACAACACCTCCGATGCGTATGAATTCTTGGTGCCGGCCAGCCAGCTTGCGGCCACGTACGCCCCTGAGGGCGCAGGGTTACGTACCTACCTGACCGGCTTCTCCGAAGAAGCGCTCTCCGAATTTGCCGGCATCGAACCAGCGGCTCGCCTCGTCTACCGCTGTTCCGTCCATTGTGCCCTCGATGATTTGCCGGAGATCAGGTCGGCCATCGAACCGGACGGTCGGCTCTATGCGACGTTATGTGAGTTCCAAACGCAAGAATTGCTTCCGGAGGGAGACGACGCCTCAGCTATTATCGGCATCGTTGGGTCACGGGCAGGCTTCGGGATTGAAGCGCGCCTCAACAAGGCTCCCTTGAAAGAAGAACTGATGGCTGGATGGTTGGAGCGCCTGATTGGACAGCCGGTCGTGTATGCACCCCTTCCCGCCTTCATCTGAGCAGACTGCTGAGACAACCCGCTCTTCTCAGCCGGCCCGGCCCGGCGAATTCTTCACACCCTCCCAGCCTCCACCAATTGCTCTGCAATTACGTTCCGGGGACGCACCCTTCCTCAGGTTCGTTCTCACATCGCTCACACCTCTAACGTATCTCAAACCGAACGCCTCAGGTTCTCGCTCGCTGCGGCCCGTTTGAACAGCCTAAAACCAATTTAGGAAACTCATATTTCATTGCTCAAAACCTTCAAATTTCGCAAAGTGAAGGCATGAGCCCGCTGACTCGCTTACAAACGGTGCTTGCCAAGCCGTTCATGCCTGCGGTGTTCTTCTTTTCAGGCGTGACGTACGATACGGTGACGCTGACGCGGATCGACCGTCTTCAGGACAATTTGCTGTTGCTGCTCTATCTCTTGCTGCTTGGCGTGCTCATTGTCCTGACCGGGCGAATCGGCATCGAGGCGCCTCCCGACCGCCAACAGCTCGCATCGCTCTCTCCTATCATGCGCTGGCTGCTTCACAGTCGGCCCTACTATCCGATGGCCAGCCAGTTTCTCTTGGGGGGGCTCTTCAGCGCCTATGCCGTGTTTTATTCTCGGAGCGCCACGCTGACCGGTACGGCCGTGTTTTTTGGCGTGTTGGTGCTCTTGCTTGTGGGCAATGAGTTTCTTCGAGATCGTCTTTCGAACCTTCGACTGTTGATCAGCCTATATGCGCTCGTATGTTTCGGATTTTTTACGTTCTTCCTCCCCGTCATGACCGGCTATATGAACGTCCTGGTCTTTCTTGGCGGCGCGGCATTGAGCGCGGTCGTGACGTTTCGGGTGGTCCAGTTGATTTACCGAAACAATCCTGATCGATCGAGGCGGGAGGCGTTTGGAGTCATCGTGCCGGCATTCGCCTTGATCGGCCTGTTGGTCGGCTTCTATTTTCTGAATTGGATTCCGCCTGTACCGCTCTCAATGAAATTCGGCGGGATCTATCATGAAGTCAAGAAATCGGACGGTCGGTTCGAATTGTCGTTCGAACGGGAGTGGTACCAACTGTGGAAACGATCGGATGCGACATTTCCCGCCCACGAGCCGATTTATTGCTTTACCGCCGTCTTTGCGCCGGTCGCCTTGAACACCACGGTCTACCACCATTGGTATTTTCGTCCGCACCAGAACAAGCCGTTCACCCACGCGGACAGAATTCCTGTGAAGATCTCGGGCGGCCGCGAGGCCGGCTACCGGGCCTATACGTTCAAACAGCAGCTCGACCCCGGCGACTGGCGCGTTGATCTCGAAGCCGAGGACGGCCGCATCATCGGGCGGGTCTTCGTCACGGTGGAAAGCCGCGACGAACCCCAGCTGCCGTTGACGACGATTTTCTATTAGGGTTCGTGACGGGAACATCCGACGTGCATCGAGGGAAAGCCTTACTAGGCAGCCGGTTCCCGAGGATCGAGGGCTTAATGCCCCTGTTTAGGGGTTGCAGGTTTGGGCCCGCGTCTCGTCGTGTGTTGGAAGATGCATTTCGGACAGGTGTAATGAATGAACTGCCCGCTGGCGACCAGCCGTTTTTTCATGGGCACTTTGCACCACGTGCAGAGGCGGTCGGGGAGATCCGAAGAGCGCGCGTCGGAGGCGGCATTCATGGGCCGGCATTCTCCATGAGGGCCAAGAATCTTGTCAACCGACTCCTATAACCGTCGTCCGCAAAAAAATTCATTCTTGTCATGCAGATGAAAGAAATCGTGGTATAGTGCAAAAAATTCCCCGTGTTTTTTCACCCACACACAGAAAGGCGGACTGCCCTATGAGCGTCCCGGTTGGTTCCGAAGAGACAATTTTGCCATCGAGTACCCCTGCGGCTTCCTCAACCATCCCCGCACGGGAGATGGTAGGAGAGGGGAAGGCCTGGGGGTTGTGCACCGCCGTTGACCTGCAAGATTGCCAGCCCGACTTGATCCGTAACGCCGACCATATCCGCCGCTACGTCATTGAACTCTGCGAACTCATCGAGATGCAGCGGTTCGGCGACTGTCAAGTCGTGGATTTCGGTTCCGGGCGGGTTGCAGGGTATTCGATGGTCCAGTTGATCTCAACCTCGCTGATCAGCGGCCACTTTGCGAATGACACCAACAATGCCTACCTCGATATTTTCAGTTGCAAGGGCTACGATCCTGCGGTCGTGGAAGAGTTTTCCAGACAGTTCTTTGGCGCTCGGCGGTCGACCGCAACCATAACTCTTCGCTATTGAAAGAACACGAGAAACGGGAGCGGCGGGTAAGCCGCTCCCATGGCTCACCAATCCTCTGGCTTTCCGATCATGCACGCTGCCGGGATCAAAGAATTTTTCAGACAATTGCCTTCAAAGCTCGATACGGAGGCAGCGGAAGATGTGGATGCGGTGTATCAGTTCGACTTGAGCGGGACGCAAGGCGGGCAATATGTCGTGATGATCCGGGAAGGCCACTGTCAGGTAAAGGAAGGCCGGCACGAGGATCCGCACGTGGTTTTGTCGATGGCCGGCGAAGATTGTGTGAAAGTCTTGAACGGCGAGCTCAGCGGGCCGGCTGCCGCGATGTCCGGACGTATCAGAATCAGCGGCGACATGGGATTAGCCATGCAATTGCGCATGCTGTTCCCAAGCGTCAGTGAGCAGCTGTAGCTAGGCCTTGTCGTCGCAGAGGTCTCGACTTATCGATTGGCCGGCACGAGCGGCGCTTCAGCAGGAAGCTCCTCAAATACCCCCGATCCATCGACGGGCGCCCGCCGAGGAAAGCGTTCTTCCAGAATCAGATACATGGTTGGGACGAGGAAAAGCGTCAGCAGGGTTGAGACGCTAAGTCCGCCCACGACCGCCCTGGCTAGCGGGGCATTGGTTTCCCCTCCCGTTCCCCATCCAATCGCCATCGGCAGCAATCCAAAGACCGTTGCCAGTGAGGTCATCAGAATCGGACGCAAACGCGTCCTGGCTGCCCGGACCACGGCCTCTCGGAGCGCCAATCCCTTTCGCCGCAGGACGTTCGTGTAATCCACCAGCAGGACGCCGTTGCTGACGACGATGCCGAGCATCATGATGATGCCCATCATCGATGTCGTCGACAGCGTGGTATTCGTCAAAAACAGCACCAAGATCACACCCGGGAAGCCCATCGGAACGGAGAACATGATAATGAACGGATCCACCAAGGATTTGAATTGGGCGGCCATCACCATGTACACGAGGACCAATGCGAGCAGGGTCGCGAACAGCAGCCCTGAGAAGGTTTCTCGCTGCTGTTGGATCTGGCCCGCCAGCCGTATGCTGAATCCCGTCGGCAACTGGAGCTTGGCAAACCCGGCTTCGAGATCCTCGGCGATGGCGCCGAGATCCCGGTTCAACGGATTCGCGGTGATGTGGATTACCCGTTGAAAATACTTCCGGTCGATTTTTACCGGACCGGCATTTAATTTGAGGGACGCCACGTTCTTCAAGAGGACCGGTTCCCCGTTTCGAGCGGTCAGAATGATGTTCTCGAGGTCGGTCAGGTCCTTTCGGTGCTCCTCCGCCAGCCAGGCGCTGATGTAGTACTCGTTGCCGTTCTGCGGATCGGTATAGATGATCGGATCGGTCTGGCCGTTGCCATTCAGTGAAAACAAGACGGCATTGGCGATGTCGGTTTCGCTGATGCCCAGAAGCGCGGCTTTCTCACGATCGACGACGACATTGACCTCGGGATAGTTCTCCTCGCGGCTGACTTCGATATCAGCGAGCCCGTCGATCCGGTGCATCAGGCCCTCGACCTGACCGATGACGTCACGAGCCTTCTCGAAGTCGTAACCGTAGATCTCAACGTCCACGGACTTTTGAGAGCCGAAACTCGTGACACGCTTGACCAAACCTCCTGGATCGAAAAACATCGCGACCCCGGGAAACAGCTTGACGACCTTCGGGCGCACGTCGTTCATGATTTGCACTTGATTTCGCGAACGCTTATCGGGCGAGGTCAGATATACCGAGATGACCGAAGTATGGGGCCCCGTGTTCGGATTGAAGAGCGAAGAGCGACCTTGGGCCAGCACACCGGTGCTCGACACGATGGTTTCCAGTTCGCCGGATGGAATGTTTGAGCGCAGCACACGTTCAACTTCGGCCACTTGCTGCTCGGTTTTTTCAACCCGCTGGCCGACCGGCGCACGCAACACGATGCGGAATTGGCTTTCGTCGGAAACCGGGAGAAACTCCGTTCCGATCTTGGGGATCAAGAGGACGGATGCGGTGAAAATCAGAAGGATCCCGCTGATGAACAGCTTGCGATGTGTAAGGACCCATCGGAGCGAATCCTCGAATCCGCGGTCCATGGATTCGTACCGAGTCCGGCTCCAATCCATCACGCGCACAAACCAGCGTGGCATCGAACGGTGCGATTCCTGTTCCGGCTTCAGATACTTGAAGCAGAGCGCCGGCGTCACCGTCCGCGAGACGAAAAATGAGGTGAACAGGGCGATGGCGATCGTCACCGTCAGCGGGATCAGCAGGAGACGAGCGATGCCGACGACAAAAAAGATGGGCAAGAATACGACGACGGTGGTGACGGTCGATGCAAAAATCGGCATGGCCACTTCACGGGCGGCATCAAGAATCGCGTCCCACCGCCGCTGGTTCGTATTGAGATGCCGCTGGATGTTTTCCAACTCCACGATCGAATCATCGACCAGTCGGCCGATGCCGAGCGCCAAGCCTCCCAAAGTGAAGACGTTCAGCGTCTGGCCGGTAAAATAGAGCACGATGAAGGTCACCATAATGGAAAGAGGAATGGCGACTGAGATGATCACCGTGCTGGTCAGGTTGCGCAGAAACACCAAAATCACGGCGGCGGCCAGCAGACTCCCGTGCAGCGCCTGCTCGATCAGGTTGTTGATGGACTGACGGATGTACACGGATTGGTCGAATGAGATGCCGAGCTGGACTCCGGGTGGAATCCCGATCATCTTCGGCAGCGCAGCGCGCAACGCATCGACCACCTCGACGGTATTGGCGATGGGCTGCTTGTTGACGCGCAGGTAGACGGCACGCTTTCCGTCTGTTCTCACCACATTAGTTTGGATGTCCGAAGAATCGCTGACGGTGCCCAGATCGCGAACTCGAACGGGATTTCCCTGCTGGTTGACCTTGACGATGACGTCCTGAATCGGTTCGACCGTGCGGAACTGGTTGTTGGTGAACACGTTGTAGTCGAGATTTCCAGCCTTGATGTCCCCCGACGGCAGAATGAGGTTGGCGGCTTTGACCGCCTTGACGACGTCCAAGATCGACAGGCTACGGGCATTGAGCAGCGCCGGATCCAGATTAATGTTGATCTGGCGGATTTTGCCTCCTTCAACCGTCGCCGCCGCGACGTTGGCAATTTGCTCGATCTGCGGCGCGATTGTGTTGAAGGCGAGGTCGTACAGCGCCCGTTCATCGAGATCATCGCTGGAGACCGTCACGAAGGAGACCGGAATATTCGAAACGTCGAATTTGACGATGAACGGTTGGAGGATGCCTGGCGGGAGGCTGTTCAAGATCTGCGTGATGCGCTGCATCACCTCCATCTGTCCGACGTTGATGTCCGCCCCCCAGTTGAACCAGATCTGCACCGCTCCGATGCCTTGCTTCGCGAACGATTCGACGTGTTCGACATTTGAAGCCGAACTGACCGCCTTTTCGATGGGGTAGACGACGCTTTGCTCGATATCGAGAGGGGGAGCGCCCTTGTAGATGACGCCCGCGAAGGCCACGGGCACCTGGATGTTGGGGAAAAGATCGACCGGCAAACGATTCAGCGATGTCGCGCCGAGCACGATCATGGCCAGCGAGAGCATCAAGATGCCGATTCGGTTCCGTAATGCGAGGAGGGTTAACCACATACGTCAAAAACCGGCGACCATCTATCCCTCAGTCTTTACTTTACCGAGCGGTTCGGTTTGGACCGAAGTCCCGTCGTGAACGAGATCCTTTCCTGATACGATGACCTGCTCGGAGCCAACCAGTCCTTTGGTAATTTCCACACGGTTCTCATCGCGGACCCCGATCTCCACTGTGATGCGTTCTGCCTTTCCATCGCGGACGATGTACACGTATTGCGCGTCCTCCAGCCGGCTGACGGCATCGATCGGAATCTGCAAGGCATTATGATGCTTCCCTACCAGGACTTCGACGCGCGCGAACATTCCACCTTTGAGCAAGCGGTCCTTATTACGGAGGTCAACTTCCACTGTCATGGTACGCGTCGCCCGGTTCAGCGCCTGGACTATACGGGTGACCGTACCCTCAAACACACGGTCCGGATAGGCCTCTGCACGAATCTCGGCCTTTTGCCCGATCTGCACCAACGGCACGTCCTTCTCGACGACTTCAATCAGCGTGCGAACCGTTTCGACGTCATGAAGGCTCACAATGCCCCGCGATGTCGTGGAATTGGCGGTCGCCGCTCCTGTGACGTAGGCGCCCAAATCCAGGTTCCGCTCGGCCACGTACCCGGCGAATGGCGCCCGGATATAAGAGTAGGCGAGGTTGGTTTCAGCCTGGGCAAGCGCGACCTCCATCTGTTTGACTTGCGCGCGGAGCGACTCGAGGGCGGCCACTGCGCCGTCTAAGTTCACTTCCGCGGTGTCCAAATCCTGTTGGGAAACGAACTGCTCCTTGATGAGGGATTGCATACGGTTGAGACTGAGCTTGGCATTGCGAACAGACGCCTCCTGCTGTGTGACCTTGGCCTTTGCTGCGTCCACATTGGCCTTGGCCTGGTTTACGGCGTGGAGATAGTCCTGATGGTCGATTTCGACGAGTAACTGGTTCGCCTTCACGAAATCGCCCTTGTCGACGTAGAGTTTCGCGATGTAACCGTCGACCCGGGAAAAGATGTTGACTACCTGATTGGGCGTAATATCCGCGGTATAGGCCAGGCGGATGTCCAGATCCCGCTTGAGAGGAGTGACGGTGCCTACGGTGATCACTCGTGATTTCTTTTGATCGACCTTGGCACCGCTGCTGAGGCGAAACACGACGAGGGCCGTGACGGCAAAAAAGATGATGACGCCGAGCGTGACCAAGGGATGCTGTCTCACCGAGTTCATGACGGGCGTCTCCGCGATGGACTTTTCGTTAGGCCGGCGAGGAACAAATCAACGTAGGTCGCGACGGTTTCTTCATGTGACCTGTGCATGGGGACACCGAAGATCTCGTGAAGGAGACGATGGTGGACGACCATTCCGATGAACGCTCGGGCGGCCAGCAGCGGATCCACCTCACGAAAGGCTCCTTCGCCTATTCTTGTCTCGATATACGCGGCCAGGTGGTCATAAAAGACTCGATGGTGTTTCCCGAAGAACATTTCCGATAACTCATGGCCTTCGAGTGCGCTGAACAAGAGTAATCGCAAAAACGTGGAGTCGACGGCGGGTCTGATACGGAACCGGGCAATCAGCGTGAACACTCGGCGGTCGTCGCGCTTTTTGGCGGATTCTTCCACCGCTCCCAACAGCTCATCGACGGTGACTTTTTCGGCCAGGATCGCGCCGTACAGCGCCCGTTTGGTCGGAAAATGCTTGAAGACCAGGGCTTCACTGACGCCGGCGGCCTTGGCAATCTCCTTGGTCGTCGTGCCTTTGAAACCTTTGGCTGCGAAGAGAGAAGCGGCGGCCGCGATGAGCCCGGCCTGGCGTTGCTGACTGGTCGATCGCCGTTGTCGGTCCATGCTGTTAAGCAGTGAGTGAGTAGTTACTCACCGCTGAACCTATCATGGATCTGACACGGCTGACAATCAAGCGAGGATTTTCAGTCGTGGAAGGGAACCTTGCTAGTGTTGGTGCAGACTCGAGGAGAGGAAATAGCGTAAGCGATTGCGCTCGCGCACGTTCATCTTCAGAATCTCAATCCCGAACTGATGTCCTTTTGACCACGCCACCTCGGCGCTGAGGACGAACAGGGGGTCCTGACCGTCGGGCAGGTACAAAAAGAGCGTCATCTCCAGGCCGGACTGCACGGGCACGTTGCCACGGATGCGCATCCCTTTGCTGGAAATATCTGCGACGCTGCCGTCCCCCATGATCAATTCTCCCCGGTCGTCCTGGGCTGAGTACATCAATCGGAAATCGATCGCGACGCGCTGGTCTGTCCGACGATCGCAGACGGGAAACGGGCGGTGCGGAGATCTAACCGTTCGAACTCTTCCGTGTTTCATCGCATCACCTTCTTATGATTTTTTGCCTTTTTGCCGATACAGATGATTCCAGACGTAAAACCGCAACTCGTTCTGCACGTCCAGTTTAGGGGCGATCATCTCGACTCCGAAGCGCCGTCCGGCGACCCAGGACACCCGCGTTTCCGCAATGCAAATCGGCTCTTCCAATCCGGGAAGGTCGATAAACAGCGACAGATCCATCCCGCGTTTCACCAGATGGTTGCCCAAAATCCCAATGCCGGATTTGGAGACGTTGCTGACGACGCCGCTGCCGATCAACATGCGGCCGTCGCTCATACCGGAGTACATAAGGCTGAATTGAGCAGGGACTCGCTCGGTTCCGCGGCGGTTGTCCTCCAATGCTTTCTCAGTATGGCGGGACTGATCGATGCTCCCCTGTCTCATGCCTGGTCCTCCCATCGCGTATTCTTCACTATCGATTGTCATTCAAGGGACGATACGAAAGGCCGTTCGGTGGCTTTTTTCCTTCGTGAGGCTGACATGCTTCCAGATGACTGCCTGGATCCGCTTTCGTTCATCATCCGTCAGCTTGGGAAATCGCACCGCAAAGAGACTGCCTTTGATCCACGAGACGGTCGCGCCAGTCAGACACAGGGGCGGCTGGCCGTCATTCAGATGCAGGGTGATCGTGACGGTGCCTCCGATCGGCGGGAGTGTCGTACCAAGAATTTTGCAACCGGTTTTTGAAAGGTCTTTCAGTGACCCATTGGAAGTCGTGAATCTGGCTCCTTCGGTGCCGGTGTACGTGACCTCGTGATGAATGAGCGCTCGTTCGGCATAGCGCCGGTCGAGTGGGGAATGTGCTCGGGGCGTCGTGAGGTTCTGTTCAAGCAAGCTGTGTTTCATTGGTGCCTCCCTCATCAAGACAGCTAGAGCCTACCGCACAGGCCAAATTCGACCATTCCTAGAGAGAGGGGGATCAAGGTCCCACAAAGGAGGGGGGCAGGGATTAACCGGTTAGAAAGGCAAACAAGACTACGGGCTTTTACGTGGAAACTACTGGCGGATCTTGACCCAAGCCTTCTGATACTCCTCGAACGAATCCACTTCCATCCAGCCTTTGAAAATAGGCACGGCGTCGATTCGGTGGCCTTGGTCGATCAGTTCTTGGATCAGGTCAGTAAACGAGGCCTTGCTGACGCTACTGGCTTCGTGAAACCCCGAAGTCTTGTATCGTTCTTGCGAGCGATGGTAGCTGTCCTTCAGTGCCTGCGTCCCCTTTTCGGAAAACATCGCCATACCGATAAATTCGCCATGCGCCTGGTCGAGCGGCAGGTGCTGACCAATTTTCACAATCCGGTATTCCTCGTCTCCCATGACGAATCGTGAGTGAGAACTGTTTTCTGGCGGTTCTGCGAAGGTCACCAAATCCGGATTGAGATGAGAGGTGGGTCCGCCGCGCTGCCAGGCCAAATCTACGACGAGCGCGACATCGGCCGAGCTCTTCAAGAGTTTTTCCAATATGGGGCTGTCAAACATGATGTCCCCGTAGAGCACAATGGTCCGGCCTTTCATCTCGCCTTCTGCGCAGAAGATCGAAAAGAGCTCTCCCGTCTCCTCGTACCGATCATTGTCGTAATATCGGATGTTGGGCAGGGCGATGGCTTCCTTCTTATATCCGCGCACGACCGCAATCTCTTTGATGTTGGCCTCATTGAGTGCCCCCACCGCCCGCTCGAGGATGGTTTTGCCCTTAATATCGAGCAGGCACTTCGGCTTGTCCTCAATGAGCGGCAACAATTGCTTTTCAAAGCCTGCCGCCGGAATGATGGCGGTGATCTTTTCGCCGCCGACCGGAAGAAAGGCCTTCTCATCCCGCTCCATTTGGGGCACGCCGACGATGTCGTAGACTTCCGGCAATGTAACGATGCGATCGTTGGCTGCGCCGGGCCGAGTGTCTTCCCGAATCAAGGCCAAGGTCTCTTTCATGGCTCGAATGGCGGCTCGGACCGGCTGATTGGCGTAGATGATGATCTTGGCGCCCGCCTGCTGCATTTCGTCGGCGGTGGTCTGATCGAAGATGGTCGGCACTACCACCAGCGGAACGCGTCCGGACCAAAGTCTGTATACAGTCCTGAGTTCATCGAAGGTTTTTGATTTCGAATGAACCAAGACGGCATCTGCCCCGGCTTGCGCATACGCCTCCGCTCGTTTGAGGGCTTCTTCCTGTCCCCAACCGGCAATCAAGGCTTCCGTACGGGCGATGACCATGAAGTCCGGCACCGTTTGCGCCGCCTTCGCGGCCTTGATCTTTCCACAGTGCTCGTCGATCGGAATCAACTCGCGGCGAACGCCGGCGTAAAAACTGCAGCGCTTCGGGTAGACATTGTCTTCAATACAAATGGCGGCGATGCCGGCCCGTTCCCGATCGTTGACCGTGCGCATGACGTTCAACGCGTTGCCGTAGCCCGTGTCGCAATCCGCGATAACCGGAATGTTTACTGCTTCGGCGATGTTGCGCTCGACCTCGAGTTGCTCGCTGGCGGTGATGAAGCTGGCGTCCGGAATGCATTTCAACGAAGCGGATATGGCGAATCCGCTGGCCCACACGCCGTCAAACCCGGCCTGTTCGATCAAACGGGCGCTCAACGCGTCGTGGGCGCCCACGATCTTGAGCGCTCGCGGCTTCTTCAGGGCCTCTCGCAGTCTGGTCGCGTTATGCATGGTGAAGGCGCATGATGCGAAAGCGCGTGGCCATTGTCAACGAAAAGTTTTTGCGCAGAGGCGATATTGTGGGTTAGTACGTGGCCCCGCCCAGGTCCTGCTCCGGGGCCATCGCGCCTTCGATCCTGCTGGCGAGCGTGGGGTTCTCAAAAAAAATGATGCCTCGGTCGGTGCGGGTTTCGTAACGGAGGCTTACGACCGTGTCGACGCCCTGCCATGCGAAAAGTTTGACGGCTCCTCCGGCGAATTGACCAGGAGTGCGATCGAGCGGACCGTAGCGGGACTGAAGAAAGGTCAGGAGTTGATCATGTGCCTCTTGACCCAGATACCGGACAGTGACGCGTGCAAATCTGTCGTCAACGGTAGTGAACTTCATCGACTCGACCTTCGCGGGTCCGAAAGACGGCGCCCCGCCCTTGAGCTCATACGTTTTTACCCGGCCCGCGTCTTCGACTTTTCCGAAGGTCTCTGATTCCGAAAGGGCGGCTCCCCATGGGATGCCCTCAAACCCCTTGGGATCTTCTTTCATTTGGACGCCGAGCGCAGGACCCCCGCAGAAAAGAGCCGTGCACAAGAGGGCGGCGAAGCAGATACGATTCGTCGTGAGGCGCCGGTCGAACATGGGGCTACTCCGCCGTATCAGCGAGCAGGTCGTTGAATCGGGGCGCCAGCGTCCGGCTGTCCAGGAAAAGATAGCCGCGCTCGGTGCCGGCCTGATACGTGAGATTGATCTCCGATTCGGCGCCGCGCCAGTTGTATTGCTGATTGAGGCCTCGCAGCATTTGCCCGGGCAGACGCTCCATGCGCCCAAACTCGGATTCCAGGTAGGCGAGAATCTTTCGATGCGTTTCCTCACCACGGTACCGGATGGTGACACGCGCGAATTGATCGTCCACCGTGGCGAGATGCAGACTTTCCACCGGAATGTCCGCGAACGAAGGCGGCGTGTTCTTGAATCGATATTCGCTGATATTGCTGGTCCGGCGGGTCGGCTCCAAGTCCTGGCGCGCGTCCAATGCCGACCCCCATACGATGTTGCGGAATCCCTTCGGATCGTTCGTCATCGACACGGCGCCGGCGATGGCGGGAATCGAACAGAGCCACGCAGCGAGCAGAGCGCCGACGAGTCGCATTTAATAACGCTATCACGCTGGATGGACACACGCAACCGGTTCGTTTCCTTGAGAATGCGTCGTGGCATGTCTTATAATGCGCCGGATTTTTTCTCCGAAGGAAATCGTCGGGCATGATCCAAAGCGATGCGTTCGTACAGGCCATGCAGGACATCGGGGTGAATTTTTTCACCGGTGTCCCTGATTCGATTCTCGGTGGAATTATCGCCGAGTTGATGGACAGACGCCTCTACACGCCTGCCGTCCGCGAAGATGAAGCCGTGGCGATGGCTGCGGGTGCGTATATGGCAGGAAAGATTCCCGCCGTGCTCATGCAAAACTCGGGACTCGGCACCTCCCTTAATACGCTGATTTCGCTGAACGTCATCTACCGGCAGCCTTGCGTGCTGATCGTGTCATGGCGGGGGCAGGGCGGCAAGGACGCGCCCGAGCATCTGGTCATGGGCGAGGTCATGCCCCAGTTTCTCGATACGATGAAAATTCCCCACCGGACCTTGACGGAACAAACGGCCATTGAAGATTTTAAATGGGTTGCAGAAACATTCATGAAACAACGGATTCCCTTGGCGCTGTTCATCACCAAAGGGGTCGTGAAGGGTTTGCATCCATGAGGCCTGAGCAGGGAACATTGATCAGCCGTGCCCAAGCGATGGCCGCGCTGCTCGAGCTGTTGACCGATCAGCCACTGATTGTCTGCAACGGATTTCCATCCCGGGAGGTGCAGAAAATCGCCGATCGACCGACACATTTCTACATGATCGGTTCCATGGGAAGCGCGCCGGCCATTGCGCTGGGCGTGGCGCTGGCCAAGCCGGAGAAGCAGGTCGTCACGTTCGACGGCGACGGCAATGTTCTCATGGGTATGGGTACGCTGGCGACGATCGGAGCGCTGAAGCCGAAAAACTTCATTCACGTGGTATTCGACAACGAGGTATACGGGACGACGGGCAACCAGCCGACGATTTCAAACGTAGTGGCACTCGACAAGGTTGCCAAGGCCGCAGGCTATGTGAATGTGGAACGCGTCCTTGACCGTGACGACCTGGTGTATGAATTCAAAGACATGTTGAAAATGGACGGACCCAGCATGCTGCTCGTCAAAGTCAACGAGTTTGCGGAAGACGCAGGCCGTGTCTTGCTCGATCCTCCCGACATTACGAAACGGTTTATGAAGGCGATAGAATAAAGTTCGCCAACGAGAAGCACCTATGATGTTGTTGAATCCCGGGCCGGTGAATGTATCGGAACGCGTACGACAGGCGCTTATGCGACCCGACATCTGCCATCGAGAATCGGACTTCGCTGAATTGCAACGGGGCATCCAGATGAAGCTGTTGAAAGCGTTCGTCCCCGGAGCGGAAGCGGACTACACGGCAGTCTTAATTACCGGCTCCGGGACCGCGGCCGTTGAATCGGCTTTGATGTCATCGATCCCGCACGGCAAGCGCGCGTTGATCATCAATAACGGCGTCTATGGGGAGCGGATGTCGCAGATGGTCGGGCTTCATCGATTGGGCGTCTCGGAGCTCAAACACGATTGGACCGAGCGTCCCGACCCCGAGCGGGTGCGTCTCGCTCTCCGGCAGCATCCTGAAGTTCATGCGGTAGGAATGGTCCATCACGAAACCACGACCGGCCTGCTGAATCCGGGCAAAGCGATCGCGGAAGTCGTCGACGGCCTGAACCGCGTGTTCATTCTCGATGCCGTGAGCGCCTTGGCAGGAGAATACATCGATATCGCCGGGTCCAAGATCTACATGGTCGCGGGAACCGCTGGAAAATGTATTCAGGGGTTTCCCGGCGTCTCATTTGTTCTCGTGCGCAAAGGGTTCTTGGAGCGCATGCGAACGTATCCCAAGCGGTCGTGGTATTTACATCTGACGCACTACGTCGACGACCACGGCCGGGGAGTAGTGCCGTTCACTCCGGCAATTCAGATTTATTACGCCTTCGACGAGGCGCTCAACGAACTGCTGGAAGAAGGGGTGACGAAGCGCATTCAACGTTACAAGCGCATGGCGACGTTGATTCGGGAGCGAATGGCGAAGATCGGCATTAATCCCGTGCTTCCACCCGACAGGCAATCCAACAGTATCACCGCCTACTACCTACCGGAGGGACTCTCATATCACGCGTTGCATGACCGGTTGAGGGCGCGGGGCTTTGTCATTTATGCAGGGCAAGGGAATCTCGAAAATAAGATATTCCGTATTGCTAACATGGGCGCTCTCTCTGAACAGCAGTTTGTGGAATTCCTCGACGCCTTTGAAGAGATCGGCAAGTCTTGATGAAAGCCGTCATTCTGGCCGCCGGCGTCGGAAAGCGCCTGTGGCCCGTCACGCAGCACCGTCCTAAATGCCTTGTTGAGATCGGCGGACAAACCCTGCTTTCCCGCTACCTGGCCTCACTGGTTAGCGTCGGCGTCCAGCGTGCCGATATCGTCGTCGGATACAAACAGGAAATGATTCGTGAGGCCGCCGAGGCGAACTCCTTTGGGGTACGCGTCCAATTTCTGGTGAATGAGCAGTTCCATCGCGGCAGCATTTCCTCTCTTTGGATTGCGCGTACTGCGCTTGATGACGACGTGGTCATCATGGATGCCGACGTACTGTTCCACCGCGACGTTCTGCGGCGGCTGGTGCGGTCGGCCTATCCTAACGCCCTGCTGATGGACGATTCCGTCAAACAAACCGGCGAGGAATGCATGGTCGTTGCCGAAGGGGGACGCGTGATCGCCCTCACCAAGAAGATGCCGTCGCGGTATGACCACGCCGGCGAAGGTGTCGGATTTCTCAAAGTCCGCCATGCGGATACTCCGCACGTCGTCGCCTCCTTGAGGACGTTCATAGATCGTGAGGCCTGGCAGATGGAGTATGAAGACGCGCTCATTGGATTTTTCCGCGATGTCAAGGTGGGTTACGAAATCATTGCCGGGCTGCCCTGGACCGAAATTGATTACCCCGAAGACCTTCAGAACGCAGAACGCGAAATACTACCGAAACTTTGAGACGAGTGTCGGGCGACGCGGCGTATGACGATACAGAAACCGATCTTGGACGACGGCACGGAACTTCAAGGGCTTTCAACGGCCCTATTGTTCCCTTCCATTGACCTTTTCGGCGGGCCGGTGCGGAAGTCCGTAGGGCCGTTGACGCCCATCGTCGGTGTCAGCCTTTTCCAACGAACGGTCCTCACGCTGCAGCGCGCCGGGATCAGGCAATTGATTGTCCTTTCTGGACCGGAGGAGGACCAACTGAAACAAGCCCTTCTCAAAGGCCCGCGTGTGACGGTGCCGGTACGATGGATGCCAATCAGGGAGTTTCCC
>Ga0310810_10001462_pt1 | contig 24780 bp, 19 predicted proteins | sample NCmetagenome_FD_207641 | JGI IMG/M metagenome (GOLD analysis project Ga0310810, IMG submission 207641) | Soil microbial communities from experimental microcosm in Duke University, North Carolina, United States - NC | ecosystem: Engineered > Artificial ecosystem > Soil microcosm > Unclassified ...
TACCCAACTACCCAATTACCCAATTACCCAACTACCCAATTACCCAATTCGTCTACTCGATGGTTTCTCCCCGTGCCCCAAGCGCTTCCTCGGGCTCCACGAAGTACTCCATGTCGCGCTCCAGATCGAGCTCCTCATCGGTCGGCTGCGGCAGCGCCGGCGGCGGCGGCGGCTCGTCCGCCGGGATCCGCACGTTGCGGTAATACTCGAACCCGGTGCCGGCCGGAATCAGCCGCCCCATCGTGACGTTCTCCTTCAGGCCGCGCAGGTGGTCGACCTTGCCGGAGATCGACGCCTCGGTGAGCACGCGCGTCGTTTCCTGGAACGACGCCGCCGAAATGAACGAGTCGGTCGAGAGCGACGCCTTCGTGATGCCGAGCAGCAGCGGCCGGCCCTGCGCCGGACGCTCGCCTTTCGTAATCACGCGCTCGTTCTCCTCGAGGAACCGGAACTTGTCCACCTGCTCGTCGACGAGGAATTCGGTGTCGCCCACATCCTCGATCTTGACCCACCGCATCATCTGCCGTGCGATCGTCTCGATGTGCTTGTCGTTGATGTTGACGCCCTGCAGCCGGTAGACCTCCTGGATTTCGTTGACGAGATACGCCTGGAGCGCTTTCTCGCCAAGCACGTTCAGGATGTCGTGCGGATTCGACGGCCCGTCCATCAGCGGCTCGCCGGCGCGGACGCGCTCGCCTTCCTGGACGTTCACGTGCACGCCGCGCGGCAGTGAGTATTCGCGCGGCTCGGCGCCCGGCTCGTCCGGGACGACGATGATCTTGCGCTGGCCCTTCACGATGCCGCCATGCTTGACGATGCCGTCGATCTCGGTGATGACCGCCGTTTCGCGCGGCTTTCTGGCTTCGAACAGCTCGACCACGCGCGGCAGACCGCCCGTGATGTCCTTGGTCTTCGTCGTTTCGCGGGGAATCTTCGCCAGGATGTCGCCGGCCGACACCATCTCGCCGTCCTGCACCATCAAGTGCGCGTGCGACGGCATCTGGTACTTCCGGCTGATCTTCCCGTCCTTGCCCTTGATCTCCATCACCGGCTGCTTCTTCTCATCCGGCGAGTCGACGATGATGAGGCGCGAGAGGCCGGTGACCTCGTCCACTTCCTCGTGCACCGTGATGCCTTCGAGGATGTCCTTGAAGCGGACCTGCCCCGGATCTTCGGTCAGGATCGAGAACGTATACGGATCCCACTCGACCAGCACATCGCCCTGATCGACGACCTGCCCTTCTTTCACCTTGAGGCGCGCGCCGTAGACGATCGGGTAACGCTCGCGATCGCGTCCCTTGGCGTCCTGCAGCACGAGCGATCCGCTGCGGTTCATGACGACGAGGTTGCCGTCCTTGGCTTCGACGACCTGCAGGCCCTGGAAGCGAACCGTCCCGCCGTGGCGCGCTTCGAGCGTCGACTGCTCGGAGACGCGCGATGCCGTGCCGCCGATGTGGAACGTCCGCATCGTGAGCTGCGTGCCGGGCTCGCCGATCGACTGCGCCGCGATGACGCCGACGGCCGTGCCGAGCTCCACCATCCTGCCGGTCGCGAGGTCGCGCCCGTAGCATTTTGCGCAGACCCCCCGCCGTGACGTGCACGTCAGCACCGACCGGATCTTCACCTTCTCGATGCCGGCGTCCTGGATCGACGAAGACAGCTCTTCGTCCATCACCGCGTTCACGTCCACAATCGTCTGTCCCGTGAACGGGTCGGTGATCTTCTCGAGCGTCGTTCTGCCGATGATGCGGTCGCGAAGCGGCTCGATGACCTCGCCGCTTTCCACGATGGCCCGCGCTTCGATGCCGTCGAGCGTTCCGCAATCGAGCTCGTGGATGATGACGTCCTGCGCGACGTCCACCAGGCGCCGGGTCAGGTACCCCGAATCGGCGGTCTTGAGCGCCGTGTCCGCCAGACCCTTGCGAGCGCCGTGCGTCGAGATGAAGTACTGCAGCACGGTGAGGCCTTCACGGAAGTTCGACGTGATCGGCGTCTCGATGATCTCCCCGGACGGCTTCGCCATCAGCCCGCGCATCCCGGCGAGCTGCCGGATCTGCTGCTTGCTGCCTCGGGCGCCCGAGTCGGCCATGATGTAGACCGGGTTGAAGATCTTCCCTTCCTTGTCGAGCTCCTCCATCTCGCCGAACATCGCGTTCGCGATGTCCTCGGTAGCCTCCGACCAGATGGCGATGACCTTGTTGTAGCGCTCGCCGTTGGTGATCGCGCCCTCGAGATACTGAGACTCGACTTTGATGACCTCTTCTCGCGCTTTCTCGACGAGGATCGCCTTCTCCTTCGGGATGATCAAATCGTCGATCCCGATCGAGAGGCCGGACCGCGTCGCGTACGCGAAGCCGGTGTTCTTCAGCGAATCGAGCATTTCGACGGTCTTCTCGAGGCCGAACTTCAGGTAGCAGCTCTGGACGAGCTGCTGCAGCCCCTTCTTCTTGAGCAGGCCGTTGACGAACGGCATCTCCTTGGGCAGCTGCTCGTTGAGGATCACGCGGCCGACCGTCGTGTTGATGATCTTGTTGTTCACCGTCTGCACTTCGGTGTGCAGCACGTCCTGGTCGTCCCGCGCGGCCGTCAAATCCTGGATGTCCCCGGTATAGCGCAGCCGGATCGGCGACAGCGTCTCGAGCTCCCCCGCTTCCAGCGCCAGCATCACATCGTCCGGATTCCCGAACGCGCGTCCCTCGCCTTTGGCGCCGGATTTGGCTTTCGTGAGGTAATAGCAGCCGAGCACGATGTCCTGCGACGGAATCGCGATCGGAGCGCCGTGGGCGGGCGAAAGGATGTTGTTGCTCGAGAGCATCAGCACCGACGCCTCGATCTGCGCTTCGGGCGACAGCGGGATGTGCACCGCCATCTGGTCGCCGTCGAAGTCGGCGTTGAACGCCGTGCAGACGAGCGGATGGATGCGGATCGCCTTGCCTTCGACCAGCACCGGCTCGAACGCCTGAATGCCGAGTCGATGGAGCGTCGGCGCGCGGTTCAGCAGCACCGGATGCTCGCGGATGACCTCTTCGAGCACGTCCCACACTTCGGGACGCTGAAGCTCGACCATCTCCTTCGCCTGTTTGATGGTGGCGACGAGACCGCGCTCTTCGAGCTTGTTGTAGATGAACGGCTTGAACAGCTCGAGCGCCATCTTCTTCGGCAGCCCGCACTGGTGCAGCTTCAGCTCGGGGCCGACGACGATGACCGAGCGGCCCGAGTAATCGACGCGCTTGCCGAGCAGGTTCTGGCGGAAGCGCCCCTGCTTGCCCTTGAGCGTGTCCGACAGCGACTTCAGCGGCCGGTTGTTGGCGCCGCGCAGCACGCGGCCGCGGCGGCCGTTGTCGAAGAGCGCATCGACCGCTTCCTGGAGCATGCGCTTTTCGTTTCTGATGATGACGTCCGGCGCCTTCAGCTCCATCAGCTTCTTCAACCGGTTGTTGCGGTTGATGACGCGGCGATAGAGATCGTTCAGGTCCGAGGTCGCGAAGCGGCCGCCGTCGAGCGGCACCAGCGGTCGCAGCTCCGGCGGAATCACCGGAATGACGTCGAGGATCATCCACTCCGGGCGGTTGCTCGATTTCCGGAACGAGTCGACGACCTTCAGGCGCTTGGCGAACTTCAGCTTCTTCTGCGCCGAGGTTTCCGTCTTCATCTTCTCGCGCAGCTCGATGGCCAGCCGATCGACATTGACGCGCTTCAGCAGCTCCTTGATCGCTTCGGCGCCCATCTGCGCGCGGAACCGGTGCTGATGCTCTTCGCGCGCCTTGCGGTACCCTTCTTCGTTCAGGAGCTGGTTCTGCTTCAGCTCGGTCTCGCCGGGATCGACGACGACGTAGGCCTCGAAGTAAAGGACGCGTTCGAGATCGCGGAGAGAAATATCCAGAAGATGGCCGATGCGGCTCGGCAGCCCCTTGAAGAACCACACGTGGCTGACCGGCGTGGCCAGCGTGATGTGTCCCAGCCGCTCCCGGCGGACCTTCGCCTGCGTCACCTCGACGCCGCACTTGTCGCAGATGACGCCGCGGTGCTTCATGCGCTTGTACTTGCCGCACAAGCACTCCCAGTCGGTGATCGGGCCGAAGATCTTGGCGCAGAACAGGCCGTCCCGTTCGGGCTTGAACGTGCGGTAGTTGATCGTTTCCGGCTTGGTCACCTCGCCGTGCGACCACGACATGATCTTGTCGGGCGAAGCGAGGCTGATCCGAATCGCGTCGAAATCGCTCGTGAGAGCGGAACGCTCGTGAAAACTTGGGCGCATATGATTATCTTTTCTCAATGGCGCTGGGGCCCCACCCCCCAGCGCGAACTCACGCCGACGCCTCGCCTCGGATCTTCATATCCCCGGCTCGGCATAGCCGCAGGCGCTTCTGGCTTCCGCCTGGACGCTAGGTCGTGGCTGGCCTAGAGCCCAGAGCCTGAAGCCCGGAGCCTGTTCAGACCTCTTCCAACACCGGCTGCGGAACGATATCCGGCAGCTTCTTCTTCGTCTTCATCAGCTCAACATCGAGGCAGAGCGACTGCAGCTCGCGGATGAGCACGTTGAACGATTCGGGCAGGCCGGCGGTGAACGACGCGTCGCCTTTGACGATCGCCTCGTAAATCTTGGCGCGTCCGATGACGTCGTCCGACTTGGCGGTGAGCAGCTCCTGGAGGATGTGGGCCGACCCGTAGGCTTCGAGCGCCCAGACCTCCATTTCGCCGAACCGCTGTCCGCCGAACTGCGCCTTGCCGCCGAGCGGCTGCTGCGTGATGAGCGAGTAGGGCCCGATCGAGCGCGCGTGGATCTTATCGTCGACCAGGTGCGACAGCTTCAGCATGTAGATGTAGCCGACGGTGACGTCCTGCTCGAACGCATCGCCGGACATGCCGTCGAACAGCCGCGTCTTGCCGCCCTTCGGCAGCCCGGCGCGATCGAGCCAGTTCTTGATCTCGATTTCCGTCGCGCCGTCGAACACCGGCGTCGCGAAGTAGAGACCGAGCGCGTGCGCGGCCCACCCGAGATGGGTCTCGAGAATCTGGCCGACGTTCATGCGGGACGGAACGCCGAGCGGGTTGAGCACGATCTCCACCGGCGTGCCGTCGGGGAGATAGGGCATGTCCTCCTCGGGGAGGATGCGCGCGATGACGCCCTTGTTGCCGTGCCGTCCGGCCATCTTGTCGCCGACCGACAGCTTGCGCTTCATCGCGACGTAGACTTTCACGAGCTTGATGACGCCCGGCGGCAGCTCGTCGCCGCGGCGGATCTTCTCTTTCTTCTCCTCGAACAGATTCTTGATGACTTCGACCTGACGCTCGGTCCGTTCCTCGAGGTCCCGCAGGTCGTCCTCGAGACGGGTGTCGTCGGTCGCAATCTTCAACCGGACCATCGTCTCGTAGGGCATCTCCTGGAGAATGTCCTCGCTGAGCACGGTACCCTTCTTGTGCAGACGCTCGCGGCCGAACTCGTCGAAGAGATCGGACCGCAGCTCCTGCCCCTTCAGCATCATGATCACGCGCTTCTTCACCTCGTCGTGAAGAATGCGGATCTCGTCCTGAAGGTTCTTCTCCATCATGTCGAGCTCTTCCTGCTCGATGGCTTTCGCGCGGTCGTCTTTCTCGATCCCCTTGCGGGAAAAGATCTTGACGCCGACGATGATGCCTTCGATGCCGGGAGGGCAGATGAGCGAGGCGTCCCTGACGTCGCCGGCCTTCTCGCCGAAGATCGCGCGCAGCAGCTTCTCTTCCGGCGTGAGCTGCGTCTCGCCTTTCGGGGTGACCTTGCCCACGAGGATGTCGCCCGGTTTGACGTTGGCGCCAATCCGGATGATGCCGCTTTCGTCGAGGTCCTTCAGGAAGCTCTCGGACACGTTCGGGATGTCGCGCGTGATTTCCTCGGGTCCGAGCTTGGTGTCGCGCGACTCGATCTCGAACTCCTCGATGTGGATCGAGGTGTAGTAGTCGTCCTTGACCATCCGCTCGGACACGAGAATGGCGTCCTCGAAGTTGTACCCGCGCCAGGGCATGAACGCGACGAGCACGTTCCGGCCGAGCGCCAGCTCGCCAAGTTCCGTGCACGGTCCGTCGCCGAGCACCTGCCCTTTGTGCACCTTCTGGCCGACCAGCACGATCGGCTTCTGGGTGATGCAGGTGTTCTGATTGGACCGCTTGAACTTGGTCATCGGGTAGATGTCCGCGCCCATCTCCTTGCTCGTGTCTTCGGTCTCGCTCTCGACGCGGACGACGATGCGCTGACTGTCGACGTAGTCGATGGTGCCGGATCGGCGCGCCACGATGACGGCGCCCGAATCGCGCGCCGTGATGTACTCCATGCCGGTGCCGACAAACGGCGCCCGCGCGCGGAGCAGCGGCACCGCCTGGCGCTGCATGTTCGATCCCATCAGCGCGCGGTTCGCGTCGTCATTCTCCAGGAACGGAATGAGCGAGGCCGCGACCGAGACCAGCTGCTTGGGCGACACGTCGATGAACTGCACGTTGGCGCGCGGCGACAGGATGAAGTTGCCCGCCTGGCGCGCGTTGACGCGTTCCTGCGTCAGCTTGCCGTCGTTGTCCACCGCGGCGTTCGCCTGCGCGATGATGTACTGGTCCTCTTCCCACGCCGACAGGTAGAAGGAGAAGGGCTCGAATTCAACCCCTTTCTTCTTCGAACGGCCGTCATCGGACACCAGCTCGTCGGACTCGACGATGTCGCCGGCCTTGAACTTCGATCCGGCCGCGTTCGTGACGATGACGTAGTCGGTGACGCGACCGTCCTTCACCTTCCGGTACGGCGACTCGATGAAGCCGAACTCGTTGATGCGGGCGTAGCACGACAGCGACGAGATGAGCCCGATGTTCGGACCTTCCGGCGTCTCAATCGGGCAGATGCGCCCGTAGTGCGTCGGATGGACGTCGCGGACCTCGAACCCGGCGCGCTCCCTCGAGAGGCCGCCCGGACCGAGCGCGGAGAGACGCCGCTTGTGCGTGATCTCCGAGAGCGGGTTCGTCTGATCCATGAACTGCGACAGCTGCGACGATCCGAAGAACTCGCGGATCGCGGCCATCACCGGCTTCGCGTTGATCAGATCGTGCGGCATGGCCGTCGCCATTTCCTGGTAGACGGACATCTTTTCCTTGATCGCGCGTTCCATCCGGACGAGCCCGATACGGAACTGGTTCTCGAGGAGCTCGCCGACCGATCGCACGCGCCGGTTGCCGAGATGATCGATGTCGTCCACGTTGGCCGGATTCTTCCGCAGCTTCAGCAGGTACTTGATCACCTCGTAGAAGTCCTGCGGGTGCAGGATCTTCTCGTCGAGCGGCGTGTTCAGTCCGAGCTTCGTGTTGAGCTTCAGACGGCCGACGCGCGAGAAGTCGTACTTCTGCGGGTTGAAGAACATGTTCTCGAAGAGCGACCGGCTGCTGTCGAGCGTCGGCGGATCGCCGGGACGCAGGCGCCGGTAGATCTCGATGAGCGCCTCTTCGTGCGTGTGGATTGGATCCTTCTTCAGCGTCTGGCTGATGATCGATCCCACCTCGTCGCGCTCGGGAAAAAAGACGTCGATCCGATCGACGTTCTTGTCCTGCGCCATCGAGATGACGCGCGGTTCGAGCGGCTCGTTGGCTTCGAGGATCACTTCCCCCGTGGACGGATCGACGACGTCGGCCGCCGCGTAGGCGCCCTCGAGCTCGGCCTCGGAAATCTCGACGCCCTCGACGTTGGCTTTCTTCAGCGCTTCGAGCGCGTTCTTGGTGATCTTCTTGCCCTGCTGCACGGTGAAGTTCTCGCCGGGGACGACGATGTCCTTCGCGGCGCGCAGACCCACCAGGCTGTCGCTCACGCCCCAGAGAATCGTGCCGTTTTTCAGGTGGAGCTTCTCGACGTTGTGGAAGGCGCGGACGATCTCGTCCGCCCCGCGCAGCCCGAGCGCGCGGAGGAAGACGGTCGCGAGGAACTTCCGCTTGCGGTCGATGCGCACGTACAGGAGGTTCTTCGTGTCGTACTCGAACTCCACCCACGATCCGCGATACGGGATGATCTGGGCGACGTAGAGCGTCTTGTCTTCCGAGTGGAAAAAGGCGCCGGGCGACCGGTGGAGCTGGCTGACGATGACGCGCTCGGTGCCATTGATGATGAAGGTGCCGTTCTCGGTCATCAGCGGGATGTCGCCGAAGTAGACCTCCTGCTCCTTGATGTCGCGAATGGTCTTGACGCCCGTTTCGGGGTCCTTGTTCCAGACCACGAGCCGGATCGTCACCTTCAGCGGCACGGCGTACGTCATGCCGCGCTCCTGGCACTCGTCGACGTCGTATTTCAGCTTCAGCGACACCGTGTGGCCGCAGATGTCGCAGACGTCGCCGCGGGCCTGATTGGCCTTGCCGCAGCGCGGACACAGGACGTCCCGATCGCCGTACGGATCCGCGATCAGCGTCGCGCCGCAGGCGCTGCACGGCTTGCGCAGATGATGGAGGCCCTGCAGCTTGCCGCACTTGCACTCCCAGTTGCCGATCGAATACTCGATGAACTCCAGCGAGGAGTTTTCGCGGAAGTCGCTGATCGGAAAGACCGATTTGAACACCGACTGGAGACCCGCGTCCTCGCGCTCGCTCGGCAGACGGTTCATCTGCAGGAAGCGCTCGTAGGACTTCTTCTGGATCTCGATCAGGTTCGGGATCGGGACGGTCGTCTTGATTTTCGAAAAGTCGATGCGCTCGCGGTAAACGTTTTTGGGCAGGCTGTACATTCTATAGACCTCGAAGAGGAAAACTGAGCGCTTTTCAAAGGCTCCAGGCTCTGGGCTCCAGGCTTCAGGGGGAGGTCGTTTCCCGCCGATACCCGAAGACCGAAGCCCGAAGCCCCGGTCGTGAGGCGCCGAAGGCGCCGGCTATTTGACTTCGACCTTCGCGCCGACCTCTTCGAACTTCTTCTTGATCGCGGCCGCCTCGTCCTTCGTCACGCCTTCCTTCACGGGCTTCGGCGCGCCTTCGACGAGGTCCTTCGCTTCCTTGAGGCCCAGGCTGGTGATCTCGCGGACCACCTTGATGACGTTGATCTTGTTCCCGCCGACTTCGGTCAGCGTGACGGTGAATTCGGTCTTTTCTTCGGCCGGAGCCGCAGCCCCGCCGCCCGCGCCACCCGGCATGGCCATCATCGGCATCGCGGCCGCCGCCGACACGCCGAGCTCCGACTCGAGCGTCTTGACGAGCTGGGAAAGCTCCAGAACGCTGATCCCCTTGATGTACTCGACCACCTGCTGCTGTGTCACTTCGGGCATTGGGACTCTCCTGAAATTTAGAATTACGCATTAAGAATTGAGAATTAATTCCTAATTCCTAATTCTCAATTCGTAATTACGACTGTGACTCCGACTCCTGTCGTTTCTTCTCCGCCGCCGCCAATACGTTCATCAAATCGCGCGGGACGGCGCTGAGCACCGTCACGAGCTGCACCATCGGCGCATTCATCGTGCCGAGCAGCCGCGCATACAGTTCGGGCTTGCTCGGCAACGCCGCGAGGTCGGTAATCTCCGCCGGTTTGACGGCGCGACCCTGCACCACGGCCGCTTTGATCTTCAGCGTCGGCGCCGTCTTGACGAACGTCGTCAGCGTCTTCGCGAGCGCCACCGGATCTTTCTTCGTATAGGCGACCGCCGTCGTTCCCTCGAAGAAGTTTTCGAGCGGCTCGAACGAGGTGCCTTTGAGCGCGCGCTTGGCGAGCGTGTTCTTGACGACCGTATAACTCGCCTTGGCGACGCGCAGCTGGCGGCGCAGCTCGGTGACCTGCGGCACGTTCATGCCCTTGTAGTCCACGAGGATGGCGCTGTCGCATCCCTTGAACGCCGTTTCGAGCCGCTGCAGCTCGGCTTCCTTGTCTGCTCTGGTTACTGCCATTCTGTTCCTTGTCGACTTCGGGCTTCGGACTTCGGGCTCCAGGCCTGAAGCCTGGAGTCTGGAGCCTGACACCTAATGCTTGACGACGACGTCGATATGCGTCGTATCGATCCTGATCCCCGGACCCATCGTCGACGACAGGGTGACGGTTTTCAAGTACTTACCCTTGGCCGCCGACGGCTTCGCCTTGACGATGCTTTCGACGAGTGCGTGGGCGTTGGCCACGAGGAAATCGGAGGTGAACGACATCTTCCCCACCGGCGCGTGGATGATGCCGGTCTTGTCGACGCGGAATTCCACCTTTCCCGCTTTGATTTCCTTCACGGCCTTGGCGATGTCGACGGTGACGGTGCCGGTCTTCGGGTTCGGCATCAGACCGCGCGGGCCGAGCACCTTCCCGAGCTTGCCGACGGCGCGCATCATGTCGGGAGTGGCGACGACGGCGTCGAAGTCCATGAAGCCGGCCTGAATCTTGTCCACCATTTCCTCGCCGCCCACGATATCGGCGCCCGCCTCCTGCGCTTCCTTCTGCTTCTCACCGCCGGCAATGGCGAGCACCCGCTTGCTCTTGCCGAGGCCATGCGGGAGGACCACCGTGCCGCGTACCATCTGATCGGCGTGCTTGGGATCGACGCCGAGCCGCAGCGTCAACTCGACCGTCTCGTCGAACTTCGCGAACTTGACCTTCTGCGCGAGCGGCACCGCGTCTTCGATCGTGTAGGTGCGATCGGCGGCGATCTGCGCGCGGGCTGCGGTAAATTTCTTGCCGTGTTTTTTCATGCGCTTCCTCTGTGGTGCAGACGCGCTCGTGCAAGCGCTCCCACTCGTTGGAATTCAGGACTGAGGATCAGAAATTCCGAACTTCCACTCTTAATTCTTAATTCTCAATTCTCAATTCCTAATTCCGAATTACCCGATCACATCCAGCCCCATCGATCGGGCCGTTCCGGCCACGGTCTTGACCGCCGCTTCGAGCGACTCGGCGTTCAAGTCCGGCATCTTCAGCTTCGCGATGTCTTCCACCTGTTTCGCCGTCACCGTCCCGACCTTGGTCTTGTTCGGTTCGGCGGATCCCTTCGCGATGTTCGCCGCGCGCTTGAGCAGCACAGCGGCCGGCGGCGTCTTCGTGATGAACGTATAGGAACGATCCGCATACACCGTCACCACGACCGGGATGATCAGCCCTTCGTCCTTCGCCGTCTTCGCGTTGAAGTTCTTGCAGAAGTCCATGATGTTCACGCCCTGCGGGCCGAGCGCGGTGCCCACGGGCGGTGCGGGAGTGGCCTTCCCCGCTGCGATCTGGAGCTTCACCATTGCCTGAACTTTTTTCGCCATTGTCGGTGTCTACTTTTCTTCACTGGCGCTGGGGCCCCACCCCAGCGCGAACTTACTTGATGCTCGCCCTCGGCCTCCCATGGCCTCGGGCTCGCATGGCCGCAGGCGCGTCAGATCTTTTCCACTTGCAGGAAGTCCAACTCCACCGGCGTCGATCGTCCGAAGATGGTCACCATCACCTTCAACGTGTTCTTGTCGAGATTCACATCGTCGACCACGCCGTTGAAGCTGGTGAACGGCCCTTCGTTGATCCGCACCTGCTCGCCCTTCTCGAACATATATTTCGGCTTCGGCTTCTCCGCTGCCGTCCGCACCTGCTGCAGAATCTGCTCGACCTCGTCGCGGCTCAAGGGCGTCGGCTTCGCGCCGGCCCCCACGAAGCCGGTGACTTTCGGCGTGTTCTTCACGACGTGCCACGCGTGGTCGGACATGTGCATCTCGACCAGGATGTAGCCCGGGAAGAACCGCTTCGACGTGACGACCTTCTTGCCGCCCCGCATCTCCACGACGTCCTCGGTGGGAATCAGCACCTCGCCGATGTCGTTCTGCAGCCCGTACGCCTTGACGCGCTCGGTGAGCGATTCGGCCACCTTCTTCTCGAACCCCGAGTACGTGTGGACGATGTACCAGTTCTTCGTGGCGACGTCGGTCATGCCGCACCAAAGCGTCGCATGATCCACCCGATGAGACTGTTGATCCCGTAGTCGAGGACGAACAGGTACAGGCCGAAGAACACCGACACCAGAATGACGACCACGGTGGTCGCGTAGACCTCGGCCTGGCTCGGCCACGTGACGCGCTTCAACTCGTTGCGCACCTCACTGAGAAAGAGGCGCATCCGTTCGAAGCGGCTGCCCGCGGCTTCCCTGACCGGCTCAAGATTCACAGCCACATTCATTCTCGCGACTTCCACATTTCAGGTTCTGACTTCGACGGCTAACGTCGAGCGCCTTCCGCCTTCTGCCTTCGAAATCCTCGAAGGGTTCTGGCAGGCCAGGAGGGAATCGAACCCCCAACCCCCGGTTTTGGAGACCGGTGCTCTGCCAATTGAGCTACTGGCCTTCACGTTTCTCGCGGCTCAGGACTCAAGGCTTAGGACTTAAGCCGGCCTGAGCCATAGGCCCTGAGCCCTTAGCCCTATTTCGACTCCCTGTGTCCCGTGTGCTTCCGGCAGAACCGGCAGTACTTGCTCATCTCGAGCCGTTCGGTCGTTTTCTTCTTGTTCTTCGTCGTGCTGTAATTCCGGCGTTTGCACTCGGTGCACGCCATGGCGATGATGTCTCTCATAGAACCTTGTCGGCTTCAGGCTCCAGGCTTCTGGCCTGAACTGGCCAGGAGCCTGAAGTCCAGAGCCTGGAACCTATTCAATAATCTCAGTGATCGTGCCGGCGCCGACCGTCCGGCCGCCTTCGCGGATGGCGAACCGGAAGCCTTTCTCGAGCGCGACCGGGGACATCAGCTCGCCGGTAATCGTCGTGTTGTCGCCCGGCATCACCATCTCGACGCCCTCCGGCAGGTGCAGCGTGCCGGTGACGTCGGTCACCTTGATGTAGAACTGCGGACGATAGCCGTTGAAGAACGGCGTGTGGCGGCCGCCCTCTTCCTTCGACAGGATGTAAACCTCGCCCTTGAACTTCGTGTGCGGCTTGACGCTGCCTGGCTTGGCCAGCACCTGCCCGCGCTCGACGTCGTCTTTTTCGACGCCGCGCAGGAGCACGCCGACGTTGTCACCGGCCTCGCCCGAGTCGAGAATCTTGCGGAACATCTCGACGCCGGTGACGACCTTCTTCTCTGTCGGTCTGAAGCCGACGATCTCGATTTCCTCCCCGACTTTGACGCGGCCGCGCTCGATGCGCCCCGTCACGACGGTGCCGCGGCCGGAAATCGAGAAGACGTCTTCGATCGGCATCAGGAACGGCTTGTCGACGTCCCGCTGCGGGAGCGGAATGTAGCTGTCGAGCGCGTCCATGAGCTTCGTGACGCCGGCGATCCCTTCCGCGTCGCCCTGCAGCGCCTTCAGCGCCGACAAGCGAACGACCGGGACGTCGTTGCCGGGAAACTTGTACGCCGTCAGCAGCTCGCGCACCTCGAGCTCGACCAGATCGAGGAGCTCGGGGTCGTCAATCGCGTCCACCTTGTTCAACGCGACCACCAGATACGGCACGTTGACCTGATAGGCGAGCAGGACGTGCTCGCGTGTCTGCGGCATCGGACCGTCAACCGCGCTCACGACGAGAATGGCGCCGTCCATCTGTGCGGCGCCGGTAATCATGTTCTTGATGTAGTCGGCGTGGCCCGGGCAGTCCACGTGGGCGTAGTGCCGTTTGGACGTCGAGTACTCGACGTGGCTCGTCGCGATCGTCATGACTTTCGATTCGTCGCGGCGGCCCTGCGACTCGGAGGCTTTCGCGACCTCGTCATAGGAAATATATTTTGCCCAGCCCTTGTCGGCGGCCACCTTGGTGAGCGCCGCCGTCAACGTGGTCTTGCCGTGGTCGATGTGCCCGATGGTGCCGACATTCACGTGCGGTTTGCTTCGGTCGAATTTTTCTTTGGCCATGTCTACGATCCTCGCGTGTTGCGAACCGGGCGGTGAAAGCCGCCGTCATCTATCCAAAATCTCTGGAGCCGATGTCCAGAATCGAACTGGAGACCTCGTCCTTACCAAGGACGCGCTCTGCCAACTGAGCTACATCGGCAAATTCAGTCCCTGGTCCGTGGTTCCTGGTGCGGTCGGCCTGCGCGCGCGGCGCGTCGGCGGACCGCCTCCACCGGCCTGCCAGCCGAAGCCCGCGCGAGCGGACGGAGGCTGGAGCGGGAGACGGGGATCGAACCCGCGACCAACAGCTTGGAAGGCTGTGACTCTACCACTGAGTTACTCCCGCCAATCCCGATCCTGTTTCACACACTTGGTGAATTGGTGGATTGGTGAGCTGGTGATTCAAACGCGTTTTTCATTCACCAAGTCACCACGCCGCCAACTCACCAAATCTCCAGTCGCACTATTGGTGGCGAGGGAAGGACTCGAACCTTCGAAGCCGCTGGGGCGACAGATTTACAGTCTGCTGCGTTTGACCGCTTCGCTACCTCGCCGGCTGTCTGTGTGTTTGGAAACGTGTTTTCCTGAACGCCTTCAGCTCGATGGAGCTGGCGAAGGGATTCGAACCCCCGACCTGCTGATTACAAATCAGCTGCTCTACCGGCCTGAGCTACGCCAGCACAAAAGGTGCACTTTAGCACGTCCTGTGCCAATTGCGCAACCCATTGGCCGTTCTGGCTATGGACGGGCTAGGTTGCCGGCCGCAACCTTTTATGTAAGCGAACCTTAATTGTACGCGAAAAAAACAGGCCGAGGGCGGCACGAACCTCATCCGTTACGAAGATCCCCGCTTTTGCCGCTGCCTCCGCGCTTCGAAGAGCGCGACGCCGGTCGCCACCGACACGTTCAGGCTTTCGACGTGCCCCCGCATCGGAATCGACACGAGCCAGTCGCAGCGCTCCCGTACCAGCCGGCGCAGGCCGGCCCCTTCAGCGCCGACGACCAGCGCGGTCGGGAGCGTGAAGTCGATCTCGTCGTACTGCTTCGAGGCGTCGCCCGCCAATCCGACCGTCCAGACGCCCCCTGCCTTGAGTGCGTCGAGCGCTCGCGCGATATTGACGACTTCCGCCACCTTCACGTGTGTGACGGCGCCGGCGGACGCCTTCGCGGCGGCGCCGTCGAGGCGTGCCGCGTGCCGCGATTGCCGCACGACGCCGTCGGCGCCCACAGCGTCCACCGTCCGCAAAATCGCGCCGACATTGTGGGGATCTTCGATCTGATCGAGAACAACGATGAGCGGAGCGGCCGTCGCGCCGGCAAGAAGATCCTCGACGGTCAGGCTCACGTTGTCGTGCGCGTCGGCGACAACGCCCTGGTGGACCCCGCCCCGCGCGAACCGATCGAGCTCGGCCACCTTGGCGCGCCGCACGGGGATCCCTTGTTCTTCCGCCAGCTGGACGATCGACGTCAGTCGATCGTCCGCGCGCAGTGAGACGCGGACCGCAGTCACGCGCCTTGCGCGCAGCGCTTCGATCACGGGGTTGATGCCGTAAATTCGCACGCCGCCCTCAGGTCCGCAAGTCGAGCGCGAACTAGTGTAGATCTTTTTTGAACCGTTAGTGGAGAACTGACTCCAGCAGGCGGACGAATCGCTCCGCCCGCTCACGGCACCCGAGAATCGCCGGGATTCCGGCCTCTTCTGGCAGATCGGCCCCGCTGTCGATCGCCGGCACCGCGAGATCGAGCTCCGGGCCTTCAGGCCGCCCGGTCAGCGCAATGCGGATCGGATGAAAGAGCGCCTTCGCCTTCTGGCCGGTGCTCGCCTTCACCCGGCTCGCCACGGCCCGAAAACCGTCGCGATCGAGCCGCGGCGCAGCCGCCAGCTCTTCGGAGAGCGCGGCGGCGACGGCCCGCGCGCCCTCGCCGCGCATCTCGTCCCGCACCTGCGGATCGCCCAGCGCGCGCGCCGCATCGTAGTCGAACAGGAAGGCAAGCCTCGCCGGTACTTGACTGAGACGATCGACCGACGATGTCGCGATCGACATCGCGCCGGCCAGAAAGCGCATTCCCCGATCGTCTGGCATCATCGGCACACCGGCCTCGAGAAAAAACGGCACCGACAAGCCGGCAATCCGGACGGGATCGGCCATCTTCAAATAGTGGCGGTTGACCCACGCGAGCTTTTCTTCATCGAACACGCCCGGACTGTGCCCGACCCGCTCGAGTGAGAATCGGCGCGCAAGCTCGCGGATCGACAGCAACTCGGCGTCGTCTCCAGGCGACCAGCCGATCAGCGCGATGTAGTTGACGAGCGCCTCGGGCAGATAGCCTTTCGCGCGGAACTCCGCGACCGACGTTGCACCGTGACGCTTCGACAACGGGCTGTGATCCGGCCCCATGACGAGGGCCAGATGCGCGAACTGCGGCGGTGTGAACCCGAGCGCTTCATAAAGAAGAAGCTGACGCGGTGTATTCGACAGGTGGTCCTCACCGCGGATCACATGCGTCACCTCCATCAGCGCATCGTCGACAACGACGGCGAAGTTGTACGCCGGGGTACCATCCGCCCGAACGATGACGGGATCGCCGATGACCTCGTTCTGAAAGCGCACCTCCCCCCGGACCAGATCGGTGAAAACGACGTCGCTGCCTTCAGGCACACGAAACCGAATCGCGGGCTGCGCGCCGGCCGCCATTCTCGACGTCGCTTCCTCGTGTGAGAGATTGCGGCACGTGCCGGAGTACCGGACGGGACGCCCTTCGGCCACGGCCGCCTGCCGCTCCAGATCGAGCTGCTCGGTCGAGCAGAAGCAGTAATAGGCGGAGCCGGCGCCGAGGAGCTCCTTCGCATACGACTGGTACAGGTGCAGCCGCTCCGATTGGCGATAGGGACCATGGGAACCGCCCGAGTCCGGACCTTCGTCCCAGTCGAGGCCGAGCCAGCGGAGGTCGCGGGCGATCTCGTCCTCGGACTCGCGGGTCGATCGCTCGACGTCGGTGTCCTCGATCCGCAGAATGAAGATACCCGGCGTCTTTTCGTCCTGACCACGCGCAAGCAGCCAGTTGAACAGCGCCGTCCGTGCGTTCCCGACGTGCAGATGTCCGGTCGGGCTCGGGGCGAATCTGACTCGCATGATCGTTGGCGGGTCCAAAAGGACCCGCCCTACTTGCTCCTCAACAGCGCAACCGCATGCGCGCCGATCGCTTCGCCCCGCCCGATGGCGTCGACGCCCTCGTTGGTCTTCGCCTTGACGCTGATCCGATCGGCCCCGATGCCAAGAACGGTGGCGAGCGAGGCGCGGATCTCGTCGATGCGGCTTCGCAGTCTGGGCGATTCGAGCATCACCGTCACGTCGACATTGCCGATTTCGAAACCGCTCTCCGCGGCGAGCAACACGGTCCGCCGCAATAGATCGAGGCTCCGCGCATCCTTCCACCGCGGGTCGGTGTCGGAAAAGTGAAGGCCGATGTCGCCGAGCGCGGCGGCGCCCAGAATCGCGTCGGTCACCGCGTGGCAGACGACGTCGGCATCCGAGTGCCCGAGCGCGCCGCGCTCCGATGGAATCGTGACGCCGCCAATGACCAGGGCGCGGCCCGGAATGAGTCGGTGCACGTCATAGCCAAGACCCGCCCGTCCGGTCCTCGCGGGCGCGGCTTTCCGACGCGCGGCTTCGAGATCCTCGGCGGTCGTGATCTTGACATTATCCGGATCGCCGGTGACGACGTGGACGGCGTAACCGGCGCGTTCGGCCAGGGCGGCCTCATCGGTCGCCTCGACGCCGGATTGCCCGAGCGCCACGGCGGCGGCGAGCACGTCGCGGCGGAATCCCTGCGGCGTCTGGGCAAAAAAGATTGTCTTGCGATCCAGCGTCTCCTGCACGACGAAACCAGATCCCGCTGCATCCGGATCCCGCCCGGGCGCCGGGTCAGACGGCCGCACGCGCTTCACCGTATCGATGGCTTCGAGTGCGGCGATCGCGGCGCCGTGGGTCGCCGCGGCCTGGATCGTCCGGCCAATCAGATCCGCCGAGACGAACGGCCGCGCCGCGTCGTGAATCAGAAACAGATCGCTCTCGGCAGCGGCCGCCTGAAACGCGTTCGACACGGAGTCCTGCCGGCGAACCCCGCCGGCCACCATCCGCAGCGGTTTGGCGCCCCCTCGCATGTACGGAGGAGGATCGTCGACGATATCAGACGGCAGCGCGACTACCACCTCGTCGATGGACGGGTGCGCGAGAAATGCCTCGACGCTGCGCTCGAGCAGGGTGCGTCCGTCGAGCGTCAACAATTGCTTGGGACGGGCGCCTCCCAGCCGCAGGCCGCGGCCCCCGGCCGCGATGATGGCGGTCACATGCATAAGAATCGAGATTGCAGAATTGCAGAATTGCAGGATTGCAGAAAGGATTGCAAGAAGGACCGCAAAAAGCATCGCGAAAAGGACGGCAGACCGGATCTAGCGGCCATTCCCTTTCTCCTTCCCTCCTTCCGTCCTTCCTTTCTGCACTTCTGCAATCCTGCAATTCTGCAATGTATCGACGGAGCGCGCAACGATCGCGTGGACTCGGTCTGCCAGGGCCTTCGCGTCCTGCGTGGTCGGCGCCTCGATTGCCGGCGGCTGAATCGGATCGTGCACGATGAGGCGGACCTCGGCGGGCTCGGTACGCAAGCGGCCCTTGGGCATGACCTCCCGCGTGCCAATCACTGCCAGCGGCACGATGGGCAAGCCGGCTTCAATCGCGAGCAGAAAGCTGCCGGCCTTGAAGCGGGCGACGCGGCCATCGCCGCTCCGCGTCCCTTCCGCGAAGATGAGGAGCGACAGCCCTTCGGACACGAGCGCACGCCAGCGCCTGAGAATGCCGGCGCGATCGGGATGCTGCCGATCGACGAACAGGTGGCCGCCGCGGCGCAGGTGCCAGCCGAGCACCGGAAACCTGGCGAGCGATGTCTTTGCGATGATTCGCAACTGATAAGGAAGCGACGCGAAGATGACCGGCGTATCGTAGATGCTCTGGTGATTCGAGACGAAGACATAGGTGGTGCCCGGGACGACGCGATCCAGGCCGTCGATGGCGACGCGAACCCCGGTTGTCTTCAGAATCAGCCACGACCAGGTGCGGGCGCAGCCGTGCGCGAAATACCCGCGGCGGTCGAACAGGCTCGAGACAATCGACGCCGCCCCGAGCACGATCGTATAGATGGTGATCGCCGGGATCAGAAAGAAGACCGTCCGCCACCAATGATAAGGGGGAAGCTTCAAGTCGACTGGGCTTGCACAGGGCCCGGCCGATCGCGCTCCACGGCGTGCGGCGCCGCCGCATGCGCGGCCACACCCACTTCGATGTACCGCCCGAAGATCATCTTCCCCGCCGTCGTCTGCAGCACCGACGTGACGACGATCTCGATGGTCTTGCTGATCATCTTGCGGGCGTTGTCGACCACGACCATCGTCCCGTCGTCGAGATACGCGACGCCCTGGTTGTATTCCTTGCCTTCTTTGAGAATGAAGACCTTCATGATCTCGCCCGGCAGGACGACGGGTTTGAGGGAGTTGGCGAGCTCGTTGACGTTCAGCACCGCGACGCCGCGAAGCTGGGCGACCTTGTTGAGGTTGAAGTCGTTGGTGACGATCTTTCCCGGCATCGTGCGGGCGAGCTCAATCAGCTTGAGATCGACTTCCTTGATCTCCGGAAAGTCGATATCCGAGATGACAACCTCGACGCCGGCCATCTTCTGAATCTTCTGGAGGATGTCGAGGCCGCGGCGGCCCCGGTTGCGTTTGAGGGAGTCCGCGGAGTCGGCGACGAGCTGCAGCTCCTTGAGCACGAACTGCGGAATGACCAGTGTGCCGTCGACGAATCCCGTTTCGCACACATCGGCGACCCGCCCGTCGATAATCACGCTCGTATCGAGAATCTTGTATCGCCGGAGCGGCCCCGCCGCGCGAAACAGGCTGATGAGGCGCGCCGGCTCGAGCCATTCCCCGTGCTTCCCGCCGATCACGAGCCCCAGATACGGCAGCACGATCAGAATGAAACTGTGCAGGAATTCGACCCGGCGATCCCCCGTGTCCGCCCAGAACAGGCCGGAGCCGATGGCGCGCGCGAGACCGAGCCCGATCGCGCAGCCGATCAACGCGCCCAGCACATGGGTCACCGCCGTTTCGCGCAGACGGCTTTCGAACAGGACGACGAGCGCCGCCAGCCCGAGCGCGAACGCCATGTTGACCGGGCCGCTGAACGGAAGCGGACGAAGCAGCGCCGCCGCATACGCGACGGACGCCACGAACAGAACACGCGCGAGAGCAAACCAGGCCATAGGCTCCCCACCGGCGGCCACGATCGCCGGGCCCACCATACCACTCATTCCCGAATCCGGTCATCTGATCATCTGGTTATCCAGTCGATGAATTGGCAAATCCGATGACCGGATAACGAGATGTCCAGATGACCAGATTCACCTGTCAGATGGCGAGCAGCTGATCCAACGCCTCGCCGACCGTCCTGACGCCGATCAATTCGCACCCCTCGAGCGCGGCGCGATCGGATGGATCGATGTTGGCTTCGGGCATGATGCAGCGCGTGAAGCCCATCTGCGCGGCCTCGCGAATGCGCAGCGTCGCCTGCGCGATACCGCGCACTTCGCCGGCGAGGCCGACTTCTCCGAACATCGCCGTCGTCTGCGGGATCGCCCGGTTTCTGACGCTCGACGCGATCGCGGCAAGGACGCCGAGATCGGACGCGGGCTCGTCGACGGTCATGCCTCCCGCAATGTTCACGAACACGTCGTCGCCGATCAAATTCAGGCCGGCGCGTTTTTCCAGCACGGCCAGCAGCAGCGACAGCCGCTGCTGATCGACGCCGCTGGCCATGCGTCGCGCCGTCCCGTAGCTGCTCGTGCTGACGAGCGCCTGCACCTCGACGAGCATCGGGCGCGAGCCTTCCACCATGCACAGTACGGCCGACCCGGGCGCGTTCGTAGGCCGCTCGGCAAGAAACATCCGCGACGGATTCGGAACGGCGCGCAGACCGCCGGATGTCATCTCGAACACACCGAGCTCGCTGACCGCGCCGAACCGGTTCTTGACGGCACGGACGACCCGATGCGAGTGATGCCGCTCGCCCTCGAAATACAGCACCGTGTCGACGATGTGCTCGAGCGCTTTCGGACCTGCGAGGCTGCCGTCCTTGGTGACGTGGCCGACGAGAAACGTCGGAATGTTCTGTCCTTTGGCGGTGAACAGCAGTTGCGTCGCGGCTTCACGCACCTGGCTGATGCTGCCCGGCGCCGACTGAAACTTGAGCGAGAAGACTGTCTGAACCGAGTCGACGATCACGAGCGCCGGTTTGATGCGCGCGATCTCTTCGAGAATGCGCTCGAGGCACGTTTCGGCGAGCAGATACAGCGGCGCCGCTCCCACCGCCAGGCGCTCGCCGCGCGATTTGATCTGGTGCTCCGATTCCTCGCCCGAGCTGTAGAGCACGGAACCGGCCGTCCGCGCCATGTTGGCCGCCGCCTGGAGCAGCAGCGTCGATTTGCCGATTCCCGGCTCGCCGCCCAGAAGGACGAGCGATCCCGGGACGACGCCGCCGCCGAGCACGCGATCGAACTCGTCGATCGAAGTGGACAACCGCGCATGGCGGGCGATCTCGACGTCCGCATACAGTTGCGCACCCGCAGAGGCGCCGGCAGCCGCATACCGATGCGATCGAGCGGCCGCCTGAGCCTCATGTTCAGGCGGCCGCTCCTCGACGAGCGAGTTCCATGCGGCGCACTCCGCGCATCGCCCCAGCCACTTCGGGGACTGAGCGCCACACTCCTGGCAGACGAAAACAGTCCTGGGAAATCTAGTCATCTGGTCATGTGGTCATCTGGTCATCTGGTCATGTGGTCATCTGGTCATCTGGTCATGTGGTCATCTGGTCATCTGGTCATCTGGTCATCTGGTCATCTGGTCATCTGGTCATTGACTGGCTGATGACTTGCTGAATCGTCAACCAATGACCAGATTACCAGATGACGAGATGACCAGACTTGAGCATCAAGCGTAGACTCTCTCGATTCGAGCTCCCAGCCGGCAGACGATCTCCCAGGGAATCGTACCGATCGTTGCCGCCATCTCGCGAACGTCGATTCGGTCCTCGCCTTGCGATCCCAGGATCACGACTTCGTCTCCGGGCGCGACATCCAGTCCGGTGACGTCCGCGGCAAGCATGTCCATCGATACCGCCCCCACGATTGGGGCGCGGCGCCCGCGAATAAGGACGACGCCGCGGCCGGCGAGACGAAGATCGAGACCGTCTGCATATCCAGCGGGAATCACGGCAATCGATCTCGGCGTCTCGGCTCGAAATCGGACGCCGTAGCCGACGCCCTCGCCCGGACGAATCCCTTTCACGGCGACGATGCGGCTCGCGAGCGTCATCGCCGGTTCGAGCGCGATCGTCGTCGCGAGCGGCGGCGGCACGATGCCGTAAAGCAGCAGTCCCGGCCGGACGCGGTCGTACCACACACGCGCATCTCGGAGCAGCGCGGCACTGTTGCACGCGTGGACGTACGGCCGCTTCATCGCGGCGTCCGACGAGGCGACTGAAGATCCGCGCTCCCCGCATGGTCCGCGGTTGAGCTCGCCGACGACGGCAAGCGCGCGCTCGAAGCGCAGTCGCTGCTCGTTGAACAGCGGCGAGTCGGGCTCGTCAGCGGTCGCGAAATGCGTGTAGACGGCCCGCAGCTCCAGGTTCTCGCCGGCAAGGAGGTCAGGCAGCGTCCGACGCAGGTTGTCGTACCGAAACCCGAGGCGGTTCATGCCGGTGTCGATTTTGAGGTGATATGGAAGCCGCCGCTTGTACTTCGCCGCCGCCGCCTGCACCGCACGAGCGGCGCCCGGCGTGGAGATTGTCGGCGTGAGGCCGCAGTCGAACAGGCCGTCCAAATCGCTGACGCTGAGAGCGCCGAAGATCAGGATATCCGCCTGCACGCCGGCGGCGCGCAGCGCCGCCCCTTCCTCGATATCGGCGCAGGCCAGAAGATCGGCGCCCGCGTCCTCGAGCGCGCGCGCCACCTGACTGGCGCCGTGGCCGTACGCGTTCGCCTTGACCACCGCAATGACGCCCGGGTAAAGAGGTCGGGAGTCTTTTCCTCCCGGCTCGCCGGAAACGGCTCCCGACCCCTTTTCCCGCGCAAGGTATTCGGTGATGTGGCGGAAGTTCCGCGTGATGGCGCCCAAATCCACCCGCGCGACGGTAGGACGAATCATGCGTCGTTGTCGATCATACCGGTTGACGCTGCCGGTTCTACGATACCTTGTCCGAACGGCCGCATCTCGTTCGTCGTACCTTTGAACGGCCGGGAAGCAGCCCGGCGCTTCATCAAGGAGGCGGCAGATGACCGATTTTCTATTTCTGTTCAGAGGCGGCGGGTCGGGGCCCAACCCGTCGCCGGAAGACATGCAGCGCTCGCTGCAGAAATGGGGCACGTGGATTCAAGGGCTGGCCCAGGCCGGCAAGTTCAAGGCAGGTGAGCCGCTCGACCGTGGCGGCAAGGTCGTGGCCGGCGCGAAGAAGCTCGTCACCGACGGCCCGTTCGTTGAGTCGAAAGAAGTCGTCGGCGGCTATCTCATCGTCACGGCAGCGAGCCTGGACGATGCGACGACGATGTCAAAGGGCTGTCCGATTCTCGAGGAAGGCGGATCGGTCGAAGTGCGTCAGATCCATCCGATGCAGATGTGACCACCGTCAACGCCGTCCAGTCGCTCGTCGACCATCTTTTCCGGCGCGAGTCGGGAAAGATGGTCTCGGCGTTGACGCGCGTCTTCGGCCCGACCAACCTCGATCTCGCCGAAGACGTTGTTCAGGAGACGCTGCTGCTGGCCATGCAGCGCTGGCCCTTCGACGGGGTGCCGGGCAATCCGGCAGGCTGGCTCTACCAGGCCGCAAAACACAAAGCCATCGACACGATCCGCCGGCAGCAGACGTTTCGACGGTTCGAGCCGGAGCTGACCCGCACACTTCAAGCGGCCGGCGAAACCGCGCCGGCGCTCGATCGGCTCTTTCTTGCCGAGGAGATCGCCGACGACGCCCTCCGGATGATGTTCACGTGCTGTCATCCCGCGCTTTCGACAGAATCGCAGATCACGCTGACGCTGAAGACCCTCTGCGGCTTCGGCACGGCGGAAATCGCGCGTGCGCTCGTGACGCAGGAAGCCGCCGTCGACAAGCGCCTGTACCGGGCCAAGCGGAAGATCCGCGAGGAGAACATTGCCTTCGAGGTCCCGGGTGGGCCGGAGCTGTCCACGCGCCTCCAATCGGTGCTCTCGGTGCTCTATCTGATGTTCAACGAGGGCTACAACTCGTCGTTCGCTGAGGATCCCATCCGCAAGGACGTCTGCATGGAGGCGATGCGGCTCGGGCAGCTGCTCGCCGAACACCCGATCGGCCGGAGCCCGCAGACCGCGGCGCTGATGGCCCTGATGTGTTTTCACGCCGCGCGCTTCGACGCGAGGCTGGACGAGGACGGCCACCTCCTGACGATGCGTCACCAGGATCGCGGACGATGGGATCGCCGGCTCGTCGGCGAGGGGTTCCGCTATCTCGACCAGTCGGCCTCCGGGAGCGAAGCGAGCCACGTCCACCTCGAGGCAGGCATTGCGGCGCTTCACTGCGCCGCAGAGACTTACGAGGACACCGACTGGGAAGACATCGTGCGGCTGTACGATCATCTGATGGCGATCCGGCCGACGCCGATCGTCGCGTTGAATCGGGCCATCGCGCTTGGGGAACGCGACGGCGCGGAGGCGGGAATCGCGGCCATCCGTGCGATCGCCGACGCCAAATCGCTCGAGGGTTACCACCTGCTGCCGGCGGCGCTCGGCGAAATGCATCTGCAGCTCGGACAGCTGGCGGAAGCGAGGCGATTCTTCGAGCGCGCCTGCGGGCTCACCTCCTCGCGCGCGGAGCGGCAGCTCCTGCAGCGGAAGCTCGCGGCGTGCGTGTAGCGGCACGATGGCGACGCGCCCGGGTCTGATCAGACCGGCCTACAGGCGG
>Ga0310810_10001463_pt1 | contig 24776 bp, 22 predicted proteins | sample NCmetagenome_FD_207641 | JGI IMG/M metagenome (GOLD analysis project Ga0310810, IMG submission 207641) | Soil microbial communities from experimental microcosm in Duke University, North Carolina, United States - NC | ecosystem: Engineered > Artificial ecosystem > Soil microcosm > Unclassified ...
GCGATCGACGCGGCCTGCACCGAGATCGGCTTCTTCACCATCGTCGGGCACGGCGTCCCGCCCGCGCTGGTCGATCGCATGCTCGAGACCTCGCGCGCCTTCTTCGACCTGCCGGCGGCGGAGAAGCAGCGGGTGGCCCGGCCGCGCCCGGAGCAGAGCCGCGGCTACATCGCGCTGGGTGCGGAGAACCTCTCGTACAGCCGCGGCGACGCCTCCACCACCGACCTCAAGGAGTTCTTCGCGATCGGCCCGGTCGACGTGCCCGACGAGGCCTACTACCGCCGCCCCGAGTCCTACCCGTCCTTCGCCCCGAACCTCTGGCCGGAGCGGCCCGCGGAGCTGCGCGCGGTGTGGACCGAGTACTACCGGGCGATGGAAGTCCTGGCCGCGCGCCTCATGAGCCTCTTCGCGCTGGCCCTCGATCTGCCGGAGGCGTTCTTCCGCGACAAGACCGACCGGCACATCAGCGGCATCCGCGCCAACCACTACCCCGAGCAGGTCGAGCCGCCCGCCCCCGGTCAGATCCGCGCCGGCGCGCACACCGACTACGGGGCGGTCACCATCCTGCTGCCCGAGACCGTGCCCGGGCTGCAGGTGCGGAACCGTCAGGGGGCCTGGGTCGACGTGGTCGTGCCGCCCGGCACCTTCGTCTGCAACATCGGCGACCTCATGCAGCACTGGACCAACGACCGCTGGATCTCGACGATGCACCGCGTGGTGAATCCTCCCCGCGCGGCCGCGGCCGGCAACCGCCGGCTCTCGATCCCCTTCTTCCACCAGCCCAACTACGACGCGCTGATCGAGTGCCTGCCCACGTGCTGCGGCCCGGACAACCCGCCGCGCTACGAGCCGGTCACGTCGGGCCAGCACCGGCTCACCAAGTTCCTGCGAGGCGTCGGCGCGGTCGCGCCGGGCCCGCGAGGCTGACACCATGAGCGCAGAGACCAGGACCCAGTGGGATCGCTACGCGGCCGCGCTGCCGTCCATCGCTGCCGCGGTGGGCCGCACGCCGCTCGTGCGCCTGAACCGCATCACCCGCGACGTGAAGCCCGCGATCTACGTGAAGGTCGAGTGGTACGGGGCCACCGGCAGCCTCAAGGACCGCATCTACCTGCACATGTTCGAGCGGGCCGAGGCGCGCGGCGACCTCAAGGCGGGCATGCAGGTGCTCGAGTGCTCGACCGGCAACGCGGGCATCGCCTGCGCCTGGGTCTCGGCGGTCAAGGGCTACCCCTGCACGATCGTGATGCCGGAGGGCATGAGCGAGGAGCGGAAGAAGATCATGTGGGCCTACGGGGCCGAGCTGGTCTTCACCCCCGGGGGCGAGAGCGATGTGGATCTCTCGCTCGAGCGCCTCGGCGCCATCCGCGACGCGGCCCCCGGGCGCTACTGGGTGCCCGGCCAGTTCGACAACCCCGACAACGTGGAGGCCCACATCCTCACCACCGGCCCCGAGCTGTGGGAGCAGTCGGGTGGCCGCATCGGGGCCTTCGTGGACTCGCAGGGCTCGGGCGGCCTCCTCACCGGGGTGGGCCGCTATCTCCGGACCCGCGACCCCCAGGTGAAGCTCTACGCGGTCGAGCCCGCCGAGTGCGCGCTGCTCTCGCGCCGGGCGTGGGGCCACCACGGCATCGAGGGCATCGGCGACGGCTTCGTCCCGCGCAACCTGGACGTCTCGCTGCTCACCGGCGTGATCACCACCACCACCGAGGAGAGCGTGGACATCGCGCGGCGACTCGCCCGCGAGGAGGGCCTCTTCTGCGGGATCTCGAGCGGGTGCAACGTGGCCGCCGCGCTCAAGCTCGCCCGCCGCCACCCCGAGCTGCCGTCGGCGGTGACGATCATCAACGACACCGGGCAGCGCTACTTCACCACCCCGCTCTGCGGCGAGGCCAAGCACGTCGACATCCCGGAGCGCGGCCATCCGCTCGACCCCTATACCGTCGAGCAGCTCGACCGCTACCAGAAGACCTGGGAGGTCCTCGCGTGACCATCGCCGCGCGCGAGTACGATTTCGTCGCGGCGCGGCGGCGCCTCGAGGCCAAGCCGAAGTCGGCGGGCCCGAAGCTCGGCTCGCTCGAGGACGCGGTCGCGCGCGTGAAGGACGGTGATCACGTCGCCCTGGGCGGCTGCCTCTACTCGCGCACCCCCCTGGCCCTCGTGTGGGCCCTGCTGCGCCGGCGGCCGACCCGCCTCACGCTCTCGCGGAATCTCATGTGCTACGAGGGCGAGTGGGGGATGGTGGCGGGCGCGGTCGACAAGCTCGTCACGTCCTGGATGGGGATCGGCCTGCCGTGGGGCCTCTCGCGCATCCAGCGCGAGTTCGTGGAGGCGGGGCGCGTGGAGTTCGAGGAGTGGAGCCACCTGGGCCTGGGGCTCCGCTACCGCGCCGCCGCGATGGGGGTGCCGTTCCTCCCTTCGCTCACCATGCTGGGCTCGGGGCTCATGGGCGTGGGCGGATCGAAGACGGTGGCGTGCCCGTACACCGGGCAGACCCTCCACGCGGTGCCCGCCCTGTTCCCCGACGTGGCCTTCATCCACGTGCAGAAGGCCGACCGGCTCGGCAACTGCCAGATCGACGGCTACCCGCACATGGACGCGGACATCGCGCGGGCCGCCTCCACCGTGCTGGTGACCGCGGAGGAGATCGTCTCCGAGGACGAGATCCGCCTCCACGGCGACCACACCGTGATCCCCGGCTTCCTGGTGGACGCGCTCGCGCACGTGCCCTACGGGTCCTATCCGCACGAGTGCTACGGGGCCTACGATTCCGAGCCCGAGCACTTCACGAGCTACGTTGACGGGATCGTGGCCCGCGGCACTGCCGCGGTGGCCGACTACCTGGAGCGCTACGTCTACGCCCCGCCGGCCCACGCCGACTACCTGGCCCTCTTCGGCGACGTCCGTCGGGTCGACGCGGCCGCCCGCGCGCGGATGCTGACCACGTGAGCGTCACCGCCAACGAGCTGCTGGCCGTGATGGGGTCGCGCGAGCTGCGCGACAACACCACCGTCTTCACCGGCGTCGGTGCCCCCATGATGGCCTCGGTGCTGGCCCAGCGCACCCACGCGCCACGGCTCACGATGATGGTCGAGGGCGGCGTCATCGGGCCCATGTGGAAGCCGGGCGAGCTGCCGATCTCGACCAACGAGATGCGCGCCGCCTACCGGGCCCAGATGCTCCCCGGCATCACCGACGCGTTCCTGCTCGCTCAGCGCGGCTTCTTCGACGTGGGGTTCATCGGGGGCGCCCAGATCGACCGGCACGGCAACCTCAACACCAGCGCCATCGGCGGCTACGCGCGGCCCAAGGTGCGGCTGCCCGGCAGCGGCGGCGCCAACGACATCATCTCGCTCTGCCGCGAGGTGCTCATCCTCACCGTTCACGAGAAGCGCCGATTCACCGAGAGAGTGGACTTCGTGACGAGCCCCGGCTACCTCGAGGGCGGCGACTCCCGCCGCGAGCACGGCCTGCTCTTCGGCGGGGTCTCCCGCGTCGTCACCACGCTCGGCCTCTTCGGCTTCCATCCGGAGAGCCGGCGGATGCAGCTCCTGGCCCTGCACCCGGGGGCGACGATCGAGCAGGTGCGCGAGAACACCGGCTTCGAGGTTCTGGTGAGCCCGTCGCTCACCACCACGAAGGCGCCGACCGACCAGGAGCTCGCCATCCTCCGCATGCTCGACCCCAAGCGCCAGTTCATCGGCTAGAGGCTTCCCATGACCGACTTCGGCTTGGCGATTCGCAACTTCGTGGGCCCCGGCGAGGTGCCCGATATCCAGGGTCTGTACGCGTACTCGGAGCGCGCGGAGGCCCTCGGCTTCGAGTCGCTCTGGGCCTGGGACCACGTGCTGCTGGGCGTGGAGCCGTCGTTCCCCATCGTGGACTCGATCACCATGCTGGGCGCGGTCGCCGCCCGCACGCGCTCGATCAAGCTCGGCACCGGGGTCCTGGTGCTGCCGCTGCGCAACCCGGTGGTGGCGGCCAAGGTCCTCGGCAGCCTCGACGTGATCTCGGGCGGCCGCCTCGTGCTGGGGGTCGCGGCGGGCTGGTACGCCCGCGAGTTCGACGCGGTGGGCGTGCCGTTCAAGCAGCGGGGCCGCCAGTTCGAGCGCAACCTCGACATCCTGATGCGCCTGTGGACCGAGGAGCGGGTCACCCTCAAGGTCGACGAGTTCAACCTGCGCGAGGCGGTGATGGTGCCTCGCACCGCCCAGCGCCCCCGGCCGCCGATCCTGATCGGGGGCTACGTGGACGCGGTGCTCAAGCGCGCGGGCACGGTGGGCGATGGCTGGCTCACCTACTTCTACACCCCCGAGAGCTTCACGAAGTCCTGGGAGAAGGTGAAGGCCTTCGCCCGCGAGGCGGGCCGCGACCCGGCCCGGCTCACCGCGACCAACCAGCTCGCGGTGTACGTGGGCCGCAACCGGGAGGAGACCACCGCCGACATGCGGAAGTGGCTCTCCACCGAGTGGGACACCGCGGCCTGGAGCGAGTCGACCATCGACCACGCCGTCCACGGCTCGGTGGCGGATTGCATCGAGCAGCTCCGCGCCCACGTGCGGACGGGCGTGCACCGGATTATCCTGATCCCGTACCGCTATCAGCCCGAGCAGGTCGAGCGCATCGCCAAGGAGGTCTTGCCCAAGCTATGAGCCAGCCCGTCTACATCGACATCAACTGCGACATGGGAGAGAGCTACGGCCGCTGGACCCTGGGGCACGACGAGGAGGTCATGCCCAACATCACCTCGGCCAACATCGCCTGCGGCTTCCACGGGGGCGACCCCCACGTGATGCGCCAGACGGTGGCCCTGGCGCTGCAGCACGGAGTGGCAGTGGGCGCCCATCCCGGCCTGCCCGACCTGATGGGCTTCGGCCGGCGCCGCATGGACGTCTCTCCGGCCGAGCTGAAGGACTACCACCGCTACCAGATCGGGGCGCTCGCCGCCTTCGCCCAGGCCGCCGGCACCCGCGTGCAGCACGTCAAGCCGCACGGCATCCAGTACCACATGTTCGAGGAGAACCTGCCGCTCGCGCGGGCCACCGCCGAGCAGGTGCTCGAGCTGGACCCCGAGATGATCCTGATGACCATGGCCATGACCAGGTACGACGCCGAAGCCCGCAAGGTGAAGGGCCTCCGCATCGCGGCCGAGGGCTTCGCCGACCGGGTCTACGCCGACGACGGCCAGCTGGTGACGCGCAAGCTCGGCAAGGACGCGCTGATCACCGACCCGGCAAAGGCTGCCGAGCAGGCCGTGCGCATGGCCATGGAAGGCAAGGTGCGCACGATCACCGGCAAGGTGATCGACGCCCGGGTCGAGACCATCTGCATTCACGGCGATAGTCCGGGCTCGGACAAGATCGTGGCCGCGGTGCGCGAAGGCCTGGTCAAGGCCGGCGCGACCGTGAAGCCGCTGCGCGACTGGCTGCCGCGCTGACGAGGCGGCAGCGCCAGGCGCAGAACCTGCGGGGTCGGACCGGGGCGTCCGAAATGGGTACACTGTCTGGCGCTCCTCGTCACCGGACATCCGGGCTCCGGCCGACCCGCCCCACGTAACTCTTCGACACACCAGTCCTTTCCCCTCCTCCGAAAACTGGCACCGAGTTTGCCCTAGAGGGGCTCGGCACAAGCCATGGCGGACTATACGGACGGCAGGAACGTAAAGGGCACGAAGACGAGCGGCGCCCGGCCCGGCGAGATCAAGCCGAGTGCCGGCCCCCGCAGCCATCGTCTCGTGGGACTTCACGTGCCTCGCGGGGACTTCCGGCAGCGTCACGCCTTGGAGTCCCGACCGCACGAGCATCCCGGTCAGCTCGCGCGGGCTCATCGCCTCCCGCATCATCCGCGAGGTCACGGGCGATGAGTGCAACCGATCCGGCCGGAATCGCCACAGGGGAGGAACGGACCATGATGCTCACAGAGCGCACCAGTGGCACCACGACGCTTCGACTGCTCGTCGGGGCGGGCTACCGTCGCGAGAGCAGCTCCATGCCCTCGGACTCGCAGATCGCCCACGCCCTCTTCGACGCGCAGAGCGCTCCGAGCCTGCCGTCGCGGAAGAGCTTCGACGAGATCCTGTTCATGGGCCAGCAGAGCTCCGGCTGGACACAGGTGTTCAAGCAGCTCAAGTCGGAAGGCCTGATCGAGGAGCAGACGCTGGGGCACGTGGTGGCGCGCTGGACGAACCGCACGCTCCGCACCCGGCGGCCGTACCTCGCTCACGCCGACGTCGCGACGGTCGGCGCCTCCGCCTAGTCCGCTCCCACTCCGGCGCTACCGCGCGGCCAGCAACGCCTCGAGCCGCGCGGTAGCGCGCTCCCAGTCGAACTGAGTCGTCACGAAGTCCTGCCCGCCCCGAGCGAGTCGCCGTCGCAGCTCCGCATCGTCCACCAGCCTCGAGAGCCCCCACGTCAGCGCGTCCAGGTCCCGTCGCGGGGCCACCACCGCGGTGCGACCGTCGATCGCGTACTCCCGGCACCCGCCGTTGTCGTAGGTGCACAGCGCCGCCCCGCAGGCCATCGCCTCCATGGCCGGCATGCCGAGCCCCTCGTCCCACGACGGGCAGAGATAGATCGGGCAGCGGCTGTAGAGCCACGCCAGGCGCTCCTGCGGCAGATCCTCGTGGAACTCGGCGAACGGGAGCTTGCGCGGCGGCCGCTTGACCCCGAAGCCCACCAGCCGCAGCTCGGGATGCCGGGCCCGCACCCGGGTGAAGGCCTCGAGGCCGTCGGCCACGCCCTTCCACGGGTACTCGTGGAAGAGCATCAGCACCCGGAGCTTGCCGTCCTCCTCGGCGGGAACCGGGTGGAACAGGCCCGGCTCCACCGGGGTGACCACAACCGCGGCCGGGGTATCGAAGCGCTCGGCCATCACGTCGGCCAGCCACGTCGAGATCACGATCTTCCGCAGGGGAACGCGGTAGGTGGCATCCACCCGCGCCGGCTCGCCGTGGTAGAGGCTCTCGTAGTGCTGGATGAAGTAGAATTTCCGTCCGCAGCGCGGCGGGGCCGCCGCCACCGTCTCCACCGACTGCCAGGCGGTGGCGATCACCACGTCCCCCTCGGGCACGCCGGTCGCCGTCCACTCCGGGACCCAGCGGATCCGCGCCTCGAGCCCGGGCATCCACTCGGGCCCGCGCTGTAGCCGGTTGCGCCACCAAGCGGTCAGCGTCCCCTTCACCGGCACCAGCACCGTCACCTCGTGGCCCCGGCGGGCCAGGCGGTCCGCGTGGATCAGGATCGCCCGCACCCCGCCCGCGATGCGGAGATGCGGGCAGAGAAACGTGATCTTCATATGGCCATGGACACCTGGCCGGTACGGCGGTAGGCGGCCGGGTCGAGAACCACGTTGATGCCGTAGACCTCACCGGAGCCCAGGGCCCGGTCGAGCGCGGGGCGGAGCTGGGCCGGCTCCGTCACGTGGATCCCCTTGCCTCCGAGGGCCTCGACCATCCGGTCGTAGCGCGTGAAGGGCAGCGAGGTCGCCACCGAGCGCTCGGCCCCGAAGAACGACAGCTGCGGATTGCGGATCTGACCCCAGCCGCCGTCGTTGCCGATCACCACCGTCATCGGCAGCTTGAAGCGCACCGCGGTCTCGATCTCCATGCCGTTGAGCCCGAAGGCCCCGTCGCCGGCGATCAGGAGGACCCGCTGCTCGGGTCGCAGCAGCTTGGCCGCGATGGCGAACGACGGGCCCACCCCGAGGCAGCCGAACGGGCCCGGGTCGAGCCACTGACCGGGCCGGGAGAGCACCACGATCTTCGATGCGCATCCGACCACGTCGCCGCCATCACCGACCACGGTGGTGCCGGCGTCCACCACTGCCGCGATCTCGTGGGCGAGCCGGTAGTGGCTGATCGGCACGTCGTCGGAGCCCCGCTCGGTCATGAGCCGTGCCCGCGCGTCGTCCTCCTTCGTGCGCACCGCATCCCGCCACCGTCCGAACCGCGCGGCCAGATCGCGCGGCAGGGCGTCGGTCAGGGCCCGCAGCGTCAGCCCGATGTGGCTGGTCAGTCCCACCGCAAGCGGGCGGTTGCGCCCGAGCTCCACCGGGTCGCAGTCCACCATGGCCACCCGGACGTTCTCGGCGAAGGACGGGGCCCGGCCGTAGCCCAGCCGGAAGTCGAGCGGGGTGCCTAGCACCAGCACCACGTCCGCCTGGCCCAGCGCGAAGCCGCGCGCCTGGGCGAACGCCTGCGGGTGGTCGTGCGAAAGGCAACCCCGGCCCGCGCCATTCGTGAACACCGGCACCCCGGTGCGGTCGGCCAGCGCCCGCAGATCCGCGGCCGCGTCGTCCCAGTAGACCCCGCTGCCCGCCATGATCATCGGGCGCTCCGCGCCCGCCAGCAGCGCGGCCAGCTCCTGGACCGACGCCTCGTCGGGCGCAGTGGGCCGCCGGTGCGCGTAGCCGGTCGGGATCGGCGCCAGCCGGTCCTCGACCGTCGTCATCAGCAGATCGACCGGGATCTCGACGAAGACCGGTCCCGGCCGCCCGGTGAGCGCGTGCCGGATGGCGGTGGTGAGCACCTCCGGAATCTGGCGCGTCTCCGACACCGTCCACGAGCCCTTGGTGATCGGCCGCAGCAGATCGACCTGCTCGACTTCCTGCAGCGACCCGAGCCCTCGGAGCCCGAGCGGGGCCGCACCCCCGATCAGCAGCACCGGGCTACGGGCCGAGTGGGCGTTGGCGATGCCGGTCACCGCGTCGGTGACGCCCGGCCCCGCGGTGACCACCGCCACCCCGACGTTGCGGGTCAGGCGAGCGTACGCGTCGGCGGCGTGCGCGCACGCTTGCTCGTGGCGCATGTCGACGACCTGCACGCCCTCGGTGATGCAGCCGTCGTAGATCGGCAGGATGTGGCCGCCGCACAGGGTGAACACGTGCCCCACGCCCGCCTGCCGGAGCGTGCGCGCGACCAGGTGCCCGCCGTTCAGATCTGCCACGCTAGTCGCCGGGCCCGCCCGGGATGTGCACGACCTCGAGCTTCAGCCGGTCCGGGTCCTCGAAGAAGACCGCGTAGTAGCCCGGTCGGTACTCGGGGAACTCGCGCGGCGTTTCGTAGAGCGAGGCGAGCCGGCGTGGCGCCATGAACTCGTCGCGGAAGCGCTCCACCTCGTCCCGCCGCTCCACGCGGAAGGCCACGTGGTTGAGGCCCGGCCGCTTGCGGTGGAAGCCGTGGCCGGCGTGGGCCGGCCCGGTCGCGAGCACCCAGATGTCGGCCCCGCGCCCCGAGAAGCCGGCCACGGTGTCGGTCTCGTAGACGGTGCGGTACTCGAGGTAGCCGAGCAGGGCCTTGTAGAAGGGGAGCGAGCGGGAGGCGTCGCGGACGTTGATCTGGACGTGGTAGACCTGCGCCTTCACCAGAACTTCTCCCACTTCACGCTCTTGCGGTCCATGCCCTTCTTCACGAGCACGTCGCGCACCCGGTTGATGGTCTCCCCGCCCCCGCACACGTAGACCACCAACCGGTCGACGCCGTACACGAGCCGGTCGACCGCCTCCGCGGGCTCGCCCTTCTCGCCCCGCCAGGTCGCGGGCGGCTCGCGCAGCACCGGCAGGTAGGAGAAGCCGGGATAGCGCCGGGCGAGCGAGCGAAAGTCGGCGTCGTAGACGAGCCAGCCCGGATTGCGGGCCCAGTAGATGAGCGCAGTGGGCCGCCCGTAGCCGGTCTCGTGCAGGTGGGTCAGGATCGAGCGCACCGGCACGATGCCGATCTCCTCGGCCACGAAGACGGCGCGCCGGGTGTCGGCACGGTTGAAGACGAAGCCGCCCGTCGGCCCCTTGAACCGGACCGGGTCCCCCGGCTGGAGACCCCGCACCCACTGCGAGCCGATACCGCCCGGAGCCACGTCGATCGACAGGGTGAAGGCGCCCTTGCGGGCCGGCGAGGAGACCATGCTCCAGGCCCGGACGTTCTTCGGCCCGAACGGCACCGAGATCCACTGGCCGGCGTCGAACGTGAAGTCGGCGGGCTCGACCACGTGCAGGTCCACCTCGATGATCTCCGGAGTGACCGCGCGCACCGCGGTGACTTCCGCCCGACACTCCCGCGCCTTCATCGCGGCTGGAATCGCGGGATGATCTCGCTCGCGATCGTCTCGAGCTGCGCGGCCTCGTCCCCGGGATCGCCGATGGGGTTCATCACGAAGTACTCGCAGCCCGCCTGCCGGAAGCGGTCGATCTGCTCGGCGCACTGCTCGGGGGTGCCGATGACGCCGTACTTGCGCGCGAGCGGGCCGAAGTCCTGGGCGTAGCGGTGGGACAGGATACGCACCCACGTACGCTCCGCGCTCTCGTAGTCGCGCCCGACCGTGACGAAGGTGAGGTGCGCGGCCACGAAGCCGTCCAGGCCGCGCCCCGCCTCCTCCGCGGCCCGCCGGATCTTGGCCAGGCTCTGAGCGTAGCGCTCGGGCTGCACCACGTAGGAGACCCAGCCGTCGCCCTGGCGGCCGGCCCGCGTGAGCGCGGCATCGGAGCGGCCGCCGATCCAGATGGGCGGACCGGGCCGCTGCGCCGGCTTGGGATCGATGCTCACCCCCTCGAACTGGGTGAACCGGCCCTTGAAGGACGCCGGGGTATCGCGCCACAGGGTCCGCACCACGTCGATGCCCTCGGTCACGCGGGCCCCGCGCTCGCGGTGGGGCACCCCGCAGGCCTCGAACTCCTTCGGGTTCTCGCCGCCCACCCCCACCCCGAAGATGAGCCGCCCCCCGCAGAGCGCGTCGAGGGTGGACGTGATCTTGGCCACCACGGTGGGCTGCCGGAGGGCCAGCAGGTACACGCCGCTGCCGAGCTTGATGCGGCTCGTGATCCCGGCGTAGGAGGCCAGCAGCGTCAGCGACTCGTAGAGCGGGTTGTGGAAGGACACGTGGTCGCCCGTCCACAGCGAGTCGAGCCCGAGCGCCTCGCAGCGCCGCGCGAGGGCGAACTGCTCCTCCGGCGGATGCAGGGACAGGAACGCGCCGAACGTGGCCCGGCGAGCTGGAGCCGAAGGCGAGGCGAGCGCATTCATGGTGATGGTTGCGCTACCGAGGGAAGGCGTCCTTGACGCCCCCGTCCACCGTGATCGTGCACCCGGTGGTCTTGGCCGACCGGTCCGAGGCCAGGAATAGCACCGCCTCCGCCACGTCCTCGGGCAGGATGGGCCGCGCCAGGATGTTGCGCTTGCGGTAGAAGTCCTCGAGCTCGTCCACCGTGATGCCCTGCGCTCGCGCCCGCTCGCGCCGGACGTCCTCCGACCAGAGCTTGGAGTCGCGGAAGACCGCGTCCGGGTTCACGATGTTCGAGCGGATGCCGTGGGGGCCTCCCTCGAGCGCCAGCACCTTGGCGAGCTGCGCCTCCGCCGCCTTCGAGGCCGAGTACGCGGAGAAGTCCTTGCCGGGGGACATCACGTTCTTGGTCGCGACGAAGACGAAGGCGCCGCCGAGGCCCTGGGCCTTCAGCACCCGCATGCCCTCGCGCGCCACCAGGAAGTGGCCGGTGGCGTTGACCGCGAACGAGCGCTCCCAGTCCGCGAGCTCCATGCGGTCCACCGGCGCGGAGTGCGCGGTGCCCGCGTTGGACACCACGATGTCGACGCCCCCGTAGGCCAGCACCGCCTCCTCGAAGGCGGCCCGCACCGACGCCTCGCTCGTGACGTCCATGCCGAGCCCGATGGCCCGCCCCGCGCCGTGGGCGCCCACGATCTCCTCGGCCGCCTTGCGCGCCCCCGCCGCGTCGAGATCGCCCACCAGCACGTGGGCGCCCTCGGCGGCCAGCCGCTGGGCCGCGGCGCGCCCGATGCCGCTGGCGCCGCCGGTGACGAGCGCGATACGTCGGGCCAGCTCCTTCTCGGGCGGGGCCAGCGAGAGCTTGTAGAGCTCCAGCGGCCAGTACTCCACGTCGAAGGCGTCGCGGGCCGAGAGCGAGACGTAGCCCCCGAACGAGGTGGCGGCGCCCAGCACCGCGATGGTGTGGTGGTAGATGTCGTCCACGATGCCGGCGGTGCGCCGGTCCTTGCCGATGGCAAAGAGCCCGAGCCCACCCACCACGACCACGCGCGGGAACGGATCGGCGAGCTTGGCTCCCTCGGTGTTGTGGGCGCCGAAGTACACGGTGTAGTCGCTCACGAAGCGCTCGACCGCCGCGGTGACGCCGGCCCGGACCGCCTCGGGATCCGCCGGATCGACGACCGGCGCGAAGCACGGCAGCCGCTTGGTGAAGATGGTGTGGTCCGGGGTCGCGGGCCCGATCCGGCAGAGGGCGTCGGCCTCGCGTGAGGCCGCGAACTCGAGCACGTCCGGCGCGTCGTCGAAGAAGAGCACCTGCCGCCGGCTCTTGCCGACCAAGCCCCGCAGGTGGGGCGCGATTGTCAAAGCGATCGCTCGACGCGTGGCGGCGGGCGGGCTCGTCACCGCGACGCCCCCGAAGCGCACGCGCCCCTTCGCGCGGTGGGCGATCGCTTCCTCGGCGCGGCTGATCAGCTCGATCGTGGCCTCGTAGGCCTCCTTCACCGAGCCGCCCCAGCAGATCGTCCCGTGCTTCGCGAGCAGGATCGCGCGCGCCTTCGGGTGCGCCGCGAACACGGAGGCCACCTCGCGGGAGATCAGGAACCCGGGCCGACGGTAGGATAGCGCGATGACCTCCTCGCCGTACACCTCCCGGAGCACGTCGCGGCTCCGGTCGTTGTTGGTGAGCGAGACGACCGCGTCGGCGTGGGTGTGGATCACCGCGGGCGCGGGCAGGAAGCCGTGCAGCAGGGTCTCGATGGACGGGCGCGGGCTCGCCGGCTCCTGCAGCGCGTGGGCGAGGTAGTCCACCATCTCCTGGTCGCCCATGTCCTGGCGTTCGAGCAGCGCCAGCACGTCGTCCATCCGGACACCGGGAAAGTCCTTCCGCTGGATGCTCTTGAGGTCGGACCCGCTGCCCTTCACCCGCAGCACCCGGGTGGGCCGGCCGCGGTGGTCGCGCTCGTCCTGCTTGATCGACGTGTTGCCGCCGCCCCAGACCACCAGGGTGGTCTCGGCCCCGATCAAGCGCGAGGCGTAGACGAGGAGGTCGAGATCGCTCTTGCCCTGCGCGTCGGCGTCGCTCCAGCGAGAGTTCATCGCGCCCTCACCATACCCGAATCGGCCATGGCGGTAAAGATTGCGGAACGCTATCGTGACCGCGTGAGCGCGCGGACGCGGTGGGTCTCGGCAATGGGGGCGGCGCTGGCGCTCGCCCTCGCGGGGCCGCCCGGCCCCGCGCCCGGCCCCGGCGCGGCGTCGGCCGACGGCATCATGCTCATCGAGGCCGGCGCGTTCTGGATGGGCAGCGACTCCGACGCCCCTGAGGAAGGTCCCATGCACCGCGTCTACGTGCGCGACTTCTGGCTCGACCGCAACAAGGTGACCAACCGCGAGCTCGCGCAGTTCCTCGAGGCCCGCGGCCTCCGGAGCCCGGAGGGCGTGGCGTACTTCGACCGGGACGACCCCGACGCCCGCATCCACCGGCGCGACGGCCGCATCGCCGCCGACCCCGGCTTCGAGGAGCACCCCGCGGTGGAGGTCTCCTGGTTCGGCGCCCGCGACTATTGCCTCTGGCGCGGCAAGCGCCTGCCCACCGAGGCCGAGTGGGAGAAGGCCGCCCGCGGGATCGATCGCCGCCGCTACCCGTGGGGCGACGAGCCGGTGGACGCCCGGCTCGCGGTCGTCGGGCGCGCCTACAACGCGACCGAGCGCGGCGACCTCCGCCCGGCCGGGGCCGGGCCCACCGGGGTGCAGGACCTGCTCGGCAACCTGCGGGAGTGGACGGCCTCGGCCTACCGGCCGTACCCCTACCGCTCGGACGACGGGCGAGAGCGCGCCGACCGCGACGCCGACCGCGTGGTCCGGGGCGCCAGCCACGACGACCCGCCGGACGCACTGCGCGTGACGATCCGGCGCCTCTCCTCGTATGATGGAGGGCGCGGTGGGCTGGCCCACGGCCACCACCACACCGGCTTTCGCTGCGCCACCTCGGAGGACCTGGGAGGACGATGACGTCATGAGAGGCCTGATGATGGACTACCCCCTCACCCTCACCCAGTTCTTCGAGCGCACCCGCCGGCTCTTCCACCGCAAGCGCATGGCCACGCGGGTGCCCGGCGTGGGGCTGCAGTGGTACACCTACGCGGACTACGCGGACCGGGTCTGCCGCCTGGCCGGCGCGCTGCGCGGCCTCGGCCTGCAGAAGGGCGCGCGGGTCGGCACCTTCGCCTGGAACTCGCACCGGCACATGGAGGTGTACTTCGCCGCACCGCTGATGGGCATGGTGCTCCACACCGTGAACATCCGGCTCTCCCCCCAGGACATCACCTACATCGTCAACCACGCGGGCGACGAGGTGCTGATCGTCGACGCGAGCCTCTGGCCGATCCTGGAGCCGATCCGGAACGACCTCACCACCGTCAAGCACATCATCGTCATGAAGGACACCCCGGGCGGGGTGGTGCCGCCGGGAGCGCTCGACTACGAGGGACTCGTGATGGGCACCGCCCCGGTCACCGAGTGGCCGCGCATCGAGGAGACCGACGCGGCCGGCATCTGCTACACCTCCGGCACCACCGGGCACCCGAAGGGCGTGGTCTACACCCACCGCGCGATCTATCTCCACTGCTTCGCTTCCTCCACGGTGGACGTGCTCGGCATCTGCGAGCGCGACGTGATCCTGCACATCGTGCCGATGTTCCACGCCAACGCGTGGTGTGTGCCGTTCGCCGGAGTGATGAACGGAGCCACCCAGATCTTCGGGGGGCCGAACCCCCAGCCGCGGGACATCATCGAGATCGTCCATCACGAGAAGGTCACCCTGGTCGGCGCGGTGCCCACGGTGTGGATCGCGATCCAGAGCATCCTCGAGAAGGAGCCGCAGTGGGACATCTCGTCGATCCGCTGCATCCCGATCGGCGGGTCGGCCGCCCCACGCACCCTCATCGAGCTCTTCGACAAGAAGTACGGGGCCTACATGCTCCACGCCTGGGGCATGACCGAGATGACCCCGCTCGGCAGCGTCTGCCGGCCGCGCTCCTACATGGACGCGCTGCCCGAGGACGACCGCTACGCGGTGCGGGCCAAGCAGGGAACGCCGGTGGCCGGCGTCGACATGAGAATAGTGGACGACGCGGGCAACGTGCTGCCGTGGGATGGCAAGAGCGCGGGGGAGATCCAGGTGCGCGGCCCGTGGGTGACCAGCGGGTACTACAACAACCCCGAGGGCGCGGCCCAGTTCACCGAGGACGGCTGGTTCCGCACCGGCGACGTGGCCTCGCTCGATCCGGACGGCTACATCCAGATCACCGACCGGACCAAGGACCTGATCAAGTCGGGCGGGGAGTGGATCTCGAGCGTGGACATGGAGACCACGATCATGGGCCACCCGAAGGTCCTGGAGGCCGCGGTCATCGCGGTGCCGCACGAGCGCTGGGTGGAGCGGCCGCTCGCCTGCATCGTGCCCAAGCCCGAGCACCGGGGCAGCCTCACCGCCGAGGAGATCTACGAGTACCTGAAGCCCCGGGTGGCCAAGTGGTGGCTCCCCGACGAGATCGTCTTCATCGAGGCCGTCCCCAAGACCAGCGTGGGCAAGTTCGACAAGAAGGTCCTCCGCGATCGCTTCAAGACCTGGACGCCGAAGTAGCGGCCCGGCCTAGCAGCGCTTGGTGAGGGCGGGCCAGTCCTCCGCGGGGAGGAGGGGGTCGGGCGTGCCCTTCCAGGCGGCGGCCATGGCCCGGAGGCGGGCGATGCGCTCGTCGGCGAGCGGGTGGGTCGAGAAGTAGGTCAGCGCCTTCGGCTGACCGCCTTCCTCCTGCCGGATCGTGTCGAAGAAGCCGATCATGCCGCCCGGATCGATCCGCGCGGCCAGCAGCATCTTCATCCCCTCCAGGTCGGCCTCGTCCTCCGCCCGCCGCGAGTAGCGCAGCTCCCCGAGCGTGCGCGCGGTCTGCAGCCCATAGGCGAGCGGACCGGTCACGTCACCGGTCAGCGCCATCAGCAGCAGGCCGGTCGACGCGTCCTGGATCACCGCGCGGGTCGTGTGCCGCCGCAGCACGTGCTGCAGCTCGTGGGCGACCACGCCGGCCAGCTCCTCCGGGGTGCGCGTGCGCTCGAGCAGGCCCTTGAAGATGACGACGCTGCCGCCGGGCAGCGCGTGCGCGTTCACGATCGGCCGGTTCACCACGTACACCCGCAGGGTGTAGGGCGACCGCGGCGCGGGCGCGGTGAGCCGGCGCACGATCTCGTCCATCGTCGCGGCCAGGCGTGGATCGCCGCAGCGGCGGTCGGCCGGCGCCAGGTAGGCGAGGGCCGAGCGGCCCACGTTCTCCTCCCAGGCCACCGGCACGCGCGGCGCGGCGAGGGCGGCCAGCGCCGGGATGCCCCAGAGGTAGATGGCGGCGGTGACCGCGAGCACGCCGGCCGCGGCCGCGATGGTCCAGCGCACCCGCGCCCGGCGCCGGCGTGGGTCGTGGAAGCGCAGCTGCAGGCCGGGCGCCACCTCGTGCAGGCTCTCGAGGAACGCGCCGTCCGCGATCAGCAGGGTCTCGGGCAGGTCCCCGCCCCGCTCGATCCGCACCTCCTCCCCCGCGTAGAAGCCCTGGGTCTGGCGCAGCTCCCGGTAGGGCCAGAGCCGGGTCCCGCCGCCGGCCGGGCTGATCTCGAGCGCCTCGCGCATGAGCCGGATCGTGACGGGGTGACGGGCCGCGGTCTGCCCATCGAGATAGATCCCCTGCCAGTCGGTGCGCATCGGAGCCGGAGACGGCTAGGCCAGATCGAAGCCGGAATCGAAGAAGCCCGAGAGCCCCTCGCCCATGCTGCCGACCTGCTGCGCCTCCTGACGGATGCGGGCGACATCGAGCGCGCCCACGAGGGCCAGGTTGCGAAAGGCGAAGTGGATGTTGCGCACCCGCACCCACGGCCAGGCGATCCCCAGGGTGCCGACGAGGATCAGCGCGTTGACCACCCACAGTCCGAGCAGGGCCCCGCCGGTCACGCGGCAGGAGAAGTGGGCGGAGCCGAAGGTCGTGTGGTCCCAGAAGTAGCGCCGCTTGAATGCCACGTACCACACCCAGCACAGGCCGAGCGTCGGCAGCGTGAGCAGGATCGCCAGGAGGAAGCGTGCGAAGAGGTCGCGGCCACGGCCGGTGAAGTCGAACCGCTCGCCCCCGAAGTAGGAGTGCGAGACCAGGAACGCCTGCCGCGAGACCAGGAAGAACGGGTAGTAGAGCCCGAGCGTCAGGCCGGTCAGGAAGCTGCCCAGGATGAAGATCTTGAGCAGCTCCGCCACCCGCCCGCGGAAGGAGAAGCGGATGCCGCGCCAGGACGTCCGGCTGAGCCGGTAGCGCCGGGCGCCCACCATCGCGATCGGGAAGAAAGCGTAGGCCAGCACCCCCAGGGCCAGCGCCGCCACGCGCCGCAGGAGCAGCGGCACGTCCAGCACGTCGCGAACGACCTGCAGGAGCAGGATCGGCACGCCGAAGACCAGCACCGCCTTGATCGTGCCCAGCAGCAGCTCGCGGGCGGTGCCGTGGTAGGCGAAGCGGTCGCCCTCGATCTCGGTCTGCCCGGAGAGATAGGCGCGGATGCGCGTCTTGGCCCAGAAGTAGTAGATGCCGAAGGTGATCAGCGTCAGCAGGACGTTGACGACGTGGATCCCGAAGAGGGTGCCGCCGTGACCGTGGAAGGTCGGATGCCGGACGCTCGAGACCGGGGGCGGCTCGGATCCGGGGCCCGATGGCGGCGCGGCGTAGACCGGCGGCGGCGGTGGGGCCGGAGCGCCGCGCGGCGGGGAGAGCGGCGGCCGACGGGACAGCGGCGCGCCGGCCGGAGCGGGCTTGCGGAAGAACGACGGCCGGTCCGCAGGCTCCTGCCCGTCCATACGAAACGACTATAGGGGCAGAAGCCGCGGGCGAGTCAACCTTTTCGCGGTCAGGCGGAGCTGTCGGCGGCGGCGTATCGCTCCAGATGGTGCTCGGCGTCGCCGAAGGTCTGCCCGATCATGGTGAGGCGCCGGAAGGTGTGGCTCACCTTCAGCTCCTCGGTCATGCCCATGCCCCCGTGGAGCTGCACCGCCTCCTGGCTCACGTGCCGGCAGGCGTCCGCCACCTTGATCTTGGCCGCCGAGACCGCGCGGCGCCGCTCGGCCGGCGGCGCGGTATCGACCTTGACGCACGCCAGGCAGGCCATGGAGCGCGCCTGCTCGTAGCTGATGACCATGTCGACCATGCGATGCTGCAGGGCCTGGAAGCTGCCGATCGGCACCCCGAACTGCCGCCGCGTCTTGATGTACTCGAGCGTGGCCTCGTTGGCGAAGCGGATGGCTCCCACCGCCTCCGCGCAGAGCAGCGCGGTGGCGTAGTCGGCCGCTTCCTCGATCAGCGGCAGCGCCCGGCCCTCGTCGCCCAGCCGCGCCTCGGCCAGCACCGAGACGCCGGAGAGCCACACGTCCGCGGCCCGCAGCTCGTCGATGGTGCGGTACTCCTTGAGGGTGACCCCCGGAGCGCTCCGATCGACCAGGAAGAGGCTGATGCCGGCCGGGTCGGCGTCGCCGCCGCTGGTGCGCGCCGAGACGATCAAGGTGTCGGCGGCGCCGCCGTGGAGCACCGCGCGCTTCTCGCCGTCGAGCGTGTAGCCCGCTCCGGCCCGCTTGGCCCGGGTGTCCACGTGCGCCAGGTCGTACCGCGCGGTGCGCTCGGTGTGGGCGAAGGCCAGGCGCTGCTTGCCCTGGATCAGCGCGGGCAGGATGCGCTTCTGCTGGGCCTCGGAGCCGCCGCGAGCCACCAGCCGCCCGGCGAGCCCCACGTTGACCCAGTACGGCTCGACCACGAGGCCCTCGCCGAGCGCCTCCATGACCAGCATCACGTCCACCGCGCTGCCGCCGAACCCCCCATGCTCCTCGGCGAACGGCACCCCGAGCAGCCCCATCTCGGCGAACGCGGCCCACACCTTCTCGCTCCACCCCGTCGCCGAGTCCACGATCCTCGCCCGCGACTCCATCGTGTACTCGTTCGCCAGATACCGCTTCAGACTGTCAGCCAGGAGCTGCTGTTCTTCGGTCAGATCAAAGTTCATCCGCTCACTCCTCGCGCAACGGCAGCATGCACAACGACCGCCCCGGTTGGGAACTCCTGATCGGATTGCCGCGACATAGCGCTGCGTGGTCAGGGGACCCCCGGGCCACCCCCCGGCCCCGCCGGACACCGCCGCACGCGCTACAACCCGAGCGTGGCCTTCGCGATGATGTTCCGCTGGATCTCGTTGGAGCCGGCGTAGATCGTGGCCTTGCGCAGATTGCAGTATCGCGGGGCCAGCCGCGCGGTGAAGTGGTCGAAGTCCATCGCGTCGACGGGCCGGAAGGCCTGGGCCAGCGGCCCCGCGGCCTGCATCATCAGCTCGGTGATCGCCTGCTGGATCTCGGTGCCCTTGATCTTGAGCATCGACACATCGGCGCCGGGGGGCCGACCGCTCCGCCGCATCTGATCGAGGAAGCGCAGGTTGGTGATCTCGAGCGCCATGAGCTCGACCTCGACCCGCGTGAGCCGGTCGCGGAAGCGCGGGTCCTCGATGATCGGGCGGCCGTCCTTCATCTGCTCGCCCGCCAGCTCCTTGAGCTTGACCAGCTCGCGCTTGGAGGCGCCGATGCGGCCGGTGCCCATGCGCTCGTAACCCAGCAGGTACTTGGCCACCGTCCAGCCCTTGCCCTCCTCGTGCACGAGGTTCTCGGCCGGCACCTTGACCTCGTCGAAGAAGACCTCGTTGACCTCCTTGCTGCCGTCCAGGAGGACGATCGGGCGCACGGTGATGCCCGGGCTCTTCATGTCGATCAGCAGGAACGAGATGCCGTCCTGACGCTTGCCGCTGGCGTCCGTCCGCACCAGGCAGAAGATCCAGTCCGCGTGCTGGGCCATCGTCGTCCAGATTTTCTGACCCGTGACCACGTAGTGGCCGTCCTGGCGCACCGCCCGCGTCTTGAGCGAGGCCAGATCCGAGCCCGAGCCCGGCTCCGAGTAGCCCTGGCACCAGAAATCCTCGCCCTGGTAGATCCGCGGGAGGAACCGCTTCTTCTGGGCCTCGGTGCCGAACTGCAGGAGCACCGGCGCGCACATGCGCACCCCGAAGGGCACGATCATCGGGGTGGCCGCGAAGCCGCACTCCTCCTCGAAGATGTAGCGCTGCACCACGTTCCAGTCGGTCCCGCCCCACTCGGCCGGCCAGTCGGGGGCCACCCAGCCCTTCTTGGCCAGGATCTTGTGCCAGCGCAGGAGCTCGTCCTTGGTCAGCTCCTGGTAGCTCTCCATCTTCTGGCGGAGGTCGGCGGGCAGATTGGTGCGGAGCCAGCCGCGCACCTCGTCGCGAAACGCCAGCTCCTCGGGCGAGTAGTTCAGGTCCATGGTCGGGCTCCTTAGGGCGTCGTCGTCGTCGGCCCCCGGTCGGGGCCGAGGGCCATGCTATCCCAGGGCGCGGATGAGGTCCAGCAACCGGCCCAGGGTGGTCAGGCGCGCGGCGAGCCCCTCTCCCGCCGGCTCCACCCGGAGCGTGGTGATCCCGGCGCGGCGGTAGGCCTCGAGGCGGGCGCGGATCATGGCCTCGGTGCCGAGCAGGTTGGTCTTGAGCACCAGCTCGTCCGGCACCCGCGCGGCCGCCTCCTCTCGCTTGCCGGCGAGCCAGAGCCGCTGCACCTCGACCGCCACGTCCTCGTAGCCAGCCCGCCGGAAAGCCTCGTTGTAGAAGTTGTGCTGGCGGGAGCCCATGGCGCCCAGCGTGAACGCGAGCCCCGGCTTGCGCGGAGGGATCAGGCGCTCCACGTCGTCCGAGAAGGCCGCGAAGCCGCCGGCCTGGAGGTCGAGCTCGGCGAGAGAGCGGCCGGCCCGGGTCGCCCCGGCGGCCAGGTGGTCGGTGAAGACCCGGGCGTCCTCGGGCATGAACGAGGTCCCGAGCCAGCCGTCGGCGATCTCACCCGTCATCTCAAGGCTCTTTGGGGAAAGGGTCGCCAGATAGATGGGAATGCCGGGCTGCGGCCGAGCTGCCGATCGGATGGCCTTCCCCTCGCCCCCGGGCAGCGGCAACTCGTAGAGCTTGCCCTTGTAGGCGAGGCGCTCGCCGGTGATCGCGCGGCGGACGATCTCCACGATCTCCCGCATACGCTGGACCGGCCGGTCGAACCGGATGCCGTGCCAGCCCTCGATGACCTGGGGCCCGCTCACCCCGAGCCCGAGCACGAACCGGCCGTTGGACATCGACGCGAGGCTCATGGCGGTCATCGCCACCAGGGCCGGGGTGCGGGTGCCCGCCTGGATGATGCCGGTGCCCAGGCGAATCCGCGAGGTGCGGGCGGCCATGAAGGCCAGCGGGGTGACCGCGTCGTGGCCCCAGGCCTCCGCGGACCAGACGTCGTGCACGCCCAGGCGCTCGGCCTGGGTGACGTAGGCGCTCGCCTCGGCCCAGTCGGTCTGGGCGAGCCTCAGCGAGATCGAGACGCGCATCAGGCCGGGCGAGCCGCGCTCGCACCGAGGGCCGCCGCGATTTTCTGGAGCTGGCCCGCGTGATCCAGGTCGTGCAGGCGGGTGAAGAGCAGGGTCTCCCGCCAGGAGAGTGGTCCGAACATCGGGTGCTCGATCCTCGCCTCGGGGGCGGTGGCCGGGTCGACGGCCAGCACCCTCGCGAAGAGAGCCTCGCGCTGCTCCACGAGGATGCGGTACCAGGCCTCCGCCGGGCACACCGGCGCGTCCTCGTTCCCCCGCGCGCCCGTCCGCGCGATCGGCGGCTGGCCGTCGAATATGCCCACGATATTCCCGCCGAAGTACTGGTCGGCGGCCACGACGTGGGCCATCACCTCGTTGCCGCTCCACTCGTCGGGGGCGGGGCGCTCGGCGAACCGCGCGGGAGGCACCGCGATCGCCGCCGCGCGCAGGTCGGCCATGGCCCCCAGCACCTTCTCGACGATGGCCGCCGGCGTCAGCTTGGCGCCCTGGGCCACCAGATAGCTCCGGATCCGCGCCTGCTCCTCGTTCATCGCGTCCTGGACTCTATCCCGCCGGCGCGCGGCAGGCAATGGGTCAGAGGCCGATGGCGTCGAGGAAGGTCGCGATCACGCGCTGGACCTCGGCGCGGTGGGTGCGGTTCGGGAAGTGGGGGCCGCCCTCGACCACGTGGAGTCGGGCGCCGGGAATCGCTAGGGCGACGCGGCGGGACATGGCCACCGTCGGGAAGCTGTCCTCCGAGCCCGCGATCACCTGCACCGGGCAGCGGATGCGGCGGCAGTCCTCGAGCCACTCGGTGCGGCTGTAGGTCTCGTCGAGCAGGGCCAGGAGCGAGGCCACCGAGTGGCGGCCGAGCGCCCCGGTCAGCTCCGCGTAGCGGTCCGGGCGCGCCTTGAGCCGGGCCAGCGCCTCTTCCCCCATGCGCAGGCGCACGTTGGCGTCGAAGTACTCGGCGAAGCGCCCCGCCTCGACCAGCGGGCGATGGCGCGCCCACCACGCCTTGTCCTCCGCGGTCGGCTCGAAGGGCGGCCCGCTGATCGACACCACCGCCCGCGCCCGCTCCGGGGCGTGGGCCGCGATCCAGAGCGACAGCGCGCCGCCCATCGAGGCCCCACCCCACACCGCCTCCGCGATGCCGAGGGCGTCGGCCCACTGCAGGAGGTCCTCGGCCTTGCGCGCGTAGGTGTAGTCCGCCATCCGCTCGAAGCGCGTGGAGAGGCCGTGGCCGCGCGTGTCGGGAAACAGCGCCCTCACCCGATCGAAAAACGGCTCGATGTCCGGCACCATGACCGAGGAATCCTCTACGGAGCCGCCGTGGATCCACACCACCACCGGCGGGGAGACGGTGGCGCTCGGGCCGAGCCCGGCCTCCCGCCAGTGCAGGCGGACGCCGGTGGGGAGGACGACCTCAGGCAGGGCCGATCCTCTTCTCCAGGTAGCGCGCGTAGCGGGACATGGAGTACGTACACAGCCAGTACACCACCGCGATGAAGAGATAGATCGGGAACGGGCGGATCTCGCGGTTGTTGACGACCTGGGCGGCCTTGGTCAGGTCCATGAAGCCGATGATGGAGGCGAGCGAGGTGTCCTTGAACAGCACGATGAACTGGGTCACCAGCGACGGGATCATGTTCTTGAGCGCCTGGGGGAGGATCACGAAGCGCATGCCCTGCGCGCCGGAGAGCCCGAGCGCGGTGCCCGCCTCCACCTGCCCGCGCGGCACCGACTGGATGCCCGCACGCACGATCTCGCCCAGGTAGGCGGCCTCGAAGATCACGAAGGCGGCCAGCGCGACCCCGAACTCCGGGATCGCGGTGTGGAGCACGATCGGCATGATGAACCACATCCAGAAGATCACCATGACCAGCGGGACGCCCCGGAAGAACTCCACGTAGAGCACCGCCGGCATGCGGATCCACCACTGCGGGGCGAGCCGGGCGATGCCGATGAAGATGCCGAGGAGGAAGCCCAGCACGATCGACGGGATGGCCAGGCGCAGGGTGCCGCCCACGAAGTTGCCGATGCCCAGGAAGCCCTGGAGCATCAGGAACGGGAAGTTCCGCCAGATGACGTCCAGATCGAGCATGGCTAGCGCCGCTGCCGCCCGCCCACGATGAGGCCGGGGATGGCGGTGCGCCGCTCCACCCACGACATGATCGTGGCGATGGAGACGCACAGGATCAGGTAGATGACGGTGCCCGCGGTGAGGGCCTCGATGGCCTTGGCGGTGTAGGTCTCGATCTGGCGCGTCTGGAAGGTGAGCTCGGCCACGCTGATGGTGAGCGCCACCGACGAGTTCTTGAGCAGGTTCAGCGACTCGTTGGTCCCGGGCGGGATGATCAGGCGGAGCGCCACCGGGAGGATCACGTAGCGATAGGCCTGGAAGGTGGTGAGCCCGGAGGCCACCGAGGCCTCCAGCTGGGTGCGCGGGATGGACTGGATGCCGGAGCGCAGCACCTCGGAGAAGCGCGCGCCGCTGTACACGCCGAGCGCGCACACCGCGGCGCAGAACTCGAGCCCGTGGGCGAAGAGCCAGTCCTGCACGAGCCGGGGCAGGAGCGGCGGGATCGCGAAGTACCAGAAGAACATCCACACCAGCAGCGGGACGTTGCGGAAGAACTCCACGTAGAAGGTGGCCGCCGCGCGCAGGGGCCAGAAGCGCACCGTGCGCAGCGCGCCCGAGACCACCCCCAGCGCAGTCGCGAGCAGCCAGGCCACGATCGACAGCTCGAGCGTGGTGATCAGGCCGCTCAGCAGCCACAGGCCGGACTCTCCGGTCCAGAGCACCGACCAGTTGAACTGGTATCGCATGCGGGTCACCCTGCCCTCTCCCCCTCGACGGGGGAGAGGGTCGAGCACAGGGTTACTTCGGGACGACCTGCAGGAGCATGAAGCTGCGCACCTGGGCGCTCATCGGATACGGCAGCTCGCCCTTGGGCCCGAACCACTTCTCGTAGATCTCGAAGAACTTCCCGGACTCGATGCCGTCCATCAGGCCCGAGTTGACCACGTTGCGGAAGTCGGACTCCCCCTTCCGCATGGCCATCCCGTAGGGCTCGTAGGAGTAGAAGTCGCCCACGATGTCCCACTGGGCCGGGTTCGGCGACTTGGCCTTGAGCCCGGCGAGCTGGATGCCGTCGTTGGTGTAGGCGTCCACCTGGCCCTGCACCAGCGCCTGGAAGGCGGCGGGCTGATCCGGGAACTCGCGCAGCACGGCCTTGGGCGCCTTCTCGCGGATGATGCGGGCGTTGGTCGAGCCCTGCTGGGCCGCGATGCGCTTGCCGTCGATGTTCTTGATGCCCTTGAT
>Ga0310810_10001464_pt1 | contig 24775 bp, 22 predicted proteins | sample NCmetagenome_FD_207641 | JGI IMG/M metagenome (GOLD analysis project Ga0310810, IMG submission 207641) | Soil microbial communities from experimental microcosm in Duke University, North Carolina, United States - NC | ecosystem: Engineered > Artificial ecosystem > Soil microcosm > Unclassified ...
CCAGCCAATTGAGATCGATGCCCTCCGGCTTGATGGAGCCATCGATCAACGGGTGCGTCCGATCATAGTCGCCACAGGCGATGGTGAGTTGCAATGACATTGTTACTCCCTATTCATTTTCACCACGAGGAAACGGAGAGCACGAAGTTCCTAGTTTGAGCATTGGAAACCCCTTCGTGCTCTTCGTGGTGAAAAACAATCACGACAACTTATCTGCCCATTTCCCGAGTATTCGCTCGCGCAACTCTTTGCTCGAGCGCGACACCTGCGGGAACGTGTCCTTCCATTCATACGGCCGGGTCGCGTCGATGATCGCCCGCGAGTTGAAGCCTTTTTTGTCCTTGTGGATGATCGGATCCAGCGGACCGCTCCAGCATCGGCGCAAGATTTCGATATCGACCGACGGATCGGAGCGCGTACATACCGCCCAAAGAACTTCGTTCAAATTCGTCGGGTCGATGTCATCGTCCACGACGATCGTGTAGCGTCCCAAGTAAGCCGCTGCGTGGCATTCCGTTGCGATCAATCCCGCCTGCCGTGCATGGCCGGGGTAGCGCTGCTTGATCGACACAACCAGGAACAAATACGCCGCGCCCGCCGCCTCGTGGTACCACACGCCGCGCACATCCGGCACACCGGCGGCTTCCAAGTCGTCCCACACCAGCGCCGCCTTGAGCGGCGCGCGCCACTTGCGCGTGTAGCCGAGCAGGATCGGATCGTTGCGATGCATGACGGTTTCAATTTTCACGATCGGCTCGGGCCGCGACGAGCTGCCGTAGTATCCGGTCCATTCGCCGAACGGTCCCTCGATCTTTTCCGGTCCCGGCACACACTCGCCTTCCAAAACGATCTCCGCTGTCGCGGGGATCGGCAGGCCGGTGAATTCGCCGCGAATCACGTCCACCGGTTCGCCCTGAATGCCGCCGATAAAATCGTACTCGCACACGCCGTAAGGCACTTCCAAGGCGCCGGCGAGAAAAATCAGCGGATCGTGGCCGACGGAGATCGCCACTTTGAACGGCTCGCCGCGCGCAAACGCCTTGTCGCGATGAATACGCCCGTGCCGCCCCGGAGCGATATAAAAACCGACGGTATTCTCGTCGTGAATCATCACGCGCGCCGTGCCTAGATTGGTCCAGCCTTCTTCGGGATCGTGGGTGATGTTGACGCTGCCAGTGCCGATGTATCGGCCGCCGTCGAGCTCGAACCAACGCGGCGTCGGAAACTTGAGAATGTCAACATCTTTGCCGCGCTGAATATTCTCCAGCACCGGCCCGTCGCGCAGCACCCGCGGAGGAATATGCTTTAAATCCTTCGAACGCCGGCGCCACTCGGAGACGAACTCCATGGCGGACAAGTTCTGCGGCATGCCGAGACTCAAACCGAGCCGCTTGGTCGAACCGAGCGAATTGACGAGAACACGATATCCCTTCGGATAGTCTTTGACAGCATCGAACAATACAGCCGGCGAGCTGCCGCGCTCGTTGGCGATATCTGCGACGCCGCCGATCTCCAGATTCCAATCCGCACCTTCAATGTTGCGGATTTCGCCAAGCTCATGCGCTTGCTTAAGCCAACTCCTTAACCCGTCTGATTGTTTCATGAATCTAAACCTCTGGACACGTTCAAACCGTTCAACCGCTTTGCTCCGTTCAATTCGTTTTCCGATTGCGAACACAGCATGACGTCCGAACCTCCGAAAACGGCTTGAACGTTTTGAACTGTTTGAACGGCTTGACCTTTATTTATTCTCTCGCTGTATTTCCCTCAGCAGCCGCAAATCCAAAACGCGCGACAGCGGCGTCTCTTCCTTGAGCGCCATGCGCTCGGTCTCGCGCTTGAGCGCGTCGCGAATTCCCTTTTCATCCATGCCGCCGTCCTTGGAAAAAGCAGGCAGCATGGATTTGTAGAGCTCGTTAGCTGACGCCGAATCCAAGCTCCACTCCTTGCTGATGAATTGCGCGGACTCCGCCGGCCGCTGCTGAATGAATCGCAGGCTCTTGATCGTCGCGTTCAGCATTCGGCGCACGAGGTCCGATCGATCGCGAATCAGCCTGTCCGAAGTTCCCAACCCCGACAGGGACTGCTCGACATAATCACCGAAGTAAGCCAACGTGCGATAGCCCATTTGCGTCGCCATGGCATTGAACGGCGGTGACAACACGCCGGCGTCGATGGTGCCGGCCTTCATAGCGGTCAAAATATTCGACGTCGTCCCGGTGCCGATCAACGCGACTTCGCGGTCCGGCGTCAAGCCGTTCTTGGTCAGCACGTAGCGCGCGAGCGTATCCGTGGAAGAGCCGATGGCGGTTATGCCAATGATCTTGCTTTTGAGCTCGGCAACCGATTTGATCTCCGGCTTCGCCATCAACCAAAAGGACGGTTTGATGGTGAGGAAGCCAACGACTTTAACCGGCAACCCGCGCGCCGCTCCCGCCATCACCTGCGACTGAGCGCCGGAAAAATCGATGTCACCGGTGGTAAGCGCTGTCACTTGAATTGTCGAAGCAACCAGCACCATCTGCAGATCGATGCCCTCGGCTTGAAAGATACCTTTATCGCGTCCCAAAGTGACAGGCAGGTAATTAAGGCTCTTCGCCGGGTAGGCGAAACGAACGCGATCCGCAGCGCGGCTTACTGTTGGGCTGATAATTGCCGTTCCCAGTAGCCCCAGCGCTACAATTAAAACCTTTGTCTTCATCAAGACCAGCCTCATCGCATCCCCAATTCAAGCAATGATTCCCGGAGCATGGCAAAATCGACAACTTTGCCCACCGGCACTGTTTCCTTCACCTGCTGATCCTTGCGCGCTCGCTCGATGTCGCTTTCCAGGACTCGCTCCGGCACGATTCCATTGGGGCTCATGCCTTTGACGTAGATGTCATAGGAAGCCTGCGCAATACGCGGTTCGAGCTTGAGCCAATCGGCAATTACCCGCACGCTCTCAGGTTTGTTGCTCCGGATAAAATTCTGCGCCTTCAAAAGCGCGCGCAGCATTTTCTTGACCTGCACTGGCTTGTCTTTGAGGGTGTCGACGTGCAGCGCCAGCCCCGAGACGCTGGTCTCAAAAACATCCGCTGCCGCGACCAGGCGCACAAACCCTTTGCTCTCGGCTTCAAAATTAAACGGCGGTGGCACGATCGCCGCATCCAGCTTGCCGGAGAGCAACGTCTGCAAACGCTGCCCGCTGCCGGAGACTTGAAACGCCTGGACGTCTTTCTCCAAGTCCATGCCCGACTGTCGCAGCATCGCGCGCAGCATGAATTCAGTGGAGTCACCATAACCCGCGAAGCCGATCACCTTGCGGCGAAGATCCGGCACAGTCTTTAGCTCGGGCTTCGCGACCAACACGTGCAGTGGCCGGCCGTTGAAATAGGTCACCACTTTCAGCGGCAACCCTTTGACCGCGCTGCGCAGTCCGGCGCCGACCGCGGTCGTATAACCTATTTCCTTCGTGGTCACCGCGACGATGCCGATGTTGGTGGCGATGCGGATGATCTCAGCGTCTATTCCTTCTTCACGAAAGAAGCCCCGCGCGTAAGCGACTTGTGGCGCGATAAAGCTCAAGGAAAGGCTCGGCATGCCAATGCGGACTTTTTCTAAAGCTTGCGCCAAGCCGAATTCCGCGCGCGCCAACATTAGGCCGAGTGTTAAAATGAAGAAAAGTGCGGTGCTACGATTGTCTCGGATAGTAAGAACTGAAACGCGACTCTTTCGTCCGTCATTCCGGCGCACGCCGGAATCCATGTTCTGTGACTTTGTCGCTGGTCGGCAAGTCTGGATGCCGGCCTTCGCCGGCATGACGGATAATTGCCTGTTATCTCTTAAGACTTGTACTGACCTCCGTCGCCCTTTAAACCCCATAGTCATCTTCCCTTTATTCCCAAATCCTTTTGCGCCTCCCGCACGAAGGTCAGATTCGTGACCTCGCCCGCCGAAACTTGTCGCGTGATTTTTGCGTCCTTTGCCGCCGCCTCGATCACAGCCTGTAAGCCGTCGTCGGGGATGCTTCCATCGGAGTTGAAAACTCGCACCACGGAATCATAGGACAGGCCGGCATTTTCCTTCGAGGTCCGTCCCCATGCCATCAGCGTTTGGATTGCACCATCGCGGTTGCTGCGAATATAACGATTGGCCTTGATCAGCGCCTTGATAACTCGTTTGATCTCGTCCGGCCGGTCGTTGATCTTTTTCAAGTTCGCGCCCAGTCCCACGAAGGGAAAGTTGAACAGTTCATAGGCCCGCGCCAGCACGCGAAATCCGAACTTCTTTCCCTCAACGTCTGCCGGCGGCGAGATCACGATCACATCGACGATGCCTTCTCTGAGCGCCGTAAACCGCGCTTGATCGGCGCCCAGGGCGATGATCTTTATCTCCTTTTCCGGATCGACTCCGGAATACTTGAACATCATCCTCGCCGCCACGTCCGCGGTGGCGCCGAAGGTACTCACTCCAAGGGTTTTCCCCTTCAGCTCCTTCACCGACTTGAAGTCTTGCCGCGCCAGCAACATCTGGGTCGGACTGTCAAGAAAGCTAGCCACCACCCGCACCGGCAAGCCGCGCATCGCCGCGCGCACCACCGAGCCGAAAATGGTCGTGTAATCGATGTCCCCGGTGGCGAGCGCCGTCACCGAGACATTCGCGTTCATTCGAATGACTTCCGCATCGATATCTTCTTCCTTGAAAAAGCCACGCTTGAAAGCGACTGCGGGCGTCAGGAACGCAGCGTCCAGGCTCGACACTGTAATTCTTACTTTGTCAGCGGCTTCTACGACGGCGGCAGAAAACGCGACGCAAAAAACAATGAGCACACCGATCATTCGAAGGCATTGCTTCATTTCTTCATCTTCCTTTGATCCCCAGCTCCTTCTGCGCTTCGCGGAGCAATGTTGTGTCGGCGACTTCACTCACGGCGACTTGCCTTGTCAATTTGCTTTCCTTGACCGCCTGATCGATTACCGCGAGCAAACCGTCTTCCGGGATGCTTCCGTCCAGATTGTAAACTTTGAAAGCCGAGTCATATGCAGCCGCCGCCAGCGCCGGCGTCGTCCGACCCCAATCGACCAATGTCTGGATCGTGCCTTCGCGGTTCTGTCGGATGAAACGATTGGCCTTGATCAAAGCCTTGATTGTTCGTTTCACTTCGTCGGGCTTCTCTTTGAGTTTTTTCGCGTTCGTTCCCAGGCCGACGAACGGAAAGCTGAAAAGCTCATACGCGCGCGCCAGAACATTGAAGCCCATCTTTCGGCCTTCCTCGTCTCCAGGCGGAGAAATGACCGCGACTTCAACGATGTTTTCTTTCAACGCCGACAGACGCGCGGGTGCAGATCCGAGGGCGACGACCTTGATATCTCTTTCCGGATCGAGCCCCAACTGCTTCAGCATCATCAGCGCGGCCACGTGGTCCGTCGCGCCATAGGCTTGAATGCCGAGGGTTTTTCCTTTCAGTTCCTTAGCCGACTTGAATTCCGGCCTGCCGATAAGCGCGTGGGTCGAGCCGTCGATAAAACTGGCGACGACTTTCACCGGCAACCCGCGGATTGCCGCCCGCACCACCGAGCCAAAGATCATCGTGTAATCGGTGTCGGCGCTCGCCAGCGCCGTGATCGCCACGTTAGCGTTCATGCGAATAACTTCCGCCTCGATGCCCTCTTCCTTGAAAAAACCTCTTTTGACCGCCAAGCCCGAAGGCAAAAAACTCATATTGAAATTGGTTACAGAGATGCGAATTTTATCAGCGGCAGCGGACTGACCCACAACACCGCAGACCAATCCGACAATGGCCGCCGCGGCCCAAAGCATTTTTGTCATCGAGAAACGAACCTTTCACTTCCGGTATTCTTGCGCGGCTTCGAGAATGGATTGTGCGATGGCGCCGTAAGCGCCGCAGCGGCAGATGTTGCCGCCCAGCCATTTGGCGATCTGTTCGCGGGTGGGATCGGGATTTTCCATCAACAACGCCTTGGCGGCCATGATTTGCCCCGGTGTGCAGTAACCGCACTGGGCGCCGATGTTGCGAATGAAGGCTTCCTGCAACGGGTCCAGGTTCTCGCCGCGCGCCACGCCCTCGATGCTCAGCACGGTTTTACCGTGGGCTTCAAAAGCCAGGTAGCTGCAAGCACTCACCGTGCGGCCATCGACCAGTACGGTGCAAGCGCCGCACACCTCGGATTCACAGGAACGCTTCGTGCCGGTGAGATGCAGGCGGTTGCGGAGAAATTCGAGCAGGGTTTCTTCGATCGGCACTTCGGCCGACCAAGCTTCGCCGTTGACTGTCACCGCCAAGTTGAATGTTTTTTTAAGAGCGCCGGTCATGTCCGTTTCGTCCCGCTTCCTCCAGAGCACTGCCGAGCATGACCCCGGCCATGTACAACTTGTACTCTGCACTGCCGAGAAGATCATCCACGGGACGGAGCAGCTCGCGTAGATATTCTTTTTCGTCGGCTAAAATCCGTTTCGCGTCACTCAGCTTTGTACCTTTTAATTTTGTCTCCAACTTCGTCAAGCGCTCGGCCTTAGGCCCAACGCAGCCCACCGCCAATCGCGCCTCATCAAGAATACCGTTGGTCATGGATACGCCGGCGGCTACTCCGAGGGTCGGCCGCTGATAGCGATGCAGCCGCCAATAACCGCTCTTCATTCCGGGCGGGAGCTGCGGCACATCGATTCCCAATAACAGATCACCGGACTCGAGTGCAGTGGCGTACATATCGACAAGAAAGTTGCCTAGAGCGATAGGCCGCTCACCGCTTGAATTGCCGATGATAACCGAAGCGTCATGAATGAGCAGCACGGTTCCCGGATCCGAATGCGGGTCGTTAAAAGCGAGATTGCCGCCGAGGGTTCCCTGATTTCTTACTCGCACGTTGGCCACTTGCGACTCGGCGTACGCCAACGCCGGCGCCTGCGCTCGCGCGAGTTCGTTCTTTTCCAACGCATGATGCGTGACACACGCGCCGATCTTCAATGTGCCATTGTCAATTTCAATTCGATGCAGTCGCTCGATCTTTTTGACATCGACCAAAATCTCCGCATCAAGCAGGCCGTTACGAAAAAGCAGCAACAGCTCCGCGCCGCCCGCGTAGATTTTTGCCTTCTCGCCAAAATCCGCGAGTGCGCCGGAGGCTTCGGCTACGGTTGTGGGCTGTACTAGTTGTAATGATTGCAACATTTCAAAATTCTTCGTATCGGCCTTGTAGGGGCAACCCCCAGTGGTTGCCCTCTGCATCATCGGGCAGGCACGGGGGCCTGCCCCTACAATCAATCAAATCTTTCCCATCGCGCGCAAAATCTTTTCCGGCGTGATCGGCAAGGAACGGATACGCACGCCAAGCGCGTCGTAAATCGCGTTGCCGATGGCCGGACCGACGGTGACGATCGACGTTTGCGCCATACCCTTCGAACCGAAGGGACCGGGTCCGTCGCCTTTTTCGAGCATGGATGAATAGAAGTTCTGAGGAATATCTTCCATAACCGGCAAGCGGTACTGGAACGGATCACCGTTTTGGAACTGACCTTCCTGATAAATGGTTTCCTCGAAAAGCGCGTGGCCGAACCCCATCACTGCACCGCCGTCCACTTGCGATTTGGCCGAAGGATAATGAATCGCTTTGCCGGCATCGGCGATGACGGCATAACCGAGGATGCGCAACTCACCGGTATCGCGGTTGACTTCGAGGTCGACCGACGCCCCGCTCGGCGCCCAATGATCCATGCCGGCGAACGCGGAGTCCTTCACCATCGGCGGCACACTGTGGTAGCCGACAGCTTTTAAGACCACACCGCCGCCGATCATCCGAATGATGTCGGCGATCGCAAAACTCGTTTCACCCCAGCAGAGCCGACCTTGAATCAATTGCCACTCTTCGGCTTTGCCGCCTTTGGCTTGCGCGGCAATTCCGAGCAGGTCCTGTTTCAGCTTGTTACACGCGTTGTGCACCGCGTTGCCCATCTGCATGGTCGTGCGCTGTGCGCTGACCCCGGCGAACGGTAAACTCACGGCCGTATCCGGCGTGCGCACCCGGACTTGCTCCTGCGACAGACTCAACGTCTGCGCCGCGACCACACTGAAGAGGTTGTGCGTGCCCTGGCCGATCTCCGGCGCGTTGTGCTGGACCGTCACGACCCCGCGCGCATCCATTGTGACCATCGCATAGGCGCGCCCGCCGCCCTGGGAACCGTGGCGCAGGCTCAGCGCCATGCCGCGACCGCGCGCCCAGCGCGAGCCGTTTGGCAAATTCATCGATGGCGTCAAATTCGATTTGCCATCCCAGCCGATGCCGGCAATCGCTTCCGCCATCAGATCGAGATAGTCCGTGTCCATGCGCGGCGTGCCTTTGCAAACGAAGTCACCGCGCATCAGCACGTTCTTCTTGCGAAACTCGTAGGGATCGATGCCGAGCTGGCGCGCGACACCGTCCATCGTGCATTCGATGCCCCAGGTCGTTTGTACTTTTCCCGTTGCGCGCGTGTGGCCGGCGGGAACTTTGTTGGTGTAAACGCAGCGTCCTTTGATGCGCAGATGCGGAATGCGATAACAGCCCCACGCGGAAATGACGGAGTTGTGCGCCGCCGTCGCTCCACCCGTCGTGTACGCGCCGGTATCAACCAACAGATCGACTTCTAGCGCCGTGATCGTGCCGTCGGCTTTCACCCCGACCTTGGCTTTGATGACTTCGGCATGGCGCGAGTTTTGACGAAAACTGTAAGCAGCCGATGGCATCAGGCGAACCGGCCGGCCAAGCCGGCGCGAAGCTAAAAGCGCGGCGAAGTTCGCCGTGGTCGGAATCTTGGATCCGAAACCGCCGCCCACGTACGGCACGCGCAACCGGACCCTCTCAGGTTCCAGTCCGAGGAAGTGAGCAAACTCAGCCGCATCGCGCATGGGCGAGCTTGTCGGCAGCCAGATGTTCACTTCGTCGTTCATGTAGTGCACCAGACAACCACCCACTGGTTCCATGGGGTGGTGAAACATCGACGGTGATGAAAAAGTCTCTTCGAAGATCCGCTCTGCCTGGCGAAAACCTTCGTCGATATCGCCCCAAACCAAGCTATCTTCCAGCAATAGATTGCTGCCGCGCTCCTCATGCAGGATCGGTGCGCCGGGCGCCAGCGCTTCGCCGGCATCGAAGACCGGCGGCAGCGCTTCGTATTCCACATGGATTTTTTCCAGCGCGCGCTCAGCGGTGCGCAAATCTTCGGCGACGACTAGAGCGACGAGATCGCCGTCGTAGCGCACCTTGTCGATGGCGACGAAGTCCTGGTCGTCGGTGAGCTTGAAGTGCTCGTGGGGCGCGACTTTCAGGCGTGGATTGACGCTGTCGAGATGATCACGGTCGACGATCCCCAAAACACCGGGCATCTTAAGCGCCTTGGCAGAATCGATGCTGAGAATTTTCGCGTGGGAATACGGGCTCAAAAGCGGCGCGCCGTAAATAGTATGCGGCAGATCGGGCAAGTCCTCGACGTACTGCGCCCGGCCGGTCACCTTGTCCTTCATGTCGATGCGCGGCGGAGCGTCGGGAATTTTGGATTTTTGATTTTGGATTTTCGATTCCATAAGCAACTGCAAACTGCGTCAGGTGTAAGGCGTCAGGCGTGAGGCGAACGAGAAATCCCGACCCCTCACCCTTTACTACTTACGCCTTACGTCTTTTTGTTAATCGCCTCCCAAACAACCCCCGGCGTCAGCGGCACCGCTTGCAATCTTTTACCCACTGCGGCGAACACAGCATTCGCCACTGCCGGCGCGACGGGAAGAATGCCACCTTCTCCCATGCCCTTGGCGCCATAAGGCCCCGGTCCGCCGCCGCCTTCCATGATGAAGGTCTTAAAGTTCGGCGGAACATCATTGAAGCGCGGCAGACGATAATCGATGAGGCTGCCGTTGATCAGCTCACCGCCCTGATAAACCAAATCTTCGAACAGCGCCTGACCGAGACCGAAGACCGCCGCGCCTTCGTCCTGCGCATGGCATTGTAGCGGATGAATCATTTTGCCCGCATCTGTGAGCGACACGTAGCGCAAGACTTTCACTTCGCCGGTCTCTGTATCGACTTCCACTTCCGCAGCGCCCAGGCCGATTTCCCAGAACGGCGATGGATAGCCGAGCGGCACGTTCTCGTCCTTGCCGACTTTAAAATAACCGCGCCCCCAGATCTCTCCCTCGGAATCGCGGAAGTAGCGCTGCATGATTTCGCGGAAGCCCAGCTTCTGGTTGCCATGGGCAGCCATGCCGTCGTCCAGGCGAATTTCATCCGCCGGCGCTTTCAAGACGGCGCTTGCTGCTTCGAGAAACTGCCGGCGCGCGTCGCGCGCCGCTTTCTGCACGGCCTGTCCCATGATCGAGGTCGCGCTGCTCGCGTTGGTGCCTTTATCGAATGGCGTGTAGTGCGTATCGAGCGCGGCAACGCGCACTTTTTCCGGCGGCACCGATAACTCTTCCGCCACCACCTGCAAAAAAGCTGTGCGCATGCCCTGACCGATTTCCACCGAGCCGGTGGACAAGAGCACGCTGCCGTCATTGAAAATCGTTACAGCGGCGTTGGCCGGCTTGTTGGTGCCGCCGCCGTCCTTCATTGCTGTGGCGATGCCGATGCCGATCTTTTTCGTTCTCGAATTTTCTTGACTATTCGGCCGCGCGTCCCAACCGATCGCTTGCGCTATATTCTTCAAACCGGCCTTAAGGTCGCAATCGATGGGCGTGTCACCGGGGGAAAAGCTCTCGCCCTGGTCGAGCAAGTTCTTCATTCTGATTTCGAACGGATCAATCCCGAGCCGCCCTGCGATCATGTCGATGTGCGTTTCGTAAGCAAACGCGACCTGAGGCCCACCGAAGCCGCGAAATGCGCCGGCGGGAACCGTGTTGGTGTAAATGGAATAAGCGTCTGTCCGCACATGAGGAATCCGGTAGGGCCCATGCGCGCGATAGCCCGCCTTTTCCGTCACCGACGGCCCCGAGTTCGCGTACGCGCCGCCGTTTAAATAGACCTCGCACTGGCGCGCGACGAAGGTGCCGTCTTTCTTAACACCGGTTTTGAGAATGATCTTGGCGCGCGGTTGGCAAAGTGTTTTGAAGGTTTCGTCGGCACCGAATGCGAGCTTCACCGGCCGGCCGGTCATGCGCGACAAGCAGGCCGCGATGCCTTCGGTCTTGATGCCGCTCTTGGCGCCGTAACCGCCGCCGACATAGGGCACGATTACGCGCACCGCGCTGAACGGCAAACCAAAAACGCGCGCCAGCTCCTGGCGCACCGGAAACGGACTTTGAGTCGCGCTCCACACGGTGAGCATTTCGCCTTCGAACTGCGCCACACAGATGTGTGGCTCCATCGGATAGTGCTGCGCGCTGGGAAAATAAAAAGTATCTTCAAAAATTTGATCCGCATCGCGAAAACCGCTTTCCGCATCGCCGCGCTCATGGCGAAAATGAAAGCAGATATTGCTTCGATCGTGGACGATGTGCGTCCCACCGCGGCCATAGCCGGGATCTTTGCGATTTTCCAGCTTCTCGTGCACTAACGGCGCATCATCCGCGAGCGCATCTTCAACGGTGTAGAGCGCCGGCAGCTCGTCATAATCCACTTCGATCAGTTTGACCGCCTCGACCGCGATCGCCTCGTCGATTGCAGCGACAGCCGCCACCATATCGCCGACGTAACGAACTTTTTCAGTGGCGAGAATTTGCTGGTCGCGCACGTAAGCGCCAAAGGCATTGGAGGCAACATTCAAATTGTCGCGCGTCAATACGGCGAGCACTCCCGCCAATGCGCGCGCCTTCGTCCCGTCGATGCTTCGAATCCGCGCGTGTGCCACTGGACTCCGCAGCACCTTGGCGATCGCCATCCCCGGGAGCCGCAAATCGCCCGTATAAAGCGCCTGGCCGGCGACTTTTTCCTTGCCGTCAATGCGCCGAATGCTTGTTCCAACTGCGGCCATCGATCCATTTCCTTTTGCCTTCCCGCAGCGCCGATCGGTCAAAACCTCGGAAAGGGCAAAATATCGTTGAACTTGTTGATCACTTCCTCGTGCAGCTCCCGACTGGCGCGCGACACCTTGGGGAACTGCTCGCGCCAGGCAAACGGGCGTACAGCGTAGAAAATCGCCCGGGTGTTGGTGTGATCGCCATTTTTCTTTTGCTGCGGCGGCATGCGCGGATCGAGCGGCGTGCTCCAGCAGCCTTCAATGATTTCGATATCCGTTTTCGGATCGACGCGGGTGATCATCGCCCACAGCACTTCTTTTAAATTTGTCGGATCGATGTCTTCGTCTACGACCACGACGTAGCGGCCGTCCCGCGCCGATGCGGCGGCCGATAGTGCGGCGTGCCCCGCCTGCTTGGCATGGCCGGCATAGCGCTGCTTGATCGCCACGACCCACAGATAACGGCTGTAATCGTACACGCCGACGACGTCTTGGATACCGGCGGATTCGAGCTGATCCCACAGCACGCCGGAGCGCAAGCTCAAATCCATCGGATAAGCGCCCGGCCAAAGCGGCGCTTCGTCTTCAATGATCGGTTGGTTACGATGATAAGCCGCCTTCACGCGCACCACCGGCTGCGCCTCGCCGGTGCCGAGCGAACCGCCCGAGTAATAACCCGGCCATTCGCCGAAGGGCCCCTCGTCGCGCGCCTGCTCGCTCGGCGGCGGGATCTCGCCTTCTATGGCGATCTCCGCGTGCGCAGGAATCGGCAATCCGGTTTCCGGACCATTGATAATTTCTAACGGCCTGCCGCGCAGCCCGCCTACGTAATCCAATTCGGACGTACCCCAGGCAATTTTCGTATTGGAAGCCATGAACGTCAGCGGGTCCTGGCCGAAGGTGGCCACCACCGGACAGCTCTTTCCCTCCTGCCAATATTTGGCACAGATCAAACGACCGTGCTGTCCCGGACTCATCCACAAACCGAGCAGATTCGGTTCGTGCACCTGCATCCGATACGTTCCCATGTTGATGAACCGGCTGTCCGGATCCGCGGTGATCACCACGCAGCCAGTGCCGAGATAACGGCCGCCATCGCCCGCGTGGCTGCGCAGCACGGGAAACTTGAGCAAGTCCACGCCGGCGCCGGTCATGGTATTCTCCATCACCGGTGCGCGCGAAACTTCGCGCGGCGCAATCGGCTGCGCCTTGCTGATTTTGCGCGCAGCGAGGCGAATCAACTCGATCTTGCTCTTTTCAGGTGAAAGGCCGAGCGCCAGCGCCACCCGTTTGTAATTCGCGAACGAAAGCCCGAGCACACGGAAACCCGCCGGGTAACCCTTGATCTCATCGAAAATCAAAAGCGGCGGTTGGGTGATGCGCTCGGCCGCGGCCTCTATGATGGCGCCGATCTCCAGATTCCAATCCGCGCCGCGGATCTCACGCCATTCGGTGACTTTCTTGCAGGCATCGATGTATTGACGCAGATCGTCGAAGATCTCTTGGGTCAAAGTCGGGTCTCGCTTTCTCTTGGCGGTCAGCGCTCCACTTGCGAACTGACCTCGCGCAGCAAACGATAGTCGATGATGTCGTTCAAGGTGATATTACGCTTTACTCCCGGGTCGCGTTTGCTTTCATCCAGAACTCGTTCCATGACGTTGTTGGGAATCGTGCCATCTTCGCTCATCGTGTCGAGCATGATCTTGTACACTTCGGCGGAAGTATCCGGATCGAGGTTGAATCTTTGACCGATGAACTGGATCACGTCAGCGCGTTCGTTGCGAAGCGCGCGCAGGGAGCGCAAATAACCGCGCAGGACCTTCCTGATTTGGTCTGGGTTTTTTTCCAGTTTAGCCGCGCTGGTCGCGATGCCGGTGAGCGGCTCGGCGAGCAAGCCGCCGGCAAAGCTCAACTCCGGATAGCCCTTTTGTTTCATGCGCAAATTCCACGGCACCGGCATGATCGCGGCAGCGACCGACTTGGCCTCCATGGCTGCCAATCGTACCGAGGCGGCGCCGATGGCAATGTAAACGACATCTTGCACGGGATCGAGACCGGCGCTGCGAATCGCCGCCTTAGCTGCCAAGCCGCCGGTATCCTGCGGCGAGCTCACCGCGATTCGCTTACCTTTCAATTCTTTGATCGACGTGATCGACGGCTGGGACAGGAGATAGAAAAGCGGTTTTTTGAAACTATAGGCGAGTAGTTTGAGCGGCAAGCCGCGCACCGCCGCACGAAACGCCGTGCCGGAACTGATCATGTAGTCGATTTCTCCGCTGCCGGCGATGGCCGCGGCAGCGAGATCGGCGCGGATGAAACGAAATTCGAGATCGAGCCCCTCGCGGCGATAAAAACCGCGCTCGATGCCGTAGACGATGGGCGCGATCGTGATGCTCTCGCTGTTGTGCGTGATGACCGCGTGCTCCAGTTGCGCCCAAGCCGGCACGGTCACACACAAGACCCACAAAGTTGACAAGACTCGAAGCGTTCGGCTAAACATCATAGTGCCAAGCAATCGAATTTCTGAAAGGAATAGTCGTGACCGAACATAGCAAAATGACCGCACAGGAAGCAAAGCAAAAGGCCGAAACGATCCGAAAAGTCATCCTCGATACCTATCACCGGGAAGTTCAGCCTTCGCCTTTTTTCACCGACCTGCGCGCCGGCGCGTTATCGCGCGCACGGCTGCAAGCCTGGATCAGAAATTGGTACTCCTTCGCGCTCGAAGTGAACACCGGAATGGCCACGGTTTACCATCAATTCGTCGGCTTCTTTAAGCGCCATCCCGATTTGGAAAACCGCATCGCACAAAAGATCGGCGAGGAGTTCACCACGCCGGCCATCGGCGGCCACGCGCGCATGCTGCCAATCCTCGGCAAAGCGCTCGGCGTCAGCGCCGACGAAATGATCGAATGCGAACTCATTCCCGAGGCGCGCGGCTTGGTCGACTTTTTTGTTCGGTCGTGGATCGACATACCGCTTGCGGAGTGCTTCGCCGTGCATATGGAAGAAGAGATCTTCGGCTTCATCTCGCGCGACTTCCGGCAAAGCCTGCCCAAGTACGGCGTCAGCAACGAGGACATGAAATACTTTCGCGTGCACGAAGAAGCCGATCTCGATGAGGATCACGGTGGTACCAACCAGGCGATTTTGGAAGTTGCCTTGCAGGAAGGCTACGGCAATGAGCGCGCCGGCTGGCCGTTGGAATACTGCGGCAAAATCGCCGTGCAGATGATCGGCAACTTTTACGACGGCGTCTATCGCCGCTATCCATAGGGATCGCGGCGAGTTCCAATCGTTCCAGACGTTCCACTTGTTCCAGCTGTTGAGTTCGGTCTCGTTGTCTCCGCTCAACTGGAACGATTGGAACTCTTGAAACCATTGAACTCCTTTTGATCGGAGGAAACGTGGAACAACCCAAAGAAATCCAGGAGCTGAACGCTTTATTGAAGCCGCGCTGGGTTTCGGGTCTGTGGAACGTGGATCATGCTGAGCGTCCGTCGGATCCTAAGACTCGGGTCAAGCCGCATCTTTGGAAATGGCATGACATTTACGACAGCTTGGTGCAGGCGAAGGAAAAGATTTCCGTCGCCAGCGGCAGTGTCGAGCGCCGCGTGATCCGCTTGGTCAATCCCGGTTTGGCTGAGACCGAGATGACCAGCCACACGATCTTGCTTTCCTTCCAGTTGATTCAGCCGGGCGAAGTCGCTCCCGCGCACCGCCACACCATGAGCGCCTTTCGATTCATTCTCCAGGGCCACGGCGCTTACACCAACGTCGATGGACAAAAAATGGTGATGGAAGACGGCGATTTGATCCTTACGCCGCACGGCTGCTGGCACGAACACGCGCACGAGGGCGACGAGAACATGGTGTGGATCGACGGGCTTGACGTGCCCTTCGTGCAAGCACTGAATCAGATTTCTTTCGATCCCTACAAGGGCCGCCTGCCTGTAACCGAGTCTGTCGACGCCGCGACTTTCTACGGCACCACTCGACCCGTCAGAATTGCAGAATCCACCCTGCCACCCCTGCTCCACTATCACTGGCGCGACACCTATCCCGCGCTGCAACGCCTGGCGCGCGGTCCAGGCAATCCGTGCGAGGGCGCCGCGCTCGAATTCGTCAATCCCGCAACTGGCGGCCCCACCTTGCCGACGATGTCATGCCGCGTGCAATTGCTTCGCCCTGACGAAAAAACCAAGTCCCATCGCCACACCAGCACGAGCATCTATCATGCTTTCCGCGGCAGCGGCACGACGTTGATCAATGGTGAGAAATTTCACTGGCAAAAGGGCGATACTTTTATTGTACCGCTCTGGTCGTGGCACGAACATGCCAATGAATCCACCAGCGACGAAGCGATTCTATTTTCGATGCACGATGAGCCGATCTTGCGGGCGTTTGGCTTATACAGGGAAGAGACGCAATCCTAGCGATTGGTTCACTATTTTGGCACCTCGCGATTGATTTCTTCGACGACGCTGAAATCGAAAACGCGATCCAGCGGCACCTCGCCGGCAAACTTCACTTGGCGCTTGCGCTCGTTCACCAGGCTCTCCATGCCGTTGTGACCCAACAGACCGTCTTTGGCGGTGGCCTTTAGAAACACGCCGTAGGTATGCTCCGCGGTTTCCTGATCGAGCCGCAGCCAATCGGTCATGAGCGCGATCATTTCATTGCGATTGCGCGGATCGGTGGAGTAGCGGTTGCCGCGCACCGTGGCGCGGAGAAACTTTTTCAGCTCGGGGCGTTGTCGTTCGATCATGGCGGTCGCGGTCGCGAGCCCGACAAACGGCAGATCCAGCTCATCGGCGACATCGAGAAGATTTCTAAAGCCGGCTCGTTTCGCCAACACGACGCCCTGCGGTCCGAGCATGGCCGCGTCGATCAAGCCCAATTTCAATTGCTGCAACCGCACGTCCTCGTCGCCGACGGCGAGAACTTTGGCATCCTTGTCAGGGTCCACCTGATACTTGCGTAAAACCAACGTAGTGAGCACATAGGTGCTCGCACCCGGCGCATCGACTCCGACGATTTTGCCGCGCAAGTCCGACACGGTCTTTATCTGCGGCTTTACAACAAACGAATCCATCAGCCTGGTTGAAAAATAAGCCACGATCTTGAATGGAAAGCCGCGCAGGATCGCTCCCGCCGCAGTACCCGTCGCCGTGGTGAACTGAATCTCGCCATTGCTCAGCGCCGCCGGCACGATGGACGGCCGCATAGTGATGAATTCGGTCTGGATGCCCTCCTGAGCGAAAAATCCCTTTTTCCACGCAACGATAATGGGAAAATAACTCACCGAGGGGCTGGGCACCCCGATCCGCATCGGACCCGCGGCGAAACCATGCCTCACTCCGCCTGCAAGCGCGACCAGAAGAAAAAGGGCGGTGAGTCCAATCTTAAACATGGCATGCTCCGAGAATTGACCGTTGTGTCCGGATCAGATGTGCGTGTAGCGCGGTCGTAGTATCTGGACGTTTTCGGTGGTTTCAATGTATCGGGCAAAACGGTACTTCCCTTCCTTGCCGTCGATGGTGAGAGTCGGAAGTTTGCTTACACTGCCCTTTTCGACCTTGGCGACGATGAAATAGTGTCCGGCATTCGTAAGTCCCGCGCGTGCCGCGCTGCGGAATTCATCGACGTTCGTGGCGATACTGGCCTTTTCTATGCCTGCACCGCGCGCGATGGTGGCAAGATCCGCCTTGCCCGCAGTTGCGGACTTCAAACCGCCGCCTCCTTCGTAGGATTCGTTATCGAGAACGATGTGAAGCACATTTTGTAAATTTTGATTCGCGAGGTCCGCCAAACTGGCGAGGTTGAGCAACAAATTTCCGTCGCCGTCGAGCATCACGACTTGCCGATGCGGCAACGACACGGCGACACCAAGCCCTACCGCCGCGCACAAGCCGAGATTAACTTGCAGCAGATTCGCATCGCTTGGACGGAGCGCATTCCATTCACGGCAAATCGGTCCGACGTTGGTAATCACGATCGCTTTGGGATCGAGCAACTCAGCCAAAGCTTTCAGACAATCAAAGCGTTTCATTTAATCGTTTCTCCTGTGAGCAACACCGCCACCGGCCGTTGCCAACTGATCGTCGATCCTTGAGCATCCACGATAGCCTGAGAAATTTCCTCGTTCCTGGAAATGACGCTGTACGGGGCATTGAGCACTTTCAAAAGCGGCTCGGTGGTGTCCTTGTACGGCCCCATCAGCCAAAAAGCGTCGCCGATATCGCCGCGATACGGAATGAGCAAGAGCATCGGCAGGCCCCAGGCCATGCAAAGGCTTGTCAGCGGCCATGCGGCCACAAGGAGGCCTGAAGTCGGGACGAGCAGCGCCGGCCGCTTGCCGCTTAACCACGCACCCGCGCATACGCCGACGCCGATGGCCTCATTGCTCACTGGCACGTAGGTAAAATGCGGGTCATTCGCGACTCGTTCCTGCAAAAGTGAAAAGTCCGAGTCGGGCATGAGCGAAATGAAATCCACTCCTGCTTGTTTCAATCCATCGACCACGGCGTCGATCGCTGCTGCTTCCATGATTGTTCCTCGCGGAATTGATTTTTCTGCGCTAACACAACCGTATACAACAACCGGCTACGGTTTCCATCCTTTCGCCCGCAGTTCATTGCGCACTTTCACCGCCACTGAATAATCGAAAATCTTTTCCAGCCTCGGCGGCTCCTTTAGACCGGCGCGCTCGACCACGTGCTCTAGGGATTTCCGTTGGATTTCTTCGTTCACCGTACCGTCCTGGGCGAGGCTCGGCCGCATCAAATCGTAAATCTTGGTCGCCGCGTCTTCCTTGGTTTTAAGAAAGCGGGTCAAGATCGCGATGCTTTGCGCTCGCAGATCGCGAAAGTGAATGAATCCTTTGAGCGTAGCGCGGATGAATTTCTCCACGAGCGCCGGCTCGGACGCCATCAATTGTTCGGTCACATTGACCGTTCCCTGAAGCTCGATCCATTCTTCGTTGATGAAAGAAACCAGCTCGCGAAAGCCGGCGTCCTGGGCCATCAGGTTTCCCGGAATGGAAAGCATCGCCGCGTCCACCGAACCCGCTTGCAGAGCGAAGAAGCGCGCCGTGCCTGAGCCCACCGGGAGGATCACTACGTCGCGGCCGCCCTCCAGTTTGGATTTTTTGAGAATTTCACGGAGCAACGAGTCGGGGCCGCTGCCGATCCCCGACACACCCACTTTTTTTCCCTTGAGGCCGTCGACGGAGCGGATTTCGGGCCGTGCGTAAAGCCAGAACATCGGCCGGCTAAACGAGGTGAACACATAACGCACCGGCGCGCCGCGGAGAATCGGCAGCAAGCCCGCGCCGCCCGCTGTGGCAAATTTTACGTTTCCACCGAGCATTGCCTGCATTCCCAATGCGGAAGGGATGACGACGAGCTGCACGTCGAGTCCTTCCTGACGGTAATAACCGCGGTCCCGAGCCACCGCGAAAGGAGAAACCGCGGGTGTGATGGATGGAATCTGCACCGGCACTTTCACGAGATCCTGCGCACGCCCGCTCACCGCCGAAAAGAGAAGTATAGAGAACAACACAAGGCTGGAACGTATAGCCATTTTTGAGACCTGCTGAATAAGAGAGTTGCCGAACCCTAGCCGCAGCGAAGATTCGTGTCAAGAAAAGTCGATGCGCTGCGTAGCAGATGATCGTAGGAAACCCGACTACGGCAGCGATCAAGCTTGCTCAGTACCCTGCCAGCCCAGCGCGGTTTCCAGGCGATCGTTGCCCCAGAACAATTCTCCGCCGGAGATGAATGATGGAGCACCGAATACGCCAAGCGTCATCGCGCGCTCCGTGTTGGCACGCAGCCGAGCCCTTGCCTCGCTGCCTTGCGCTGTTTCGAAGACTGACACTGGAGCATCGACTAGTTTCTCCAAACAGCCGCAGAGAACTTCTCGGTTTGCAATGTCTTGGTCCTGCGCGAAATTAGCCGTGAACACAGCGCGCGTAAACTCGGCGATCCACTTCGCGCCATCGTTGGCGCAAACGATTCGCGCAGCGGTCAAGCCGTTTCGCGGGAAGCGCGATGGCTTGCGAAACGGGATGGCCAGCTGCGTGCACAAGCGCTCCAGATCGCGCCACATGTAATTGCCTTTGGCCAGATAAATGTTGAAGGGCGAATCGCGCCAGCCCTGCTTTTCAAAAATCACGCCAAGGACGAACGGTCGCCAGAGAATGCGGCAACCGTTCGTCGCAGCAAGCTTTTCGATGCGCATCGCGGCGGGATAGCAGTAGGTGCTCGCGAAGTCGAACCAGAACTCGATGATTCTTTCCGTCGTCATGAGTAAGGCTATGAATCGCGGGAACGTTGGGGCATGAACTCTTACGCGGATTCAGCCGTGCCGTCTTTCGTGCTTCGCCGAAGTCATTTCAACAGCACCAAACCGAGCGCCAGCAGCGCCGCAAAAAGCGCGACGGCGGCTAGACCGAGCGAGGCGATGAGCACAGGGCGCAGAGCAGTCATCGGATTCGCGGCCGCGGCCGGCTCGTCCGCAAACAGCGACTGCTGCATTATCGACTTGGCTGCAAGCACGTCCTGGGCGGCTTGTTCGAAGTGCTGCTGAGAAATGTGCTTGCCGATGTCGGCACCCGCTTCGCCCGCCGCCGCCGCGGCGGCCTTGATCACGGCGTTTTTGATATCGCCGCCGCTCATCGCGTAGCGTTCGGCGAGGTGTCCAAAATTGACGTCCGGCGCGAGCGGAGTTTTACGCGGGTGAATTTGCAATTGCCAGATACGTTCGCGCTCCGCCACTCCCGGCATGTCGAAGAGCACGTGGGTACGGATCCGGCGTTCGAAGGCTTTGTCGAAGTTCGCCGCCAGATTGGTCGCGAAGATGACGATGCCGTTGAACGCTTCCAGCTCACGAAGCAGCACGTTGATCGTCAGGTTGGCCTCTCGGTCGTGAGCCGTGGCCTGGCCGGACGAGCGACGCATGGCGATAGCGTCGGCTTCATCGAAAAAAAGCACTGCGTTCTGGTCGGCGGCGGAGCGAAATGCAGCGGCGACGTTTTTCGGCGTCTCGCCCAGCCACATGGACTCCGCCTGCGCGTAGTCCACGACCAGAAGCTTCATGCCGAGCTCGTGCGCGATCGCTTCCGCGCAGATGGTTTTTCCCGTACCCGGCGGCCCGGCGAAGTTGAAAGCCAGACCTCGACCTGCGGTGTGCCGCTCGCCCAAACCCCAGCGCTGAAAAATCAGCGCGTGATTGCGCACCTGGGCCAGCGCCTGATCTAGCGTGCGCCGGGTCTGCGGTGGCAGCACCACGTCGGCCAAAGTGCGTTGCGGCGTGACGGTTTCAACGATCCGGCGCGAGCCCAGCCCGGTGAGAAATGAAATAAGTGGACTAGCCATTAGCTCATTGTAACAGAAAGTCGCAGTGGCCTCATCTTGACAGCTTTCTCGATTTGCACGGACTCAAATAGTGCATCTGTCATCTCGAGCACAGCGAGAGATCTTTCTGGAGTTACGAATTTTGCCTGTCAGGGCAACGCAACCTGATGCAACGATGCCGCTCACGGCTTCCAGCCTTTCGCCTGCAACTCCTGCTGAACTTTCAGCAACACCGCGTTATCAAAAATTCGATCGAGGCGCGGCGGCTCCTTGAGACCCGCACGGCCGGCGACATGCTCCACCGACTTGCGTTGCAAATCCTCCGGCACGATGCCGTCGCGGGTCAGTCCGGGACGCGCGACGTCATAAATCTTGGCTGCAAGCTCTTCTCGTATCCGCATGAATTTGGCGAGTATCGCCGCCGTCCCCGCGCGCTGATCGCGGAAATAACGAAAGCCTTTGAGCGAGGCACGAATAAATTTCTCCACCACCGCCGGCTCCGCGCTCATCAGATTCTGAGTCGCGAGCACACTGCCCTGCAGCTCAACCCATTCCTGGTCGATGAAGGAAACCAGCTCTCGATAGCCGGCGTCGTGGGCCAGAAAATTGCTCGGGATCGAGAGCATGGCGGCATCCACCGAATTGGCCTGAAGCGCGTGAAAGCGCGCCGTGCCGGAACCCATGGCCAAGATGACCACGTCGCGGCCTCCTTCCATGCCATGTTTTTTGAGCAGATCTCGGAGCAGCGAATCAGGGCCGCTGCCGAGGCTCGACACACCGACTTTTTTCCCTCTGAGCGCTTCGACCGAGCGAACGTCCGGCTTGGCGTAAAGCCAAAACATGGGCCGATTGAATGAGGTGAAGAGAAAACGGATCGGCGCGCCACGGAGAATCGGCAGCAGACCGGCGCCGCCCACGGTGGAAAATTTCACGTTGCCGCCGATCAGCGCCTGCATCGCGATCGCCGACGGCATGACGATCAGGTTGACGTCCAGTCCCTCCTCGCGAAAATAGCCGCGATCACGCGCCACCACAAAGCTCGTCGCCGCCGGTGTCACGGCGGGTATCGCGACGGGAACGTTAACGAGATCCTGGGCGTAAATGCGATTTGCGAGCAGCCCGGCCAAGATGAGCACTGCGAGTTTCAACGAAATAGCCATTTCACATCCTTTGTGTTATGCGAAAAAAGATCAGTGAAGCGAAACCGCGCTTCGCTGTCAAGAAACGTTCGCTTGGAGGATGACGATGAAATTCGGCGTTTTTCTACCGGTGTCCGGCCGCGCCGCCAGCCGCAAGACGTTAATGCAGGCCGCGCAGGAAGCCGAAGCGCTGGGCTACGATTCAGTTTGGGCCGCCGATCGGCTGGTCATCCCGTGGAAAATCGAAACGACTTACCCCTATAGCAAGGAAGCGACGTTCATCGTGCCGCCCGACCGGCCGTTTTTCGACACGCTCACTTGCCTAGCCTTTCTCGCGGGATGCACCGAAAAAATCGAGCTCGGCATGAGCGTCATGGTGCTGCCCTATCGCCATCCGCTCCACTGGGCGAGAATCGCCACGACCATCGATCAACTGTCGACGGGGAGATTGATTCTCGGCGTCGGCGTCGGTTGGATGGAAGAAGAGTTTGCCGCTATGAACGCGCCGTTCAAGGAGCGAGGCAAAGTCTCCGACGAGCAATTGACTTTGCTTGAACAACTCTGGACCGAGGAACACGTCACGTTTCGCGGCAATTATTACCAAGCGAACGACATCGCCTTTCTACCCAAGCCGTACCGGCAGCCTCGTCTGCCGATCTGGGTGGGCGGCGAAGGCAAATATGCGCAGCGCCGCGCCGGCCGATACGGCGACGCATGGTTTCCCTACTTCGTAAAAATCACGCCGACGGATTTGGCTGCCGGCTACGAAAACGTGCGCGCCGAAGCCAAGAGAGCCGGACGCAATCCCGACGAAGTTGCCCTTGCCTGCTGCCTTCCCGTCGAGTTGACTCCCAATTCCGGCCCGCAAATAACCGATTATCTCAAGGGCAGCATCGAGCAGGTCGCCGATCGATTGAAGCAGTTCATAGACGTTGGCGTCATCCACATCGGGCTGCAGTTCATGATTCCCCATTATCCCGAACGGCGCGAGCAAATCGAGCGCTTCGCCAAGAAAGCCCTGCCGGAGTTAAAAAATTACGCCAAGACGTGATCGTGTTTCGCTGCTAGGCAACATTTCGAACATTCGGAACCTTTAGAATGACTGGAACCTTCGAAACGACTTGAACGATTTGAACGGCTTAAACCTTTGAACCCGTCAAGCCGAGTTGAAGTTAAACGCCGAGCCGGATAGAAACGACAAACAAAACTAATTAAGCAAGGAAGGTTTTATGGCCAATCTACCCAAAGTCGCATTGATTTTGACCGGCGGCACCATCGATTCGGTGGGCAAGGACCGCCTCGATCTCGCCTGGTACATCGAAGCCGGCAAGCGTTTGAACGACGGCGAGTTGCTGCAGCAACTGCCGGAACTTAAAGAGATCGCGGAGGTGCAGGAGCTGCCGTTTCGTCGCCTGCCGAGCCATGCGCTGGTCGACAAGGACTGGCTCGATCTCGTGCGCACGATCCACAAGATCTTCGACGAAGACAAAGCCGACGGCATCGTCATCACCCACGGAACCAACACCATCGAAGAGACCGCTTACTTTTTGAATCTGACCCTCAAGACCGAAAAGCCCGTCGTCGTGGTCGGTTCCATGCGGCCATCTTCGGCGATCAGCGCGGACGGCTATTTGAATTTGGTCAATGCCGTCAAAGTCGCTGCCGATCCAAATTCCAAAGGCCGCGGCTGCATGCTGGTGATGAACGACACGATTTTCAACGGCCGCGATGTCACCAAAAACGCCACCTACCGGGTCGAAGCCTTTCAATCGCGTGATCTGGGACCGCTTGGCTACGCGGATGGCGACGGCAAGGTCGTTTACTATCACCAGCCCGTGCGCAAACACACCTCCGCGACCGAATTCGACGTGGGCGGACTTCAGTCCCTGCCGCGGGTGGATATGGTGCTTTCTTACGTCGGCGCTGACGGCACGATGATCGAAGCCGCCGCCAAAGCGGGCGCCAAAGGCATCGTGAGCGCCGGCACTGGCGCAGGACGGCCGACACCGGCAGAAGACGCCGCCTTCGACAAGTGCTTCAAGGAAAATGGCATGATCATGTGTCTGTGCAGCCGCGTCGCCTCCGGCCGCGTCGTGCGCAGCCCGGGCCTGCAAAGACGCGGCTTCGTCGCCGGCGACAATCTGCAGCCCTGGAAAGCGCGCCTCCTGCTTTCGTTGGCACTCACGAAGACGACAAACCCTGATGAGATTCAGCGGATGTTCGATACCTACTAGAACGAATCTATCGAAAAGCAAAAAGACGGTCGTAGAGATTTTCTCTACGACCGTCTTTTTTGTGAAGCGAAAATTCCATGATGATTGGATCCTTATCTCTCCGTATCCTCGCGCGCTTCCT
>Ga0310810_10001465_pt1 | contig 24773 bp, 20 predicted proteins | sample NCmetagenome_FD_207641 | JGI IMG/M metagenome (GOLD analysis project Ga0310810, IMG submission 207641) | Soil microbial communities from experimental microcosm in Duke University, North Carolina, United States - NC | ecosystem: Engineered > Artificial ecosystem > Soil microcosm > Unclassified ...
CGTGCTTCCCGATCGCACGGCGTGCACGGCGCCTTCGAACGAGAGCGCCTGCGTCGACGATATGTGCTCCGTAATCGCATCGTCCGGACCGTAGCCGATGTATCCGTCTCCGAACTGGAACTCGATGCCATCAGGATGGATGCGGCCGGAGAAGCGATTCGACGGCGCGGCGAATTCGGGTCCCGTCAGCATCACGACGAGCGACGGGCCATCCTGGAACATCTCGGCTGCATAGTTGCGGGGCTGCCGCAGTTCCGACGGCAATACCAGCGTCCGCGGGTCCGGCGCCACGGTCGGGCAGTCCGGATCCGCTTGCAGTGTGAGCGTGTACGCGCCGGCCATCGAGGGCAGTACGGTGGTCTGGCGCGCCTCCGGAAAGTCGAGCAGATCGTTCTGGGAAATGTCGATGCTCTTGACCATGTCGGCGTAGCCGGGTTTGGTGACGCTGATCTGAATGGTGCCGGCGACGCCGTAGAGTCGATACTGGCCGTTGTAGTCCGTCGTTGTCGAAAGGCCGCTTCCGATCCCCGACGCGACCGTCACGGCGGCGCCGTACACCGGAAGTCCAGACTCGAGCACCTTGCCGGTGAGGCGGAATGTGTTCGGCGGCAGGACGAGCGCCGAGACGCTGACGAAGCAGCACGGGCCCCCCGTTGGAAAGTTGGCGGTGACAAACGCCTCGCCCGCCGCCTGGCCCGTGGCCTGTCCGGTGTCACGCGCGATCGTGAGCACGCCGGGCGGGTACGAGGTCCACGTGACCTTTCTCGTATAGTCCTGCGTCGTTCGATCGCTCAATGTGGCGGTGGCCGTGAAGGACACGGTCTCGCCGGGCGCGATGCGATCCGGTCTCGTAATCGACAAGGCGGTCACGACTGCCGTTGTGGAAGACCCGCCGGTCGGCGGTGACGGCGACGTCGCCGAGCGATGGCATGCGACGGTGATCGCGATGAGCATAGCCGCGGCTGCCGTGCAAATAACTGGTCTCATGTTCGTCTCCGGGATCGATCGATGTCACTGCGCAGCGTCACGACGTGGTCGGTGGCCCGGCAGTACCACTGGGGAGCGTAGGAGGGGACTTCCCAGTACACGATGTCGCCGCTCAGCGATCCGCGAAGCTCGGAGCCGCCAGCGGTGCCGCGGACGGTACCGTCGAAACCCAGCGACTGCGTCGGGCTGAGCTGATCGATCAGATCGGTGGAGCTCCAGTCACCGTAGTCGGTGTCGCCGATGAACGTGAACTGCACCTGCGAGCCGAAGACGGTGCCGGAGTCCTCACCCGCGTTGAAGACCTTCAGCGTCGGGCTCGTGATGGCGAGTTTCAGCCCGGTGCCTTGCTGGACGAACTGGATCTGATACGTCCTGCCTCGGGCGATATCCGGAAGGCCAGGGGGGCAGCTCGGCGACGGCGTGAGCGTCATCGTCCACGTGCCGGAAACGTCAGCGGGCGCTTCCTTTGGCTCGAGGGCGAATGGAGTCGCCGTTTCGTCTGCCGTGACGACCAGGTCGTGCGTCTGCGGCGCGAATCCTTCGGCCGAGACGCGCAACTGGATCTGGCCGGCGACGCCGTAAAGCGCGTACCGGCCCAGAGAATCGGTCGTCGCGTGCAGCCCGGCGCCCGTTCCCGCCACCACGTCGATCGCCACGCTCGACACGAGTCGTCCGCTCGATTCCGCGACGACGCCGCTCAGCTTGAAGGTGCCGTTTTCGAGGACGAGGACGTGCAGCGATCCGTACTTGCCGTCCTGGCTGGCGGAAACGTCGATCTCCCCGCGGTTTGCGCCCAGGGCAGTCCCCGCACCCGTGAAATAAATCGGCTGCCACGTTCGGTCGCCCGGCGGACTCCAGGAGGCGCTCGCTGTGACGTCCTTGGACGAGCCGTCGGAGTAGGTCGCCGTGGCCGTGAAGGACGCTGTCTCGCCGGGGGCCACCCTGGACGGCCCGGAGACGCGCACCCCGGTCACCGTCGGACCGCCGGGCGCCTTTGCGCCCGCGACCGGTGAGGGGGCCGACGGCGTCCGGCTGCACGCCCAGGCGATGATGAGGGCTGCCGCGGTTGCGATGAGCGGACGTATTGCTCGCACGAGAAACTCCTCCGCGCAAAATGGCTCGCATCCCCAGTCGAAGACAAGTTGCACGGGGTTGAAAATGGGTTGAAGAACGTTGCGGGAAAAAACAGGGCGTATGCTCCCAGACGTGGAGACCCGCCCACTGGAAGAACAGACGGCGGTTCGGCAGGCGCTGCAGAGCGTATTGTCGAGCGTCGGTTTTTCCCGGAACGACAGGCAGTCGCAATTCCTGCGATTCCTGGTCGAGCGCCACCTGCAAGGCCGTGACGCCGAGCTGAAGGAATCGGTCATCGCGGTCGAGGTGTTCGGACGCGATGCGGGTTACGACCCGAAGCTGGACGCGATCGTGCGGACGGAAGCGGTGCGGCTCAGGGCGCGCCTCCATAAGTACTACGAAACCGCAGGCAGCCGTGATCCGTTGATCATCGAGCTGCCGAAGGGCGGCTACAGGCCGGTTTTCCGCGACCGTGCGATCGCGCCAGTAGCGATGACTGCGCGACCGGACAGAAGATGGTGGGTTGCCGGCGCGTTGGGGACGATCGCCGTCGCCGTCGCCGTGACGGGGATGACCTCGTGGCGTGGGCATCCGCCAGCCGAACCGTATACGGTCGCGGTCCTGCCGCTCGAGAACCTCAGTCGCGATTCGGCAAGCGACTATTTTTCCGACGGACTCACCGACGAAATCATCCGCAGTCTGTCTGTGATCGACGGCCTCACCGTCCGCTCACGGACGTCGTCGTTCGCGCTCAAGGGCAAACGGGTCAAGGCGGCGGATGCAGCGGCGCAGCTCGGCGCGGACTACCTGGTCGAAGGGTCCGTCCTGTACGCCGGCGAGCAATTGCGGGTCGACGCTCAATTGGTTCGGGCGCGCGACGACGTGCCCCTCTGGTCCGGTCGCTTCGATCGCCGGCTGACGGACGTCTTCACGATCCAGGACGAAATCTCGCGCGGCATCGTCAACGGCCTCCGGCTGAAGCTGAATACCGGTCGACGGCAGTACGAGACGAATCTCGAGGCCTACGAGCTGTACCTCCGAGGACGGCAGGCGATGGAATCCTTCCCGGCGCGCAGCCGGCCGACCGCCTTGACTGCCGTACGGTTCTTCGAGCAGGCGATTCAGAAGGACGCCAGCTACGCGATCGCGTATGCGGGGATCGCCGATGCGCTCATCGCCATCGACGAGAACATGGGCCCGGCCGCCTCCCTCCCGGACGTCTGGCCGCGCGCAAAGGCCGCGGCGAAGCGTGCGATCGAGCTCGACCCGCTGCTCTCCGAGGCGCAAAGCGCGCAGGCCTCCATCCGCGCGCGCGAGTACGCCTGGCAGGAGGCCGAGGGAGGATTCCGCCGCGCGCTCGAGATAAACCCCAACAACGCGCTGGCGCACCTGCAGCTCGGGTTCCTGCTGATCGTGGCACACGAGCGCTTCGACGAGGGCCTCGCGGAAGTTCGCCGCGCAATGGCCCTGGATCCGCTTTCGCCGCATGTCACGACGGAACTGGGCCATGCGCTCGTGCTGGCCGGCCGGTACGACGAAGCCGCCGAGCAGCTCCGGAAGGCCATTGCCCTCGATCCCCAGCGCAACAGACCCTATAACCTGCTCGGACGCGCCCTCTATCTGCAGGGGAACACCGCGGCGGCGCTCCAGGTGTTCGATGAAGGCATCCGCCGCGGCTCGCCCGCCGGCGTATTGGCGGGATGGACGGCGTGTACGCAGGTGCGGGCCGGACGCCGCGACGAGGCGCTCCGTCATCTGCAGGACGAGCTGCGTGCCGCTTCTCCGCCCCGCCGTCTCGCCTACGTTTATTCCTGCGTGGGCGACGCGGATCACGCGATCGATCAACTGGAGAAGCTCCTCGCGGCCGGCGATGCGGGCCTTCCAGACGTGCTGCAGTCCCCCGAGCTGTCATGGCTCCGATCCACTCCGCGCCTTGCGATCCTGCGGAAGACGCTGAACCTGACGCCCTAGGTACGGACCCCGTCAAAAACCGACGCGCGCCGCGAGCTGAAAAGACCGCGGCCCGCCGGAGCCGAAGATCTGGGTGACTCGACTGGTCGGCTGTCCGAACGCGGTGCTCGTCACGTCGCCGCTGTAGCCGGAGAGATTCGACGCGTTGTACGCGTTGAAGACCTCGCCGATGATCGACAGCCGCGCGCGCCGCCGAACGATCATCGATCGCGTCAGCCGCAGATCGAGGGAGTGAAAGTTGTCGTCGAAGGAATAGCGGGCCGGCAGCGTCAGACGGGGAAGGAACGTGCCCTTGCTGTCGGTCGTACCGGCATACCTGTCGTTGAAGGCCGCGACGAGCCGTTCCAGGTCCGCCCGTCCCATTCCGCGATTGAACGCATTGACCGTCGTTCCCGGCAGCAGATCGCCGGTGGTCCCGTCGCCGTTGAAATCGATTCCTCCAACATAGACGCTGAACGGCGGTGCGCTGGAGTACGAGAAGTTGAATCCAAGCTCGAGGTGCGCGGGCAGCCGCAGCGCGCCCCCGAGGTTGACGAGGTGCGTCACGTCGTTGGAGGCGGGCCCCTTGTTCTGCAGCCAGTTGTCGAGATTGAATCCGGCGCCGGCATTCGTGCCGGAGTTGCGGGAAAACGCGTACGAGGCGAGCAGTTGAAAGCCGTGGGACAACCGTTTCTCGCCGCGCACCAGGAGTCCCTTGTACGTAAAACGATAAGGGGCCACCTGCACGTTGATTGGGCCGCGCGAGCACTGCGCCTCGGGATCGTCAGCCTGGGTCCCGGTGCTGCATCGGGGGATGACGGGGCCGCGGACGCTATCGAAATGATTGAGGTCGAGAGAACCGCCGTTCAGCGGGACGTGGAGGAAGTGGCGGTACACCAGGTCGAGGCTCACGACGAGGCCGTCCGGCAGCTCGCGCTGGCCACCCACGTTCACGTGGACCGCCGACCGATCCGGGACATCGACGGGGAATATGGCAGGAGAGCCCTGTTTATTGATCTGGATCTGCTGCACCGTGGGGGCCCCGCCCGATGCCGTCTGAGAGAGGCTGGCCTTGAGCGCGGGAAGAATCGTCAACAAGTCGGCGCCGGTGAAGAACGTGGGGGAGGTGAAGTCCAGTGGTGTGCCGCCGGGAACTCCGGGGACCCCACCGAGAGGATTGAGGATCGCGCTTCCGGGGATGTTCTGCCGGCCGAGACCCGGGGGGCCGAGCGCCACCCGCTCCGCATCCATGCTGCTCGTGAGCCCTTGCGTCCCGTAGAAACGGCCGGCGCCCGCGCGCAGCACCGTCTTGTGATCTGAAAACGGCGCCCAGATGATTCCAGCGACGGGTGAGAAGTTGGTCCAGTTCATTCGCGTCGGTCCCAGCCCGTCGGCTCCGAGGATCGGCGCCAGCAGCTCCGGCTTGCGCAAATCGTGATTGAGAATGCCGTCGGCACCCCAGCCCAAGCCGTACGTCAACGTCAGCGATTCGCGTGGCCGCCAGGCGTCCTCGGAGTACAGCCACAGTGTGTTCCACCGGCGTGTCGGACCGCCGCTCTCTTGAGGCACGCCTGGAGTGCCGATACCGACGGTCAGGCTTCGGACGGGGAGTTGAAGAATGTCATCCAGCGTGCTGAACGTCGCCGGCAGCGGGATCGTCTGGTCAGGCCCGACTCTCGTGTTGAACGTTCTCACCCGATCCGGCGAAAACAGCGTGATCGAGACCGGCTCGTTGGCCCAGATCAGATTGCGGTCGCGGTTGCCCTCCCACGAAACACCGACGCGGGCCTGGTGCGCGCCCTTCTGCCACGTGATCGAGTCTGCGACATGGATCCGACGTTCGAGATTGTCGCTCGCCGCCGAATTGCCCAGGACCAGACCGGCCAGGGGGATATTGATCGACGGCGCGCCAATGCCCACGCATCCGTGGCACTCCTGCTCGTCCGCACCGCCGGAATTCGATCTCACGGCGAAATAGGACACCCGGAGATCGTTGACCAGCGTCGGGCTGATCACGCTGGTCAGCGCAGACAGACTCTGGTCCGCCGCGGTCCGCGTGTGACTCCAGTTCGACGGATACGCGTTCGGGGAGCCTCCGCCCATCGCCGTGCCGGGCCCAAACGCGCTGCTGCCGTCATGCGAGTATCGGACAAACAGCGTGTGCGCGCCACTCACCTTCGCGTCGATCCGCAGCGTGAACAGATCGCCGAGCAGCGGATTCGCCGTAATGCGGCTGAAGTGGGCGAACTCCGGCGCCAGCACGGTCGTCGCCGCCACGGAACGCTGGTCATTGCGTTCCCAGTTGACGAAATAGAAGAGCCGATCGCGCCGTATGGGACCGCCAGCCGCAAAGCCGAACTGCTGGCGCTGGAAGAATGGATCCGCATTGTCCGGATCGCGGGTGAGCGAAGGATACGCGGACAGTCGGTGGTCGCGAAAAAAATAGAACGCCGTTCCCTCCCGCTCGTCGCCGCCTGCGCGCGTGACGACATTGAACGAGCCGGCGTCCGTCATGCCGGCCGCGAGGTCGAAGTTGACGCTCGACACCTGAAACTCCTGCACAGCCTCCTGTGAGAAACCCATCTGGGAGCCGCCGAGGCCCACGGCGGTGACGCTGCCGCCATCCACGGTGAACCGCGCGCCGCCGACGTTCGTCGCGGGCGTCGAGAGTTGCGGCACGACCGTGCGGTTGCGATTCGCGGCCGCGGGCGGCTGCACCCCCGGCTCGAGCTTCGCGAGCTCCAGAAAAGTGCGTCCATTCAAGGGCGTCGCGGCAATCTGATCCCGCGTCACGATCCCGCTCACGGAGGCCGAATCGTAATGCATCTGCGGCGACGCGGCCGCCACGCTGATCGACGCGCGCAGATCCCCGATTTGCAGGACGAAGTCAGCCCTCGTCGTGGTCCCCGCTTCCACAATCGCGGCGCGTGCGGTCCGCCGGAAGCCCGGCGCTTCGACGCTGATTTCATACTCGCCCACTGCGAGCGCGGGAAAGTTGTAGTCGCCCTGCGCGGTGGTGACGATGGTCCTGGCGCGGGCCGTCGCATGGCTGACCGCCTGGACCCGGGCGTCCGCAACCGCCGCGCCGGACGAATCGCGGACGAACCCCGTGACGGCGCCGCCCGGGATCTGTGCGAGGCAGACGTCGGACGTGAGAAGGCACACGAACGACAGCGCGGCGAAGGCCCTCATGACGAAGCTGACGGATGAAAGCACATCGTCCACAGTGCTGTCGATCGCATACAATCCCCGTCCATGAACACGCATGTCCGCGCGAGCCGACTCTTACCGCTCTTCGTCATCCTCACTCTGATAGCGCCCGTCGCCGCCCAGCAGGGACGGCCGAAGTCCTCGAAGAACCTCACCGAGCAGGATCTCGCCACCGCGAAACCGGGCCGGGATCCCAATCAGCCGATCGACGAGGAATATACGAAGAAGATCAAGGAATACACCACCGAGACCTTCTTCCTCTCGCCGCTGGTCGAGTACCTGCCGGCGTCGAAAGGCGTGCCGACGCCGAAGGCGGTCCTCGGCGATATTGCGGGCGCGCCCGGCAAGCTGCCGTACTCCAAAGAGGTGTACGAGTACATGCGGCTGCTGGCCAAGTCCACGCCCCGCGTACGGGTATTCACGATCGGCCAGACCGAAGAAGGGCGCGAGATGTTGGCTGTCGCCGTCGCGTCCGAAGCGCTCATGGCGAAGCTGGACTCGAACAAGGCGGATCTGGCGAAGCTCGCCGATCCCCGCACGATCAAGATGGACGACGCCCTGGCGGACGAGATCGCGAAGCGCGCCGCGCCTGTCTACTACATCACCGGCACGATCCACTCGACCGAGGCGGGCGCGCCGACGGCGCTGATGGAGCTCGCCTACCGGCTGGCGGTCGACGATAGTGCGTACATCCGCAACATCCGCGAGCACGTGATTACGCTCATCACGCCCATCGTCGAGGTCGACGGCCGCGATCGCGTCGTCGACGCCTATGAGTGGAGAAAGAAGCACTCCAAAGACACGCCGATGGCCCCGGTGTACTGGGGCCACTACGTCATGCACGACAACAATCGCGACGCAATGGGACTCACGCTCAAGCTGTCGCAGAACGTCCTGAACACCTACCTCGGATGGAAGGCGCTGGTGCTGCACGACCTCCACGAGTCGGTGGCGCTCCTCTACGACAACACGATCGGCAACGGACCCTATAACGCGTGGCTCGATCCGATTCTCACCAACGAGTGGCACCTGATCGGGTGGAACAACGTGAACGAGATGACCCGCATGGGGATGCCGGGCGTCTTTGCCTGGGGCACATTCGATACCTGGTCGCCCGGCTATCTGATGTTCATGGCCGCCACGCACAACGGCATCAGCCGGCTCTACGAGACGTTCGGCAACGGTGGAAGCGCCGACACCGAAGAGCGGACGCTGACCGCCGCGGACACCGCCCGAACCTGGTATCGCCAGAACCCGGCGCCGGCCCGCGTCCGCTGGTCGCTCCGCAACAACAACAATTACGAGCAGACCGGCTTGCTGGTCTCGCTCAACTACGTCGCGAACAACCGCATCTACTTCCTGCGGAACTTCTACGACAAGAGCAAGCGATCGATTGCCAAGCCGAAGGTCGAGGGACCGGCCGCCTACGTCCTGCCGGCCAACGATCCGCGTCCGGGAACGCAGGCGGAGCTGCTGCGGGTGCTGCAGAAACAGGCCGTCGAGATCTCGCGCGCGACGGCGGCGTTCACTGTGACGCTGCCGGTGAAGCAGCCGCCGGCCGGTGGGGGACGCGGCGGACGCGGAGGACGCGGTGGTGCTCCGGCGTCCGCGCAGGGCGGAAGCAATCCCACGGCCGCGCCCGATCAGCCGCCGGCGGCGCCGCCGGCGCCGCAGACGCGTGAATTCCCCGCGGGAAGCTACATCATCCGGATGGATCAACCGTACTCGCGCATCGCCGACACACTGCTCGACTACCAGTACTGGGCGCCGAACGACGCGCAGACGCGGCCGTACGACGATACCGGGTGGACTTTCCCCGAAGCGTTCGGCGTGCAGGCGGTGCGCATCACCGATCTGAAGGTGCTCGACGTGCCGATGGAGGTGGTGAAGGAGATCAAGGCGCCCGGCGGCATCGCCGGCACCGGCGCCGTGTTCGCGATCAATCACAACGGCGACAACGCGCTCATCTCGCTGCGCTACAAGCTGAAGGACGCCGACATCCAGATCGCGGAGGAGCCCTTCGAGTCGGGCGGCACGAAGTTCAACCGGGGCTCGTTCGTCGTCAAAGGCGTCTCGCAGAGCGATCTCGACAACGCGCTCGGCAGCCTCGGACTGAGGGGCGTCGCGCTCGCCGGCGCGCCCTCGGTGAAGATGCATCCGGCCCGCGCCGCGCGCATCGCCGTCCTGCACCAGTGGTCGAATACGCAGACGGAAGGATGGTGGCGGCAGGCGTTCGACGTCTACGGCATTCCGTACGAGTACATCGATCCCAAGACCATCCACGATGCGGCGAACCTTCGCGCCAAGTATGACGTGATCGTGTTCGGTCCCGGCGGGGGCCAGAACGCCGTGGAAGGCACGCCGCTCTGGAGGAATCCGATCCCGTACCAGAACACGGCCGACACCCCGAACGTGGGGACGTGGGCGCAGACGGAAGACACGCGCATCGGCATGGGGCTGGAGGGCCTGATGCACCTGCGGCAATTCATCGAGGCGGGCGGCGCGTTCATCGCCGCGAACAGCAGCGCCGACTTCGCGATCGCCAACAACTTCACCTATGGCGTCAGCTCGGTGCGTCCGGGCACGGCCTCGCGCGTCGTCGGCTCGCTGCTCCGCACGAAACTGGTGGACGATGCGAGCCCGGTCGTCTATGGAGTGTCGGACAATCTCGCGGTGTACAGCGACGGCGGCGAGACGTTCGCGGTCAGCGCAACGGCCGGCGGCGGCGGTCGCGGCGGCGGCGGTGGCGGCGGCGGCGCGCCGGGCGGCGGACGCGGCGGCGGCGCCGGCGGCCGGCCGACGGGGCGCGGCACCCCCGACGATGCCGACGTGGTGCAGGGCCGTCCGCCGGACGAAGCCACGAATCTGCCGCCGGCGCCGGCCCCTCAGCAGGTGCAGCCGTGGCAGTACGCGCTGCCGACCGAAGAGGCGCTCAAACGCAATCCGGCGAACGTGATTCCGCCGCAGTTCCGACCGCGCGTGCCGCTGCGCTACGACGCGCAGAACACGCTGCTGGTGTCGGGCCTGCTCGATGGCGGAGCGGATATCGCGCAACGCCCTGTCGTGGTCGACGTGCCGGTCGGCAAAGGACACGTCGTCCTCTTCGCCGCGAATCCGATCTACCGCGGAGAAACCGTCGGCAGCTACTTCATGGTGTTCAACACGATCCTGAATTTCGACAATCTGGACGCGGGACGGAAGGTGGATCCTCGGTAAAAGACGGAAGGCGGAAGGCGGAAGACGGGAAGTGCTTCCGTCTTCCGTCCTCCGTCTTTCTGCGAAGTGACAATTTGTGGCCGCCGCGCCTGACGAACTGTGTCAGGCCCCGTGCACCCCTCGCACACGGTCTGCGTAACTCACTCTGCCGAAAGGCTCGGCCGTGCGCGGACGCCGCGGTATGTCGGTTGCAAAACGTCCCGGGTCGCTGCTCCCCAGCCAGCCCCGGAGGTGAGTAACGTGGTTCCGTTTTCTTCTTCGCAAACCGGATGCGACGTCGAGCCCGCAGCGGTTCAGCGTGCCGAATCGCGGATGATTCTGATCGTCGGGACTAATGTTCAGGCGAGCGACGAAGCGGCCGCCGCGCTGTTTCGCGCCGGGCACATTCCCGTCATGGCCGAATGGTTCGCGTTTTCTCTTCTTGCCGACGCGCGAACGCTCCCCGACGGACATTCCGCCGTCAGGGAGGTCCTCCACCCGATTTCGGAGCGGCTGCTCGATCGCTGCGACTCCGTGCTGCGGGTGAACGGACCCGCGCCGGAAGCCGACGAAGTCGTCGGCCTTGCGCGCGGCCGCGGGCTGCGCGTGCACTTCAGCCTGCAGGAGGCGCTGGACGGCTAGCTTGGAATAGACTGACCGCGTGACGCGGATCCGGATGACCGTCGGACGAGCCGTCCTCCCGGACGGCCTCGCCGACGGCCTCGTCGTCCTTCTACCTTCGGCCCCCGGCCGCCCCCTTACGCCTGCCCAACGATGAAAGGACGCCCTGCATCATGCCTGCACTGACTCCGCAGATGGTAACCACAGCATTCGAGCTTCCCGGGTACCGGACCGTCAGGAACCTGGGCGTCAAGCGCGGAATCATCGTCCGATCGCGCAGCATCGTCGGCAGCTTTGGCGCTTCACTGCAGACGCTGATCGGAGGCAACATCACCCTGTACACCGAGCTGTGCGAAAAGGCGCGCGAGGATGCGTTTCTTCTTCTCCTCGAGCACGCGGCGGAGTCGGGCGCGAATGCCATCGTCGGCGTCCGCTACGACGCGAACGAGATTGCGCCGGGAGTCACCGAAGTCCTGGCCTACGGAACTGCCGTCGTCGTCGAAGCGCAGCGATAATCGTGCTGAAAGGCGAGGAGATGCCGAAGGACCCTGGGAGGCACCACATGATCGATTTGTACGACAATGCGACCAATACCCTGATCGGTTCCATCACCGATCGGGATTTGCAGGTGCTGATCGACGCCCTCGAGGAAGAGTCCAGCGAAGACCAGGACTATTACATCGACGCGGCGACGATCGAATTGATCGGCGATGGGCGCGCGACGGACCACCTGCTGAATCTGCTGAAGACGGCGCTCGGCTCGTCGGAAGGGGTCGAGATCCGCTGGCGGCGGCGCTAGCATGCGCAGAATCATTCCGCTGGTGCTCGCTGTGCTGGCCGTTCCGTCGATCGCCTCCGCCACGTGGTCGGTCGTCGCCGTCGATCGGAGCACGGGGCGCATCGTGATCGCATCGGCGACGTGCGTGAACGGCGATGACATGTTCCTGCCCGGGGTACAGGCCGTCATCGTGCCCGGCAAGGGGGTCGCGGCATGCCAGGCGAGCGTGGACGGCTCTCATACCAACCAGATGCTCGTCTTTCGCGAGCTGCAGAAAGGTACGGATCCCAAGGCGATCGTCGACCTGTTGAGCGCCGATCCGGCGTTCCAGAGCCGTCAGTTCGGGATCGTCGATCTCGCCGGTCGCTCCGCCGGACACTCGGGGCTGACCAATGGCTACGTTGCGCAGGACATGCACGGCCAGGTGCCGGGCACGGAAATCTTCTATTCGATCCAGGGCAACATCCTGCGACCCGGCGAAGTCGTGCCCAACGCGGTGAAGGCATTCGTGGCCGCGCCGGGCGCGATCACCGATCGCGTCATGGCCGCCATGGAAGCGGCCGACGCCGGCGGCGGCGACAGCCGCTGCAGTTGTCCGCCGCCTCCAGCGGACGGCTCGAAGCCCGCGATTCCGTGCGACAACAAGACCGCGCACGTCGCTTATATCCTGATGGCGGAGAGGACCGACACGAACGGCGACTCGCACAACAACGGCAGCTACACGATGTTCCTGCGCGTCGCGCAGCCGGATCGGGGAGCCAACGCCATCCACGAAGGCGAGAATCTCAATCCGGTGAAGACGCTGCGGATGCGCTACGACGAGTGGCGGAAGAAGCAGCCAGCATCATTCAGATGAGACGCTCGGTGTTTTCGTTCGCGTGCGCGCTCGCGGGAGTCGTGTGCTGTGCGCTCGCCGCGCAGCCGCCGTCGCAACCGCCCGCGGGCACACCACCAGGATCGACGGCCGCCCAACCGCCTGCGCCAGGGCGGGGCGCCGGACGCGGCCGCGGGTCAATCCAGACGATGACGCTGAGCGGCCCCTGGACCGACGGCGGGACGATTCCGGCGGCGTTCAGCCAGGCGGAAGGGGATGTGTCGCCCGCGCTGACGTGGGCCGGTCCGCCCGACGGCATCGTCAGCTTCGTCCTGGTCGTCCACGATCTCGACGCGCCGATCGCGGGAGGCGCCGACGACCTGCTGCATTGGCTGCTCTGGAACATTCCTGGATCGGCGCGGTCGCTCACGCAGCACCTGCCGCAAGGCGCCACGCTCGGCGACGGATCGCGGCAAATCAGCGCGACCGGACCGAATTACCGCGGCCCCGCGGCGCCGGCCTCGGGTCCTCCCCACCACTATGTGTTCGAGCTCTACGCGCTGGACACCATGATTGACGTTCCTGCCGTCGGACAGCCGCCAGCGCAGACACGCGCTGCGGTGATGACCGCCATGGCCGGGCACGTGCGCGCGAAAGGCGTGATCGTCGGGTTGTACAAGCGCACAGGCGGTTGACTCCACGACTCGGATCCCTTTGGCCCACGGTCCGTGATGTCCGCGCCCTCCGTGGCCACGGTGAACCCTATCCGTATCGTCCGTGTGGTCCGTGGCATAGAATGCCTATCTATGGCCGACGATCCATTGCTCGCTCCGATCAAAGGCGCCGACACGCGGACGGTGGCGGGCGTCCGGGTGGACGTGGCGCGCGCCGGCGCGGGCCGCATCAAGCGCGTCATCTACCCGCCTGGCTTCCGCTGGTCGACCCACATGAAAGACAAGGTGGGCACGCGGCTGTGCATGCATGCGCACGTGGGCTTCATCGCGCGGGGTCGGATCCACATGGAGTACGCGGACGGCACCGTCCTCGAATTCGTCGCGCCGCAGGTCGTGGCGATTCAGCCAGGGCACGACGGCTGGGTCGTGGGCGACGAGCCGGCGGTCCTGATTGAAGTCGATTTCGAGGGAGAGACGGCGGAGCGCTTCGGCATGCGCCCCCGATAGAGAAGCAGAGGAGTCGAGCCATCGGCGGCGGCGCGATGATCCTGACCACGGAACGTCTCGTGCTGCGCGAGCTCCATGCGGGAGATGCGGCGTTCATCCTTTCGCTCCTGAACGAACCGTCGTTCATCCGGAACATCGGCGACCGCGGCGTCCGCACCCTCGAGGATGCGCGCGGCTATATCGCCGCGGGCCCCATCGCGAGCTATGCGCGGCACGGGTTCGGGCTCTATCTCGTCGAACGGCGACAGGACGCCGAGCCGATCGGGATCTGCGGCCTCGTCAAACGAGACGAGCTGCCCGGGCCGGACCTCGGCTTTGCGTTCCTGCCCGCGTACTGGTCTCAGGGCTACGCGCGCGAGTCGGCGAAGGCGGTTCAGCGCCATGCGTCCGGCGTCCTCCGCCTGCCCCGCCTTCTGGCGATTACGAATCCCGGCAACGAATCGTCGATCCGTCTGCTCGAGAGGCTCGGATTCACCTTCGACCGGCTGGTCCGGCTCGCGGCAGACGGCGCCGAGGTGAAACTGTTCGTACACGACGGAGATCGAGATGGCTGAGATCGATGAAGCAGTCGGCGCCGCGATCGAGCGCGGCGCGGAGTCCCGGTTGAATTCGGTGGTGGCGGTGCTGGTCGCGCTCGCGGCGACCGCGATGGCGATCGACAACATCAAGGACGGCAACGTCACGCAGGCGATGGCCCAGGCGCAGACGCATGCGGTCGACGCGTGGTCGTACTACCAGGCGAAGAGCACGAAGCAGAATCTCGCCGAAGTGACCATCGATCAGCTTCAGGTGATTCGCGCGACGGCCAGCGGTCCCGCGGCCCAGCTCGCCGACATCGACAGGAAGATCGGCGCGTATCAGGCGCAGGTGGCCCGGTACGAGAAGGAGAAGAACGACATCAAGACGGAGGCCGAGGGCTATCAGCACGAATACGATCGCCTGAACCTGCACGACGATCAGTTCGACCTCTCCGATGCCGGGTTCTCGGTCGCGATCGCGCTGCTCGGCGTCACTGCGCTGACCCGCAAGCGCTGGCTCCTGGCGCTGGCCGGCGTCTTCCTGGCGGTTGGCGCGGTGTTCGCGGCGGCCGGCTTCTTCAACTGGCCGCTTCATCCCGACGCGTTGATGTCCTGGCTCTCCTGAGGGCCCCCGCTCTGGTAACATCGCGCTGGGTAAAGTCTATGGATCTCAAGCCGCTTGCCGTCGCCGTCGTCCTGTCGACAGCCATGGTTGGCGCGCAGCCGACTGCGGCGCCGCTCCCCTCGACGGATCTTCGCTTCGGCGCGTTCAGCGCGCGCTTCGCGGAAGACGGACAGTTCTCGCTGAAAGGCGAAGGCTGGCCCGCCTTCGCTGGTACGTGGAGGCGTGTCGGCGACACGGTCGAAATCGCCACGACCGCCGCCGCGGGCGGATGCGACAAGGCCGGCCGCTACAAGGTTCGAGTGGACTCGCGCCTCACGCTCGACGTCGTCGAAGATGCCTGCGTGCCCCGACGCATGATCCTCGACCACAGCTCGTGGCGTCCCGCGGGGGAGGCAGAGCCGATCCCCGAGCGCAAGATCGTACGGACGGCGGCGTCCGGACCTGCGCCTCTGCCTGCCGCGGGATCCGCCGCCGGAAGCTGGCCCTCGTTCCGCGGCCGCGACGGGTCCGGCATCGCCGAGCGCCAGGCGCTGCCCGACGCGTGGAACGGTCCGAAGGGCGAGAACATTCTCTGGCACACGCCGATCCCCGGACTCGCGCATTCGAGCCCCATCGTGTGGGGGAACAGAGTGTTCGTGACGAGCGCCGTCAGCAGCAATCCGAATGCGACGTTCCGTCCCGGCCTCTACGGCGATGGCGATGCCTCCGACGATCGATCGCGCCAGCGCTGGACGCTCTACGCTCTGGACAAGGCCACGGGCCGGATGCTCTGGGAGCGCATCGCGTACGAGGGCGAGCCGCTCAACAAGCGCCACATCAAATCCACCTACGCCAGCTCCACTCCCGCGACCGACGGCCGTCTTGTCGTCGCCTGGTTCGGGTCGCAGGGCGTCTATGCCTATGACGTGAACGGGAACTTCCGCTGGAAGGTGGATCTCGGGCGCGTCAACATGGGCGCCTACGACATTCCGACGTTCGAGTGGGGACCGGCGAGCTCGCCGATCATCTGGCGCGGGCTCGTCATCCTGCAGTGCGACACGCAGGCGGATTCGTTCCTGCTGGCGCTCAACGCGGAGACCGGCGAGACCGTCTGGAAGACGGCGCGCCAGGAGCTGCCGTCGTGGGGGACGCCGACGGTGGCCGAGACGCCGTTGGGGCCGCAGCTGGTGACCAACGCGTCGAACTTCATTCGCGGCTACGACCCGAAGACCGGCCAGCAGCTCTGGCAGCTCGGCGGCAGCTCGAAGATCACCGCGCCGACGCCCGTTTTCGGCGACGGCGTGTTCGTCGTCGCCAGCGGGCGCGCACCGGAGCGCCCGATCTTCGTCGTCAGGCCCGATGCGCGCGGCGATCTCACGCTGGCCGCCGGCACGACGAGCAGCGAGGCGATCGTCTGGAGCCGCACGGGACGCGGCTCGTACATGCCGACGCCGCTCATCTACAACGGGATCCTCTACGTGCTCGCCAACAACGGCGTCTTCGACGCATACAACCTGAAGACGGGCGAGGAAATCTATCGTCAGCGGCTCGCGACGATCGGCAACGGCTTCAGCGCGTCTCCTGTCGCGGCGGACGGCAAGATCTACCTGACGAACGAGGACGGCGAGATGATCGTCGTGGCAGCAGGTCCCGAGTTCAAGGCGATCGCAACCAATTCGATGGGTGAGCTCGTGATGGCGACCCCGGCGCTCTCAGAGGGCGTCATGTACGTCCGCACGGCGCGCACCCTCTTCGCCATCGGACGGCCCCGCCCCCCAGCGGAGCGCTGACGATGTTCATCGGGCATTTCGGCCTGGGGTTCGCGGCGAAGCGGGCGACCCCGGCTCTGTCGCTCGCGGCGTTGTTCGCGGCGGCGCAGTTCGCGGACCTGTTGTGGCCGCTGCTGGTGGGCGCCGGCGTCGAGCAAGTGCGCATCGATCCCGGCAACACCGCCGTCACGCCGCTGGACTTTGCGAGTTATCCCTACTCGCATTCGCTGCTGATGCTCGTCGTGTGGGGCATCATCCTCGGCTGGCTGTCACGGAGGCTGTCCGGCGATCGGCGCGCCTTCCTCGTGATCGCCGCGCTCGTCGTCAGCCACTGGGTGCTCGACTTCCTGACGCATCGCCCTGACATGCCGCTCTATCCAGGCGGACCAAAGGTCGGGCTCGGGCTCTGGAACTCGACGGCTGCCACAATCGCCGTGGAGGTGCCGCTGTATGCGGCTGGCGTGTGGATCTACACGAGATCCACGCGCGCGCGTGATGCCGTCGGCCGCTGGGCGTTCGTCTCGCTTGCCGTCGCGCTCGGCTTGCTCTACGTCGGCAACCTCATGTCCCCGCCGCCACCGTCGGTGACCGCTCTGTGGGTTTTCGCCATAGCGGGCGGGAGCATCATCCTCGTCTGGGGCTGGTGGGCGGATGGCCACCGCGATGCCGTCTGACACGCCGGCCATGCAGCTCGCGGCGTTCATGGCGAAGTACACCCCATCCATCGCCAAGGAGGGGCGCGCCGCGCTGGCGCGCCTGCGAAAGCTCGTGCCCGGCGCGGTCGAGATGGTGTACGACAACTGGAACGGGCTCGTCATCGGATTCGGTCCGACCGAGCGCCCCTCGGAGGCCGTCGTCTCGATCCTGATGCGCCCGGATCACCTCACGCTCTGCTTCATTCAGGATGGGCCTTCCTTGCCCGACCCGCAGCGGCTGCTGAAAGGCAGCGGGAACGTGGTGCGGCACGTTCGCCTGGAATCCGCGCGCGACCTCGAGAAACCGGCCTTCCGCGATCTCGTCAAGGCCGCCGTCGCGCAATCGGACGTGCCGTTCGCGCCCTCGCGCGCGCGCAGGCTCGTCATCAAATCCGTCTCCAGGAAGCAACGGCCCCGCCGCCCGATCTAGCGACCTTGCGGGGTTCCAGAGGTTCCCAGCGTTCCAGAGGTTCCGTCAGAACCACTGGCTACGCCGACGTGAGCGAGCGCGGCATCCAGTCGCGCGGCGCGTCGACGAGCGATCCGTTCAGCTCCCGAACCGACGCGCAGCCGAGCAGCTTGAGCGTCCGGACGATGTCGGACCGAAGGATGTCGACGGCGCGGGCGACGCCCGGCCCGCCTGCGGCCGCGAGGCCGTACGCATATGCGCGTCCAATCAGGACCGCGCGCGCGCCGAGGCAGAGCGCCTTCACCACGTCGCCGCCTCGCCGCACGCCGCCGTCGAGCAGGACTTCGACGCGGCCGCCGACCGCGTCGACGATCTCCGGCAGCACACGAATCGTGGCGTGCACGCCGTCGAGCTGCCGTCCGCCGTGGTTCGATACGCAGATCGCGTTCGCGCCTTCGTCGAGCGCCCGCCTTGCGTCTTCGGCGGTGTGTACGCCTTTGATGACAACCGGACCGGTCCAGATCTCGCGGATCCATCGGAGATCGCGCCACGTCACCGTGGATTGCTCCAGCGCGAGGCTGACGTCCGCGTAAAGCATCGGCCCGTCCGGGAGCATGACGTTAGGAAATTTCATCAGACCGCCGTCTCGCAGGAACCCCGCGAGCCACGAGGGGCGCGCCGCGAACTGCCACACATAGGGCAGCATCGGGCCCAGCTTCCTCGTCAGGAGCTGTTTCGATCCATTCCGCAGATCGCGTTCGCGCATGCCGGCGACGGCCGTGTCGATCGTGAGAATGAGCGCCGAGTACCCCGCATCGCGCGCCCGCTGAAGCGTCGCGCTGGCCACGTCGCGGCCCCCGCACAGATACAACTGGTACCACGCCGGACCCGAAGTCGCCTTCTTCACGTCCTCGAGACGGCAGCCGGACAGCGTCGAGAGCGAATAGATGGTGCCGGCGGCGCCGGCGGTCGCGGCGGCGGCTTCTTCACCCCTCGGCCAGAACATCCGGGAGCTGCCGACGGGCGCGAAGATGACCGGCATCGAGATCGGCGTGCCGATGACAGTGGTGCGCAGATCGGAAGGGGGCGTCTCCACGGCGCAGCGGGGGCGGAACGCCACGTCCTGAAACGCGCGGACGTTCTCCCGCAGCGTCACCTCGCCGTCGGCCCCTCCGTCGATGTAATCGAAAACGGATCGGGGCAGGCGCCGCCTGGCGGCGCGGCGCAGATCTTCGACGTTGACGATGCGGGACATGTCCACGGCTTTTAGCCTCCCCGATTCAGCATTGGTCATTTCCCGTATCATGTCTAGCCTTGCCCTGGATCCAGGCCTACGATCCGCTCGGCAGCCCGTGGCTGAGCACCGCGGCGGCGGCGCTGCCCATCGTGCTGCTCCTGGCGGCGCTCGGCGTGCTCGAATGGCGCGCCCACCGCGCCGCGCTGCTCGGACTCCTCGCGGCGCTCGCGGTGTCGGTGTTCGTCTTTGGCATGCCGGCGCGTACGGCGATCGCGACGGCAGCCTATGGCTCTGCATATGGATTCTTGCCGATCGGCTGGATTGTCCTCAACGCGGTTCTCTTGTACAACCTGACGGTCGAGACAGGGCAGTTCGAGATCCTCAAGACCTCGGTCGGCCGGCTCTCGAGCGATCGCCGCATCCAGGCGCTCCTGGTTGCCTTCGCGTTCGGCGCGTTCATCGAGGGCGCGTCGGGCTTCGGCACTCCGGTGGCGATCTGTTCCGCGCTGCTCATCGGCCTCGGCTTCACGCCGCTCTACGCCGCGGGTCTTTCCCTCATTGCCAACACGGCGCCTGTTGCGTTCGGCGCCATCGGCACGCCGATCCTCACGCTTGCCGCTGTCACGGGCATCCCCGCGACGACGCTCGGGATGATGGCGGGGCGCCAACTGCCGTTCGTCTCGCTCATCGTGCCGGCGTGGCTCGTCGTGACGATGAGCGGCTGGCGCGGGCTGCGATCGGTCTGGCCCGCGGTGCTGGTCTGCGGCGCGACGTTCGCCGCCGTGCAGTTTGCGTGGAGCAACCTGATCGGCGTCGAGCTCGTCGACATCGCCGGCGGCCTGCTGTCGATTGCCGCGCTCGCCGCGTTCTGCCGCGTCTGGCGGCCGCGCGACCGGTGGCACTCGGCGGACGTGGCGCTGGTCGACGCGGACGATCGGCCCGCCTTCGCAAGGGCTTCGGCGGAAAAGCCGGGCGCCGAGGCGACCGCGACACCGTCGGTGACTCGCGCTTGGATGCCGTGGGTATTCCTGAGCGTGGCCGTCATCGTCTGGGGACTGGCGCCGGTCAAGGCGTTTCTCAATCAGGGCGTCCTGGCGCCCGCGTGGAAAGTGCCGATGCTCCACCGCACGGTGTTCCGCGATTACCCGGTGGTCAGCGCTCGCGTGGATCGGTCGAGGGTTGCGGACGCCTCGTATCGCAACGAGCGAGCCGAGCCCGCGCTCTTTACGCTGAACTGGGCGTCGGCGACCGGGACGGCGATCCTGCTCGCCGCGATCGCCAGCGCCCTGTATCTGCAGGTCACGTTCTCGCAGTTCCTCGGGGTTGCGGCGGCGACGATGCGGCGGATGCGGCTGCCGCTCCTGACGATCATGCTGATGCTCGCGCTGGGGTTCGTGACGCGGTACGGCGGAACGGATGCGACGCTCGGCCTGGCGTTCACGAGGACCGGGCGCCTCTATCCGTTCTTCGGGACGCTTCTCGGCTGGCTCGGCGTCGCGCTCACCGGATCCGACACCAGCTCGAACGTGCTGTTCGGCAGCCTCCAGAAAATCACCGCACAGCAGCTCGGTTTCAGTCCAGTACTGATCGTGACGGCGAACAGCACCGGCGGTGTCATGGGCAAGATGATCGACGCACAGAGCATCGTCGTCGCCACCGCGTCGACGGGGCAGTCGGGCCAGGAAGGGCGGATCCTGCGATTCGTCTTCTGGCACAGCGTGGCGCTCGCGGCGATCATGGGCGCGATCGTCATGCTGCAGGCGTACGTGTTCACGTGGATGATTCCATAGGTGCAGCGGCGTCACCTGTTCGAGCTCGAGGATCAACCGTGGTTTCCGGCGATCGTTCGCGATCTGGCGACCGACTACCTGCAGTTCTTCCAGACCCGCTTCCGTCTCGATCGTGCGATGACCCCTGTCGTGCGCCGCCTCCTCGAGGAAACGAAGACTCACCGGATCGTCGATCTTTGTTCCGGGGGCTCCGGTCCCCTGCTGTCGATCGTCAGAGATCTCGCCGACGAGGGGCGCGAGGTTCGCGCCACCCTGACCGATCTGTACCCGAACGAGCCGGCGTTCGCGAAGATCGCCGCCGCCTCGAACGGCCTGATTACCTACGAGCGGCAATCGGTGGACGCGCGCGACGTCCCGGCACGGCTGACGGGACTGCGGACGCTCTTCAACGGGTTCCACCACTTCAAACCGGAGGACGCGCGCTCGATCCTGCACGCCGCGGCGACAGCGAGGCAGCCGATTGCCATCTTCGAGATGTCGGAACGATCGCGGCGAACGCTGCTGCCCATCGTGCTGCAGCCGCTCATAGTCTGGGTCTTGACGCCGTTCATACGCCCGTTTCGGTGGACGCGCCTGCTGTTTACCTACCCGCTGCCGGTGGTGCCGCTCACGTGCCTCTGGGACGGGACGGTCTCGCAGCTTCGCGCGTATACGATCGATGAGCTGCGCGGTCTGGCCGCCGGGTCGGCGCCCATGAGATGGGAAGCCGGCCAGATACCGATCGCGAACGGACGCGGCAGGTTGACGTACCTGACCGGCATTCCGGCGCCGCCGGAGTTGAGATAGCATGCGCCGCATGAAATGCCTTCTGGCCCCGGTCGCCTTGCTGATCGCCGGCGTCGTCGGCGGCGTGGCGATCGCGTCGCAGAGATCCGCGGCCGCCATGTCCGGCGCCGCGAGTGAATGGCTCGCCTCGCTGTCGCCGGAACAGAAGCAGAAAGCGATCTTCACGTTCGATTCCGAGGAACGTCTGCGCTGGCACTTCGTGCCGAACGAGATGTTTCCGCGGCAGGGACTGATGATCAAGGAGATGTCCGGGCCGCAGCGTGCGCTCGTCCACGTGCTGCTCAAGACCGGGCTCAGCGCGCGCGGCTACCTGACCGCGACGTCGATCATGGAGCTCGAGAACGTGCTGCAGGCGATTGAAGGGGAAGGGCGGCGCTTTCCCCGCGATCACGAGGCGTATCGGCTGTCGGTGTTCGGGACGCCCGGCGATGCGCGCGCGTGGGGCTGGAGGTTCGAAGGGCACCACGTCTCGGTGCGGTTCGATATCGTCGGCGGCAGCATGACCGCCAGTTCGCCCGCGTTCTTCGGATCCAATCCAGCGGAAGTCCGCGAGGGGCCGAAAAAAGGACTGAGAGTGCTCGGCGTCGAGGAGGACGCCGCCCGCGCGCTGCTCGATTCACTCACGTCGGATCAGCGCACGACGGTCGTCATCCTTCCCGAAGCGCCGGCCGAGATGATCACTTCCAACGCGCTGAAGGTGGATCCGCTCTCGCCGATCGGCATCAAGGCGTCGGCGCTCTCGAAGCCGCAGCGCGACAAGCTGATGGCGCTGATCGACGTCTATACCGGCTTGATGACGCCGGACGTCGCCGCCGAGCGCATGGAGCGCCTCCGCAGGGCCGGCCTCGACAACATCGCGTTCGCCTGGGCGGGTGAAACGGAAAGAGGCCGGAAGCACTACTACCGTCTCCAGGGGCCGACGTTCCTCGTCGAATACGACAACGCACAAAACGACGGGAACCACATTCATTCCGTCTGGCGCGACTTCAACGGCGATTTCGGACGCGATCTCCTCCGCGAACATCTGAAGGCCGTCCCGCATTAGTCTTATCCGAGGGGCGAAGCCCCTCGGACTCCCCTACACGCTCACTCGCTCGCCGCTTCCGGCTCGCGCCGTTCGCGTGGCTGGCGGTAAGGCCATCGGCATTTATGGGATGGCCTCTAGCAGATCTCCCAACCTCGTGTAAGGAATCTGAGCCGGTCGACGGGCGATTCTCGCCTTACCGGGCGAGATGATCCCGGCTCCGCAGATGCTGATTGCCTTCAGGGCCGCGTGCGCGCCGCTGATCTTCGTGCTGGCGTGCTTCGGTTTTCCCGGTCCTCTTCTGGCCGCTGTGGTGGCAGCGGCGTTGATCTCCGACGTCGCAGACGGCGCCGTCGCGCGGCGGGCGGGCACCGTCACGCCGGGCCTGCGCTACGCCGACACGATCGTCGACACGATCTTCTATGTGTCGGCCGCCGGCGCCCTGTGGATCGCCGTGCCGGAGGCGTTCGACGGCGCGAGCACCGCCCTGGTCGTCCTCATCACCGTTCATGTGTCCCGGGGGACGTTCGAATTGACGAAGTTCGGCCGTCTGGCGTCGTACCACATGTGGTCGTCGAAGGCGCTCGGACTGCTGCTCGCCGGCGCGCTCGTTTACGGGTTTGCGACCGGCGAGCGGACCGTGCTCCTGACGTGCGCGCTGTGGGTCGGGATTGCGAACGAGCTGGAAGGCTTTGCCGCGTCCGCGATTCTGCCCGTGTGGCGCACGGATATTCCCTCGGTTCTTCACGCCATCCGGTCGGCCTGGGGGAACCCTGGAACCCCAAATGGCCTGACCAATGGCTGAGGTTGACTCGGAGGGGTGCTGGCGGGCAGTATATTTCGGTGATCTTTCCGGTCATCTGCCCGATGTGCCGCGCCGATTCCGGACGCCGGACGATTCCGCAGAGTCCAGAGGTCGACACGTTCGTGTGCGGCGACTGCCGGCACGAATGGAGCGAGCCGGCTCCCGCGTACAGCCCGCTGCCGGCGCCGCCGAGACCGCCTCTGCTGGGGCGGTTCTGGCAACTGATTCGAAACTCCTGACAGTCACCGATCTCGCGGCTGCCGGCGATCCTGCTGCGAGGTCGACGTCTTCCTGGCAAGTTCCGCCTTCAACACCTCTACCGCCTTCTCGATCTGCGCGTCGCGCCCCTGGATGAAATCGGCGGGCGTGTTGTCGACGTAGACGTCGGGCGGCACGCCGTAGTTCTCCATGTTCTCGCCTGTAGCGAGCCAGACGCCGCTGCCCGGCGTCCGGATCGTCGATCCGTCGAGGAGCGTGTACGACCCTGTTCCGATCACCGCCCCCATTGTCGGGACGCCGACCACTTTTCCGAGTCCGAGCGCCTTGAAGCCGGCGGGGAACATCTCGGCATCGGAGGCCGACCGCTCGTTCTGCATCACGACCATCGGCCCGTAGAAGTTCTGCGGGCGCGGCTGCTGGAAGCCGGCGTCGCGGTTGATCGTGTACTGGTATTCGCGGCCCGCGAGAATGCCGAGCAGTTCCTGATCGATCCCGCCGCCGCCGTTGAAGCGCTGATCGATCACGAGCGCCTTCCTGGTCCGGTTCGCGGCCAGATCGAGCTGGAACTGGCGAAGCGAGGGAGCGTCCATCGCGCGGATGTGCAGATAGCCGATGTCGCCGTTACTGAGCTTCGCGACCATCTCCTTGCGGTCCTGCACCCATTTTGCGTACTGCAGATTGCCGAAGTCGGCGTTGCTGACCGGCGTGATCGTGACTTCCCACGCGCCCTCCTTCGACGGCTTGTCGTTCAGCATGAAGTGGAACTTCGTGCCCGGCGCGAGCGTGAAGTACTGCCAGTAGTTGTCGCCGCTCTTCAGATCGTGATCGTCGACCGCGACAATGAAATAGCCTTCCTTGATCTTCAGGTAGTCGCGATCCGCGGGACCGTCCTTGTAGATGTGGCCGATCTTGTAACGGCCCGATGAATCCGGCACGAGGGTGAATCCCGGATAGCGCGTCTGCTGCGTGCGCTCGATCGGGTTGGGGCCGCCGCTGACGCCGGTGTGCGACGCATTGAGCTGGCCGATCATCATCATCATGACCGTGTGGAGCTCCTCCTCGTCGACGAGATAGTCGAGGAGCGCGCCGTACGTGCCGCGCGCGGCC